>Ga0187776_10001089_pt1 | contig 13355 bp, 13 predicted proteins | sample 0216_BV02_MP12_2_FD_132426 | JGI IMG/M metagenome (GOLD analysis project Ga0187776, IMG submission 132426) | Tropical peat soil microbial communities from peatlands in Department of Meta, Colombia - 0216_BV02_MP12_20_MG | ecosystem: Environmental > Terrestrial > Soil > Wetlands > Peat | place...
CGCCGCGCTCGGCCAGGGTCTCGGCGCGCGCCTTCCACTGAGCGCGGATGTCCTTGGCGATGGCCACGCCATCGATAATTCTCGCGGTCATGGATTACAGGTGGCGGTGTTCCTGGTGCTGGCCCGAGAACTCAGCCCCGGGGCACGGAGAATGCTGACGCAGCGGCGTCAGCCACCTTTTCGAGCTGAGCCAATGTCGAGTAGAACACCGGACCGCCGCCCATGTCCGCGATCTCCTGGCTCGTGAGGGCGTTCAGATTCGCGCCGTTGCGCATCTTCGAGCCCTGCAACTGCTTGGGCGCTCCGACCACTCCGGGCAGCAGCCCTTCGACTATGAGCGCGTAACCGAAGGTTTCACCGCGATCGTTGTACAGGCGGCACAGATCGCCCTCGGCGATGTCCCGGCTGCGAGCGTCCTGTAGACTGATCTCGAACGTAGGCCGCGCAGTCATCTCCTGCAGCCGGGCGACGTGCTGGAAGGTAGCGCCGATGAAATAGTGGGTCGCTGCGCTGATGACCTGCAGGGGGTACGTGCGCCGCAGGTCGGCGTCCTCGTAGCCTTCCTTCTCCGGAAGATGCGTCGGTAGAGGATCCAGTCCGAGTCGCTCCAGCGCAGCGCAGTAGATTTCGATCTTGCCGCTCGGCGTTGGCCAGCGTCCGCTGTTGATACCGCCGCGCCGAGGAGAATCCACCGCCGCACGCGCCCAACCCTGTTGTGCGAGCTTCTCATAAGTTACGCCCTCGAACAGCGGATTGAACTCGGGATCGAGCAGCTCCCGGATCATCTTTTCGTCGCTGTCAGAGAAACAGGGATCGTCGTAACCCATGGCGCGTGCCAGACGCCGGTACATCTCGGTGTTGTCGAGGCTCTCGCCCACCTTGGCGATAGCGGGCTGACTCAGCCCCAGATAGTAGTTACCGTAGGCTCCGTGCAGGTCAGCATGCTCGAGCTGCGTGTCGGCGGGCAACACGATGTCAGCATAGGCACAGCTGTCCGTGAAGAAGGTGTCGTGGACGACGACAAAAAGATCGTCGCGCATGAGACCGCGCCGTGCCGAAAGGGTGTCGGGCACGCAGTTGGCGGGATCGCTGTTCCAGCAGAACAGTGCTTTGATGGGCGGGTCGAGCGCAGTGTCGTTCAGAGCCCGGCCAAGCTGGATCATGTTGATCGTGCGCGGCGCCCGCCCTGCCAGCAAGTCCGTGCGCTGCAACCGGGCCATGTCGACGCCGCGCGTCTCGGCTCCTGTGCTGACGCACACGCCCGCGCCATCCATCATCGCGCCCGTGACGGCAGGCAGGAGGGAAATCGTGCGCGTCATCATGCCCCCGTTGGCATGGCGCTGAATGCCCCAGTTCAGACGGATGAAGGATTTCTTGGTGCGACCATAGAGAAGCGCCAGCCGCTCGACGTCGGCGGCCGGCACGCCAGTGATCTGCTCCACACGGTGCAGCGGATACTGCGGCAGCTTCTCGGAAACGAGGCGATCCCATCCCACAGTGTACCGGCGGAGGAAAACGTCGTCGTGCAACCCGTGATCGACGATGACTTTCATCATTCCCAGCGCCAAGGCCGCGTCGGTCCCGGGTCGCGGCTGCAGGTGCCAGTCCGCGAACGCTGTGGTGCGGGTGACTCGGGGATCGATGGCTACGATGGTTGCGCCGTTAGCGCGAGCCTGATTGATGAAGGGCATGGCGTGCACGCCGGTGCTGACGAGGTTCGTCCCCCACAGGAGCACGAGCTCCATGTCCGGGATGTCTTCGATGTTGGCCTCCCCCACGCGCCCGAAGGTATAGGTCAGCGCGGCCGCGCCAGCGGCGGTGCAGATCGTGCGTTGCAGGCGCGCTGCGCCCATCTTGTTGAAGAAGCGCTCGCCCATGCCGGAGAAACCGATGATGCCGAGCGTGCCCGAGTAGGAAAAGGGCTGGATAGCCTCAGGACCAAACTCCGAGAGAATGCCCTTGAACCGCGCGGCGATCTCGGTCAGCGCCTCATTCCAGCCAATGGGCTCGTACTTGACATTACCACCCTTAGGCCCCACTCGACGGCGGGGATACAGGACCCGGTTGGCGTTGTAGACGTACTCGAGGTAGTTGTTCACCTTGTTGCACAGGTAACCTTTGGTGATCGGATGGGTCGGGTCGCCCTCGACTTTCACCGCGCGGCCGCTCGTCTCGTCCACCGTGACGCGCATCGAACATGCATCCGGGCAGTCGTGCGGGCAGGTCACATGCACCACGCGCAGCTTGTTCTCGGCTGCGAGTGCCGTGGCGGTCAGCTCCATCGGGTTTCCCATCGGATTCGCTCCCGGCAAACGGTGAACAATGCGATTATTCTACTCTGGGAGGTACCCGAACGGACTTCTGAGGAACAGACGCGACATCAACAGCAGATGCGTAGGTAGTTCACCCATGCCCGCTAATCTCGACGACAAACTGGTGGTCGCCCTCTCTTCCCGGGCGCTGTTCGACTTTGAAGAGGAGAACGCGGAGTTCGATGAGAACGACCCGCGTTCCTATCAACGGCTGCAGCTCTCACGCCTGGACCAGCCGGCCGGACCGGGCGCAGCGTTCAAGCTGGTCAAGAAACTCCTCGCCTTCAACACGACCGCAGCGCACAAGGTCGAAGTGGTGATCCTTTCGCGCAACGACCCGGTCACCGGGTTGCGCGTCTTCAAGTCGGCCGAGCACCACAACCTGCCCATCACGCGCGGCGTGTTCCTGCGTGGCCGCTCTCCGTACGGCTATCTCTTGCCGCTGCACGCCGACTTGTTCCTCTCCGCCAATCCTGCCGACGTGCGTTTGGCGCTAGAAGCGGGATTCCCGGCGGCGAGCGTATTCGCAAAACCCCCCGATGCAGCGGAGTCACACGCTCACGAGGTGCGCATCGCGTTCGACGGCGATGCCGTGCTGTTCAGCGACGAGGCCGAGCGCGTCTATCAGGAACGGGGCTTGCCTGCGTTCGAGGAGCACGAGCGCACTCGCGCCGGCGAACCGCTTCCGCCGGGGCCACTGCAGCCGTTCCTGCGCGCTCTGCACGCTCTGCAGAAGAATCCTCCACCCGATTCCGCGATGCGCATCCGCACTGCGCTGGTCACTGCCCGCAGCGCTCCGGCGCACGACCGCGCCGTTCGCACGCTCATGAGCTGGGACATCGAGGTGGACGAAGCAATGTTCCTTGGCGGCCTGGACAAAGGGCCATTCCTGCAAGTGTTCGAACCGGACTTCTACTTCGATGATCAGCTGCCCCACGTCGAGTCGGCCTCCCGGGCGGGGCCGAGCGCCCATGTCGACGCCGGCGTGGTCAATCTGACGCGCCGCTCGCAGCGGTCTTGATCGGACTGGACACCGCGAGCAGTCGCGTTTCCCGGACCTTGGAGTAAAACTCGGCCATGCGCTCGGCCATGCGACGGGCCTCCCACTCGCGCGCATAGCTTCGGGCCTCCTGGCCCAATCTGCTGCGCAGCCTATCGTCTTCCAGCAGGGTCACCACCTTGGCGGCAAACTCAGCTTCGTCGAGCGGCGATATGAGAGCCCCTCTTCCAGCGTCGAGGATCTCCTTGGTGCCGAGTATCGCGGGCGCCACGACCGGCACCCCGAGCGCCATCGCCTCGAGCAGCACCAGCCCCTGGGTTTCGGTGCGGGAGGCGAAGACAAAGACGTCGCCGGCGCGGTAGCAGTCGAGCAGCGCCTGCTTGCGATCCTGGTAGCCGACGAACAGCACGCTGCCCACTGCGTCAAGCCGGGCGGCCAAACGCCGAAGGTATCCGAGCGCCGGCCCTTCACCAGCAATGACGAGCAGAACGCCGGGAATTCTCTGTCGGACGCGCATCACCACGCGCAACAGGAAATCGATGTTCTTCTCGAACGCGACGCGGCCCACGTGCATGAGCGTCGGTCGGCCGGGCGCGATCCCGTGGTGCGCACGAAACGCGGCACCGTCTCCTCCCGCGAGCTGCTCCATTTCGATACCGGTCGGGATGATCTCGATCGGCACACGCACGCCGTAGGCGCGCAGGACCTGCAGCACGGCAGCCGAGGGCACTACCACTGCATCGAGGTTGTTGCACTGAGTGCATGAGAAACGCCGCGCCAGGGCGCGCATCCAGGCCTTCGGCACAAACGGCACGTAGTGATACAGGTATTCCTCGAACAGGGTGTGATAGGTCTCCACTCGTGGCAAGCCGAGGCGCTTCGACAGCAGCACCCCTGCATAGTGAGCGACGAACGGGGTTTGAATATGGACCAGGTCAAACTGCTGGCGGCGAAGCTCGGGCAGTTGGTGCAGGATCGAGCGCAACTGCATGCGCCGGTCCTCCGGGTCGAACAGCACGCCATGCGACGGGACACGCAGGATGTTCGTTTCGTCGCTCGACGCGCTTCCGTATTCCGGCGCGATCAGCCAGCTCTCGTGTCCAAGCTGCACGAGGCGCTTGCGAAACGTCTGGATGGACGTGGACACCCCGTTGACGCGGGGGAAATACACGTCCGAGACCATCAAGATCCTCAGCGGCGCCGCTCCCGGAGTGGAGACTGCGCAGCGCAGTCTAACGGCGAAATGTGACAGCCCGACTCACGCGTGGGCATGGTGGACGCACACGCCCGGTTCGGAGACAATCCGGCCACCATGCCTCATGGACTCATCGCCTTCTTGATCCACTGGGCCGTCCTGACCCTGCTGCTGTGGGTGGCCAGCCACGTGTTCAAGGGAATCTCGTACTCGAGCCCCGGCGCGCTTTGGGTGGCCGCGCTGTTGCTGGGACTGGTCAACGCCATCGTGCGGCCGGTCCTGGTCCTGCTCACTCTACCTCTCACCATCGTTACGCTGGGCCTGTTCCTGCTCGTCATCAACGCGCTCATGCTGATGCTGGTATCCGCGGTCGTGAAAGGCTTCGAAGTCAAGGGATTCTGGACGGCCTTGTTCGCGAGCCTGTTCATCGCGGTGCTGAGCTTCTTCCTGGATGCGGCACTGTGGGGTGGAACGACGCTCACCATCAGCCACGGCGGCAGCTGGATCTGAGCGGTTACGCAAGCCGCGTCTCGAAGGAGACCTTCTGGATGCTGATGGCGTTGACCGGGCAGACCGCCTCGCACTGTCCGCATCGCACGCATTGGGTCTGGTCGATCCACAAGCGGTTGTAGTAGAGCGAGTCGGTCTTGCCTGGCTCCACCTTACGGTAGCCGGTGATGCGCCCTTCGTCGTCGCGCAACAGGGCAGCGACCTCGACGATACAGCCTGGGAGCGGCTTCACCTTCAGGCATTCGTCGCACAACACGCACTTCGCATCCACGATCTCGAACTTGTAGTGGCACAAGTAGCAGCGCGAGGCCTCGAGAAGCGCTTGCGGTTGCTCGTAGCCGGTCTCGACCTCGTCAGTCAAGGCGCGCCGACTGGGCGGGAGTGTCGGCATGCGATGGACCGGAATCGCGTTCATGTCAGGCGTGCGTCCGGTAGTCTTCCCGCCTGGTAACTTGGACTGAAAGCTTGGGCTGACCAGCGCCACTGGCCTTCGCGAGGCGGTACCGGTCAAGTATTGGTGCACCTGGGCGGCGCACTCTTTGGCGTGACCGATGGCCTGGATGATTGTGGTGGCACCGAGCGCGAAGTCGCCAGCGACGAAGATTTTTGGGTGAGCAGTTTGCTGGGCTGCGCCGCTCGACAACCACTGATCCTGGCCGACCAGCTGCCGCGCGAGCCCGCGGTCGATCCACCCAGTGTCTGGAAACTGGCCGGTGGCGAGAATAACGCTATCGGCTTCGATCTCGAAGTCGCTGCCGCCAATCTCAACCGGCGGCGGTCGTCCATCGCGGTTACGCTCGCCCGGGCGCGTGCGCACGAAGCGCACTGCAGCAGGCCCGTCGTTTGACCCCAACACCTTGACCGGCATGCACTCGTTGTGAAGGCCGCCGCCCTCTTCCACAAACTCCTCCAGTTCACCCGGCAATACCACCATCTCGGCCCGTCGCCGCCGGTAGTACACAGCAACGCTCGCGGCCCCCAACCGGATCGCGGTGCGCGCGCAATCCATGGCGGTATAGCCGCCACCGATGACGACGACCCGCCGACCGATCTCTCGCCGATTGAACTCGTTCACTCCAAGCAAAAAGCCGAGTCCATGCTCGACGCCCCCGAGATTGTGCCCGGGCAGATCGAGAATATTGGGTCGCAACGTCCCTGCCGCCAGCACTATCGCCTCGAAATCGTCAAGCAACTGCGCGAAGCGGAGATCGCGACCGACTGCGACGCGACAACGCAGCTCGATGCCCGATGCAAGCGCCTGGTCGATTTCGAAATCGATGATATCGCGCGGCAAGCGGAACGCAGGGATGCCCTGATACAACATGCCCCCGGGCCGCTCGTGCTTTTCGTACACGGTGACGGCATGTCCTAGGCGCGCCAACTCGCGCGCGGCGGTGAGACCGGCCACGCCGCCGCCTACTATCGCTACGCGCCTCCCCGAAGGGGGAAGCAGCGGCGGAAGGACGATTCGCTGCCGATGGTTAAAATCGGCCGCTGAGCGTTTGGAGAAACAGATGGCAACTGACTCGCCGTTACCCGCCCAGCCGTGCCGGCAAGCGCCTTCGCAAGGACGCGAGCAGACGCGTCCGAGCACCGCGGGGAAGACGTTGTCGCGCAGATTGATTTCGTAGGCGTCTTGGAAGCGTCCGTGGAAGATGGCCTCGAGATAGCCAGGGATGTCCGTCCCAGCGGGACAAGCGGCCTGACAGGGGATGTTCTCGCGCAGCCAGTGGATATCCTGCGCAGTCGAGGCGGTGGACGATCGCCTCGACTCTGCTCCGATCGACAGCGCGCTGATGCGTTTGAACTCGGGATGAGACACGTGACCCGTGGTTCGTGGCTCGTTATTCGTGATTCGTGGCTCGTGCTTCGTGGTTCGGAAGAGCTCAATGCATTGCTTCACTCGTTGACGCTTTCACCCTTCACGCCTTTACCCCTTCACCCTCCATCGAACTAGAACAGGCCGATTACCCTTCCGTCCGGCGTGAGATCGATCTTGGTCGCGGCGGGCACTTTGGGCAAGCCCGGCATGGTCATGATGTCCCCGCACACCATGACAACAAACTCCGCGCCTGCTGATAACCGCACCTCACGGATGTTCAGCGTGTGCCCAGTGGGTGCACCGCGCAAGCTGGCATCCGTTGAGAACGAATACTGTGTCTTCGCGATACACACCGGGTAGCGGCCATAACCTTCCTCCTGAAGTCGCGCGATCTGTGCGCGCACCTTCGCGTCCGCGCCGATATCAGCTGCACCGTAGACTTTGGTAGCGATGGCTTTGGCCTTGTCCCAAAGGGGAAGGTCATCGTCGTAGACAAAGCGGAAGCTCTTGTTTCCCTCCTCAATGACCCGCACCACCTCGCGCGCGAGCTCTTCTGCACCCTGCCCACCCTCGGCCCAGTGCCTGGCCACCACGATTGGCGTCCTGCCCGCCTGCATCTTGTCCCGGATCAGCGCCAGCTCGACGGCGGTGTCGTGGCTGAAATGGTTGACACAGACCACACAGGGTATTCCGTACACGTCGCGCACGTTATGCACATGCCGTTCGAGATTGGCCATGCCCTTCTCCAGCGCCTCCAGGTCCTCCTGGCCAGCGCTTTTCAGGTCCGCGCCCCCGTGATACTTCAGCGCGCGCGCGGTGGCCACGATCACCGACGCGTCGGGCCGCAAGCCTGACTTGCGACACTTGATGTCGACAAATTTCTCCGCACCCAGGTCGGCGCCGAATCCGGCTTCGGTGACCACGTAGTCGGCCAGTTTGAGGGCCCCGCTGGTCGCGATGACCGAGTTGCAGCCGTGAGCGATATTGGCGAATGGTCCGCCATGGATGAACGCTGGATTGTTCTCCAGCGTTTGCACCAGGTTCGGCTTTATGGCGTCTTTCAGCAGCACGGTCATCGCTCCGTGCGCTTGCAGATCTCTCGCGCGCACCGCTCTGTGGTCGCGAGCTTGACCCACGACGATATTTCCCAGCCGCGCTTTCAGGTCCTCGAGCGAGGTGGCCAGGCAGAATATCGCCATCACCTCCGAAGCGACCACGATATCGAAGCCATCCTGGCGTGGATAGCCGTTGCCAGGCCCACCCAGCGAGACGACGATGTCTCGCAGCGCGCGGTCGTTCATGTCGAGCACTCGCTTCCAGGCGATGCGGCGCACGTCGATTGCGAGTTCGTTGCCGTGATGGACGTGGTTGTCGATCATCGCGGCCAGCAGATTGTTGGCGAGCTGGATGGCGCTGAAATCGCCGGTGAAGTGCAGGTTGATGTCCTCCATCGGCACGACTTGTGAATGACCGCCTCCAGCCGCGCCACCCTTCATGCCGAACACCGGCCCGAGGCTGGGCTCGCGCAGACAAATCAGCGCCTTTTTGCCTATGCGGTTGAGCGCATCCCCCAATCCCACGGTGGTAGTGGTCTTACCCTCTCCGGCCGGGGTTGGAGTGATCGCGGTAACCAGAATCAATCGGCCGTTCGGCCGGTCGTCTAGCCCCTGCAGATAGTCGAGCGCGACTTTGGCCTTGTAGTGGCCATACGGCTCGAGATGCTCGTTGGGAATGCCTAGGCGTTCCGCCGCAAGCGCGTCGATGCGCTTGAGCTTCGCCTGCTGGGCGATTTCAATGTCGGATAGCACGAGCAGTCACTGCACAGCTATCGCTTTCAACTACGTGCAGCGGTTACTTGAGCGAGTGGCCGGTATGCCCGTCCTCCGGGTGCAGCAGGGTCGTTCCCGTCGGCCCGTATCCAGTGAGCTGAATGATGACCTCTTCGTCTTTCGCGCCGTCAAAGTGATGACCGCCGGCCGGATGCTTCATGAAGCTTCCTGGCGTGAGCGGCACGGTCTTGTCCGGATCGAACTCATCACCGGTCCCTGTCCACCACGTGCCCTTCAAAACCACGGCATAACGATCATCTGGGTGGTAATGCGGCCGGCTCATGAGTCCTGGCGGGAAGTTCACTCGGACCACGTAGAGCCCCGGCTTGGATGGATCACCGACGAGCACGGCTACGCGGACGCCTTCGTATCCCGGCAAAGGCTTCCACGGAATATCGGCAGGCGCAAGCCTGACGAATCCGGGGGCATCCTCTTCCCCGTGGATCGGGGAAACCGATAGCAACAAACCGAAGAGACCCGAGACAAAGGCCACGGTGCGCACCGACTTCATTGGATGTTCTCCTCAATTCTTGTTTCGAGCAGCGAATCCATGGGGAAAGTCCCCCGCCGGGGTGATCCCCGAAGCGGGGTGAGTTTAGCATCGGCTTGCTCGCACAGGGCGTGCGGCGTTCGCGGACTTCCTCAGAGCTCAATGCAGACCTTGCAGGGCGTTACCGGAGTCGCGCTGCATCTGCTGCTGAAGGTGCTGGGCCTGATTTTCCCGGCCGAACTGGAGCTGTTGGATTTGGCTCTGCTGTTGCCGGCTTGGTTCATGCATGAACTTGTTCTGGGTTTGCAGCTCGAGCTGACGACGCAACTGGCTTTCGTTTAGCTGTTGCCGATCGAAGCCTGCGGTTGGCGCCGATGCGCTAGCCGTTGCGCCCGGCGTCGGCCCGGGGACCTGGTATAACTCGGGACCGACGAAGGAATGCGGAATGGGAGGAAGCGGAGCTAGGGCGCCCTGCCCGGCCGCCTGAGTCGAGTCGTAGAGGCGGACGTGGAACTCCCGCTCGTGCTGGTCGCGCTGAAGAAGGTTCCGGTCGACGCCGTCATTGGGACTGTTTTGTGCCGCGACGCCCTGGCAAGCGAAAGCCAGCGCCGCACTGGCGACAAGCCGTGACGCGAATTGCCCCATCCCGTCCATCTTTGCTCTGAGTGAACTGCCAGTAGTTCGCTTCCTCTCTACCCGCCCCAAGTGTACCGGCCGCGCATACCTCGGTCTACGCCGCCTGGCGGCGGCACAGCTCATCTTTTTTTCACTCTGGATCAGTCACTTCAGTCTCGGGATGACCTTGAAATCAGCCTTGAATGCCCCTATTTTGCAATGCAATACTAGGGCCGAGGTAAGACCCTTACTAGGCTGATTCCGTGGCACAAGGCTTGCGGATGTAGCGTGGTGCGGCACGGTATATGTGAACCGATAGGAGCACGGCAATGAAGCGGCTGATTTCGTCAATCTTGAATTGGATCAAGCATGCGGAAACGCGCGAGATGGAGAAGTACTTGTCGCAGAGCGCGAGCATTTCCGATCTGGAGCGCCGCATGCGCGAGTGGGAGAAGAGGCACCAAGGCTTCAATTACGTCCCCTGATCGCAATCGCTCGTAGCATCAAAAAAAAGCCTGCGGGACGCTGAAGTCACCGCAGGCCAACCCTGGCAGACATCGGAGGATTCGGTCACCGGTATCGCGGCAGCGTTGTCACACTCAGACTTGCTGCCAAAGCGGCACGGAATGGCTGTGCTGCTTTTCGTGCAATCTACTTAGTGCAACTGGCGTGCCATTGCGCGGGTACCGAATAAGTAGGCCCTCGTTTTCATAGAGTTGTCGCGCAGCGCCTCTAGTAAGGCCGACGGCATTGGGTTGATTCCCCCGCGATTCCTGCACCGACGCTGTGCAGAAATCCTCCCGACCGCACAACTACATTGCATGCCGATCAACGCGACGCCGACAGAGGGCTCGATTTCTCTGGTTCCCGTAGCAGCATCCCCCGGCTCTCAACGAAGGCGATGATGTGGTCCAAGCCATGGCCAGTCATCAGATTGGTGAACACGAAGGGACGCTCACCGCGCATCTTGCGAGCGTCGCGCTCCATCACTTCGAGCGAAGCACCCACCATCGGAGCCAGGTCGATCTTGTTGATTACAAGAAGGTCGGACTTGGTAATACCCGGACCGCCCTTGCGCGGGATTTTGTCGCCAGCAGCGACGTCGATCACGTACAGCGTGAGATCCGAAAGCTCGGGGCTGAAGGTCGCCGCCAGGTTATCGCCTCCGCTCTCGACGAAGATCGCGTCCAGTTCCGGAAATCTGGCGGCGAGCCGGGCCACGGCCTCCAGGTTGATCGACGCGTCTTCGCGGATCGCAGTGTGCGGGCAGCCCCCGGTCTCTACCCCGATGATGCGCTCCGGCGGCAATGCCTGATGACGGACGAGGAACGCAGCGTCCTCCTCGGTATAAATGTCGTTGGTCACGACGGCCAGTTCATAGCGGTCACGCATTGCGCGGCACAGCGCGAGGGTGAGCGCGGTCTTGCCCGAACCAACCGGCCCGCCTATTCCTACCCTAAGCGGCTGCGCGCTCGCCATAGCGTGTGTCCCTCGGACCAACTCGCCAACAAGCAGTTGGAATAGAGCATGCTCAACTTGACCGCCCCATGCCTTCTCAAGATCTGAATAATCGACTGTACTGCGTTTCGTGACGGCAACTCGCGATCGCTAGCGCTGGCGCACAATTGCTGAGATCGTCGTCTCCCATTTCTAAAGCGGCGTCCACCAACTCCGGAAGCGCGGAGCTCATCGCAGCGAGCAGGCGTTGTCCCGACACCTGTCCGAGTGGGACGGTCTTCATGGCCGCGCTGACCTGGTTCTCGAGCCAAGCCCAGAGGTAGCCGAGCAACGCGCGCCGTGCGGGAATCCCCCACTGAGCGCAAGCGAAGCTGAAGACAGTTGGAAACGCGGCGTCGTGGACCCCGCGCAGCATGTCAATCTGCGGGTCGTCGAACTCCTGACTCGCGACAAACAGGGCGCGGAGCGAGTAGCCCATCTGCACCGTCTCGGCGCGCAACTCCGCTGTTTCGCGTCCAGCGAGAAAGATCTCGTTCCAGGCCGCGACACCCTCGACATGCCCCGCCTGCCAGGAGCGATACAACCGGTAGCATACCGGTGCTTCGAAACGCGCGACGGGATGCGTGAGGACATCTCTGATCCAGTCGCGCGCCGAAGCCTCGTCGCGCACCCAGCCGAGGTCGACGGCAGTCTCCAATCCCTGCGAGTAGCTGAACGCGCCAACCGGCAAGAGTGGGCTGGCAAGGCGAAGCAGTCGCGTGTGCGCGAGATCCTCTCGATGTGACGGTCGCATAGGATCAGTGACGTCTCGCGCGATCGCCAAACTCGTGGATGATTCCGCCGTGCGTCGCGGGGGCCGGGTGAGTGTGCGCCGCTGCGTACGCCCCGGCCTCGGGTTCGAAGGGAGCCTCGCTCACCACTACGGACGCACCCAAACCCTCTACCATCCGGCGTATCACGTGGTCGTCGGCGATACGCAGCCAGCCGGCGCCTACCTGAACGGGAACGTGACGGTTGCCCAGATGATAAGCGATGCGCGCCAGCGCTTCGGCGTCGCTACTGGTGATGTCCAAGACCCGCTCTGCCCTGGCTGCGACACGGATGGCGCGGCCGTCCTCGGCGAGCAAGAAATCTCCGTCGCGCAGTACCTCGCCTCGCCCCAGGAACAGTCCCAGTTCTTCACCCGACACCAGGGTAGTACGCAGGCGACTCTTCTGGCGCAGCTCGAATGGCAGCACCAGTTCGCCATCCCAGGTTTCCCTGGGGGCGCAGCGCTTGGTGATGATCATCATCAGAAGAGGAAATAGCGTTGCGTCAAGGGCAGCGCCGACGCCGGCTCGCAGGTAAGCAGTTCGCCATCGGCGCGGACCTGATAGGTCTCAGGATCTACTTCGATGCGCGGCGTCGCGTCATTCAAGCGCAGATCCTTTTTGGTCAACCGACGTGTGCCCTGCACCGCGACCAAACGCTTGCGCAAGCCGAGATGTTGCCCGACAGCCTGCTCCAGCGCGGCGGCTGACACAAACGTTACCGAGCTTGCCTGGCAGGCACGGTCGAAGGCCCCGAACATCGGGCGGTAGTGCACGGGCTGGGGTGTGGGGATGGATGCGTTCGGATCACCCATTGCCGCAGCGGCGATCATGCCGCCTTTGATGACCAGCGACGGCTTCACCCCAAAGAAGGGCGGCCGCCAAAGCACGACGTCGGCCAGCTTGCCGGGTTCCAGAGAACCTACCTCGTGCGCCAACCCATGAGTAACCGCAGGGTTGATGGTGTACTTCGCGATGTAGCGCTTGACGCGAAAATTGTCATTGCCAGGCTTGTCTTGCGGCAGCACCCCGCGCTGCACGCGCATCTTGTGAGCGGTCTGCCACGTGCGCATGATCACTTCGCCCACGCGCCCCATTGCCTGGCTGTCGGAGGACATCATGCTGAAGGCGCCCAGGTCATGCAGGATATCCTCGGCGGCGATCGTCTCGCGCCGGATGCGTGACTCGGCAAAAGCCACGTCCTCTGCAATGCTCGAGTCCAGATGATGACAGACCATGAGCATATCTAGGTGCTCGTCCAGCGTGTTAACGGTATACGGTCTTGTCGGGTTGGTGCTCGAGGGCAGGACGTTCA
>Ga0187776_10001091_pt1 | contig 13349 bp, 6 predicted proteins | sample 0216_BV02_MP12_2_FD_132426 | JGI IMG/M metagenome (GOLD analysis project Ga0187776, IMG submission 132426) | Tropical peat soil microbial communities from peatlands in Department of Meta, Colombia - 0216_BV02_MP12_20_MG | ecosystem: Environmental > Terrestrial > Soil > Wetlands > Peat | place...
CGGTAAGGCCCTTTGCGTAGTACAAAAATCGATCGGTAGGTGATTCGAATGCTGCAAATCCTCCGTGATGCGTTACTTGCACAGCGGGTCCACCTGTCGACGGCATCTTCCATACTTCCCAGCGGCCCGTACGATCGGATGCGAAATATACCCGACGCCCGTCTCGCGACCAACTGGGCACGACTTCGTTCGATGGATCACTAGTAAGCTTGTGCGGTGCACCACCTTGAGAATCGACGACAAAAATGTCTGCATTTCCGCCCACGCGCGAATCGAAGGCGATTTGCCGCCCGTCGGGAGACCACCGTGGAGTTCCACTCGAGGAGTTGAAGCGGGTTAGCTGGATCAGGCGACTCCCGTCGCTTTGGCACATCCAGACTTCATATGTTCCGCTGCGCGTGGATTCGAAAGTGATCTTACCTCCATCTGGTGAGAACTGAGGACCACTGTCCATCATTGTTGAGGATAAGAACCTGGCGGGTGGACCGGCGGAATGTAATGAATTCATCTCCCTTCGCCAGATGTTGAGATTGCCGCTCAGGCGTACATATGCCAATCGGTTCCCACGAATTGAAGGTTCGATTCCTTCTTGTCCAAACAGCAAGCGCTCCGGCTGGCCCCCGTTGACGGGTATCTTCCAAAGCCAACCGGCCTGTACGGGCCAACCAGCTTCCGCATAGACGAGGTGCCGGCCATCGGCGGTCCACGCCAGACCCCAGTGATGGGTAACATCGGCCACAAGGCGTTTTTCCTCTCCTCCCATGACCGGTACCGTGTAGATTGACTCGAATCCTTGCCAGTCTTGCGAAACCCTTGTGAAGGCCAAGGTCTGGCCATCGGGAGAAAACGCCGGATTCGAGGCGCCCCTGTGACGCAGCGGCGAAGTGAGTCTGCGAACCTCCAGTGAATCGAGCGGGAGTAGAAAAATCGAAGCAGGTTCCTCTGGGGAGGCACGGTCAGAAAACGCAAGTAACTTTCCATCGGGTGACCACGAAAGGCGGCTGGCGGACCACAAGACTTCGTCGAAGCTTTGTTCCTCCCATAGGGTATCGCGCACTCTGCGCTCGGCGCCACCCAATGCGGGAATGATGTAAATGCCGGGTCCGCTTTTTTGAATGCGACAGAATGCGATGTAGCGGCCATCGGGCGACCAGACCGGATCGAAGTCGATTGACGCTTCCTTCGTCAGTCGTAGCGATTGCTCAGTGCCGACGAGCTTCACATATAGGCTGAAATGAGGGCCCTGCCCACCATTCCAGGCGAAGGCCAAGTGCTGGCCATCTGGCGAAAGACTTGGGGTGTATTTTTCTCCGACTTCGGTCACGACGGGGATTACAGCCGGCTGACTTACTTTGGAGCTGAACCAATGCCTCCAAACGGACAGCGCGACTCCCACCCCAAGAACAGCCCCGACCACAGCCACCACTAACCAGCGGAAGTGAGAACGAGCCGTCGAAGGTGGTAGCTCGATAGCGGAACTGGTGTCTGCCGGCAGCGGGGCCGGGCTGGCAAGAGCTTCTGCGGCTGCCGAACCATTGACTGGGGTAACAGGCGCAATAAACCGGTAGCCGCGCTTGGCCACAGTCTCGATGTAACGGGGACGGTCGGCGTCGTCGTCCAGCGTCTGGCGAAGCTTGCGGATGGCGGTGTTTAACCCGACATCGAAGTCAACAAATGTATCCGCCGGCCACAGCTTCCGCTGCAGCTCTTCACGGGTGACGATTCTGCCGGCATTCGCCAGAAGTACGGCCAGTACTTGAAAAGGTTGCTGCTGCAATCGAAGGCGGACGCCGTTCCTGCGCAGCTCACCTGCCTGCGCATCGAGCTCGAATTGTCCGAAGCGGGTAATGCGGGATTGACTAACCTCTGCCATCCTCTCTCTGCGTGTCTTAGGGTGAGATGAGTCTACCACCGTCGGGTTCGGATGACCCCTGAGTTCTCTAGCCTTAAGGTCTGAAAGGTCAACAGCAGTTTCATTTTTTTCCGCATCGCTTTGTTTGAATCGCCCATAGAATGACTGCTTAAAACTTCATCAATTCGCGATTCTCGCTACCGCAGGTGGGCAAAACCTCACCATTCAAAATCCTGTGCTTTTGAACCACGGTCAACTTGCAAAATCGCACTAATGAATTCAATGGCCTATCGCCTGCGTTCAGAAAACGTTTTCGACACATTGAGAAAATTGTCGATGTGTGGGTAGGAATCACTCAAAAAATCTGCTCACGAGCAACTGACTCTTAATCAGAACTCCCTTAGCGCATCGAAGCGCACCGAAAAGAACTGTGTAACAGAGTCAGCGAATTGCGAGAAGGTCGGCTTTTCCTTATACGTCTGCTTGTTTGACTGTTGCTGCTGTACGCGCGTGGCACTGTACCACTCACTACTTCAATTCGTACCCGACCTCCTGCCACCGCTGTCCGGCAAAGCGTCGCAGCGTTGCCATAAAGGATGCGTATTCACAATCGTTCACCATCAATACCATCTCGTTCTGGGTTCCGTTGTTTGTCCAGACCAGCCGCACCGCATGCCTGCGGTTGAGGGGTTCGAGGGCGCGGGAGAACGCCCCCGGAGACGCTTGCCACACAACAAATGCTTGTGACCCAAGAGCGGGATGATATTTTGGCATCAACGATTCGGCATAGTGACAGCCGGAGCGTTGCCTCAACTGCATAACACCGGAATCCTTCTCCGCCTTGGGATCGAACTAGGCCGCCTGTATCTCTTCAGGTGCAATGGTGAGAAAAGGAACCGATTGTTCGGTGGTCTTGCGCAGTTGATCTACCGAGATGGCGCCTGGAGCCGTCTTACTCGCGCTTTCTGCTGGCACGAATGCGCCCTTGAGCCAGCCGACTTCCTTGAGCGTGAGGGAGCCTGATTTGTACCTCACGTCCCAGATTGGCAGGGGCAAGCGCTGTTTGTGTGGGGTCGCCGTCGATTTCGGAACTCCTTTGCCGTCGTTCTGCATAGACTCTGCCAGCCCGTGTCGCTGGGGTGCAGCAGCCGCTGCGAGCAGGCCGACGAATACAATTGCTGCGCTTGTTGGGCATCTCATGGCGTGAGTGGCGCTCCCACTGCAGCTTCAAGTTGGGCAAGATTTGTGAATTCTTTTCGGGTAACTCTGTTCCCGAAGCTGGATTGTCTCCGGGGAGAATCTGTTTTCCCTGAAAATACAGAAAGCTTTTTCATGTGAACAACGGGCAGGCACCCATTTCTCGAGGACAAATGCCTGCCCGGTCGAGGACTCTTTCCACGTCATTTCTTCTTCTGCAGCTTGCGGCGGATGTCGGGCCAGAACTCTTTGACCACGAGAGTCAACGTGTCATAGCCGATCTGTGACCCCCAGACGCTTGCGGTATTCCCCAAATTACGATCTTCGTGTGGATGATAGCTGTAGGTGGAGATGGCGGCTGACATCGCACTGCCGACGACCTCAGAGTAGTTGAACTGCGGGTGACCGGAGTCGGTACGGGTAACGACGATGCGGCTCATGGCGTATCCGGTGCGATGCCAGAATCCCCCCGTTCCCAACTGAAAATAGCGAGGATCCTGATGGAGCAGGCTGGGCAGGACAGCACCAGTCATATAGTTCTCAATGGTGCCGTCGGCGAAGTATGCGGCAAAGCGTTTGCCGTAGCCTTCCGCGCCCTGACCGTAGCCGGCTTCGCTGTTTGTCGCCTGGCTCACCCCGGCCAGAAAGGCGTACCAGGGGATCTGGATGTAGTCAAAAGAGCCGCGAGTCACGACCTTGAATTTCTGCCCGGCGGTGAGAGGAGGTACGTTCTTAGTCTCTACCGTGAGGAAATTCGGTAAAGTGTAGAAGAGGCGGTCGTTGGACGTCCCGGTTTGTTGCTGCTTCTGAAGGTCGCGGTGTTCTTTGCTTTGCTCGGGCGAGATTTGAGGCGATGGTGAGGAGTCGGCGGAGGACGGTTGTTGGGCTGGAGGGAAAGCCTGCGCCGTTAGATTGGCAGCCGCTATCGTGAGAAGAAAGATCTGAAAAGGGCGAGCGAAGAAAAATTTCAAGAGTTGCTCTCCTGCGCACCTGAATTAGCCTAACAATCGGTTGAACACGAGGTGATCGATCCTGAATTCATTTACAGTAACCTTACAAATGGCTTATGGGGTAAGCGGCGTTCCCACGGCCGCTTCAAGTTGTGCAAGATTGGTTAGGTACGAAGCGAGCTCCTGGCGATAGGCGAGTTGGGCAGCGCGAAACGTCCGCTCTGCGTCCAGGAAATCAAGCACCGAGGCCGCTCCATTCCGAAAGGAGAACTCCTCGATGTCGAGTGATTCGCGGGCGCGAGAAAGGTAAGTCTGCTCAAAAAGCTGGACACGCGTGCGACTCGACTCAAATGACGCATACGCAGTCTCGACATCCTGCAGGACCTGATTGCGGGCCGCCTGGGCGAGCGAATCAGCTCTGAGCTGCTCGGATCGAGTACGCGCGACTTCTCCCTGATTGCGATTGAAAATTGGAATGGGGACGGAAGCGACGGCCAATCCCATCGCGTTGGAGGAAGGGCCTTTAGGATAGAAAGGCTGAAACCAGCTGGGGCCGCCAATCTCGTTGCCGGTGTGCAGATAAGAGGCGCCCAAGGTGGGATCGGGCCAGCGATAAGCGCGGGCCACGCGGGAGTCGGCGAACGCCTTTTCACGTCCGGTTTCGGCGGACTTGAGATCAGGACGATTGGCCAGAGCGAGCTGCTGGAGATCAGCGAGATTTTTGTCCTGAGGAACGGCCCGCAGAGCGCCTTCGATATCGAAGTCGGGTGGGAGATTGGTTGCACCAACCAAGGCGCGCAGCGTTGCTTTGGCTGTTCTCAGAGCCAGGGTAGCGTCCTCGAGGTCGGTTTGAAACTGCAGAGTCTGGAGTTCGATTTTGAGGAAGTCTGCGCGAGAGAGCTGTCCTTGTTCGAACATCAGACGGTTGAGATCGACTACCTTCTGAAAGTTCGCGAGATTTTCGTGCGCGAAGCCGAGATCGGATTTGGCGACCAAGGCGGCGACGAATGCCTGTCGGAGGTTAAACACGAGGGTGCGGCGGGCGTCGTCATAATCGGTGCGGGAGATGGCGGTGGCGATGCGAGCGCTGTCGAGGCGGGCGGAGCGCTTTCCTCCGACTTCGAATTCCTGATAAAAGCCGATGGTGGCCGAGGTGGTGTCGTTTTGAAATGTGGGGTTGGGCCGCAATCCGGCGGTGATTTCGTTGGCCCGACTGGACTCGATGCTCTGCACCGCGGCGCGCAACGTGGGATTCGTGGCTAAGAATCTGTCGCGAATCTGCTCCCAGGTGAAGCTTTGCTGCTGGGCGGATGCGGTTTTGGAGAGACAGATGATTGCAGCCAGAAGCATCAGGACTCGGAGTTCGGTGGGAGCGCCCGTTCTGAGAGACGCGATGGATTTAGTTTTCAAACTCTTCCTCCGGCTCGGGAAGGACGTCAAGTGGCCGAGCGATCCAGACATAGAGGGTTGGCAGTAAGAAGACGCTGATAATAAGATTGGTCATCAATCCACCCACGATCACGATAGCGAAGGGGCGTTGCGAGTCCGAGCCGATGTCGTGGGAGAGTGCGGCCGGCAAGAGGCCGAGAGTGGCCACGAGCATGGTCATCATGATCGGCCGCAGACGCAAGGTGGCTCCTTCGATGGCAGCGTCTTCCACTGACTTGCGATGAGCGCGCAACTGGTTGATGTATTCCAGCATGATGACGCCAATCTGGACAGACACTCCAAACAGCGCCAGGAATCCCACGCCCGAAGAGACGCTGAAGTGCGTTCCGGAGAACATGAGCGCCAACAATCCGCCGAGCGGCGCCAAGGACAGGTTCAGCAGGATCAGGAAAGACCATTTGAAAGAGTGGAAGGCCGCATAGAGGATCAGCAGGATAATCAGAATCGTGATGGGAATAATGATTGCCAGGCGATGATTGGCGCGTTTCTGATTCTCATATTCACCGGCCCAGTCCAGCGTGTATCCACTTTCGAGCTTTACCCTCTGGTTGACCCGGCGGATCGCCTCTTCGACCGTGCTACCCAAATCGCGGCCACGCACGCTGTACTTAATGGCGATGTAGCGGGAGTTGCCCTCGCGGTAGATCATAGAAGCGCCGTCTTCGAGCTTGATGTTAGTCACTTGCTCCAGCGAGACGCGCTCGCCGCTGGGTGCGAGCAGGCGGATGTTGGCAATGTCCTGGACCGTACGCCGGAAGGGCTCCTGATAACGCACGACCAAATCAAAGCGCTGCTCGCCTTTTAGGATCTGGCTGACCGGTTTTCCGCCCACTGCGGTTTCGATGGCGTCCTGAACGTCGGCGACGTTGATTCCGAAGCGGTCGGCTTTCTGACGGTTTACCACCAGGTTGACATTGGGCTGACCCAAGACGCGGAAGATTCCCAGATCTTCGATTCCCGGAACCGTGCGCATCGCGGCAACGATCTCATCACCCTTCTGCTCGAGTTCCTTGAGCTCGGGACCAAAAATCTTGACGGCGAGCTGGCCTTTTACACCGCTGACGGCTTCTTCCATGTTGTCGGCGATAGGTTGCGAGAAGCCCCAATCCACGCCGGGCATTTTGGTTACAGCATCGTCCATGGCGGCGATGAGATCGTCTTTGTTGCCGTGAAATTGGGGGCGCCAGAATTTCCGGAGTTTGAGATCGACAAAATATTCGGTGTTGAAAAAGCCGGTGGGATCTGTGCCATCATCGGAACGCCCAACCTGTGAGACCACCTGTTTGACCTCGGGAAAGCTGGCGAAGATGAGACGGGCCTGATCCATGATGCGCTGACCTTCCGTAGGTCCGGTGCTGGGGGCCAGAGTCCCGCGGGCCCAGATCGCGCCTTCATCGAGGTGGGGCAGGAACTCGGAGCCGATGATGCCGCTCGTGGCGAGATAGACGGTTAGGGCTCCGAGAGCGGCGGCTATGCTGAAGGTGACTTTGCGATGTTCAATGGCCCAGCGCACTGCGATCCGATAATGCGTGATTAGCCAAGTGAGCACCGGATTTTTCCATTCGCTGGTGCGATGGCGGAAGAGGAAGCTGGCTAGCACCGGGGCAATTATCAGCGCGAAAACCAGGCCTCCCACCAAGGCGAACGCCACTGTCCAAGCCATGGGCTTGAACAATCGTCCCTCGACACGCTGCAATGTGAAGATGGGCATGTAGGTGACGATGATGATTGCGCGCGCGAAGAAGACGGGCCGCTGAACTTCATGCGCCGCGATGCGAATGGTGTCAATAATGCCTACATCGCGCACATCCTGATGCTCGAGATGACGCAGGATGTTCTCCACCATGACGACGCAGCCATCCACGACCATTCCGAAGTCCAGGGCTCCCAGTGATAACAAGTTGGCGGGAAGCTGGCTCAGACCGAGCAAAATGGCGGCGAAGTAGAGCGAGAAAGGGATGGTGAGGGCGACGATAAAGGACGCACGCAGATTCCCCAGGAAGAGGAATAACACAATGACGACCAGCAGGATGCCTTCGCCGAGATTGTGCAAGACGGTGTGCGTGGTGTAGTGCACCAGATCGTCACGGTCGATGTGGGGAACAATTTTCACCCCGGGAGGAAGCACGTGCTGATTCAGATAGTCAACTTTTTCGTCGAGCAAGCGCAGTGTGGCCTCCGCTTCTGCGCCCTTGCGCATCAGCACGATGCCTTCCACCACGTCATCGTTATCGAAGACCCTGCCATCCTCGTGGCGGATGGCTCTTCCTAATCGACCCAGCCGGATTTTTGCTCCTTGCGTGACGGTGGCAACATCGCGCACCCGTACCGGAACCCCGTTCTGGGTCTTGAGCACCGTAGTTCCAATGTCGGAGACATCCTGCATCAGGCCGACAGCACGCACGTTGTAGGCCTGCTGCCCGCGCTCAATGAAGCTTCCACCAGCGTTGACGTTGTTGGCAGCCAGAGCCTGTTCCACTTGGGAAATGCTCAGTCCATAGGAGACCAGCTTGTCGGGATCCACCTGCACCTGATATTCGCGGGTCTTGCCCCCGAAAATGGAAACCGAAGCCACGTTGGGCACCGACATGAGCTGTTTGAAGATCACCCAGTCCTGCAGCGCCTTCAGGTCCATCACCTCGTAGCGCGGATTGGTGCTGGTGACGGTATAGAAATAGATTTGTCCTACGGGGCTGAAGTCGGGACCGATCTGAGGATTCAGACCAGTGGGAAGATTGACGAGCGTGAGCTTTTCGAGCACCTGCTGGCGGTTTTGTAGGTTGTCGGAAGCATCATCGAAGATTGCGCTGACGAAAGACAGCCCGGCGAGAGACACTGAGCGCAAGTGCGTCAGGTGCCCGAGGCCGTTCATCTGGGTTTCGATGGGAATCGTGACCTGCTGTTCAACTTCCTCCGCGGCGCGCCCTGGCCATTGCGTGATCACCCAAACGTATTTGTCGGCGACATCGGGATAGGCCTCCACTGGAAGATTGTGGAAGGAAATAATCCCCCATACCAGCAGCGCAACTCCCAATCCCAGCACGAGAAAGCGATTGCGAAGTGCAAATTCGACAATTTGGTTGATCATTGTCTATTGCGTCTCCGAGGCACTGGAGAACTGCAGAGCGTTGCTGACAACTTTGTCGCCGGGTTGCAGGCCGGCGAGGACCTCCTGCGTGTTATCGGGCAGGCTCAGTCCGGTCTGGATTTCGGTCCTGCGGAACTTGTTCCCGCCTACCGGCTTGAAGACCCAATCTTTGTCATGCAGCCGCAGAATGGCACTGGCGGGGATAACCACTTGCTCTGCTTCTTTGCGCGAACGGAACGACGCAGTGACGAACATGGCCGCGCGCATGAATCCTTGGGGATTTTCCATTTCGATTCGAACCTTCGCGGTTCGAGTGGCCGAATCAAGTACGCGGCTGATGTTGCCGACGCGTCCGGTGAATGCCTGATCGGGATATGCGTTCAGACGGATCTCTGCGGTGTCGCCGAGGTGGACGCGGTCCAGCATGTTTTCGTACACATCGCAGAGCACCCACACACGAGACATGTCGGCAATCGTGAAAAGATTGGGGGAGTTATCGATGGAGCGCACCACGCCACCGTTTGTGGTGTTCTGCTCGATGATGGTTCCGGAAATTGGCGCTTTGACGGCGAGGATTGGCGAAGGGTGGTCGGGATCGGCGCCCAGGATGCGAAGGCGATTGGCAGCGGTGGTCTGGTCAACTACGGCTTTGTTTTCCGCATTCTGCGCGGCTTCCAAATCGCGTTGTGCGATTGCGCCCCTGGAGAAAAGCAATTGCGAGCGCTCCAATTGCTTTCGCGCCAGCAGTTCATCAGCAGAGTACTTCTGGTAGTCGGAAAAAGCGGCGGCGATGTCGGGACTGCTGATCAGCAGCAGCACCTGTCCCTTTTTGACGTCATCGCCTAGGCGCACACGAGTTTCGACGACGCGTCCACCGGAGAGCGAAAGCACCGGGACTGCCCGGCTGATGTCCGGTGAGACCACTCCGTTGACGCGCAGGATGTCGGCGATTTTTCGCGTTTCCACGGATACCAGTGGAAACTGCTCTGGATGCTCGATGGAGAGCAGATTGGGATCGCTGTTAGTTTCGACAGTGGTGGTGGCGGTGGTGGCCTTCGCACCTTGTCCCGAGCAGGCGCTGAGCAATAGCGCTGCTATGATGACCAGGAGTGCCATCAGAATTTTGAGCCGCAGAGATGTGATGAAAGGGCGCGGGGCGGCGCTGATATGAGCGGGGGAATGCTGGGACGTCTCTATGAGAAAGTGTTGGGCGGGATCTCGGCGCATCGCAGGCGAACCCGACGCTATACGACTGAACGGCAGGTGTAAGTAGTTCATCTTCTTTCATCTGGCCCGGCTGGGCTTTTGTCTGAGCTAGAAAATGTCGTTAGAACGGATCGCGCAGACTTATAGAGCGAACAGGGGCGGGGCCCGTGCGATCAAGGAAGCCAGGAAGCCGTCGAGTGGTAGAGAAGATCCTTCAGAGGACGCGATGCCCCAAGGTAGGGCAGATAGAGACGCCAGGGTAGTGATCAGTAGCAGAAAGGCAGCGAAGATAACTGCCGTGCCGTTCTGATGATCGGTGGATATGAGCTGCGAAATTCGTTTGGCTGGAGCATCCGTTGCCAGGTACTCAACGTGCAAATCGTCGGTTAGGGAAATGGCGGGAAAAAGAAGCGCCGCTATACACACGAGGCTGGCTAAGACTGTCTTCCAGTCACTAGGTGGTTTTTTCAAACTCCGGCGATGGCAACACATTCCTGCGAACAGGAATGTAGCGACGATCAGCCATAGGAGATTGAGGAGGAGTTCCACCTTCCCTATATTACAACGACAGAGCTAGCCCAGGGCCACGGGAGGATATCAGAAATGCGCAGCGAAGGGCGTCTCACCCTGCCGGCTCCCGGGGTTCAACTGAAAATCCCCATTTACACAGGTAAAAAGCGGGCTGGAAAGATTGCCTTTCCAAATCTACACGGTTCCGATTCCCGCGCATCAGCGGGCGGCGGTCGAAAAGTTGGCGCAATTGGTGACCAATGGTGACGAGTTCGAAGCATGTGCGGCAGGACTGCCGGAACCTACCCAGCAGATTCAATAAGATAACTGGTAGGCCCGGGAGGACTCGAACCTCTGACCTCTTCCGTGTCAAGGAAGCGCTCTAACCAACTGAGCTACGGGCCTGTAGCTTTTGGAATCACATCAACCAATCGGACAAAAAAGCAATTTTATCACGTCACTCGCGCGATCTTGCCTGGCCAACCAATGTCGCTCTCGTGTTCGAGGCATAGGTCCGACAATCTGCTGGCGTCCCACAATCTTCCAACCACTACCTCAATGCGTGGCTTGCAGCACGACTCTGGCGACCTCACACCCTGGGGGCCATCCGAGTGGAATTCACTCTGCCATCCCTCAGCGACCTCGGATCAGGCGTAGAATGTTCGGCATTTTCCAATCACGAAGGGGACCCCCAATGAGACTCCTCCGCATACTCGCATTGATCGCGCTTGGTTCGGCAACGTTGGTCGGCCAGACTTTTCGAGGGACGATTCTGGGAACGGTGACTGACTCCTCCGGAGCAACGGTCGCAGACGCGACCGTAACTGTCCGCAATATGAGTACGGGCCTGGAACGCACCACGCAGACCAGCGCTGACGGCAGCTACGCGGTCCCCGAGCTTCCCATCGGCACCTATATGGTCACTATAACCCAGACCGGATTTCAAACCTGGGCTACCCGCGGAGTTGAAGCGAACGTCGCCACCGAACGGCGGGTGGATGCCCAACTCAAGCCGGGACAAATATCCCAGGTAGTCGAAGTCACCGGCGAAGACCTCCCGCAGGTGGAAACCACCTCCTCAGAATTGGGCGGCACGCTCACCACCGGGCAGATTCAGGATATACCGATCAACGGGCGTGACTTCACCAAGCTCATCTACTTGAATCCTGGGATTGCCGGCTCTCCCGATCAGATTTCTGATTCCCCCGGTTCGTACGGACTGTTCTCCATGAATGGCTCGCGCGGACGCTCCAATAATTTCCTGCTCGACGGCACCGATATGAACGATGGTTATCGAAACCTTCCTGCCATCAATGAGGCCGGCGTATTTGGCGATCCGGCCACGATCTTGCCCCTGGATGCCGTCGCGGAGCTGCGGGTCTTATCCAACTATGAAGCGGAGTACGGCCGCAATTCCGGTGCCATCGTGAACATCGTCACCAAGAGTGGCACCAATCAGTGGCATGGCTCTGCGCTGGAATACTGGCGCAGCGGACAACTGGGTGCCCGGAATTTTTTCAACACTTCGGATCTCTCCAAGAATTCATTTCTCAATAACCAATTCGGCGGATCTTTCGGCGGACCCATTATCAAAGATAAGACTTTCTTCTACGTGGACTACGAAGGGCAGCGCGAATCGGGAAAGCAGGCTGGCCTTAGCTGCGTGCCCACTGGAAGCTCCGCCGATGGCTCCCTGAGTCCCAACGACTCCCCCAATCCGGTTATTCAGAAGCTGTTAGCCCGCCATCCCTGGCCGGCGCCTAATTTCGGCAGTGGTGGATGTCCCAACTTGTCCACCGCCACGCCATTCAAGAATCGCGTGGACAGCATGATTGCCAAGGTCGATCACAACTTCAACATACATAACCTCGTCAGTGGCCGCTATTACTTCGGCGACAGTGACCAGAGCTTTCCCTTCGCCCAGCTTGCCGGAGGCCTCCTGCCCGGCTTCAACACCACAACTCCCACGCGTGTGCAACTGGTCTCGCTTTCCTGGGTGAGAGTCATCGGATCCACCCAAGTCAATGAAGCCCGCTTGGGTTGGAACCGTTTCGTCGAAGGATTCTTCCCTGAGGATCAGAGCTTTGATCCATCATCGATCGGTCTCAACACTGGCGTAGGCGCTTATGAGGGCGGCTTGCCCGTCATCAATGTGGAGAATTTTTCTCAAATCGGCGCCACTGAGGGAATTCCACGCAACCGGGTGGACTCCAATTGGCATTTCCTGGACAACTACTCCTGGAAATTCGGGCGTCATGACCTGAAATTGGGTTACGAATTTCGCCGCACTACCATCACGCAACGATTCGAGAATTCTTTCCGGGGCTCGCTGAGCTTTGACACATTGGCCGATTTCCTCCAAGGCACACCCGACGACGGGTCGCAGCGTCGCGGCAACACCCTACGACATACTTTCCAAAACAATCACGGCTTCTACGTTCAGGACAGCTTGCGCTGGAGTCCGCGCCTTACGCTGAACCTTGGTTTGCGCTGGGACTACTTCGGCGTTGTGGGCGAGAAGGACAACCTCCTCTATCAATTTGTTCCCACCGGCGGCGGAGACAACGTTCCCGTCGGGCAACTGTACGATAAGGACTACAACAATTTCGCGCCGCGCATCGCCTTCGCTTACGACCTCACCGGAAAAGGCAAGACGGTCATTCGCGGCGGCTGGGGAATCTTCTACGACGCCTTCGCCCAGGACATCTTCCTCGGCCACCTGCCCTGGAACTGCGCTTTCTGTCCCGGACCCGCTTACCCTGGAATCGGTCCCGCAGCTATCCAGAAACTGGCCCTTAGCGGCGGGGCACTGGATCCTAATATTCCTGTGTACGACGTCGCTAGCGCCGGGCCGCTGGGAGATTTCTTTGCCACTGATCCCAACATGCGCACGCCCTACATACAAAATTTCAACCTCAACCTGCAGCGGGCATTCGGCAACAAAGCGGTCCTGCAGGTCGGATACGTAGGGACGAAGGGCACAAAGCTATTCCGCTTCCGTGACATCAACCAGCCGAGTCAGGCACAGATCACGGCCTTTGACCTGGCAAATGGAGTCAGCGCTTATGGCGTGGCGCGGCCCTTTTCCAACCTCTTC
>Ga0187776_10001092_pt1 | contig 13331 bp, 9 predicted proteins | sample 0216_BV02_MP12_2_FD_132426 | JGI IMG/M metagenome (GOLD analysis project Ga0187776, IMG submission 132426) | Tropical peat soil microbial communities from peatlands in Department of Meta, Colombia - 0216_BV02_MP12_20_MG | ecosystem: Environmental > Terrestrial > Soil > Wetlands > Peat | place...
GTCGAAAAGGCCCGCTACGACAAGATGCTCGGCCACGAAGAAATCCGCGCCATCATCACCGCGCTCGGCACGGGCATCGGCAAAGACGATTTCGACGCCGCCAAGCTCCGCTATCACAAAATCATCCTGATGACCGACGCGGACGTGGACGGCAGCCACATCCGCACACTGCTGCTCACTTTCTTCTTCCGCCACATGCGCGAGCTGATTGACAAGGAGCACGTGTACATCGCCCAGCCGCCGCTCTATCGCGTCAAGCGCGGCAAGATGGACCGCTACATCCGCGACGAGCGCGAATTCGCCCGTGAGCTGATGAAGCGCGCCACCGAAGAGCACGTGGTGAAAGGCAAAGACGGCAAGCCGCTCGAAGGCGGCACGCTCACGCAGTTCCTGCTCTACGTGCAGGAGTACGACCAGGTGGCCGCCAAGCTCAGCCGCCGGTTGCGCGAGCCGAAGCTCGTCGAGCTGTTGGCCGAAAGCGACCTGGAAAAGAAAGCCGATTTCGCGGACAAAAAGAAGCTGCAGGAGCTGATGAAGGCCATTGACAAGGCCAAGCTGAATTTGGAAGTCAAGCTCGAATTCGACGAGGAGCACAGCCTGCACGAGCTGCTGCTGAAGAACGGCGGCGAACGGCGCATCAACTGGGCGCTGGCGGCCACACCCGAGTACAAGCGGCTGCGCACGCTGCACGCCGCCATCGCCGAAAACGACCGCCCGCCTTTCACCATCACGCACAATGGTGACAAGGTGATGAAGGAAAATTCCGTCGGCGTTCTCAACTACGTCCTCGAAGACGCGAAGAAAGAATTCACCATCACGCGCTTCAAGGGCCTGGGCGAGATGAATCCCGAGCAGCTCTGGGCCACCACGATGAACGCGGAAACGCGGACTCTGCTCAAGGTACGGCTCGAAGACGCCGTCGCCGCCGAGGATATTTTCTCGACGCTGATGGGCGAAAACGTGGAGGAGCGCCGCAAATTCATCGAGGAAAACGCCCTCGAAGTGGTGAATTTGGATATTTAGAAATTCTGTGGGATAGAAATGGGGAACTACTCTAAGGCAGATCAAATTGGCGAAGTCCTGCAGGCTATGGCATACCACGAGCTCGAGGTACTTGGTGAAACCGTTCATATTCTTGACTATGCCCCCGGGCCACTCGCCGACAACAAACGGATCGTGGCTGCGGCAGAACAGCAGGCTGAGCAGCACCTGTTACTGCACCACGGGCTCCCGACAGACAACAGCGAAACAGAGATTCAAGACGACTGGTGTCTTGAATGCACCAAGCAACTTCTGACGCAACAATTTGGTTCTTGGGGCTCCGCACTCTTCGAGCAGATTGGACAGCTTGGGGAGTGGAAGAAGGTGTGCAAGAAAGAGACTGTCCTTGCACTAGTGATGCATTTTCTTCAATTTCTCGACGAAGGCCAAGAACGCCAGATGCGAAATGCAACGGAAGCCGTGGGAATGCGCGAACGTCTCCAGCAAGGCGACCCAGAAGCCTGCGAGGCATTAATTAAGAAGTGGGATCATGACCACGATCGTGTTACTGACTACTACGCAATTTTGATTGGTAGCCGATTTTCAAGAATGGTGGATCGCGCAGAAAAATTAAATGCAATTCCTGCGCGAGTCAGGGTCCCCGATGCGGTTCAGGTCTATCTGACGGAAGCCTCCCGGTGCTACGTATTCGGCCAATTTGTTGCTTGCCTCGTCGTTTGCCGTGCTGCCATCGAATTTACGCTGGGTGATTGTTTGATCCGAAACGGGAAGCGGGAGGAACTGGAATCGCTTGAAATCAAAGGAGAGGATGGGCTCGCGGCACGCATGTGAATTGCGGAAACCATCGGCGGACGGAATCTGAGATTCACGCTGAAGAACATAAGGGAAGTCGCTCAGTGGGGGAATAAGGCCCTGCACGAAGCACCAGTCGACCCCGAAAGGTGCAAGGAGCTGTTCATCAAGACGCGGGGAATCTTGGGGGACTTGTATTCATAAGGCATTGGAACCCTTTTGTTCGTCAGGGCACGGCTTCAGCCGTGCCGAAAAGTTCGGACGAGGAGGGCGGCTTTAGCCGCTGGGGGCATGGCTGTACCAAGACGCCACGGCAGCCCGCCAGGCACATATTTCGTGACGTCGAAGACTTGGGAGGGTCATTCGACTTTTCAAGCGCCTCAGACATGCAAAATCTTCGTGGAGGCGCTGCTCCATTATCGCGACGAAGCAAAATATCTTTTGCACGGATTTGTTCTGATGCCCAACCATTTTCATCTGCTACTGACACCGAGTGCGGATGTGACTCTTGAGCGGGCGGTCCAATTCATAAAGGGTGGGTCGGCTAGAAGAATTGGTGAAGGCCGGGAGCGGAATTTTCCAGTTTGGCAACGGGGATTTAGCGATCATCGGATTCGGGACGCAGCGGATTTTGACTTGCACATGGCTTACATCGAGCAAAATCCAGTGAAGAAGGGCCTCGCGGCCGAGGCGCGCGAGTATCCGTGGTCCTCGGGGACCTATCGAATGGATGCCGTACCTCAGGGGTTAAAACCCCTGAGGTAGCGGTTATCGGCACGGCTAAAGCCGTGCCCTGACGAAGAGGGCAGGGGCTAAAGCCCCTGATAAGGTGGCGATCTGATGTCGCGGCTAAAGCCGCGACCCACAAAGATTTTCGTGGTCGTCTTTGTTGAACAGCACAGGCAAGAGTGCCTGTGCCACTTAAAAAATGATCTACCAATTAACTTGGAAGATTTTGCCTGGGTTGAAGGGGCTGAGCTGCTCGGGGTTTCAGGCGGCGCCGACCAGCGCGCCGAACAGCGAGCAGGGCGTGGCGTTTGAATGCGCGAGCGAGGCGGAATGCGCCGAGCTGCTGCTGCGGCTCGAGGCGCATTTCGGGGCGCAGCGGTTCACGAACAATGCCTCGGCGTTCGAGTCCGTAAAGACATATGTGTTGGAACGAATGACAGCACGGTCTTAGAGAGCACAGAAGAAAATGGAAAAGGGAAAAGGGAAAATGGAAATTGCAAACCCCGGCCCTTTTTCCATTTTCAATTTTCCAATTCCCATGAGCGGAGCGAACTGTGGCTGACGAAACCACGCAAGCAATCCTGACGCCGGTTGATATCGAATCGGAAATGAAGCGGTCGTACCTCGATTACGCCATGAGCGTAATCATCGGCCGGGCGCTGCCCGACGTGCGCGACGGGCTGAAGCCCGTGCACCGCCGCATTCTCTATGGCATGTACGAGCTGGGGTTGACCTCGACGAAACCCTACCGCAAGTGCGCCAAGATCGTCGGCGAAGTGCTCGGCAAGTATCACCCCCACGGCGACGCGCCGGTGTACGACGCGCTGGTACGCATGGCGCAGGACTTCAACATGCGCTACCCGCTGGTGGATGGCCAGGGCAATTACGGCTCTGTGGATGGCGACCCGCCCGCGGCTATGCGTTACACCGAAGCGCGCCTTTCGAAAATCGCCGAAGAAATGCTCGCCGATATCGAAAAGGAGACGGTTGATTTCGTTCCCAATTTCGACGAAAGCGAACAGGAGCCGGTGGTCCTGCCGACGCGCATCCCCAACTTGCTCGTCAACGGCTCCTCCGGCATCGCCGTGGGCATGGCCACGAACATTCCGCCGCACAATCTGAAGGAAATCGTCGAAGCCGCGATCCTGCTGATCGAAAATCCCGAAGCCACGCTCAAGCAGGTGATGAAGATTGTTCCCGGTCCGGACTTTCCCACCGCCGGCTACATCTACGGGCGCGAAGGAATCGAGCAGGCCTACAAGAACGGGCGCGGCAGCTTTCAGGTGCGAGCCAAGGCCGCTATCGAGCAGCGCAGCAAGGACCGCCAGGACATTGTCGTCACCGAATTGCCCTACCAGGTGAACAAGAAGAGCCTGATTCAGCACATCGCCGAGCTGATCAACAACAAGAAGATCGAAGGCGTCTCCGACATTCGCGACGAAAGCGACCGCGACGGGATGCGCATCGTCATCGAAGTGAAGCGCGACGAGGAGCCGGAAATCATCCTGAACAAGCTCTACAAGCTGACGCAGATGCAGGAATCGTTCGGGATGATCCTGCTGGCGATTGTCGCCGGGCAGCCGCGCGAGCTGGGCCTGCTCGATTTGCTGCGGCTGTTCATCGATCACCGCATCGACGTGGTGCGGCGGCGCACGCAGTACGAGCTGCGCAAGGCCTCCGAACGCGAGCACATTCTGCTCGGCTACCGCATCGCGCTCGACCACATCGACGAGGTGATCAAAATCATCCGCGGATCTTCCAGCCGCGCCAACGCCCGCGAGAATTTGCACGACTTCTTCGAAAACAAATCGGTGCGCGTGCTGGTCGGCGGCAAAGAGACCACCATCAAAGGAGTCAAGCTCGACCGCCGGAGCTACGGCGTTTCGGCCGAAGCTCCGGTGGACGGCGCCGTGTTCGGTCTCACCTACGTGCAGATTGACGCCATCCTCGAACTGCAATTGCACCGCCTGACACAGCTGTCGGTGGATGAAATCCTGAAGGAACTGAAGGAAATTCGCGACCGCATTGCCGAGCTGAAGGAAATCCTGGCGAGCGAGAAGAAATTGAAAGGCGTCATCGTCACCGAACTGCGCGAGGTGATGAAATCCTACGGCGACGAGCGGCGCACGCAGATCGTGGATCGCGTGGAGGAAATCAAGCTCGAAGACCTGATCAAAGACGAGGAGATGGCTATCACCGTCAGCCACGCGGGCTACATCAAGCGCACGTCGGTGGATGTTTATCGCCACCAGTCGCGCGGCGGAAAGGGTCGCATCGGCGCGAGGACGCGCGAAGATGATTTCGTCGAGCATTTCTTCACCGCTTCGGCGCACAGCTACATTCTGCTGTTTACGTCGAAGGGCCGCATTTACTGGCTGAAGGTCTACGAAATTCCCGAAGCCGCGGCGGCCACGCGCGGCAAGGCCATCAACAGCCTGGTCAGGTTCCAGGAAGGCGAAAAGCTTACAGCCGTGGTTGCCGCGCGCAATCTGGAAGAGGCCGAGCGCTATGTGTTTCTGGCGACGAAGAACGGCACGGTGAAGAAAACCGAGCTCGCGGAATTCTCCAATCCGCGGCCTTCGGGCATCATCGCCATTAATCTCGACGCGGACGACGAGCTGATCGGCGCAAAGCTGACCGACGGCAAGCAGATGGTTTTCCTCGCCAGCCACGAAGGCCAGGCAATCCTGTTCCGCGAGACGGAAGTGCGCTCGATGGGCCGCGCCGCCGGCGGCGTGAACGGCATGGACCTGGCGAAGGGCGATTACGTAGTCTCAATGGACGCGGTGCAGCCCGATTTCGCCATCATCCAGAAGGAGTACAAGAAGAGCACGCAGAACCTGGACGAGCTCGAAAGCGACCAGATTCGCGAATCGCTTACGTCGCTGATGCTCACCGTTTCCGAGAAAGGCTACGGCAAGCGCACGCCGCTGGCGGAATATCGCGTCACGTCGCGCGGCGGCAAAGGCGTGATCAATTTGAAGACCACGGACCGCAACGGCCCGGTGGTCGCCGCGCTCCAAGTGCGCGAAGAATCCGACGTGATGATCATCACCGGCCAAGGCAAAGTGATCCGCGTGCACGCGGCGGAGATTCGCGAGGCGGGCCGCTCGACGCAGGGAGTGCGGCTGCTGCGGCTGGAAGAAGGCGACCGCATCGCCGCGGCCGCCGCCATTCTCGAAGAGGAAGAAGGCGAATCCGAGTCCGAAAAGAAATAGGGTTTGATTACGATTCGGGAGGAGCGATGTAGTAGCCCGGGCGGGTGCGCACGCTGGCGCCGGGAGAGTCCACCACGACCTTGATTTCGTGGTAGCCGTAGGGCTCTTCGTTCGACGGCCGGTAGCCGATAGTGTACTGGGCGTGAATCTCGCCGCCGATTTCATCCATGGCTTTCTCGATGGCGCTGTCTCTTTTCACGTTGACGTGCATGCCGCCGGTGGCTTTGCAGGCGATTTTCAGAGCGTTCGGGCCGATGGCGTTTTTTCCTGTTTTCACCAGCCACACGGCAATCGCCAGGTAGTCGATGCTCGAGCTGGTCATGGCCCGCTCGATATCCGGCGTCTGCGGCTGGCCCGGAGGAGTCGGCACAGGGAAAGTTCCAGGCGGGCCCAGTTGCGGCTTGGGCGCCAGCGGCGGAGCGCGAAGATCCGCCATCGCCGTGCTGAGGCCGATGGCATAGATGCTTACATTGGCAAGTTGCGCCGCGCGAAGGACTTCACCGAACTGGCTTTCGCTGCCGCTGTCCTGAGCCTCGCCGACTACCACCATGATGCGCCGCTGCCCGGGAGGCCTTCGTTCGAGCAGCGAGACGCCGCGCTGCATGGCGTCGTAAAGACGCTTGCCGGAAGTTCCCAAGCGCAGGTTGTTGATCACGCTCTGGGTGTTGTCCATGTCGGTCGAAAATTTTTGCAGCAGGTCCACGTCGTCGTTGAAGCCGATCACGGCGACTTCGGCAGTCAGCCCCATCACCGCCTGCGCGAACACGATGCCGGTGCGCTTCACCGCCGGAAACATGGGTTCGATGTGTGAGCTGGTTTCCAGAACCAGGGCAATTGAGAGCGAATCGCCGCCGAGATCGAAATGATCGATTTTTTGCTCCACGCCGTTGTCAAAGACGTGAAAGCTGTCTTTCTTGAGGCTGAGGATCATGCTGCCCTTGGGGTCGAGTACGGTGACGGGAGCGAGCACCTCGCTCACGCGCGAGCGAATCGCGCGGCGCTGCAATACTTCCTCAGGGATTTTTTCCGGAGGCGCATCCGGACGAGGATGAATCGGCCCGGGTGGGGCCTCCTGGCAGCGGGCCGGCTGTGCAGCGAGTCCAAGGGCGGCGAAAAACAGTGCGAGGAAGAGTGAACTCGGAGCAGCAGCACGCGCTGCTCCTCGCCGGCGAGTCCAGCCTCGCAGTAACATAGCGGCGTCAAGCCGCCGCACTCCAAAAAGTCGGGACATGTTCGGCGATGTTGGAGCAACCTGCCTAGCGACGCTCTCAACAAAATTACTGCGTCTCATAAAGATCTCAGTCTATCTGATTCGCAGTGTGCAGGGGCGCGTTGCACGCAAAGAATCGGGGCGCGTCGCACGTCTGGCTATTCGCGGGAGGCTTCTCCTAGAATGGCTGTTTGTTCCGGTTGCGAGGGGGAATGATGAAGCGTCCCGGGCATCTGCCGTACGTGAAGCTGGCTTACCACGACCCGAAATTCATGGAGAGCCTCACGGCGCGGCCGCTTCGCATCCTGGCCGAGTACCTGGATCCACTCTCGCGACTCCGCCGGGCGGACGTGGGCGACACGATCGTGATGTTCGGATCGGCGCGGATTCATTCCCGCGAATACGCGCTGGCGCAGCTCCAGCGCACCGAACGCGAGGCACACCGCCGGAGGACGCCGGAATGGCGGGCGAAGATCAAAGCCGCGCGGGCGAACGTGCAGATGTCGCGCTATTACGAGGACGCTCGCGCTCTTTCGCGCCGTATCACGTCGTGGGCCATGACGCTGGGAATGCATCCGAAGCGCTTCGTCATCTGCTCAGGCGGCGGGCCGGGCATCATGGAAGCGGCGAATCGCGGCGCGGCGGAAGCGGGCGGCTCGTCCATCGGCCTGAGCATCCAATTGCCGCACGAGCAGAGACCCAATGGCTACATCACGCCGGAGCTGAATTTCCTGTTCCATTACTTTTTCATGCGCAAGCTGTGGTTCGCGCAGGTGGCCAAGGCGCTGATCGTTTTTCCCGGCGGATTCGGCACCATGGACGAGCTCTGGGAGATGCTCACGCTGTTGCAGACCAACAAGCTTTCGTCGCACCACCTGATTCTGATCTACGGCCGCAAATACTGGGATAAGGTCATCAACTGGCGCCATATGGTCCGCACCGGAACGATCAGCGAGCGCGAGTACAGCCTGCTCCAGTTTGCCGATACCGTGGAGGAAGCCTTCGACCGCGTCCGTTCGCAGATGGAAGCGCACCATCTGGCGCTGGATGGAGACTGGTACCGCGAATAGCCCGCACCCGGATTGAAACGCGGCAACCGCCCCGCTGGCGCGTACGTCCCTAATTCAGGCAGCAATTCATAGGAATCCACCAGCGGGCTTCCATGCTGCCGGGGAGGTCGCCATGTTGAACTTCCTGCGGAGCAAGAGAAAAGTACTCGCAATCATGCTGGGCGCATTCTTCGCGCTCGGCGGGGCCACCGCAGTGCGCGCCGATGATTGGCGCGACTGCGAGAAGAAAATCCGCCACGAACAACGCGAGCTGGATCGGGCGATTGCGCGTCACGGCTATTACAGCCGGCAGGCGAACGAGGAGCGGCGCGAACTGGACCGGCTCCGCGATCGCTGCGGCTACCGGGACCGCTTTCGTGACGACTACCGGCACTATTAGCACGACCGCGATTCATTCGCGGGGTGGGCGCAATTTCGCGCTAACCGGTAGGAGGTAATCGAAGGGGGAGAAGCGAGAGCCTCTCCCCCTTTCGTTTTATGACCCTGCCTGTAGGACAGACTGCCAGAGGGAAGAAAACAAGGCCAAAGCCCGGGTACACCACTCCTGCGATCGCCATTCTCGGAGTATGTGCCTGCCCGGGCCGAGGGGTTTAGTTCTTCGAGACCTCAACGTCGGCGGAAAAGACCGCCTCAAAGCGCCGTTTCTCGTCCTGGTCGTGAAGCATTACAACGGGCGAAACCCGCAGCGACTGCTTGCAGTTGCGGCAGGTGGTTACCTCGCCCTGCAAATCCTGCACAAACCCGTCGGTAAAGTGATACGCCGAGCGCGGGCGCCGGGCAGCCTTGAAGCCCTGCGCGCCGCAGTGCGGGCACGTATATTCGACGCGATCTTCGAGCGGGTCGCGATTCAGCGCGGCCCAGCCCGTGTAACGAACCCCAACTGTTTCCACCGAATTCCGAGTCATGATTCCTGCCCTCATTAATCTCATGTGGGACATTCCACGACGTTAGACGCAAATTTGGGTGAAAGCGATGCACCAAGAGTCCCAAATTTTGTATTCCAATGATTTGTAATGACTTAGCATTGGGCATGCCTTCCGGGCCGTCAACTTCTTCCCGGAATTAGGTCCTTAGGAGTGATCGGAGGCGCCCAATCCTTTGGACGCCCCCCAAACCGGTACCGGAGGACTTAGAATCGGAATACGATTCCGGTGGAAAGCCGTGCGTTATGCTGGGTGTCGTTGAAGAACTGCGTTATTACGTAATCTCCCTGCACGATCCGCCAGGAGATTCCGTGGCCTACCTTTGCGTCGATCCCCCCGCCAATGGCAGTTGAGAACGAAGTATCGGACGCGCCGCCGCCGCTGACATGAGCACCGCCGAGCAGCACGTGGGCGAACGGCGAAATGCGCGCCGGGTAAGACACCTGAGGGCCGAACAGAAAGCTGTGCACGGATACGTCCACGCCGGAGATGGAGCCATAATGTCCGTCGAAATCGGCGACCCCGCCCAGCCAATCGTTGAATTTATACTGGCCGGAGGCTTCCCAACCGTTCAGGTTCACGTCCGGAGATGGGCGGAAGCGCTCGTAGGAATAACCGCCGAACACCTCGAACTTGTCCTGTGCGTGTGCGGACAGCGAAACCAGAAAGAACAAGCCCAGCAATAACGATAATTTCCGTACCATGCGAAACTCCTCCTCAGAATTGTAAGGTGTCGGGACGTGCCGCACGCCCTGCGCTGCCCGCCCCGCCGTGCTGACTCTGTGGCGCCACGAAAACCGCTGAAGGCGTATGAGACGCCACTTCAGGCTGGAGATAATTTGGATGCTGTTCAGCAGAAAAGGGTTACACGCAGGAGTGACGCCTAGAGGAGCGGCTCCCCGGCATGCTCGGCGATGAGCTCGCGGGTGGCGTCGCGCAGGCGGACAATTTCGTGCCAGTCGTCTCCGGCGGCCGGATCGGGCCACACCAGCGGGCCGATCGTCACCAGGATCCTCCCGCGGCGGGGCAAATAGGTCTTGTCGCGCAGGACCTCGCGTGCCCCACGGACGGCGACAGGGCAAATCGGCCGCTGCGTGTCCGCGGCGGCCTTGAACGCACCTAATTGGAAGGGCCGGATTCCCTTCACCGGCGTAAAAGTCCCTTCGGGGTAGATCACGACAGACTCGCCCTGCCGCAAGGCGGCGTTCACTTCCTCGGATTGGCGGATGCGCGCCTCCGGGTCGCTCCGGTCGAACGCGAACTGCCCGGAGCGGCGGATAATCTTGCCGATCAGGGGCCAGGAGGTTGATTCCCCTTTGGAGACAAAGCGGGCGGCGTCGGGGAGGATGGCGAGGGCCACAAGAATGTCGGCGTAACTGGAATGGTTGGGCGCAAAAATCCACGGACCGGTATTCCCGAGAGCGTCCAAGACCTCTTTTCCCTCAACGCGGACCGGAATGCCGGTCAAACGAAGCAACCAGCGGGCGCCTGCATGAGTACGCGAGGCAGCGCGGCGGCGGTCCGGAGCGAAGGAGACGGCAAGCCAGACGGTGACCACTCCGAGCGCGAGAACCATGGCGGCATACACCCCATAGAGCAAGTTCACCGCGCCGCCGGCGCAGCGCTTCACCAATCCCCATCCACGCGGCGCAGCTCCGCGTATCGCCAGATTCGTCACCTGCACCCATGCCGGACGCACTTTTTTCCCGAGCTTGCCTTCGAGATACAGCCGGCGCGTCTCGCTGCGGCGGAGCTTGCCGCTCGAAGTTTTCGGGATGGACTGAGGAGGCAGCAATTCAACCACGTCAGGAGGCATGCCCAATGCGTCGTCCACGGCTCGGGTGATTTCGTCCGTAATGCGCGCCGCTGCGGCCATGTCGCGCACTTCAGCGGTGACTATGAGCCGTTCGGTTCCGCTGCGCTCGTCCGGTGCGCCGAAAGCAACCACGCAGCCGGGACGGACGCCAGCGGCGTGCCCGGCGATGTCTTCCACTTCCTGCGGATAGATATTGCGGCCTGCCTTGATGATCACGTCCTTGGCGCGGCCGGTGATGTAGAGTTCGCCATCCGCCCAGTAAGCCAGATCGCCCGAGTCGAGCCATCCGCCTTCGCGAATCAATTCCCGCGTAGCCGCGGGGTTCCGGTAATAGCCGCTGGTGGCCGCAGTTCCGCTGAACCACAGCCGTCCTTCCCGGCGCTCACCCAGATTCTGTCCTTCCGCGTCCACGATGCGCACGGGTACGTCGGCCAGGGGCTTGCCGGCGCTGACGAATTCAAGCGGCGCCGCATCGCCGGCAGCCGCTGGAATCGCGCGGCCCTCCGATTCGAATTCGGCGCGCCGGATGCTGTCCACTTTGTATCCGGTGCCGATTTTCGGAGCCGACACCGCCAGCGTCGCTTCCGCCAGCCCGTACACCGGAGCGAGAGCTTCGCGGCGGAATCCGTAGGGCGCGAACCGGGCGGCGAAACGCTCGAGCGTTTCAGTGCGCACCGGCTCCGCTCCATTTGTCGCCGCACGCCAAGAGCTCAGGTCCAGCCCTTCCAAATCTTTGTCGGAAATTTTGCGCACGCATAGCTCGTATGCGAAATTGGGTGCGGGGCTAAACGTCGCGTGATGCCGTGCGATGGCCCGCAGCCAGCGCTCCGGCCGGCTGAGAAACGCCAGCGGCGACATCACCACCAGGGGGATGCCCGTGAAGAGCGGCACAAACCAGGCGCCGATCAAACCCATGTCGTGGTACAGCGGCAGCCAGCTCACGCAGGCGTCATCGTCCCTCACCCCGAGCCCGGCGATAATGGAGCGGATATTCGAAAGCAAGTTCGCGTGGGTGAGCACCACGCCCTTGGGATCGCCGGTCGAGCCGGAGGTGTATTGCAAAAAGGCGATGTCTTCGCGGCGCGCGCGATGCGCGAAGTGTTCCACCGGACGCCATTCGGAATTGGGCGGCCTTTCGGGGATGGGCGCCTCGGCCAGCCGCTCGGCATTGAGCACACCTTTCAGCGAGGGCACTCGCGGTTGCAGGAGCCGCGCGAGTCCTTCCGCCTGGCGCCAGGTGATCAGGAAGCGTGCTTCGGCATTGCGCAGGATGTTGGATTGCCGCGTGGCGTATTCGGCGATGCGGTCGGCGCGGAACGGCGGATAAATCGGGACGGGGATGCCGCCGGCCAGCAGGATGCCCGCGAACGTCCAGAAGAATTCCGCGCAGGTGGGCAGCATGATGGCTGCCGTCTGGCCCGGCTCGAGGCCTCGCCGCTGCAGCTCCTCAGCCACCGCGAAGCCGCGCTCGTACAGCTCGCCGAAGGTGATGGCGCGCAAATGGCCGTCTTCTTCGTAGAGCTGGATGTGCGTTCTCGCCGGTTCGCCTCGGCCGCGCAGCCGCAGAACTTCTGTCAGCGTTTCGGCCCGGCTGATCTCCTGTTCGAGGTCGGGGCGAATGGCCGGCAAAGGGAGAGGCTCCACCGCTGTTCGTAGAGCGGCATCGGCATTCGCCTCGGTTTCGCCAGCCTTTCCGGTACCTCCCCAAAGAATGGCGTTGATGAGGTCTTGCACCGTATCCGCTTCAGCGACCACCCGGTCGGGCAGCCGCACGCCACAAGCTTCATCCAGGCGAAGCATCAACTCGACGCGCTCGAGGCTGCCCAGACCAAGTTCGCGCTCGAGATGAGCGGCGGTGCGCCGGGCGGTCAGCTCTTCCAGGCCACGCGCGCCGCCCAGCTCGCCCAGAAGCTGGCGCACCACGGCGAGAGTCTGCGCCTCCACGGCTGTCTTGCGGTCGAGTTTTGTCCCTGTGGCGCCCAATGAATTCGCCGGGCACTTCTCGCTGCAACTTCTGAAGGGGGGACCAAGCAACTCCTCTTAGAACATTATCACCCGCTCAGGAAGGGTTCAACCACTTGCAATCCGCCGCAGAGGCGGTCGCCGGACTGGCGTAAGAGAAGCGAAAATCCACAGCGGTACGTTCGTACCGGGACCAAATGAACCGTCCGGTCTATCGACGCGGAAAACTCCTCCCGGCACAATCGCAGTGGATTCGGGGCTTTGTGCGGCGCCCGCAAGCGGCTCGCGAGGGAAACCTTCCGGGCACTCGGGCCGCCCCTCAGCACCGAGTTTCTGCACCTCCATCACCCCCATGCCCACGAGCGGCCGGCACCCCCACCGGCCGCTCCCCTTTTTTAGGGGCACTGCTGACCTGAAGTCACGCCCCTTCGCCACACGCCAAATCCAACAGCGCAATCTGTCTTGACTTCCCGCCAACACGGTTTTATAGAAGCGGCCAGACAGTGGGGTGAGTCCGGGGGTGGGGAACACTTCTCTGCCAGTTTTATAGTGCGAGTGGTGCGCGCAATTTTGTGCGTGATCGCTGCCATCTATCGCGAAGAGCTGCTA
>Ga0187776_10001093_pt1 | contig 13327 bp, 11 predicted proteins | sample 0216_BV02_MP12_2_FD_132426 | JGI IMG/M metagenome (GOLD analysis project Ga0187776, IMG submission 132426) | Tropical peat soil microbial communities from peatlands in Department of Meta, Colombia - 0216_BV02_MP12_20_MG | ecosystem: Environmental > Terrestrial > Soil > Wetlands > Peat | place...
CGCCGTCCCGATCAGCGCGATGAACCACCACTGACCCGCGTCGCTGCCCTCGGTGAACGCGTGCACCAGTCCGAGCACCCACACCAGCGCCGTGAAGCGGTGGAGTGAGCGCCAGCGGCGCTGGCCGATCCAACGCCGCACGTAGTAGGACAGGCCGAGCAGGACGATCCCCCAGCCGGCGACAATGCCGATCGACGTCGCGAGCGTCTTGTAAGAGAAGACGAACGGGACGGTCACGTCGAGCACCGTCGCGTGCAGGTAGGAGTCGGCAAGCAGCGACAGCACGTGCACCAGGATCGCGGCGATCGCCGACAGCGAGAGGACCTCGTGAACGACGCGCCGGTCGGCGCCGCCGCGCCTGAGGACTCCCGTGGCCATCGCCAATCCCACGCCGACCGCCGCGCTCGCCAGGATCAGCGCCGCCGTTCCGGCGGCGCGGGTGGTGATCCAGAACAGGTACTTGGACGGGTCGATCAGCGCGAGGCTCACACGACGAGCTTCGGGCGCGCGCGTATGACCGACGTCTGAGGCCTGTAAGAGAGACGTATGAGGTGCTACTGACCGAGCGCGTAGCGCTCGATGTCCTGCGTGAGCGTGGTGGGAGTCTGGTAGGCGCCGATGTGGACGTGCACGACCTTGCCGGCACGGTTGAGGAAGATCGTGGTGGGCAATCCCTCGATCTGCGCTAGCGACGAGAGCTCCGAGACACTACCGCTGAAGCTGGGGTAGCTCACCGGGTGCGCGGCGAGGAAGGCGCGTGCGTCGCTGCTCGAGTAGTCGTTGGTGTCGTTGCCGAGGAACGCCACCCGGCGGCCGTAGCGTGCCGAAGCCGATGCGAACAGCGGGAACTCCGACCGGCACGACGGGCACCACGAAGCCCACGCGTTGACCACGACGGGGTAGCCGCGCAGCGTGCGCAGCTCGCCCGGGAGCGACTGGCTTGCGGCGAGCAGCCTGCCCGCCTGCCGATGCAACGCGGCGAGCGGGTGCGGAGAGCCGGCGAGCTCGCCGGCAGCGGCCGCCGGGGTCGGCGGAATCACCCTCGTCAAGGCGCTCGCGGGGATGTTGCGGTTCATCGCGTAGTAGAGGTCCTCGATCAGCTCGTTGGCCGTCCACGCGAACTGCGGATGGGCGAGGTTTTGACGTCCCCGGTCGTTGAGCAGCTTGCGCAGGCTGACCGACAGAGGTCCATCGACCTGTGGCATCCCCTCGTCCGCGATCAGCTCCTGCCCCGCGGGATCGATGATGAACACCGCGTCGGTGTGGTCGACATCGAACGTCTCGGGCTTGCCGGTCATCCAGTCGACGTCGGGCGGGTTGCCCTGGGGAACGCGCTTGTAGTAGACGCCGAAGAACGCCCACAGCCGGTGGAACGCGGCCTGGCGCCCGGTGAGCATCGTGAAGTCAGCGCCGCTCAGCCGCTGGTAGGCCCGCAGTCGAGCGGGCGTGTCACGCCACGGATCGACGGTGGCCTCGACAACCGCCACCTGGCGCTGCAGCCCAGCGGCTCGGACCTGGCTGGTCAGCTGGCTCAGGGCGGCGGTCGTCATCGGGCACACCTCGTGGCACAGCGTCATCGACGGCGCGAGCACCACCCACCGGCCGCGCCAGTGACTGAGCGACGTGGGTGTGCCGGTCCGATCGACAAGCCGCACGGCGGGAACCGCCCGCGGCCGCTGAAGCTCCGTGCCCACGGCAAGCGGAGCCGGGACCGCCGCCGCAGCGGTCTGCCGGTGTGCGTACCGCGTCGCCGCGACGATCGACAGCACGAGCACGGCCGCAGCCATCACCGCGACTGCGGCGATCAGCACCAGTCGCGTCCGCCTCAACACTGCGGAAAGCGTAGTCGCCCGCGCCCGGCGCTAGACGTCCGAGTCGCGGTCGCCCAAACGTCCGAGACGCGGTCGCCCGCGCAAGAATCTTTGATATCTGCTAATTGATATAGGGGGACATGATGAGATTTGCAGGCGTGACATCAGGTCCCGAAGTTCCAGCTTCGCTGCGTTTCGCTACGGAGTCGCTGCGTTCGACCCAGGGGCACGTTCTGCAACTGCGGCGAGCGTTCGACCGCAGCCAGATCCCGATGCTGATCGTCGACAACGAGCGGCGGTTCAATGAGGCCAACGCCGCCGCACGGCTGATCTTCCGGATGTCGCTGCGCGAACTGCGTGAGAACCGGATCGACGACCTCACCGCCGATGAGGACCGGCCGGTGTTGGAGGGGGCGTGGTCGGAGCTCCGAGAGCACGGCTCCGTCAGCGGGCGCTACCTCGTCACGTTCAAGGACGCGAGCACCCTGTGGGTGTTCTTCGCGGCGCTCGAGAACGTGCTTCCGGGACAACACCTGATCGTGTTCATGCCGGCCGACTGGCCGGGCGACGAGCTCGAGGAGATGCGTCCGGCCACCGACGACCAGCGGCGCGACTCGCTCTCCCCGCGCCAGCTCGACGTGCTCCGCCTGGTGGCACTCGGCGAGAGCGCGGCTCAGATCGCCGACGAGCTGTCGATCTCGGAGACGACCGTGAGGACGCACCTCAAGAACGTGCTCGAACGGCTCGGCGCGCACAATCGCGCTCACGCGGTGGCGATCGCGATGACGAGCGGGCTGCTCGGCGAGGACCCGCCCCAGCTGGACTGACCTGGTCGGGGCGGCAATCCGTAGTTTGCAGCAGCACGGGCACGGGCTTGTTCGGCTGCGCCGGCGCCCAACCGGGGTTACGGTCGTGCGCGTGGGCGAGCTAGTCGAACTCGATCGGGAGGAGTGCCTGGATCTCCTCGCCCCCGGCGGCGTGGGAAGGCTTGCGGTCAACGTCGGCGGCGGAGCGCCGGCGGTCCGTCCGATCAACTACGTGTTCGACGAGCGGTCGCAGTCGATCGTGTTCCGCAGCGACTACGGCTCGAAGCTGTTCGGCCTCGTCACCTCCCGCAGGGCGGCGTTCGAGGTCGATGGGATCCACTCGGCGACGCGCACGGGGTGGAGCGTGATCGTGGTCGGCGTGGCCGAGGAGATTCGCGACCCGTTCGAGCTGCGACGGCTCGCTCGCGTGGGACTCGAGCCATGGACAGCCGGCCCGAAGGCGCATTGGCTGCGGATCCGCACCCAACTCGTCACGGGCCGCCGGATCGAGGCCGAGGCGCCACGCGCCGCAGCCGATCAGTAGTTTTCCGCATCGGCGGTTCGGTGGGCCACTGCTGGAGGACCAGATGCTTACCGTTAGCCTGCTTTCAGAATGTCCGAAGTGGAATCGGAGCGCGCCCAATCCGACAGGCAGCAGCGGGTTCTGATCGTCGGCGGCGGCGTCGCCGGGCTGGAGGCTGCGCTCGCGCTGGGCGATCTCGCAGGAAATCGCATCACGACGACGCTGCTGGCTCCCAATTCGGAGTTTGTCTACCGGCCGATGACGGTCCGCGAGCCGTTCTCGTACAGCCGGGCTAAGCGCTACCCGCTCGAGGAGGTCGTCAGTGACATCGGCGCCGAGCTGGTGCCGGACGCCCTCAAGTCGCTGGACGCGCCCGAGCGAGTGGTCCACACCGAGGGGGGCCACATGCTTCAGTACGACACGCTCGTGCTGGCGCTGGGGGCAACGCTCAATCGCCGCTTCGAGCACGTGCTGACGATCGACGACCGGCGGCTGGACGAGCAGCTGCACGGCCTGATCCAAGACGTGGAGGAGGGCTACGCTCGTCGGCTCGCGTTCATCTCGCCCACGCCGATGCCGTGGCCGATGCCGATCTACGAGCTCGCGCTGATGACCGCGCGGCGCGCGTACGACATGGGCGTCGACATATCGATCACGATCGCGACCCCGGAGGAAGCACCGCTTGCCGTTTTCGGAACGGACGCCAGCACGGCGGTCGAGCGGCTCCTCGAAGAGCATGGGATCCTCACGATCACCTCGGCGCACTGCGAGGTCCCCGAGCCCGGGCGGGTGGCGGTCCACCCCGGCGAACGTCAGCTGCACGTCGACCGTATCGTCGCCCTTCCGCAGCTCCTCGGGCCGTCCGTTTCAGGCGTACCGACGGTCGCCGATGGGTTCATCCCGGTCGATGAGCACTGTATGGTCCGCGGGCTCGAACACGTGTACGCGGCCGGCGACGCGACCGATTTCCCGATCAAGCTCGGTGGGATTGCCGCGCAGCAGGCGGACGCCGCCGCGCGGGCGATCGCGCGGCTCGCCGGAGTTCCGCTCGAGGAACGCCCCTTCGATCCGGAGATCCACGCCATCCTGATCGGCGGAGGAGAGCCTCTGTACCTGAGCGCTCGCTTGACCGGAGGGCACGGCTCAACCTCGCAAGCGACGCGCACCGCGATCTGGTCGCCGCCGTCGATGATCGCCGCCCACTACCTCGCGCCATATCTCGAGGAGCGCGAACGGGCCGCCGGGAGCGCACCGTGAGTGAGGAGCATCCGCTGCGGATCGTGATCGCCGACGACCACTCCGTCGTCCGGCGCGGGCTGCGCCAGCTGCTCGAGGCCGAGGAGGGGGTCGAGATCGTGGCCGAGGCCGAGGACGTCGAGGGCGCGCGCCGTTACGTCCTCGGTCACAAGCCGGACGTGCTCGTGCTCGACCTGAACATGCCAGGGGGCTCGTCGCTGGAGGCGATCCCCCATATTCGGGCGGACTCTCCCAAGACTCAGATCGTGATCCTGACGATGCAGAACGAGCCGGCCTACGCGCGCGAGGCGCTCGCAGCCGGCGTGCTCGGCTATGTGCTCAAAGAAGCTGCCGACGACGAGCTCGTGGAGGCAGTCAGGCGTGCCGCGTCGGGCGACACCTACCTGAATCCGCGGTTGGGGGCCCGGGTGGCGGCCGAGCCGCCACCCGGACCGCCGGACGGGTTGTCCGAACGCGAGGTCGAGGTGCTGAGGATGATCGCGCTCGGACACACCAACGCCGAGATCGCCGAGTCGCTGTACCTGTCGGTGCGCACCGTCGAGACGCATCGGGCGCACATCCAGCAGAAGCTCAGGCTCGGGTCGCGCGCCGAGCTGGTGCGCTACGCGCTGGATCACCGGCTCGTCGAGGCGTAGCTCCCAGTTGGCGCCTCGAGCGGCTCGCGACGGTCGGCGCCCGGGTGTGGGTAAATCCACGGCATGACGACCGAGAGCGAGCCCCGCCCGGCTCTATCCGCCGCCGAGCTCGGCCTGATCAATTCGTGGTGGCGAGCCGCGAACTACCTGTCGGTCGGACAGATCTATCTGCTCGCCAACCCGCTGCTTCGCGAGGAGCTGCGACCCGAGCACGTAAAGCCCCGCCTGCTGGGGCACTGGGGCACGACCCCGGGGCTGAACTTCGTCTACGGGCATATGAACCGCGCAATCCGCCAGCGCGGACTCAGCGCGATTTACGTGACCGGACCCGGCCACGGCGGTCCTGGTCTGGTCGCAAGCGCCTATCTCGACGGCACCTACACCGAGGTCTATCCCCACGTCGGGCACGACGAGGAGGGGTTGCGCAGGCTGTTCCGGCAGTTCTCGTTTCCGGGCGGGATCCCGAGCCACGTCGCGCCGGAGACGCCGGGGTCGATCCACGAGGGCGGCGAGCTGGGGTACTCGCTGCTGCACGCCTACGGCGCTGTGCTCGACAACCCCGATCTGTTGGCGCTCTGTGTCGTCGGCGACGGCGAGGCGGAGACCGGGCCTCTCGCGGCGAGTTGGCACTCGAACAAGTTCGTCGACCCGGTCCGCGACGGGGCCGTACTCCCGATTCTGCACCTCAACGGCTACAAGATCGCCAACCCGACCGTCCTTGCACGAATCTCGCGTGAGGAGCTGCGGGCGCTGCTCGAGGGCTACGGCTACGCGCCGCAGTTCGTCGAGGGCTCCGAGCCGGAAGAGATGCACCAGCTGATGGCTCGGACCCTCGACGCGGTGCTCGACGAGATCGCGCAGATTCAGCGTCACGCTCGTGAGACCGGGGATACGACGCGACCACGATGGCCGACGATCGTCTTGGTCACGCCCAAGGGATGGACCGGACCCAAGGAGGTCGACGGCCTCCCGGTCGAAGGAACTTGGCGCTCGCATCAGGTTCCGCTGGCCGAGGTCAGGACCAACCCGGAGCATCTCGCGCAGCTCGAGTCGTGGATGCGCTCCTACGGCCCCGGCGACCTGTTCGACGGGGCGGGAGCGGTCCGGCCCGAGATCACCGCGCTTGCGCCCGACGGCGACCTGCGAATGAGCGCCAACCCAAACGCCAACGGCGGGCTCCTGCTGCGCGACCTCGAGTTGCCTGACTTCCGCGATTACGCCGTCCGGGTGGACGCGCCGGCGACGAAATCGAGCGAGGCGACCCGCGTCCTCGCCACTTGGCTGCGCGACGTCATCGCCCTCAACAGCGACAGCTTCCGGCTGATGGGCCCGGACGAGACCGCATCTAACCGGCTGACGGCGGTGTTCGAAGCGACCAACCGCGCATGGGGCGCGATCCGGCTGGACACAGACCGCCCTCTCGCCCCCGACGGCCGCGTGATGGAGGTGCTCTCCGAGCACCTCTGCCAAGGCTGGCTCGAGGGTTACCTGCTCACGGGACGGCACGGTCTGTTCAACTGCTACGAGGCGTTCGCCCACATCGTCGACTCGATGTTCAACCAGCACGCCAAGTGGCTGAAGGTATGCCGCGACATCCCCTGGCGCCGTCCGATCGCGTCTCTCAACTACCTGCTCTCCTCGCATGTGTGGCGCCAGGATCACAACGGGTTCACTCACCAGGACCCCGGCTTCATCGACGTCGTCGTCAACAAGAAGGCCGAAGTCATCCGCGTCTACCTGCCGCCTGACACGAACTGCCTTCTGTCGGTAGCCGATCACTGTCTGCGAAGCCGCGACTACGTCAATGTGATCGTCGCCGGCAAGCAGCCGGCGCTCAACTACCTGACGATGGACGAGGCGGTCGCGCATTGCACGCGCGGGATTGGGATCTGGGAATGGGCCTCCAACGACGACGGCGTAGAGCCCGACGTGGTGATGGCGTGCGCGGGAGATGTGCCGACGCTTGAGACGCTGGCGGCGACGGCGATCCTCCGCGAGCGGCTGCCAGAGCTGCGAGTGCGGGTGGTGAACGTCGTCGACCTGATGCGACTCGAGCCGGATTCGGAGCACCCGCACGGTCTCTCAGACGCCCAGTTCGACGCGCTGTTCACGAGCTCGCAGCCGGTGATCTTCGCCTACCACGGCTATCCGATGCTGATCCACCGGCTCACGTATCGGCGCACGAACCACGCAAACCTCCATGTGCGCGGCTACAGGGAGGAAGGCACGACCACCACTCCGTTCGACATGGTGATGCTCAACGATCTCGACCGTTTCCATCTGGTGGCCGATGTGATCGACCGCACTCCCGGGCTGGGCGAGCGGGCGGCCGGGCTCCGTCAGGAGATGTTGGACGCGCGCCTGCGCGCGCGGGCCTACACGCGGGAGGTCGGCGACGACCTCCCCGAAGTCCGCGACTGGACGTGGCCCTGGTCCTTGCCGTAAACGCCGGCTCGAGCACGGTCAAGCTGAGCCTGATCGGCGAGCGCAACGAGACGCTCGACGCGCGCGAGCTCGCGGCACCGCGGTCGCAGGTCGATCCCGACGAGTTGGCGGCGGCACTGGAGCGGGGGCTCGGGAAGGCGGACGCGGTCGGACACAGAATCGTGCACGGGGGCGAGCGGTTCCGCGATGCGGTCCGGATCAACGACGAGGTCGAGGCCGCGCTCCGCGAGTTGTCCGAGCTTGCACCGCTTCACCAGGCCAAGTCGCTGGCGGCGCTCGATGCGGTCTCGGCGGCGCTTCCCGGCGTGCCGGCGGTGGCTTGCTTCGACACCGCGTTCCACGCGGACATGCCGGCGGGCGCGCGGACCTACGCGCTTCCCGCGGCCTGGCGCGAGCGCTGGCCGATCCGTCGCTACGGCTTCCACGGGCTCTCGCATGGCTGGGTCGCGAGGCGCGCGCCGGAGCTGCTTGGAGCCGACCCGGCGGGCCTGCGGATCGTGAGCTGCCACCTGGGTGCGGGGGCTTCGCTGTGCGCGATCGCCGGCGGACGCTCGGTTGCGACCACGATGGGCTTTACGCCGCTCGAGGGCCTCGTGATGGCGACCCGCTCGGGCACCGTCGACCCAGGACTGCTCGTATGGCTGCTCGAGCGCTCGGGGATGTCCACGGCCGAGCTGAGCCAGACGCTGGAGCACGAGTCGGGGCTGCTGGGCCTGGCGGGTACCGCCGACATGCGTGAGGTGCTCGCGCGCTGCGAAGCGGACGATGAGCGCGCCGCGCTGGCCCTCGCTGTCTACATCGACCGGCTCCGCGCGGCGATCGCGGCGATGGCCAGCGCGCTCGGGGGACTCGAGGTACTCGTCTTCACCGGCGGCGTCGGCGAGCGCTCGGCGCCGATCCGCGCGGCCGCGGGCGAGGGTATGTCGTTCATCGGGATCGTGGTATCGGCGGAACGAAACGAGGCTGTCGACGGCGACGCCGAGATCACGCTCGACGGTGCAGCGGTCCGGACCCTCGTGATCCAGGCGCGTGAGGACCTGGAGATCGCGCGGCAGGTTCGCGGCGTGCTGCGAGGACCCGCTCCGTAGTTTCCCGCCGGGCGGCCGTGCCATACCACGATGCTCGCCCCGCCGGGAACTGGGACGCTCGTTCGATGACGGTTGACTACACCCACCACTCGCAGCTCGCTCACATCAGAGTTGGCGACTGCATGCACCAGGGCATCTTCGCCTGCGGTCCCGATGCCTCCGCTCGCGAGGTTGCAGCGGTGATGGCGAAGCACCACGTGCACGCCGTCGCCGTCAAGAACGACGGGAGCGACCGGCCGGTCGGGATCATCTCGGCGCTCGACGTCGTCGCCGCCGCCGCGAGCGGCGAGGAGCCTACGGCCGCCCGCATCGCCGGTACCGAGTTCGTGACGGTCTCGGCCAATCAGACGGTGCAGCACGCCGCGCAACTGATGACCGAGCACGGCGTGTCTCATCTGATCGTGCTCGAGGCAGCCAGCGGCCTCCCGATCGGGGTCGTGTCGACGCTAGACATCGCGTCCCTGTACTCGAGCTAGCCGTCGGTCAGGTCGGCCGCGCGCCACTGCCTGCGCTTGGCTTCGTACTCGGGCGGAAGCGCTCCCTCGAGCGCCTCCGCCGCATCCAGCGCCTCGAGCGCCGAGCGGTAGTCGCCCCACCGGGCGTCCAGCCCGGCCAGGAGCAGCGTCAGCTCTAGCGCATCGGCCCGCTCCGTCTCGGAAAGCGCGGGGCCCGAGACGACCGGGCGGTCTGTCAGCTGACTGCGCGACAGCGGGCGCGGTCGAGCGGTCGCGAGGTACGGTGCGAGGTATCGTCCGGCGATCTTCGCGGGCGGCCACCACAGCGCCTGGCCGGTCGCGGCCGATGCGCCACGCGTCGGGGTTCGCGCGCCCTGCGCCTCGATCGCCACGGTCGCCTCGCGCGGGAGGCGGTGCGGTTCGGCCCGCAGGTACAGCGGGGCGCCGCCCGTCATCAGCAGTCCCCGAAGCACCGGACGGAACGGCTGCGGGACGACTGCGGCACCGATCCGGGCTGCGATCGACTCCGCGACCGCGTCCGCCTGCTGGGCGGCGAGTCCCCCCTGCTTGAGCGGGAACGTCGTGGCGTCGCCGGCGGCGTAGACGGCCGCCGCGCCGACCACCGCCCCGAACAGGTCGACCGGGATGAACCCATGTTCATCGTGGGGCAGGCCGCGCACGGCGGGACCTTCGGGAAGCGGCAGCGTGACGACGCGGTCGACGAACACCGCTCCAGCCCCGGCCAGCGCCAGCGCGCGCGGGCGGACGAGCGCCGGCAGCGAGGAGGTCCGCAGCGTCACGCCGCGGGCGGCGAGCAGCTCGGAGACCGCGCTGGTGGCAGCAGGTCCGAACAGCTCGAGCGGGGCCTCCTCGGGCGTCACCACCCACACCGGCACCTCGCGCGCAGCGTGCTCTCGCACATACTCCGCCGTCATCAGGGCAAGCTCGTACAGCGGCAGCGGCCAGATCCGCTCCGACGGCAACGCGAACGCGACCGACTTCGCCTCGCCGCGCACAAGGTCGCCGAGCAGGTCGCGCAGCGCGGGCACCTCGTTGCGCCCGCGGAACGTGAGCGCGCCGGGAAGCGGATCGCGCACCCGCGCGCCGGTCGCGATCACGAGGTAATCGAACTCCAGTCGCTCGCCGGAGCCGGTGAGCACCGTACGGCCATCCGGATCGACGAGCTCGAGCGAGTCGGCCACGAGCTCGGCGCCCTGCTCGTAGGCGATCGTCGAGATCGGAAACGCGCGCGCCTCCGCCCGCTCGAACGCCTCGGCAACGGTCACCGGGCGGTATACGAAGTGCCGATCGGGGGCCAGCAGCGTGAGCGCGACCTGCCCATCGACGAGCTCACGGAGCGCGAGCAGACACTCCAGCGCGGCGACGCCGCCACCCGCGATCAGCACGCGTGGACGCGTGGGACTCATGGGCCGAACGGCTCCTCGAGGGCTTCGGCGCCGGTGAGCTTCGCCTCCCAGTAGACGAACCGGCCTTCCGGCAGATCCCAGTACGCCTCGGCGCGGGATGGCATCCTGCGGCCCGCGAACGTGCGGTAATCGCTAAAGGCTCCTCCCCATCGAGTCCGAACCGCCTCCGCGTTCACGAGCCGAGGCCGCGCATCGGCGTAGCAGCGCTCGAGTTCGCCGTCGCAGTCGAACACGAACGTGACCGCCACCGACTCGCCGCCGAGCAGCGCGGCCACCTCGACGTGGCGCTCCCCCACTGAGCGCCACCGCAGCTCACGGTTGGACAGGATCGCGTCGGGCGCCCACATGAGCTCGGCGAGGTACCGGTACGCCTCGGCGAGGGCAACCTGTTCGCCGGTGTGCCGCTGCAGCGGGAGGCCGAGCGCGCGAACCGTAAGCTCGCCGCGGCCGCCGCTGTATCCGTCGTCGACCTTGAGCGCCGGCAGCGATACAAGCGGTACAAGCGGAAACCTGGCCTCCCAGCGGAATGCGACGCGGTCGCAGGCGAACCGCTCGATCGCGGTGAACCGCATCGCGCGGCCGCCGGGCTTCGACCAGATCCTGCCTGCCTGCTCGACTCTTATCTGGCGGGCCAGCCCGCTGCCGCCCGGAAGCACCCGGTCCACGTATTGCCGGACAAGCGCGGGCAGGCCGTCGTCGTCACGTTGCTGGGAGGGGGCTGTGATGTCGGTGTGGGACTGCGCCATCCATGCGACGGTATGCGCGGCCCGGCGCCGCTCCATCCGTGTAGCACCGTGCGCACCTGCGGGTTCTCACGGACGGGGGCAAGCGGCAGTGTGCGTAAATGCGTCCGGCGAACAACTCGCGTCCCACTCGGCGCCCGACCCGAAGGAGCAACCGGATGATCCTGATCTGCTACGACGGCTCGGCCGATGCCCGCTCGGCCGTCGAGCACGCGGCCGAGCTGTTCCACGACGAGCCGGCGACGGTGCTGACGGTGTGGCAGCCGTTCCTGGAGATCGCCGCGCGCTCCACCGTGGGGTTCGGCCTTGTGCCGTCGATCCCCGACGCGACCGAGATCGACAAGGCGAGCCAGAAGGCCGCCCGGCAGACCGCCGAGGAGGGCGCGGAGCTCGCGACAGGACTTGGGCTGAGGGCGGAACCCATGATCAGCTCGCAGACGACGACCACGGCGCGTGCGATCCTCGCCGAAGCCGACCGAGTTGGCGCACGGGCAATCGTGATGGGTTCGAGGGGCCTGACCGGAGTCAAGTCGCTCCTGCTCGGAAGCGTCTCGCACGAGGTCATCCAGCACGCGGACCGCACCGTGGCCGTGGTCCCTTCGCCGGAGGTGGCCAAGTCACGCGCGCGCGAGATCGAGGAGGAAGCCGGGGACTGAGCTCGGAGCGCCAGCTGAGCGCGTTCACGAGGCGGGCGCGGGTGTGACCGCGCCTGACGTCGACGGCGCGCGCGTCCTGATCACGTATCGCCGCAGCTCGTCCGCGCCCCACACGATGAACGGAAATGGCAGGGCGAACAAAAGCTCCGTGGGGCTCAGCGGGGCGGTGGCCAGCAGCGCCTGGAAGGGCGGTGCGTAGATCAGAATTGCTGCGAGCACCAGCTCGAAGCCGATCCCCCACAGGAGCAGTCGGTTCGAGAAGACACCGACCGATCGCAGCGAGGCGCGGTCGGTGCGCGCGGCGAACGCCGTCCCGATCTGCCCCATGATCATCCCGAAGAACGTCATCGTGGTCGCCGTCACGTAAACGTGGTGCAGTGGGGTCCCTCGCCCCACGGGCGCACCGAGGTGCCACCCGCCGCGGAGCATCACGAAGAAGTAGCCGGCCATCTGCAGACAAGCGCAGATCAGCCCGAGGAAGAGCCAGGCGCGCAGGAGCATCGGCGGCTGGATCACGCCCTCGGAGCGTGGCCGGGGGCTCCGGCGCATCAGCCCGGGCTCGGCGGGCTCCCGCCCGAGCGCGAGCGCCGGGAGCGTCTCCGTGCCGACATCGAACGCCAACAGCTGGAGCACCGTCAGTGGAAGCGGAATCTTGCCGCCGCTCAGCGCGAAGACCAGGAACGGGGTGACCTCCGGCGTGGCGTGGGCGAAGATGTAGAGGATGAACTTGCGGATGTTGTCGTAGACGCGGCGCCCCCCTTGGACCGCCGTCACGATCGTCGCGAAGTTGTCGTCGGTCAGCACCATCGTGGCGGCTTCGCGCGCGACGTCGGTTCCGGACCGGCCCATCGCCACGCCAATGTCCGCGCGCCGCAAAGCGGGCGCGTCGTTGACGCCGTCGCCGGTCATCGCGACAACCTGTCGCTCCGCTTGCAAGGCCTCGGCGATCCTCAGCTTCGCCTCCGGCGAAGCCCGTGCAAACACGACCTCCTTGCCCTCGCGGAGCAAGTCGTCGAGCTCGGGGTCGCTCATCCCCTCGAGCTCTTCACCCGTCACGACCGGCGAACGGTCATCGCCGATCCCGACCTCACGTGCGATCGCCGCCCCCGTCACCGGGTGATCACCCGTGATCACGATGATCCGGATGCCCGCCTCGTGACATCGCGCCACGGCTTCGGAAACCTCGGGCCGGGGCGGATCGAGCATCGCCACGAGCCCCAGGAAGCACAGGTCTCGCTCGACAGGCTCGCGACGCTCCGGTGCCGCCACCGCGTCGAGCCTGCGGTCGGCGATCCCCAGCACGCGGAGTCCCTTCTTGGTGAACACATCGAGCGCAGCCTTAACGGCGCGCAGCTCATCTGCGTCGAGGGGTCGCTCGTGTCCATCCGCGTACAGGACCGTCGAGCAGATCGGCAACACCTGCTCGGGGGCGCCCTTGCAGTCGACCCACAGACCGCCGTCGCGCTCGTCGACCGTGCTCA
>Ga0187776_10001094_pt1 | contig 13320 bp, 11 predicted proteins | sample 0216_BV02_MP12_2_FD_132426 | JGI IMG/M metagenome (GOLD analysis project Ga0187776, IMG submission 132426) | Tropical peat soil microbial communities from peatlands in Department of Meta, Colombia - 0216_BV02_MP12_20_MG | ecosystem: Environmental > Terrestrial > Soil > Wetlands > Peat | place...
CGGCGGTCTGCGCCTCACGCAACGCCAACATCGAGTTCATATACTGGCCGTTGGCCTTGGCGCGGCACATGGTGATGTTCACGTGATGGCGGTTGATCGAGGCGGTGCGCACCTTGATGCCGTTCTTCTGCCCGTCCTCGCCGAGGTAGGCGCCCCAGGACCAGGCGGCCACGATCACGTGCACCTTGAGGTTGTCGGCGCGCAGGCCCATGCCTTCGCTCCCGTAGAAGCACATCGGGCGGATGTAAGCGCTCTCGAGCTTGTTCTCGCGCACCGCGGCGCGCGTGGCCTCGTTGATGGCGTTCTTGTCATAGGGAATTTTCATTCCCAGGATATGCGCCGAGCGGAACAGGCGGTCGGTGTGCGCCTGCAGGCGGAAGATCGCCGGACCCTTGGTGCTCTTGTACGCGCGTACGCCCTCGAACACGCCCAGGCCGTAATGCAGCGTGTGAGTCAGCACATGGGTTGTGGCCTCGCGCCATGGCACGAGCTCGCCATCGTACCAGATGAAGCCGTCACGATCCGCCATCGACATTTTCGCTCTACTCCTCGTCAGACTTGAAACGTTGCATCCCAGATGCGCCGCACCCTTGCCGGCCAATCACCGAGTTCCGCGGCATCGGCAGTCGAGCCGCGCTCCATCAGCTTCAGTCGGTGCTCCACGGAGAGGTAGCGACGGTAAGCCTCTGTCAGCAACAACGCCTGCCCGGAATCCAGCAGACCTTCCGTGCTCAGGGCTTCCAGGATATGGATATTGTCCGTGTGGCGGGTCAGCCCGGGATGTTCGTGCGCCCACCGCAGGACCCAGTATTGCACCATAAATTCGATATCGACGATACCACCCGGGTCGTGTTTGACGTCCGCCCGCCCCGGCTCGCCAGGCGCCTGGGCGGCGGCCATCTTGGCGCGCATCTCGCGCACCTCGGCCTTGAGCCGGGCCGGGTCGCGCGGCCGGCACAGGATTTCCTGCCGTGCCTGGGCGAACGAACGTGCGAGCTCGGGGCTGCCCGCGACCGGCCGCGCCCGCACCAGCGCCTGATGCTCCCAGGTCCAGGCGTGATCGCGCTGATAATCGAGGAACGCGGCCAGGCTCGTCACGAGCGGGCCGCTCTTGCCGCTTGGCCGCAGGCGCATGTCGACCTCGTACAGAATGCCGCCGGGGGTGCGCGTGGTCAGCACGTGGATCAGGCGTTGACCGAGGCGCGCGAAATACGCTTCATTCGCCAGCACCCGCGGGCCGGCGGTGGCGCCGTCATCGCAGCCCTCGTAAAGAAAAATCATGTCGAGGTCCGAGCCGTAACCGAGCTCAAAACTGCCGAGCTTGCCGTAACCGATCACGGCGAAGCCGGGCGGCGCGTGCCGCCCCGGACAGTGCGGCGCGCCGTGCTTTTCGATCAATGCGCGTTGCGCGAGCTCCAGGCTCTCGCCGATGACGACTTCGGCGACCGCGGCCAGATGCGCGCCGACCTGCTCGGGCGCAAGTCCCGGACCCAAGGCCGCTGCCGCTACCCGCATCACATGCCCGTGACGGAACTCGCGCAGAATCTCCATCTTCAGCTCGGCGTCCTCGGCCGGGATATGCGCCAGGCGGTGGCGCAGCTCATCCGCCAGACGCTCACGCGTCAGCGGTTCATACAGGCTACGCGGGTCGAGAAGCTCATCGAGCAGAATCGGATGCTGCGCGATCCAGTTGGCGATCCACGGGCTGGCGGAAAGCAGCTTCACGAGCTGTGACAGCGCCATCGGGTTTTCGATCAGCAGCGCGAGATACGTCGAGCGCCGGCCGATCGCTTCGAGCAGATGGACCAGGCGCGCCAGCGTCGTGGGCGGATCGGCGCTCAGGCCCGCGGCCGCGAGCAGCAGCGGCACCAGCCGGTCCATGCGCGCGCGGCCTTCGGCGGAGAAACTTTCATACGCGCTGCCGGTACGCAGTCCATCGAGCAGCGTGATCGCCGCGTCCGGGTCGCGGTAGCCCGCCGTGGCCACAATCTGCCGCGCCGCGTCGGGCTCGACCGCCTGGAGCCAGACCGCGTGCAGACTGTCCTTGGCTTCCGCCTCCGGCGTCGCCTCGCCCTGGGGCGCGCTGAAGATCTGCGAAAACAACTCGTGCACCCGGCGCCGCTGACGGTTGAGCGCTGTTTCGAACCTGGCCCAGTCGGCGAAGCCCGAGGCGAAAGCGAGGCGCAGTTTTTCCTTCTCGTCGGTTGGCAGCTCCTGCGTCTGGCGGTCGTCCGCCATCTGCAACCGGTGCTCGGTGTTGCGCAGGAACACATAAGCCGCGGCCAGTTCGTGCTCCGCCTCCGGCGTGATGTGTCCGCCCGCGGCCAGACACGGGAGCACCTTGAGCAGCGCCGGTTCGGCCAACTCCGGCTCGCGCCCGCCGCGGATCAGTTGCAGCGCTTGCGCCAAGAATTCGATCTCGCGAATACCGCCGGGCCCGAGCTTGACGTTTGTCTGCAAACCTTTGCGCGCGACCTCGCGCTCGATCATCGCTTTCATCGAGCGAATGGCATCGAGCGTCCCGTAGTCGAGGTATTTGCGGAACACGAAGGGCTTGAGGCGCGCGAGCAGTTCCTTGCTGGCGATGTGGTCACCGGCGATCACGCGCGCCTTGATCAAGGCGTAGCGCTCCCATTCGCGCCCGTGGGTCTGGTAGTAGTGTTCCATCGCGTCGAACGACAGCGCCAGGGGACCGCTCGCCCCGTTCGGCCGCAGACGCATGTCGACGCGAAACACGAAGCCGTCGGCGGTGTTCTCGTGCAGCGCGCCGATCAGCGACTGGCCGAGACGGATGAAAAATTCATGGTTGCTGAGCACCTGTGCGCCCGCGGTTTCGCCCTCTTCGGGATAGGCGAAGATGAGATCGATGTCGGAGGAAAAATTGAGCTCGCCGCCGCCGAGCTTGCCGAGGCCCAGCACCACGAGCGACTGCGGCTGGCGGCTGTGCGCGCCGCGCGGCGTGCCGTATCTGGCACAGGCCCAGGCGTGCAGCTTGTCGAGCGCCTCGTGCACGCAGGCGTCGGCCAGTTCCGACAACGTGGCCATCACCTCGCTGAGATCGGCGAGCCCCGCGAGATCGCGCCAGGCAATACGCACCATCTCGCGGCGGCGCAGCATGCGCAATCGCGCCTTGAGCGCGGCCTCGTCGGCCACGTTGGCCAGCTCGCGCGCCAAGCGCCGCGTGAGTTCACCGGCGCCGTAAGCGCGCAACAGGTCACCGGTCTCGACCAGCTCGTGCAGCAGCCCCGGATGCTGCACGCAGGCGCGCGCGACGAAATCGCTGGCGGCGAATACCTTGGGCAGCGCCGGCAGCCAGGTTTCCACGCCCGCGTGCGGCAGCGGCGCCAGCTGCTCGCGCAGGCCGTGCCAGTAGTTTTCCACCCCGCCACGCAGCGGGATCGGGATCTTTTCCTGGGCGAGATCGAAGAGGTGTTGAGCGGAATCGGTCATGTCATGACGCCGGTGCGCGGATGCCCGGCCCGGCCATGATACCAAAGCGCCCGCGGATTACCGCGCTTAATGACCCGCCCTTGACCGGAACGACGCCGCGGGCGCAGGATATTTGAGAGGCCGTCGGCGCTTGTCTTCCCCCCATTTCGCCGCCGAGGGTTTTGGATGATTTCCCCTACGCAATCGCCCGGTCGGTGCGAGCGCGCTCAGTCTGTTCCACGCTTTCGCCGCGACGTCCGGGTTCCACGACAGGCCATGCCCATGGCGCAAGGAGGTTCCCATGAACACGCAGGAGGTACTCAAGCTCATTACTGAGAAAGACGTCCAGGTCGTCGACCTCAAGTTCGGCGATTTTCCCGGCACCTGGCAACACTTCACCATTCCGACCAGCCAGGCGACGCCGGAGATCTTCGAGGAGGGTCTCGGCTTCGACGGCTCCAGCATCCGCGGCTGGCAGGCGATTCACGCAAGCGACATGCTGGTAGTGCCCGACCCGGAAACCGCGGTGATCGATCCCTTTGGCAGCAAGACCACACTGTCCATGGTGTGCAGCATCGTCGATCCGATCACGCACGAGAAGTACTCGCGCGACCCGCGCCACATCGCCCAGAAGGCCGAGGAATATCTCAAACGCACCGGCATCGCGGACACCGCCAATATGGGACCCGAAGCCGAGTTCTTCATTTTCGACGGCGTGCGCTACGACCAGAACGCGCACGAGGGTTATTACCACGTCGAGTCCGAGGAGGGCATCTGGAATTCCGGCCGCGGCGACGGCAACGGCCATATCAATCTCGGTTACAAGCCGCGTCACAAGGAAGGCTACTTCCCGGTGCCGCCGACCGACTCGCTGCAGGACATCCGCAACGAAATGATCCTGGAGATGGAACGCGCCGGTATTATCGTGGAGAAGCAGCACCACGAAGTCGCCACCGCCGGCCAGGCCGAGATCGACCTGCTGTTCGACTCGCTCACGCGCATGGCCGACAAGATGATGATGTACAAGTACATCACCAAGAACGTGGCGCTGCGCTACGGCAAGACCGTGACCTTCATGCCCAAGCCCCTGTTCGGCGACAACGGCAGCGGCATGCACACGCACCAGTCGCTGTGGAAGAACGGCAAGCCGCTGTTCGCCGGCAACGAGTACGCCGGCCTCACCGATCTGTGCCTGTGGTACATCGGCGGCATTCTGAAACACGCGGCGGCGCTGTGCGCCTTTGTGGCGCCGACGACCAATTCATACAAGCGCCTGGTGCCGGGGTACGAGGCGCCGGTGAACCTGGCCTACTCCTCGCGTAACCGCTCGGCCGCGGTGCGCATCCCGATGTACACGCCGAGCCCCAAGGCCAAGCGCATCGAGGTGCGTTTCCCCGATCCGTCGTGCAATCCGTATCTCGGATTCGCCGCCATGCTCATGGCCGGGCTTGACGGCATCCAGAACAAGATCGACCCGGGCGAACCGCTCGACAAGAACATCTACGACCTGCCGCCCGAGGAGCTGGCCAAGGTGCCGAGCTGCCCGGCCTCGCTCGAGGCGGCGCTCGATGCGCTCGAGCGCGACCGCGAGTTTCTGATGCACGGGGACGTATTCACCGCCGACGTGGTCGAAACCTGGATCGAGTACAAGCGCAAGCACGAATGCGACGCAGTGCGCATGCGCCCGCATCCCTACGAGTTCATGCTGTATTACGACGCCTAAATGAAGGAATGGCAAATAAGAGGGTGCTCATCGGCCACTTTTGCGGGCCGGTGAGCGGAATTGTTGGTGCGTCCGGATTATTCGCGCGTTGCTGAAACGTCTGCCGCGGTTTTCTCGACCGGCAGCCCGGCCTCGCGCCATTCGGGGAAACCGTCTTCCAGGCGGCGCGCGTGGAATCCTTGCGCACGCAGTTGCGCCACGGCATCGAAGGCGAGCACGCAATGCGGACCGCGACAATAGGCCACGATCTCCTGTTCGCGCGGCAATTCCTTGAGACGCTGTTCTAGATCCTTGAGCGGGATATTGACGGCGCCGGGAACATGACCGGCGGCATACTCTTCCGGCGGACGGACATCGACGACGATCGCCAAACCGTTGCGCACTCGTTCCAGCAGCTCCGACCGCGGCACCGCTTCGAGATCGTCCTTCACGGTGAGATAGGAGCGGACCAGTTGCTCCACTTCGGCGAGCTGCGACTCGGCGAGCTTGCGCATGCTGATGAGCAACCGGATGACTTCGTCGTCGGCGAGGCGGTAATAAACGTACAGCCCCTCCTTGCGCGCAGTCACGAGGCCGCTGTGGCGCATAACGCGCAGGTGCTGCGAAGCGTTCGCGACCGACAGCCCGGTGAGTTTGGCGAGCGCATCGACCGTGCGCTCGCCCTGCGCCAAGTATTCCAGGAGTTCAAGCCGGTGGCCGTGACAGGCCGCCTTGCCGATGCGCGCAATCTGGCTGTAAAGCTGTTTCTTCAGGCTTTGTCTTGACATGCCCAAGCACGTAACTATAGTATTCAATCAATTAATTGAATTGTATTATAGTCATTCATTTTTTCAAACACTTATAACACTTATAACACTTATAACAGTTTAGTTCCCCGGGAGAGAATTTGCTGCAAGCCCTACTGCAAAACGAACTGACAATCCGGCTGGGGGCGTTCTTCGGGGTCCTCGTGGCCGTGGCACTCGCGGAAATTGCCTTCCCGCGCCGGCCGCTCACGGTTTCCAAACCGCGCCGCTGGGCGAGCAACCTCGGCATCGTGTCCCTGAACAGTGCGCTGGTGCGCGTGCTGCTGCCCATAACGGCGGCGGGCTTCGCGGTGCTGGCCGCGAGCCGCGGCTGGGGCGTGTTCAACAATTTTGCTGCCCCGATCTGGTTCGCCGTCCTCGCCTCCGTCGTCATTCTCGATTTCGCGATCTACCTGCAACACGTCATGTTCCACGCCGTGCCAGCTCTGTGGCGGCTGCATCGCATGCACCACGCCGATCTCGACTTCGACGTCACCACCGGCGCGCGCTTCCACCCGATCGAGATCCTGCTGTCCATGTTCATCAAGTTCGCGGTCATCGCGGTCATCGGTGCGCCGGCCGTGGCGGTGATCATCTTCGAGGTGCTGCTCAACGCCACCGCCATGTTCAATCACGGCAATCTGCGCCTGCCTACCGGGCTCGATCGCGTGCTGCGGCTGTTCATCGTCACGCCTGACATGCACCGGGTGCATCACTCGATCGAGGACCATGAGACCAACAGCAATTTCGGTTTCAACCTGTCACTCTGGGATCGCGTCTTCGGCACCTACAAGGCCCAGCCCGACGCCGGGCACGAGGCCATGACCATCGGAATCCGCGACTATCGCGCGCCGAAGATCGCCACGGACTTGCCTGGCATGCTGATCCTGCCGTTCCTCGGGCGCGTCACCGGCTACGCCATCAACCGCCGCAGCTGGGAGCGCAAGCCATGAACCGCCGGGCGCTGAATCGCATCGCGTTATTCGTCGCGCTCGCAGCGGCGATCATTCTTGCTTATGCGTATCGCAATCTGCTGAACGTCACGGCGCTCGAAAGTTGGGTGAAGTCAGCTGGCGCGCTTGGTCCGCTGCTCTACATGGCCGCGTACGCCATTGCTACCGTGTTGTTCCTGCCCGGCTCGGCGATCACTCTCGCCGGCGGTGCACTCTTCGGCCCGGTGTGGGGCACGCTCTACAGTCTCACTGGCGCTACCGTGGGCGCCACCGTGGCGTTCCTGATTGCGCGCTATCTCGCCTCCGACTGGGTGCATCGCAAGGCGGGCGGCTGGACGAAGCAACTTATTGAAGGTGTGGAGCAGGAGGGCTGGCGCTTCATCGCGTTCGTGCGGCTGGTGCCGTTGTTCCCGTTCAACCTGCTCAACTACGCGCTCGGGCTCACGCGCATCGGCCTGCTCGCCTACGTCGTCGGTTCCTATGTGTTCATGTTCCCCGGCGCGCTCGCCTACACCTATCTCGGCTACGCCGGGCGCGAGGCGGTCGCCGGCGGCGAGGGCGTGATCCAGAAAGGATTGCTGGCGCTGACGCTGGTTAGCGTGGTCGTGTTCCTGCCGAGCCTGGTGAAGCGGCTGCGCGGCGCAGCCGCAACGACCACCGGGAAGATTTCCAGCGCGGAGCTCAAGCAACGACTCGACCGGCACGACGACGTTGCCGTACTCGACGTGCGCCCCGCCAAGGATTATACCGGCGAGCTCGGTCACATCCCCGGCTCGCTCAACATCCCGCTCGAGGAACTGCCCAAACGGCTGTCCGAGCTCGAAGTGCATCGCCACACTCCGCTGGCCGTGATCTGCGGCACCAATCGCATGTCTGGTAATGCGATAAGCGTCCTGCGCAACGCCGGATTCGAGCAGGCGTTGCTGGTGGACGATGGCATGACCGGCTGGCAACGGCACGGTTTTACCGTCGAGAAGGAAAATACCCGACAATGACACACCCGGCCTGAGCAGCCGGTCAAGCCAGCATGGACCCGAACGAGTACGAGGCGTGGTATCAAACGGCGCGCGGAACTTGGATCGCCGAGCGCGAATTCGATCTGATGATGCGACTGCTGGCACCGCCGGCCGACAGCACGTTGCTCGACGTCGGTTGCGGCACGGGCCATTTCAGTCGGCGCTTCGCGACCGGCCTGCGGGTTGCCGGAATCGATCCTGATCCGGCGATGCTGGATTTTGCGCGTCGCCTCGGCGGCGGGGTGGATTATCTGCGTGGCTCTGCCACGGCGTTGCCGGTGGCTGACGGCACCTATGATTTTGTCACCGCCGTGACCAGCCTTTGTTTTATCGCCGACGCACCAGGCGCGCTGCGGGAGATGTGGCGCGTGGCGCGACGCGCGGTGCTGCTCGGGCTGCTCAACCGCCACAGTTTGCTCTGTCGGTGCAAGCGCGACCGCGGCGGCTATCGAGGCGCGCGCTGGGACACGCCAGAGGAAGCGAAGTGCTGGACGCGGCAACTCCATCCTGCGCCGCAAATCACGGTGCGTAGCGCCATCTTTTTTCCCGGCGGCGGTGCTTTCGCGCATGGGGCCGAGCGTATTCTCCCCGGCGTCCTGCCGTGGGGTGCGTTTCTGGCCGTCGTCTTGCGCAAACCGGATCACGATTAAGCGATTGGTGATGTTATGCTTCACTTCTAACGACAGGAGACCGCTCATGCCATCCTTAAAACACGACGAAATCCGCCAAGCCGTCCGGCAAAGATACGGCGAGGTAGCGCAATCCGACGCCGCCTGCGGCTGCGCCCCAAGCTGCTGCGGTACCGGGGCCAAGGCCTCCGCGGATGATGCATCGGTGACGCTCGGCTATTCACAGACTGATGTGGCGACGGTTCCTGACGGCGCGAACATGGGCCTGGGCTGCGGCAACCCGCAGGCCATCGCCGCGCTGCAGCCGGGTGAAACCGTTCTCGATCTCGGCAGCGGAGGCGGATTCGATTGTTTCCTGGCGGCGCGCCAGATCGGTGATCGCGGACACGCAATCGGCGTCGACATGACGCCGGCGATGATCTCCAAGGCACGCGCGAACGCCGTCAAAGGCGGCTATCGCAACGTCGAGTTTCGTCTCGGCGAGATCGAAAACCTGCCGCTCGCCGACAATTCGGTGGACGTGATCATTTCGAATTGCGTGATCAACTTGTCGCCCGACAAGGAACGCGTTTTCAAGGAAGCATTTCGCGTCCTGAAACCCGGCGGTCGCCTGGCGATCTCCGACGTCGTCGCCACAGCCACCTTGCCCGAGGCGGTGCGGTGCGACATGACTCTCTACACCGGCTGCATGGCCGGCGCCACCCCGATCGACGAGCTCGAAAGCATGCTCGCCACCGCCGGCTTCGTGGACATCCGCCTCCAACCGAAGGACGAAAGCCGCTCCTTCATCCGGGATTGGGCGCCCGGAAGCAAGATCGAGGATTACGTGGTGTCGGCCACGATCGAGGCGGTAAAACCGCCGGAGGTAGTCCGCAGGTGAAATTCCAGCGTTGACAGTGCAGAAAGGCCCTGGAAACGGGGCCTTTTTGTTGCCGCCGCGCGCCGGCTGAAGAAATAATAGCGTTACGTCATCGCGGCAGGAGGGGTCGTCCGTGAAAACCCTGGTTCCCGGAAAGATCGAGGAGTACTGCCTGCGCCACACCACGGCGCGCGACAAGCTCCTGCGTGAACTCGAAAAATACACCCAGCGGCACTGCGCCGATGCCCGGATGCTGATCGGGCCGTTCGAAGGCGCCCTGCTCGCCATGCTGGTGTGCCTGACCGACGCGCGACACATCCTGGAGATCGGCGCCTTCACCGGTTATTCCGCGCTGTGCATGGCCGAGACGCTGCCCGAAGACGGCGCGATTTTGAGCTGCGATATCAATCCGGAAACCAGCGCGCTCGCACGATCGTTCTTCGACCGCAGCCCGCACGGGCGCAAGATTGAGATACGCCTCGGCCCGGCGCTCGAAACACTGACGGCTCTGCCGATCGCGGCAACGTTCGATTTCGTTTTTATCGATGCCGATAAAGAGAACTACGTGAACTACTACGAAGCGGTGTTGCCGCGTCTGCGTCCCGGCGGACTGATCGTCGCCGATAACGTGCTGTGGTCGGGGCGGGTGCTTGCGCCGAAGAGCAAAGACGATCGCGCCGTGGTCGCCTTCAACAAGCACGTGCGCCGCGATCCGCGCGTTGAGTGCGTGATGCTGCCGGTTCGAGACGGCGTGAGTTTGATCAGAAAACGTTAATTGCAATGTGTCGACCGCTTTCGGCGGAGCATACCGCAATTAGCTTTTCATCATCGCCGAAGGCGATTCGACAAAAAGAAAGCCCCACATGCGGGGCTTTCAATTTTACGTCGTCTCTGCGACGAATCTCATCTTTTGGCAGCGGCCTTGCTGTTGACGTTGATCACGCTCAGGTAATACACCACGTCGCGGATCTGTTCGTCCGTAAGCTCCTGACCCCATGGCGGCATGAACGGAGAGCGGCCCATGGCGCCGCCGCCGCTGCGGATGATCATCTCCTTGTACTGGTCCGATTTGTCGCTCACGCGCAGATTCGCCGGCCGCGGATTGTAATTTTTGGCCGCGCGGCCGTTGCCGTCGGCATGGATACCGTGACACAGAACACAATGCGTTTTGAACACAATGTAGCCGCGCATGTCCTTGAACGCCTCTTCCGGCCCTTGGTGATCCGGTTCCGCAGCCAAAGCGGGCAAGACGGGGCCCCAGGGCGATAAGCCACAACAACGTCTTGAGAGCGCTCGTCATTTTGTAACCTCAATCACCAGTTTCATCTGTGAGTGGATGGCACATTCGACTTCCACGGTACCAGGGTTGTTGAACGTGATCTTTCGGCCCTGGCCCTGCGGATAGGAGCCCAGATCGAAGGTCTTCGTATCGGACAAGGAGAACACGTTGTGAAAAAACGGATCGTAATTGACGAAATTCACCGTATCGCCGACCTTGATATTGAGGTGCGAGGCACTGAACTACTTGTCCTTCTGGCCCACTTCGAATTCCGCCGCCGTGGCGTTCAACGCCACCGCGAGCAACAGACAGCCGAACAAATTTCTCAGCAACATGATTTACTCCTTATCGTGGCAATTGTGGAATTGTCACTAGTATCGGCGCGCCGGTCAGACTCTTGAGAAAAGCGACCAAGTCCTGTTTTTCCTGCGGCGTCAAATTCAACGGTTCCATGTTGGGGTCGAGGTTGTCCTTGGCGTCGCCGCCGCGGTCATAGTGGTCGACGACCTCTTCCAGGGTTTTGTACGCGCCGTTGTGCATATAGGGCGCGTTAAGCGCCACATTGCGCAGGGTCGGTGTCTTAAACGCGCCTTTGTTGACCTTGACCTTGCGTTGGGCGTAGCGACCGACATCCTCCGACATGCCCTTCGGCGTCTTGAGGCCGATGTTATGAAAGCCGTTATCGGTGAAATTGAATCCTTCGTGGCAGACACTGCACTTGGCCTTGCCGGTGAACAGCTTGAACCCACGCTTGGCCGAATCGTCCACGGCCTTTCCATTGCCCGCGTGCCAACGGTCGAACGGCGAATTGGCGGAGACGATCGTGCGCTCGAAGCTGGCGTGCGCCTTGGCGATGGTCTTTTCCGTGATTCCTTCCCCGGGATACGCCCGCTCGAACGCCGCCTTATATCCCGGGATCGCGTTAAGCCGCTCCACCAATATTTTCATGTCCTGTGGTCCATCTCGCCTTTGGCCTTGATGGGGCCTGTAGCCTGATCTTCCAGGGTGGGGGCGCGCCCGTCCCACATGAAGATCGTATTGTAGGCGACGTTCAGGATCGTCGGGGTACGACGGGCAAGTTTTTTCATGCCGTCGCCGATGGCCGTCGGCAGGCCATCCGACCAGCTCAGGGCCGGGTTGTGGCAGCTGGCGCAGCTGATCCATTGTGAACCGGACAGGCGCGGATCGAAAAACAGCATCTTGCCCAATTCCACGCGTGCCGGCGTGATCGCGTTGTCCGCCGGCACCAGCACCGCGACCGGGCGCAGATACGGGTCGGGTTTGGCGGTGGTGGCACGGGTCACGCCCGCGCCGGCCATCAGGCACATCAAACCTGCCGTCAAAATCGTGCGGCTGAACAGAATCAAATGTCGATTGGTATACATGGTTGCTTCTCCCATTTTAACAACTGGCGGTAACGCCATGCGTTTATCGGTCGGGAGCGGGATCATCGCTTGGCCACCCACAATCTTTTGACGGGCGGTGGCGCGGAAACCGGCCTTCCAGACACTTCCGTTACAACCGGCGGTTCGGTCTTTGCCGGTTGGTTTTGATTCGTCGAATCCGACGCGCCCCTGGGTTCCGGCGCGTCGGCGATCTTGAAAATCTTCACTACATGTACGAGATGCTCGGCCTGCTCCATGAGCATGGAGATGGCTGCCGTTGTCTCCTCGGCCAGCGCGGCATTTCTCTGGGTGTTATCGCCCAGCTGCGTGATCGCGATGTTGATATGCTCGATACTCTGGCTTTGTTCGCCGGAGGCATGGGAAATCTCCTGGATAAGCGTGCTGACACGCTCCACCTGCGCCACGATTCCATCCATCGACGTGCGTGCCTGGTCGACGAACTTGCTGCCTTCGTTGATGGTGGCCTCCGATTCGGTGATCAGGCTCTTGATCTCCTTGGCCGCCGTGGCGCAGCGTTGCGCCAGCGCGCGCACCTCGCCGGCAACGACGCCGAAACCGCGGCCGTGCTCGCCGGCGCGCGCCGCCTCGACCGCCGCATTCAAGGCCAGAAGATTCGTCTGAAAGGCGATCTCGTTGATCACGCCTATTACGCCTGTGATTTGCCTGGAACTATCGTTGATTCGGGAAATGGTTTTCACCACCTCGCCCATGCGCGTGGCGCCGTCTTGCGCGCTCGCGCGCGAGCTTTGCGCGGCCTCATTGACCTTGATGGAGTTATCGGCGTTGTGTCTCACCGTCGCGGTGAGTTCTTCCATGCTGGAAGCGGTTTCCTCCAACGACGCGCTCTGCTCGCCGGTGCGCTGCGCTAGATCGGCGTTGCCCGTCGAGATTCCCTGGGTGGTGGTCACGATTGATTCGCTCGCGCATCGCGCCTGGCGCACGATCTCGGTGAGATCGTCGTTCATTTTCTTCAGCGCCTTGAGCAGCTCGCCGGTTTCGTCCCGGGTTTTTATCTCTATCCTGCCGGTCAAATCGCCGGTCGCGACCCGGTTGGCGATGTTGACCGCGGCCTTGATCGGCCGCGTGATGCTGCGCGTCACCCAAACGGAGATGACAATTCCCACGACCACGATCGTTACGATCAGTCCCAGCACCCGAGAGGAGACGCTCTTGTAATCCGCCATGGCATATTCATAGTCGGTGCGCGCGATGTTGTTGTTGTAATCGATAAGATCGTTTAA
>Ga0187776_10001095_pt1 | contig 13310 bp, 11 predicted proteins | sample 0216_BV02_MP12_2_FD_132426 | JGI IMG/M metagenome (GOLD analysis project Ga0187776, IMG submission 132426) | Tropical peat soil microbial communities from peatlands in Department of Meta, Colombia - 0216_BV02_MP12_20_MG | ecosystem: Environmental > Terrestrial > Soil > Wetlands > Peat | place...
AGGAACTCGGCCAGATAGGAGCCGTCTTGCCCGGTGATCCCGGTTATCAGCGCGCGCATGATGGAGTCTGCTTTTCGGAAGGGGATCGCCTCCGGCGGCCCGCGATCCGCCCATCCGGAACATGGGATGATAGCCCAAGATGGCCGGAGGTTGACTTCCTCTTTCGGGGGGCCGCCCGCTCCCTCATGGTCTGAAGACCGCCTTGGGCAGCATGACGTGGACGCCCTTGTTGCCGTCCACCAGCTCAGTGATGTCGACGTCGCCGGCCACGCTGGTCAGCATATAGGCGTCGTCGCGGCTGAGGTGTTTCTCCTCCACCAGGAAGTCGATCATGTTGCGCACCGCGATGCGCGCCGCCTCGCTCAGGTCGTCGTCGAAGCCCATGGCGATGTAGTGGGTCGGGGTTTCGGCCCTCGGGTATTTGATCTTCAGATCCTTGCGCACGATGAACTGGATGGTCCCGACCAGCGAGGTCTCCAGGGCGGTGATGTCCACCTCGCCGTTGCCCTGGCCGGCGTGGCCGTCGCCGATCTCGAAGAGCGCGCCCTTCACGTGGACGGGCAGGTAGAGGGTGCTGCCGGCGACCAGTTCCTTGTCGTCCATGTTGCCGGCGTGGATCCAGGGCGGGGCGCTGTTCAGGCGTCCGTAGGCCTCCGGCGGTGCCTCCCCGATGCTGCCGAAGAAGGGGTGCAGCGGGATCTCGATGCCGGGCGCGAACTCGGCCACCATGCGCTCCCGATCCAGTGAAATGATCTTGATGCGGGAGTAGGGGAAGTCGTTGGTCAGGAAGCCTGCCCCGGCGCGGAAGCCGTTGTAGGCATAGGGGATGGCCAGGTCGATCTTCTGGATGCGTACCTCCAGAGTGTCCCCCGGCTCGGCGCCTTCGATGTACACCGGGCCGGTCAGGATGTGCCCCCCCGGGCCCTTGTTGGTGACCTCCTTGTAGATGTCCCGCAGACTCTGCTGCACCTGGCCGGGGGGCACGCCGGCTTTTTCCAGGCCGGTGGGACTGTTGGTGAGCAGAGTGTCGAAGACCACCGTATCGCCGGAGTGAATGCGCAGCACCGGCGGTGCCGCGGCATCGTAGTAGCCCCAGGCTACGGTCTTGGGCGTGGCCGCCAGGTGGTAGGTCTGGGGCCCGGACGGCGGGGCTGGACTCTGGGCCAACGCTCCGGTCGCCAGCAGCAACAATGACGGCAGCAATCCCCGAAGATGCTTGCTGGTCACAGGCGTCCTACCTTTCTCCCGCTTGCGCGGTTTCCTGCGGCGGCACCAGGTCGTACAGGTGCATCTGCTTGCCCTGCAGGTAGATGTCGAACCAGTTGAGGATGTGCTCCAGGCGCTCGACGCGGTGCCAGGGCTGGCCCGAGCGCGAAAGCTCGTGCGACTCTCCCGGGAAGCGGATCATCGCCGTGGGCACCTTCAGATACTTGAGCGCACGGAACATCATCTCGCCGCCGGAGGCGGGCGGGCAGCGCAGGTCGGCCTCGCCCTCGATCAGCATGAGCGGCGTCTTGACCTTGGCGATGTGGGTGATGGGCGAGCGCGCCGCGAAGTCCGCCGGGTCCTCCCAAGGCGCACCCTTGAACCAGGTCGGGGTGAACAAGGTGAAGTCGGCGTCGCCCCAGAAGGCCGACCAGTCGGCGATGGAGCGCTGCGCCACCGCTGCCGCGAAGCGCGTGGTCTGGGTGATGGTCCAGTTGGTCAAGATGCCGCCGCCGCTGCCTCCGGTCACACCCAGGCGCTGGGGGTCGGCGTAGCCGCGGCGGATCAACTCATCCACTCCCGCCATCAGGTCCTTGTAGTCGTCGCCGGGGTAGCGATACTGGATGATGTTGCCGAACTTTTCGCCGTAGGTCGAGCTGCCCCGCGGGTTGGGATAGAGGACGACGTAGCCCTTGGCCGCCATCCACTGGAACTCGTGGTCGAAGCCGTAGCCGTAGGCGGCGTGCGGCCCGCCGTGGATGTCGAGGATCAGCGGGTACTTCTTGGCGGGATCGAAGTCGGGCGGCTTCTGCACCCAGGTCTCGATCATGGTTCCATCGAAGCTCTTGTACCAGACCTCCTCCGGCGGGGTGAGATCGAGTTCGGCGAACAGGTCGTGGTTGATGTCGGTGAGGCGGGCGAGCGAGCCGTCGTCCTGCACCAGGAAAAGATCGCCGATGCTGACCGGAGTCGAGACCAGCACGGCGATCTTCTTGCGGTCGGGCGTGGCCGTGAAGGTGATGACCTCCTGGTTGCCGCGGGTCACCGGCTCGACCCGCCCGTCGGCCGCCTCGAAGCGCCGCAGGTTGACGGTGCCTTTCTCTTGCACCAGGGCGAGGACGGCGCTTCCATCCGCGCTCCATGCCGGCGGGGCCAGGTGCCCGGCGCGAGGGGCGTGTTGGTCGCCCGCCAGCCCGGCGCCGACATCGGTGTCCAACCCGGGCGCCAGGTTGCGCGCTGTGCCCCCGGGCGCGGCCGTGGTCACGAACAGGTGCTGCTGTTCGTAGGAGCGCAGCGGCCGGTGGTTGATCTCGCCGCGGAAGGCGATCGTCTTGCCGTCGGGGCTGGGAGCGAAGCTGCCCACCGCGCCGTCCATGGCGGCCACCTTCACCATCTCCCCGCCGCCGCTCGGAACCGAGTACAGGGCTGCGCTCGGCGGCTGGTAGTAGGGCTCCAGCACGCGGTTGGAGGTGAAGTACAGAAGCGCGCCGTCGGGAGACCAGACCGGTTCACCCTCGCTGAAGTCCCCGAAGGTGATCTGCCGGGGCTTGGGCTGGTCTTCGGTGGAGGCCGGCAGGGCCACCGTCCAGATGTGCGCCGGGCGGGTGAAGTCGAAGTAACCGGCGCCGTTCAGACGGTAGACCGCGCGGGTAATGACACGCACGTCGCTCTCCCGCTCTTCCTCGCCCTTGCCCTTCTTCTCCGCCTTGGCCAGGTCCTGAGCATTGGTGCGGCTGAGGAAGGCGATGGTCTTGCCGTCGGGCGACCAGGAAGGGCCCTCCGCACCTTTGGGCAGGGAAGTGAGCGCGCGGGGCTCGCCTCCCGCCATCGAAAGCAAGTAGATCTGCGCCGGCTGAGGCTTGCCCTCCTTCTCGCCCGAGCGCAAGAAGAGCAGGGTGGCGCCGTCGGGCGACCAGCGCGGCGCCGAGTCGCGCGGGCCGTGGGTCAGCGGCTGAGGAGCCTCCTGGCCGCTGGTGGCCACCGTCCAGATAGCGGTGTCGTAGCCGTCGCGCTTGCTGTTGACCGTGACCCGCACAAAGGCCACGCGTGAGCCGTCGGGGGACATCTGCGGGTCGGCGATCCACACGAACCGGAATAGGTCCTTCTCGGTGATGGGCCGGGTCGCGCGAGCGATGCCGGCCCTGGCGCTTGGGACCCTGAGGGCGCAGGAAACCAGGACCACAAGAACAAGGAAAGCTACGCGGCGCTTCATGGCTGCTCCTCCTGTGGGGGCCAGCCATGCTACTCACAGCGGGCGTCGTTGCCAAGCCCTTGATGGCGCGCTACTGGACTGAGGTCACGTCCTCCGGCGTGAGCAAGACCAGCGTGCACTGCCCGTCGGGTCCAGCGCAGGTGACGGTGGCGCGGCGCACCAGGCTGGTGGGGGTGGCGTCGGGGAAGACCACCGGGTACGGCAGCGTTCCCAGCACGGCGGCGAAGGCGCGCAGGCGCTCGTCGCCGCTGACGAACTTCGCCTCGACCGTCTTCGAATCCGAAGACATGAGCAGGAAGAAGTCGGCGGAAACCGGGGCCTTGTCCTTGAGCATCTTGCTCAGCTGGATGGTGCGCATGGCGGTCAGATCTCGGCGGGCGGCGTTGACCAGGGCATCGACCTTTTTGTCGCCTCCCGCCAGCGCCGCCAGGCGGCCGCGGGAGTCGGGGTCGTTGGGGGGCGCCGCCAGGGCCAGAGCGTAGGTATGGATGGCCTCGTCCTTCTTGCCGCGGGCCTCGTAGATCTGGGCCAGATGGTCCCCTTCCTCGCCGTGCTGGGAGAGCAGCCAGGCAGCGCGGATGTACTTCTCCGCCGTGTCCAAGTCGCCCTTCTGGAAGTAGACCCAGCCCAGCGTGTCCCAGTACGCGCCCAGGCTCTGCACCTGAGCCAGGTCGCTCAGCGTCAAGCGCTCGAGGCTGACGTTGCGCAGTTGCGCCGCCGTGGCCACCACCGCCGACTCGGCGTACTGCTGCGCCCGGTCCAGCGCCACCTTGGCACGGGCCAGCTCGTAGGCCTCGTTGTTCCAGATGAGGGGATTGGCCTGGATCTCGAGGCCCTTATCGAAAGCGGCCAGCGCCTTGTCGTTCTGCTTCAGGCCCAGGTACGCCCGGCCCAGGTTGACCTGGACCATGGCGTTGTCGGGGCTGAGGGAGGCAGCCTGCTCCAGCTCGGGCACCGCGTCGGAGTAGCGCTTGACCTCCAGGTAGACGGAGCCCAGGCCCAGGTGGGCGCTGGGATCGAGCGGCGCGCCCTCCAGTTGCTTTTTGTAGGCGGCGATGGCGTCGTCGTACTTCTGCTGTTCGGCGTAGGTGCCGGCGATGTAGTTCCAGGCGCGCTCGTCGTCGGGATTGACCTCGAGCTGCTTCTTGAAGGCGGCGATGGCTTCGTCGAAGCGCCGCAGCAGCTCGTAGGAGAGCCCGAGGGCGTTCCAGGCGGTCTTGTGCTTGGGCTCGAGCTCGACCACCCGCTTGAAGAGCAAGGCGGCATTCTCGAACTGCTGCGACTGCAGGGCTGCCACCCCGGCGTCGTTGAGCTCGTCGGCGGTGGCGGTAGCCGGGATGGTGGGCGCGCCGCCGGCCTCACTCTCCAGCCCCAGGGTCTGTTGCTGGTCGGAGGTGACGGCGCGGCGGAAGGCGGCGTAGTTGTTGGTGCGCTCCGCCGGCAGTTCGCTCGGCGTCACCTGCAGGCTGCGCTCCCCGCTGAAGGTGGTTCCCTGGACTTGGTAGGTCGACTTGTACTGGCCGAAGTCGCGGGAGACGCTGACCGGGATGGGCGCGTGCGCGCTGTATTTGGCCGGCAGCTCGAACTTGAAGTGGTCGGTGACCTGCAGCGGCCCGCCGATCTTGATGGGCTCGGTCGAGCTTTCCTGCTGGTCGGTGTCTACGTCGGTCAGGGTGATGAAGTCCAGCGGCGGGATCCTCAGTTGCGCCGTCTTGGCCGACCAGTTGACGTAGTTGGGCTCGGCGAGGGTGAACTCGAACTGCAGCGGCTCGCGGGTGGCGTCGGGATCGCCGGCCTTGACGTCGGTCACGTCGCCGTTGAGGCCGGCGAAGCGCACCAGGTTCTGGGCGAAGTCTTTCCAGTTGGCGCGGGGGATGCGGCGCAGGGCGGCCCGCAGCGCGGTCTCGATGTCGCCGCGCAGGGTGTAGTGCACGTGCAGGTCGAGCTTGCCCAGGTCGCTGAGCTTGCCGTCCAGGTCGAGGACCTGGGTGTTGGGGACGAAGGGCTCCTCCGGGGTTTCCACCAGGCTGCCGCTGTTGCCCGAGACCACCAGGGCCTCCTTGCCGCGGATCTGAGGCATCAGCAGGCGGAAGGGAGCGACCTCGGCGGTGGTGTCCATCCACACCACCTGGCCGCCCAGCGGTAGCTCGGTGATGACGTGGTCGAACTGCGAGGGCGAAGGCACGTCAGGGTCGATCTTGCGGCTGCTGTTGATGAGGGCGGCGTTGGCGTGCAGGCCCACGGCCGCCAGCATGGCGGCCAGCAGCGTGTGCTTGTCTTTGCAATCGCCGTACTGGTTGGCCAGGATCTCGGAGGCCGAGTGCGGCTGGTAGCGTCCCAGCCCCAGCGACAGGCTGACGTAGCGGAAGTTCTTGGCCACGTAGTCGTAGAGCGCCTCGACCTTGTCCATGTCGGTCTTGTCGCCGCGGGTCAGGGCCTCGGCCTTGGCGATGATGTCGGGCGTGGGCTTGACGCGGTCGCTCTCCAGGCCCGCGTACCAGCGCCCCACGTCGGCCCAACTGCGGAAGGTGGTGAGTTGCACCGACGGCGGCTTGGGCTCGCTGGAGGCCCGCTTCTTCTTCTTGTCTTTGTCCTTGTCCTCGCGCACGGTGTGCGAGCTCTTGAAGAGGTAGATCTTGCGGTCGCCCTGGTCGGTGACGGTGGGCTGGGGCGCGCCGGGAGCGAGCTTCAGCTTGATCTCGCGGCCGCGTGGCAGGTTGAGTTCCAGTTGCTCGTCGAGCACGATGGCGTCTTTTTCGAAGTCATATTCCAGCCAGAATTCGCCGGGGGCCAGGGGGGTCTGGGTGACGGTGGTGACGTCATACTCCAGGGTCTCGCCGGGACGCAGCGCGGGCACGGTGATGTGCTTCTGGTGGTAGTCGGTGTAGACCGGGGCCTCGCGGGCGACGGGCGCGGTCAGGTCCTGGACCGCGTCAGGGCCCGCCTCCACCACGCTGCCGTCGGCGCGCCGCACCCGCACGTAGCCGATGTCCAGCTTCTCGTTGGCGGAGTTGTAGCCGAAGACCAACTGCCCGAGGGCCTGCACCCCGCCCTCACTCTGCACCCGGATGCGGGCCTGGGTCTCCTTGCTGCCGGTGCCGTCGTTCTCAAAGCGCACCTTGGTGGAGTACTGCTCGAAGACGAAGGGCTCCTGGGAATAGTCGGGAGTCTTCGCGCTCTGGGTCTGGGCCTGGGGATCCGGCGAGGGGTTCTTTCCTTGGGCAAAGGCCGCAACCGTGCAGAAAAGTACGGCCAAAAAGAGGGCAGCTTTACGGAAGGGCATACTGGTTTTCTACGCTGAATCGGCTGGCAAGGCAAGGGGCAGGAGCGCCCCAACTCCTCCTTGGGGTGGTGGCGGATCAGAAGGACTTTTGCGGGGGGCGGGAATTCAGCCACTGCTCGAGGACGGCCTGGCAGCCCTCCGCCAGAGTGCGGAAGCGGATCCCCGCCATGCCCTGCGCGTCCGCCCAGACCACCTCACCCTTGCCGGAGATGGAGCGCCCCGTCCCCGGCAACTCGAACTTGAAGTTGACCACCGCCGGCGGGTTGCCGTGGCCGCGGGTGTGTACGGCCATTCCGCCTTCGCTCAGGTTGCTGGTATTGGCCAGGATCTCCTTGCCCCCGTCAGTGAGCACCACCGGTACCTCCAGCTTGTGGCGGAAGTAGCGCCGGCGTTCGCCCAGCATGGGGCCCAGCGCGGCACGCAGGTTCCGCGCCATCCATTCCGCTGAAACCGGCTTGCGGAGCACGAAATGCGCTCCCGCCTGGAAGGAGCCGGCGACCGGGGTGGCCCCGTCGCTGATGGCGAAGGCGATGGTGTTGCGGTTGGGGCGGCTGCTGCGCAACTGCTTGAGCACCTCTCCCGCGCCCTCCACCCCGCAGTCGACCACCACGGCGTCGAAGCGGGTTTCGCCCACGGCCTTCAGGGCGGCGGCGGATTCGGAGAAAAGTCGGATCCCGAAGTTGTTCTCTTCCAGCACCTGCCGCAGCGTCCGCAGCGTAGCGGAATCCCGGCACACCAGGAGCGAGTCCAGGTTCATGGGCGCATGCTACGGCCGGAAGGCGGCCCCGGCAAGTGACCGAAGTAACCTGCCGCGGCCCGGACCTCACAAGGGGCGGTGACAGGCGTCACCGCCCCCCGGTACGCAATCACAGGAGAATGAGTGCAGGAGTGAGAACATGCCCATCCTGATCATGGGGCTGATCGCGCTGCTGGTCTTCGTGGCCATCGTGGTCCTGGTGTGCTCGGCGGGCGCGGCGGAGCGCCACGAGCACGAGGAGTCGGAGGCGGCTGCGGCGACACCACCCGCGGCACCGACTCCGGAGCAGAAGATCAACAAGGCCGCCTGAGCCTGCCCGTGGCGCGATTCCGCCGCGGGCGGCACCATCTTGAGCTCAGGGCCGGGGCCCGTGACGCCTACTGCGCCAGCAGAAAAAATCTCACCAGCCTGCCCCACACCGTCGAGGGGGCGTGCGCATCACAGAGCAAAGTGAGCGCGTAGAGCTGCCATCGGATCCACAGCACCGCTGCCGTAAACCGCAACCGGCCCATGACTACCTCCCGGCGGAAGGGGACTCGCGAAGACCCGTCTTCCTGCCGCGGGCCATTTCAGACCCGGCGCGACGGCCAGACAATGCACCCTCGGTCAAGCCGTACGCAACCCCTCATAAGTAGATAACTGGCTGGTAATAAAGGACTTACCTCGTTGCCTCAAACGGCAGGCAGAGCCCGCAAATGGTAAACTAGCGCCGCCCTGAGGGACTTGGATGCCGGACCCCATCTTGCCACGCGCCGTTCGTTTTGGAGTGTTTGAGGCCGATCTGCGCACCGGGGAGCTGCGCAAGAACGGCATGAAGGTACGCTTGCAGGAGCAGCCCTTCCAGGTGCTGGCGGCCCTGCTGGAGCGCCCCGGGGAGATGGTAGCGCGGGAAGAATTGCGCCAGCGCCTGTGGCCGGCCGATACCTTCGTGGACTTCGACCACAGCCTGAACACCGCCATCAACAAGCTGCGCGAAGCCCTGGGGGACTCCGCCGGCAGCCCGCGCTTCATCGAGACCCTGGCTCGCCGCGGCTACCGTTTCCTGGCTCCGGTGGAGGTGTTGGGTGCGGAGTCGGAAGGGAAGCCGGCAACCCCGGCGCCGCCGTCCTTCGGGCCGGCGGCGGCGGCCCCCGGCGCCGTGGCGGAGCTGCCCGCTCCGCCCCGGGTCCTCTCTCGCAGCCTCTTCAGCCTGATCCAGGTCATGTACCTGTGCTTCTACGTGGCGGCCCTGGCCACCCTGGACGCGGTGTTTCACACCGTGGGCTCGGTCTTCCCCCGCTGGGCCTGGCCGGCGACGGCGGTGGCCCTGGTCACCGGAGGAGTGGGAATCGCCGCGCGCCTGTGGCTGCTGGCCGCGGTCGCGCTCGACTACCAAGGCCTGGGCAGGAAGTTCCGGCGTCTGTTCCCGTTCCTGTTTGCCTTGGATGTGCTCTGGGCGTTTGCACCGCTGCTGATCGTCCGCTACATCCCGCTGGGGCTGGCGTTCGCGTGCACGGCGGCGCTGCTGCTGGCGCCCTTTGCGCAGCGCACGCTGACGCGGCTGGCCTATCCCACGGCCTGAACGCGGGCGCTGTCGGCGGCGCAGCGCGCCGCCAGTTCGCGCATGCGCCGCAGATCGAGCTTGCCCGTGCCCAGGTAGGGAAGCGCCTCGACGCGATAAAAGTGGGTGGCGCGCGGCCGCCACAGCGGCGGCAGGTCCAGGTCGGGGAGCTTCTGCAGGATCTCCCGCAAGCTCTCCTCGGCCAGGGTGTGCAGCACCACCAGGCGTTCGCCCTTCTTCTCGTCAGGCAAGGCAGCGACCACGAAGGTCTGCTCGGCCAGCCCCGCCAACTGGTGCAGCTTCTCCTCCACTTTGAGGTGCGGCACCATCTCGCCGCCGATCTTGCTGAAGCGGGAGACGCGGTCGGTGATGGTGAGGAAGCCGTCGGCGTCCTGGGTGGCGATGTCGCCGGTGACGTACCAGCCCTGGCGCAGCGCCTCGGCCGTCTGCTCGGGGCGGCCCAAGTAACCCTTCATCACGTTCGGCCCCTGCAGCAGCAGCAGGCCTTCCTCCCCCGCCGGCAAGGGCGAGAGGGTCTCGGGGTTCACGATGCGGGCGCTCATGCCGGGCAGGGGCCGCCCTATGCTGCCTGCCCGACTGCCCTGGGAGCCGCCCGGACGGCCGCCGTTGACCGCCACCACTGGCGCGCACTCGGTGCAGCCGTAACCTTCCACCGGGTGCTTGCCGAACTGCTGCTCGAAGGCCTGGGCCAGCCGCGCCGGCATCTTCTCCGCGCCCACGATCACGAAGTCCAGGCTGCGGAACTGCTCCCGAGTGCAGCGCTTCATGTAGGCCTGCAGGAAGGTGGGGGTGGCCACCATCAGGGTGGCCGAGTACTTCTCCACCAGTTCACCCACCGCGCGCGCGTCCAGCGGGTTGGGCTGATAGGCCACGCCGATGCCCGCCGCCGCCGGCAGCCACAGGGTGACGGTGAGCCCGAAAGCATGGAAGAAGGGCAGGATGCCGACCACGCAGTCGGTGGGCCGCACGGCGAAGACATGAGCCATCTGGGCCACGTTGGCGGCCAGGTTGCCGTGGGTGAGCATCACCCCCTTGGGGTCGCCGGTGGAGCCGCTGGAGAAGACTACGGTAGCCAGGTCGTCGAGGGTGGCTTCCTTCGCCCGGCCCAGCCAGCGTCCCAGGCGCTGGAAGGGCAATAGGTGCGCTGCAGCCAGGGCCTGCAGGCGCTCCCCGGAGCCCGGCTGCGCCGCGACCTCCTCCAGGAAGACGGGGGGAACGGGCAGGTCCATCGGGTAGCGCTCCAGAAAGGCGCGCGAGGTCACCACCTTACGCAAGCCGCACTGTGCGGCACATGCCGCCAGCACCTCGCGCGAGGCGGTGTAATTCAGGTTCACCGGCACCTTGCCCAGCAGGGTGGCCGCCAGGTTGGTGAGGGCGCCGGCCACCGAAGGCGGAAGCAGGAGCCCGACCATCTCTTGGTCCTGCCAGTGAGGACGGAGGCGGCGGGCCAGGAAGAGCGCGCGCGCCAGGGCGGAGCCGAAACGCAGCCCGGGAACGCGCGCGTCCGCCATGAAGAAGCGCAGCGGGTGCCGGCGCGCAGTCCGCACGAAGGCTCGGTCGAGAGGCAGCATGGCTTGCCGGGGAGTGGCCGCGAGATTGTCTCCGATGAGACATTCCCGTGGCAACGACAATTCTACCCCTTCCGAATCCCCAGGATGCCGGCCTGGTCAACGGCGCTGGTAGTGCCCCATCACTTCTCCCTGGGCGACGATGTGCCCTCTCATGGCCCGGTCTACGTCGGAGCGGCTCGCGCCGGAGCGCAGGCCGAGCTTGGAGTCCAGCGCGAAGAGGCGGAAGAAGTATCGATGCGGCTTGCCGCGCGGGGGGCACGGACCGCCGTAGCCGAGGCTGCCGAAGTCGTTCTTCCCTTGCTGGCCTCCGGAAGCAGGCTCAGCGCTCGCCGGCACGCCCTCGGGAAGCTGCTGCACATTCGACGGCAGGTCGTAGAACACCCAGTGGACGAAGGTGCCGACGGGCGCGTCCGGGTCATCGACGATCAGCGCCAGGCTCTGCGTCTCCTGGGGAGGCGCGCTCCAGGAAAGCGCCGGGGACAGGTTTTCTCCGTCGCAGGTAAAGCGGCTGGGGATGTCTCCGCCGGCAGGAAAGGACTTGCTTTCGATCTTCATCATCATGGCAGGCACTCCCTTGCGAGCTCCTCCCTGGCAGGCCGCTGCGGCCAGCCCCAGCAGAGCCAAACCCATCAGCCGCCAGGCCAATCGATCGTTCCCCACCATATGCCTCAGATAAACCCTATCCCGCCCCCGGGTCAAGTGGAGAGGGACGTGCACCCTCCCAGAGCGAGGCCTTGAGGAGACAAACCACTCCAGTTCCTAACGTCCTGATGTCAAAGGGGTTATGGAAAATGGACCGGAAGCACAGGAAGGTGGGATTGGGAGCTGGCGCCTCCGGCAGGGTGATTTGCCCCACCTGGTGGGGGAGATGACCTCCTGTGCCGACAAGGGCCTCAGCAGCAGGTGTATGATTTGCTGCAGTGGACTCAACACTTTTGAGGGATTCATATGCGGTCACCTTATGGTCTGGACATCATCGAAAGCTGCCTCACCTGCAAGCTCCGCGCTGACAAGCTGTTTTGCGATCTGCCGGATTCCAGCCTGAAGGCCTTTGAGGCGGTGAAGTACTCCAGCGCCTATCCCAAGGGGGCGGTGCTGTTCGTGGAGGGCCAGAGCCCGCGGGGGATCTTCGTGCTGTGTAAGGGCCGGGCCAAGCTGAGCGTGGGCTCCAGTGATGGCAAGACGCTGATCCTGAAGATCGCCGAGCCGGGCGAGGTCCTGGGGTTGAGCGCCACGGTTTCCGGCAAGCCCTACGAGTTGACGGCCGAAACCCTGGATCCCTGCCAGGTCAACTTCGTCAAGCGGGAGGACTTCCTGCGCTTCCTGAAGGAGCACGGCGAGGCCTGCTTCCGGGTGGCGGAGCAGCTCAGCGACAAGTACAACAGCGCCTGCCGGGAGATCCGCTCCCTGGGGCTCTCCCATTCCGCCGGCGAGAAGCTGGCCAAGCTGCTGCTGGAATGGAGTGGGGGACCGGTGGAGGACCACCGAGAAGCGCGCCTGAAGATGGCGCTGACTCACGAGGAGATCGCGCAGATGATCGGCACCTCGCGGGAAACCGTGACCCGGCTGTTTGCCGAGCTGAAGAAGCGGCAGATCATCCAGCTCAAGGGCTCGACCCTGCTGATCCGCAACAAGGGCGCGCTGCGCAGCCTGGCGACGTCCTGATCGGGGGACCCCCTGCCCTCGCGCGCTGGCGCCCGCCGCCGCGCCGGGTAATCCGTCACTATCTTCCGTGATAACGGTCACAGCTTTCTCCCCTGCTCCGGCCGCAAAGTGGCCTCAGTATGAGTTTCCCACGGGACAGTTGCCAGAGTTGCACCCTCCGCGCCGGGCGCGCTTTCTGCGACCTGCCGCGCGAGACCATGCGGGCCTTCGATACCATCAAGTGCAGCAGCGTCTATCCCAAAGGCTCGATCCTGTTCGTGGAGGGCCGGAATCCGCGCGGCATCTACGTGGTGTGCTCCGGCAAGGTGCGGCTCTCGCTCTGCTCCGACGACGGCAAGAACCTGACCGTGCGCACGGCCGGCCCGGGCGATATCCTGGGCCTGAGCGCCACCATGCGCGATGAGCCCTACGAGGTCACGGCCGAGACCCTGATGCCGTGCCAGGTGGTGTTCGTCCCCCGCAAGGAGTTTCTGCGCTTCCTGCGCCATCACCAGGATGCCTGCCTGCAGGTGATCCAGCTCTTGAGCCAGTACCTGCATTCGGCCTACGACCAGTATCGCGCCCTGGGCAAGGGGCGGGCCCGGCGTCGCCCCGGGCCCTTCGTGGCCGCCTACGCCGCCAACTGAAGGCGACTCCTCATTCGTTTGACCTCCGTCTCACCCGCCGGTGGAATGCCCTATTGCGGCCCGGGAGTGTCCTGCCTACAATGTCTTGCCAGCAGGCCCTTGTTTGTTTTTCGAAGTTTGCCAAGGCAGTTGAGGTTGGCACTCCGGCTCGAATCGGCGCCATCCCGGAGTGGCGGTCCTGGAGGATCGCGGAAAGCTCCAGGCCAGGGAGGACGACATGCACCACTCGAGCCGGAGCACTCTGTTTCCGGCGTTCGTGATAGCTGCCCTCTTGATGGCGGCGACGGGGACGGCCGTGCGGGTGCGCGCCGCCGACAAGAAGTCTCCCCAGGCGCCCTCCAGCGCGGCTCCGGCCGACACTTCGCAGTATGTCGGCGCGGACACGTGCAAGACCTGCCACGAAGACATCTACAAGAGCTTTGAGACCAC
>Ga0187776_10001096_pt1 | contig 13305 bp, 12 predicted proteins | sample 0216_BV02_MP12_2_FD_132426 | JGI IMG/M metagenome (GOLD analysis project Ga0187776, IMG submission 132426) | Tropical peat soil microbial communities from peatlands in Department of Meta, Colombia - 0216_BV02_MP12_20_MG | ecosystem: Environmental > Terrestrial > Soil > Wetlands > Peat | place...
CGAGCCGTTCGGCCCAGGTTGCGAACTCCGCGCGCGGTCCGCTCCAGGAGAGCCCGTCGACGTCGACGCCGATCGGCACGTCGTCACGCAGGGTCGCCAGCCGTCGAAACAGCAGGGCGCGATCCCACTGCTCCCCGAGCGTCGTCGCCAGCCGCGCGGCGCCACGCATCGGGACCGTCCAGCGCTCCGCGGCCTTCGGAATCTCCTCCAGGTGCCGATACCGCGCGAGCACCGTTGCGGCCGAGCGGGCCCCCCAGCCGGGCAGGCCCGGGAACCCGTCGGCGCTGTCGCCAACGAGCGCGAGCCAGTCGGGAATCGACTCGGGCAGGACGCCGAACTTCTGCTGCACGCCCGACTCGTTGCGAATCTCACGCGTACGTCGATCGAGCTGGACGACACGGTCATCGCGCACGCACTGGGCCAGATCCTTGTCCGGCGTGCACACGATCACCTGCTCGACGCGCGCGTCGGCCGCCGCCATCGCCGCCGCGGCGGCCATCGCGTCGTCGGCCTCGAACTCGACCATCGCCCACACGACCACGCCGAGCGCGCGCAGCACCTCTTCCAACGGCTCGAACTGAGCCAGGAGCTGCGGATCGACGCCCTCGCCGGTCTTGTAGCCGGGCCAGAGGTCATTCCGGAACGACTCGATGACGTGATCGGTCGCCACGCCCAGGTGCGTCGCGCCGCCCTCGAGCATGCCCACCATCGAGGTCACGACGCCGCGGACCGCCCGCAGCTCTTCCGGCACGGTCCGCTCGAATGCCGCCGCCGGCGACATGAAGTAGCGGAACAGCTCGTAGGTGCCGTCGACCAGGTGCACGATCACCCCCCGAACGATACGCCAAATTCGACCGCACGCCGACCGTCAGCGTAAGATTTTTGCGTGCGGATCGTTCCCGGCGTGCTGATCGTGCTCCTGGCGTCCGGCTGCGGACATGAGGTAGAGCCGGTGCGGCCGCTGGCCGCGCGAGTCACCGAGATCATGGCGGTGAACACGGCCGACGCCTATATCGATGCCCTCGCGCTGAGCCGCGACGGCAGCCGCGTGGCTATCGGTCAGCGCAACGGCTCGATCCGCGTCTGGACGCCGGCCAGCGGAACACAGCCGGCCACCTTCGGCGTCCCGCGACAGGCGGTCCTGGATCTCGCGTTCGCTCCCTCCGGCGAGCTGCTCGCCACGCTCGGCGTCTTCCGGGATGGCACGTTGCGACTCTGGCGCCCCGGCGCGGGAGCGGGTCCGTGGGCCCAGACGGCTACCCTGCCCGTCGGCGATCGCTGCACGGGATTACGCTTCGACGGCCTCGGGCGGCGCCTGGGAGTGATGTGCGCGCGCGCGGTCCAGATCGTCGACGTCACGGTCCCCGTCGCGACAGTCCGGGTGACGAGCTCCCATCGTGACGAGCTGACCGCCTTCGATCTCGCCACGAACGGGACACGGCTGATCACGGCGGGCCACGAGGGCGACGTGATCGTCTGGGACGCGGCATCGGCTGTACCACTTCAGACGTTCTCGGTCGGCGGCTCGCGTCGGCCCGGGCGGCTGCCGGGCACGCCCGCCCCGGTCGTGTGGGCGGTGGTCGTCGCACTCTCGGCCGACGGCGGCAGAGCCGCCGCCGTCACGACGGAGGGGACCGTCTATGCGTGGGACGTCGCCACCGGCAAGGAGCTCTTGATCGACACCCACCCCGAGGCCGGTGGCCCGCCCAGTGGCTCTCTGCGATTCGCCGAAGGCAGCCGGCTGCTCGCGCCCACCGGCAATCGACGCGGCATGCGTCTTTTCGATCTCGCGCGGAGGACCTCGCGCGTCGCGGCGGCAGGCGCCAGGGCCTTCGCGGCCGTTGCGATCACCGACGACGCGCGGGAATTCGCCGTAGTCACCTCGGCCGTGGAGAGCGGCAAGATCGTCTACGACCTCGAGATCTGGAAGATGGAGCCGAGCTAGGGCGTCGCCAGCGCCCGCAGGCGCTCGCCGGCGACGCCCATGATCTTCGCCTCCCCGCCGGTGGCGCCCAGGCGGCGATAGAATTCGAGCGCCCCTGCGTTGGCGATGTGCACGCTCCAGTCGAGCGATCGCCCACCCAGCCGCACCGTTTCGGCCGCGACCGCGGCCATCAAGGCGTGGCCGACGCCCTGGCCGCGGGCCGCGGGTGTCACGAAGATGTCGTGGAGCCACATCGCCCGCGCGGCGAGATCGGTGTTGTAGCCGAGCGTAAAGAAGACGTAGCCCACCACGGAGCCGTCGAGCTCGGCGACCAGCGGCGTGAAAGCGGCCTGGGCGCCGAAGCCGTCAGCGCGGACGCGCTCGGCGGTGAACGGCCGGCCGTAGACGCCGACGTGCTCGTTCAGATCGTTCGCCATCTCGGCCAGGATGGCCGACTCGTCGAGGCGCGCCGGACGCACGCGGATCACGCGCGCGCAGCGTCGCTCGGAAGCTTGCCGTGCGCCGCTTCGGTCTGGGCCGGCAGGAGCGAGAAGTGACTATGGACGGCGAGCCACTTCCCGCCGCGACGCTCGAGGACGAAGGTGCCCCGGCCGGGCCGGCGGACCGGACGGCCGTCGGGTCCGGTGACCTCGGTCAGCCAGCTGCCGGCGATCCACGCGCTGTCGCCCGCGCCGTGGATGGCGGTGCCCGGCTCGAAGTGGAAATCGCGGATGCGCGGCCACACGTTCTGCCACTGCTCGCGGACGATGTTGTCGAGGCCCGCCACGGCCCGCGCCCAGGTGCCGAAGGCCATCGCGTCGGGGGCGAACAGCTCCCGGCCGCCGGCGAAGTCCCGGGCGCGCACCGTGGCCTCGAACGTGCGGAGCCAGTCCTGGGGTGTCGCGATCGAAGGCGCCATGACGGCATTATGCACCGGAAATATGGCATGCTGCTGTCCATGTCCCCATCGAGACGGTCCTTGCGTGTGCTGCACACCGCCGACGTCCACCTCGAGAGCGATGGCTACGGCAACGCCCGTCAGCAGGCCGAGCACCAGGCGCGCGGCCGGCGGGTCCTGTCGCGCATCGTCGATCGCGCGCTGAGCGACCGGGTCGATCTGCTGCTGATCGCCGGCGATCTCTTCGACCACAACCGCGTGTCCGACGAGGCGGTCGACTTCGTGCGGGGCGAGCTGGCGCGGTTCCGCCGGCCGGTCGTCGTCCTGCCCGGCAACCACGACGCCCTCTACACCAATGCGATCTACGACCGGCACGATCTCGCGGCGGGCTCGGGCCAGATCCGCGTCATCCGGCGGCTCGACGGCGAGCTCATCGAGCTGCCCGAGCTCGACGCGGTCGTGTGGGGTCGGGCGATGGAGGAGCACGAGCCCGGGTTCCAGCCGCTCGGCCACATTCCCGGGCGCAACGGCGCGCGCTGGCACCTAGCCATGGCGCACGGGTTCTTCTACGAGACGCGCCAGCGTCCGGACCGCTCGTCGCCGATCTTCACCGACGAGATTCGCGACACCGGCTGGGACTACGTCGCGCTCGGCCACCAGCACGTCCAGACCGACGTCAGCCAGGGCAACGTGGTCGCGTACTACGCGGGCGCGCCCGTGACCGACTGGAGCGGCGACGAGCCGGCGGGCTCGGTCCTTCGCATCGACTTGTCCGCCGAGCACGGGATCCGCGTGGAGCCGCGGCCGCTCGGCTAGAACGGGAGAGGGACGAGATGGCCGTCGAGGTCGCCAAGGTCGAGCTCAAGAGTGTCCAGGACGCGTCCGGTCTCGAGGAGCGCATCCTCGCCGGCCAGTTCACCGCCGATCAGGTCGTCGCCGTCATCGGCAAGACCGAGGGCAACGGCGGGGTCAACGACTTCACCCGTCTCTTGGCCGACAGCGCCTTCCGCCGCGTGCTGATGAAGCATGGCAAGCGCAGCGAGGCCGAGGTCGCGCAGGTCCCGATGGTCTGGTCCGGCGGCTGTGACGGCGTGATCACGCCGCACGCAACCGTGTTCGCGCGGAACGACCGGACCGGACCGACGAGCCAGGCCCGCCTGGTGATCGGCGCCGCGATGAGCGCCGAGCTCCAGCCCGAGGACATCGGCCGGCCGCGCATGGTCGAGATCGTCGCCGAGGGCGTGAAGGCGGCGATGAAGAACGCCGGGATCAGCGATCCCAAGGACGTCCACTACGTGCAGACCAAGACGCCGCTCCTCACCATCGACTGGGTCGAGAACGCCAAGCGGCGCGGCAAGACGGTGGCCTGCGAGGTGCACGACTCGATGGGCGTGTCGAACGGCACCACGGGCCTGGGCATCGCCGTGGCGCTCGGCGAGCTGCCGATGCCGCGCGCCGAGCAGATCTGCAAGGACCTCGATCTCTACTCGTCGGTCGCGTCCTGCTCGTCCGGTGTCGAGCTCACGCGCGCCCAGATCATCCTGATGGGCAACCGCGCGGGGGCCGGCGGCCGCTACCGCATCGGCCACAGCGTCATGAAGGACGCGCTCGACCTCGACGGTATCTACGCCGCGATCCGCAACGCCGGGCTCGACCTGCCCGAGCGGCCGCGCGCGGAGGATCTCGGGGGCCGCCTGGTCAACTGCTTCATCAAGTCGGAAGCGGACCACCGCGCGAAGCTACGCGGCCGGCGCCAGATCATGCTCGACGACTCCGACGTCCACCACCACCGCCACTCGAAGGCGGCGGTCGGCGGCGTCGCGGCCGCGGCGATCGGCGATCCGGCCGTCTTCGTCTCGGTCGACGCGATGCACCAGGGGCCGCACGGCGGGGGCCCGGTCATCGCGATCGTCGACGTGGACGCGTAGGAGCCGCGTTCAGTCGTAGAGGTGGCAGGCCACCTCGCCGGCGCCGTCGCGGGGCCGCAGCGCCGGCTCGACCTGGGAGCAGATCGGCAGCGCCGACGGGCAACGGGGATGGAAGCGACAGCCCGACGGCAGGCGGAGCGCGCTCGGCACCTCGCCCGCGATGACCTTCTCCGGCGCCGGCTCGTCCGGATGCGCCGGCAGCGCGGCGGCGAAGAGCGCCTTCGTGTACGGATGCATCGGGCGCGCGCACAGCGCGTCGCTCTCCGCCGTCTCCACGATCTTGCCCAGGTACATCACGGAGATCCGATGGCTGATGTGCGCGACCGTGGCGAGGTCGTGGCCGATGAACAGATAGCTGACGCCCAGCGAGCGCTGCAGCGCCTCGAGCTGGTTGATGATCTGGGCCCGCACCGACACGTCGAGCGCCGACACCGGCTCGTCGAGCACGATCAGACGCGTGTGGGTCGCGAGCGCCCGCGCGATCGCGATCCGCTGCCGCTGCCCGCCGCTGAACTCGTGCGGAAACAGCGGTGCCACGTCCGGCGCCAGCCCGACCAGCGCCAGGACCTCGCGCACGCGCTCGTCGACTCCCTCGCGCGGCAGGTCGGTGTGGATCTCCAGCGGCTCGGCGACGATGTCCCGGACGCGCATGCGGGGGCTCAGCGAGCTGAACGGGTCCTGGAACACGACCTGCACCGCGCGTCGATACGCCATCAGGTCCGCGCCCTGCAGGCGCGCGATGTCACGGCCCTCGAAGCGGATGGTCCCGGCGGTCGGCGTCTCTTGCCTGAGGATCAGCTTGGAGGTCGTCGTCTTGCCGCACCCGGACTCGCCGATGAGTCCGAGCGTCTGGCCGGCCTGGATCGTCAGATCGACCCCGTCGACCGCCTTCACGACCGTCGCCGAACTTCCGAGCAGCCGCCGCCGCACCGGGAAGTGCTTCGTCAGCTCCCGGACTTCAAGAACGGGCGAGGACATCGTCCAGGAGCCAGCACCGCGCGACGCTGCCGTCGCCCGGGCGAAAATCCGGCGGCTCCTCGGTCATGCATCGCGACATGACGTCGGGGCAGCGCGGGTGGAACGCGCATCCAGTGGGGAGATCGGCCAGGTTCGGCGGCTGGCCGCGAATCGAGTAGAGCGGGTCCTTGTGGCCGAGCTTCGGCATCGAGCCGAGCAGGGCCCGCGTGTAGGGGTGCTTGGGATGGTCGAAGATCTCGCGCACCGGCGCCTGCTCGACGATCTTGCCCGCGTACATGACGGCGACGCGGTCGCACATCTTCGCGACGATCCCGAGGTTGTGGGTGACGAAGATCAGCGCCACGCCGGTCTCGCGCTGGATGTCCTTCAGGAGATCGAGGTACTGCGCCTGGATCGTCACGTCGAGGTTCGTCGTGGGCTCGTCGGCGATCACGAGCTTCGGCCCGCCGGCCAGCGCGATGGCGCCCACGATGCGCTGGCGCATGCCGCCGCTCATCTGATGCGGGTAGTCGCGCATGCGCCACTCGGGCGACGGGATCCGCACCGCGCGCAGGAGCCACTGCACGCGCTCGCGCAGGGCTCGGCCGCGTAGGTGCTGGTGAAAGAACGCCGGCTCCGCCACCTGACGGAAGATCGTGAACAGCGGGTTCAGCGACGCCATCGGGTCCTGCAGGATCACGGCGATCCGGCTGCCCCGGATGCGCCGCAGCTCGCGCTGGCTCTTGCGCGTGAGATCCTCGCCCTCGAACAGGACCCGGCCGCCGACGATGCGGCCGGCGCGCGGCAAGAGCCCGACGATCGAGAGACAGGTGGTGGTCTTGCCGCTGCCCGACTCGCCGACCAGCCCGAGCGTCTCGCCCTCACGCAGCGTGAAGCTGACCCCGTCCACGGCCTTGACGACGCGCGTCCCGCCGAAGGTGAAGAAGTGGGTCTGGAGACCGGCGACCTGCAGGACCGCTTCGCGGTTGGCCACGACGGGCGACTAGCGGCGGGTCACGGTTCTAGAGATTCCTCAGCTGGGGATCCAGGCGAACGCGCAGCCAGTCGCCGAAGAGCTGGGTCGCCAGCACGATCAGCAGAATGCACGTGCCCGGGAACACCGTGAGCCACCACTGGCCCGCCATCAAGGTCGGGCGCGCCTCGGAGAGCATCAAGCCCCAGGCCGGCTGCGGCGGCGGCACGCCGACCCCGAGAAAGCTGAGCGACGCCTCCGCGATGATGACGACGCCGACCGTGAGGCTGGCCAGCACCGTCGCGGTGTTCAGGACGTTGGGCAGGATGTGCTTGCGAATGACCCGCAGACGGCTCGCGCCGGCGATCTCGGCCAGCTTGACGAAGTCGCGCTCGCGCAGGGTCAGCACCTCGCCGCGGATCACCCGCGCATACCGCGTCCAGTAGACCGCGCCGAGGATCACGATGATGTTCCACATGCTCGGCCCGACCATCGCGGCCAGGAAGATCGCGAAGACGATCGCCGGCAGCGCGAGCCAGGCGTCGGTGACCCGCATGATGATCTGGTCGACCCAGCCCCCGACGTATCCGGCGAGGATGCCGAGCGCGGTCCCGATGCCGCCGGCGACGAGCGTGCCCATGATGCCCACCAGCAGCGACACGCGCGCGCCGTAGAGCAAGCGGCTCAGGATGTCCCGTCCCTGGAAATCGGTGCCGAGCGGCGTGGCGAGGCTCCCGCCGTCCATCCAGAACGGCGGCACGAACATCTCGGCGCCCTTGACCGGCAGGGTCGGATCGTACGGCGCCAGCAGATCGGCGAGCAGCGCCACGAGGATCAGCCCACCGAGGATGACGACCGCGGCGAGCGGCGCGCCCCGCGCGGCCTTGACGAGCCTCTGGAGGCGGCGCGTCGTGGTACGGCGTGACGGCAGGGGCGTGTCGGCCGGGATGGTCGCCATGGTGTTCTACCTCGTCAGCCTGATGCGCGGATCGATGAAGGCGTAGAGAATGTCCACGAACAGGTTGATCCCGACGATCATGAAGCCGGCCATGATCACGACGCCCTGGACGAGCGGAAAGTCACGCTGGAAGATTCCCTCGTAGAGCAGACGGCCGATTCCCGGCCAGGCGAAGATCACCTCGATGATGACGGCGGCGTTGACCATCACGACCAGGTTGACCCCGGCCAGCGTGAAGACCGGGATGAGGGCGTTCTTGAACGCGTGCATGGCGATCACGACGAAGTCCGGCAAGCCCTTGAGCCGGGCGAGCTTGATGTACTCGCTGCCGAGCACCTCCAGCATGCTCGAGCGGGTCAACCGCAGCATCGAGGCGGCAAAGTACCAGCCCAGGGCGACCGCGGGCATGACGACGTGGCGCCAGTCGCCCGAGCCGGAGGTCGGCAGCCAGCGAAGCCAGACCGAGAACACGAGGATCAGCACGAGCCCGAGCCAGAAGCCGGGGATCGAGAGTCCGAGCAGCGCGACGCCCTTGGCCGCGTTGTCCCAGCCGCTGTTCACCTTCACCGCCGAGATGATCCCGGCGGGAATGCCGATCAGCAGGGAGATGAGCGTGGCGGCCAGCCCGAGCGTCAGCGAGTTCGGCAGACGCTGGAAGTAGAGCTCGCTGACGGGCAGCCGGTAGTTGAAGGACTTGCCGAGCTCGCCCTGGAGCGCGTTCCGCATGAACGTGACGTACTGTACCGGCCACGAGCGGTCGAGCCCCCACTGGTGGCGGACTCGCTCGAGATCCTCCGGCCGGGCCGTAGCCTCCGCCATGAGCGCCACCGGATCGCCGGTGAGACGGACGATGAGGAAGATCGTCCCGCTCAGGATGAAGAGCGTGACAATGCTGTAGGCCACGCGCCGGAGGATGAACTGCGACATGGCGGCTACTGCTCCTTCACCTTGATGTCCTCCCAGGGATAGGCGTAGCCGGTGGTGATCGTCGGAAAGATGTCCTGCCACTTCTTGAGCACGACGCGGGGCCCGATCGCGTTGACGAACGCGTGTCGGAACACCGGCACGATGTAGTAGTTTTCCAGGATCCCCCGCTGGATCTCCTCCGCGAGCTTCTTGCGCTCGGCCGGGTTGATCGACCGCTCGTACTGGTCGAACTTGCCGTCGAGGTCCTTCACGCAGATGCGGTCACGCGAGTTGAAGCCCCCGCACTTGAAGTGCCCCTCGTACCAGAACGACCAGCTCCCGCCGATCCGGGCGCCGTGCAGGATGATCTGGGTCCCGGGAAACTCCTTGAGGCCGCCCTGGAGCCGCTGCAGGAAGATCCCGCGCTCCATGGTCTGCAAGCGGCTCCGGATGCCCACCTCGCGGAGCTGGGCCACGAGCCGCTCGCCCCGGGAGTAGAAGGCCGGCAGGGGCGTCACCCAGTCCACGTCGAAGCCGTTCGGATAGCCGGCCTCGCGCAGGAGCTGCTTGGCCTTGTCCACGTTCCGCGGAAACTCGGGCCACTCGATCGCGTACTGGACGTCGTCGTTGATCCAGTTACCGCTCGCCCGGCCCATGCCCGCGGACTCCGCCTGGTTCATCGCACGCCGGTCGATGGCCAGGCTGACCGCCTCGCGCACGCGCTTGTCGTGGAACGGGTTCTTCGGATCCTGGAACCCGGGGAACTCGACGAAGAACGAGCCGGACAGCACGGGCGCCAGCGTCACCCCGGGGAGCTTGCCGACCTTGTTGATGAGCTCGCCGGGCACGTTGTAGACGATGTCGGCCTCGCCGCGCTCGAGCATGGCGATCCGCGTGGCCGCCTCGGGCACCGAGACCATCACGAGCTGCTTGGCGTTGACCGGACGGTAGTAGCCGTCGAAGGCCTCCATCTCGAGCCGCACCCCCGGCTCGTGGCGCACGAGCTTGTACGGTCCGGCTCCGATCGGCTTCTGCTTGAACGCATCGGCGCCGACCTGCTTGTAGTACTTCTCGGGCACGATCCACGCGGCGCCGTCGACGTTCGCGGTCCCGAACAGCGTCGCGAAATCGAGGAAGGGCTCCTTGAAGACGAAGCGGATCGTCCGGTCGTCCACGATGTCGATGCGCTCGGTCCGCTTCTTGAACACGTCGGCCTTGGCGCCGCGGTAGTTCTCGTAGCTGAACTTGACGTCCTGCGGCGTGACCGGCTCGCCGTTGTGGAACTTGAGCCCCTTCCGCAGGGTGAACGTCGCGCTCTTGGCGTCGTTGGCGACCGCGAAGTGCTCCGCGAGCGCGAGGTGGTTGTAGAGCTCGGTGCCCTGGTTCTTGATCAGCGCGTCGTGGATGGCCGTGATGAAGTTGTCGGGGGTCGCGGTCCCGTCGTGCTCCTGCGGGTCCAGCCAGCGCGAGGCGATGCCCGTGTGCCACGCGAGGACGAGCTTGCCGTTCGCCGACGCGCCCGCCGGGAACGAGGACGAGACGACCGCCGCCGCGATCGCGATCACTGTCAGCGCCAGGGCGATCGCGGGATACAGGTGATGCACCTCGAATCGGGGACTTTTCATTCGATGCCTCCGCTCCGGGGTTCGAAGTCTCTGGGACGGGTGCTGTAGACTAGCCTGCGGCCCACATGCGGTCAAGTATCGCCACGAGCGCGACGCGGCGGGATGACGCGACGCCCGCCACCCGGCGCGGCGCCCTGCTGGTGGCCTGCGCGGCCGTGTGCTGGAGCAGCGGCGGGCTGATCGTGAGGCTCGTCGGCACCGGCCCCTGGACCACCAGCCTCTGGCGCAGCGTCTTCGCCGCGGTCTTCCTGAGCGTCCTGCTGTCGCTCCTCCGGGGCCGCAGCATCCTGGCCCAGTGGCGCGAGGGCGGACGCCCCGTCGTGCTCGTCGCCTCGTGCATGGCGGCGGCCTCGACGTGCTTCATCTTCTCGCTCGCGTACACGTCGGTGGCCAACACGCTCATCCTGATGTCGACCGGGCCCTACGTCGCGGGCCTGCTCGGCTGGATCTGGCTGGGCGAGCGCGTGCCGCTGCGCACGTGGCTGACGATGACCGTCGCGCTGGCGGGCACGATCGTGATGGTCTCGAGCTCCTACGCGCGCGGCACCGGGTTCGGCGACCTGCTCGCGATCCTGATGGCGATCAGCTTCGCCGTGGCGACGGTGCTGGTCCGGCGCCATCCGGAAATCCAGATGGCGCCGGCGGCGGCGCTGGCGACGGCGCTCACCGGGCTGATCGCGCTCCCCCTCGCCGACCCGTTCGCGATCTCCGCGCGCGACTTCGCCCTGTTGGCATTCTTCGGCGTCGGCCAGTTCGGCGCGGGCTTCCTGCTCTTCATGACCGGCGCCAGGCTCTTGCCCGCCGCCGAAACCGCCCTCATCGGCATGCTCGAAACCGTCCTGGGCCCTCTCTGGGTCTGGCTGATCCTGAGCGAACGCCCAGCCCCAGCCTCCCTGACCGGCGGCGCGCTGATCTTCGCCGCGCTGGCGGCAAACACCGCCCTGGACCTGATCAAACCCCGCTCCGGTTCAGCGGCCCCGAGCCGCTAGCCGAGGAACAACTCGCAGGTGTGAAGCCATGCCTGCGTCGTGAGAGCAAGGGATTCCACGTCGATCCGCTCGTCGTTGCCGTGAAACCTTCCCGACATCGCCTCCGCCGTCAAAGCCCGCGAAAACAACCCGAAGCCGTACGCGACCGCGCCGTGCTCGCGAAAGTACGGCGCATCCGTGAAGCCGACGATCAGACGCGGCAGGAGCTTCGCGCCCGGATAGTGCCGGTCGACCACCCGGCCGAGCACGTCCCAGAGCGGCGTGCCCGTCGGCGAGACCGACGCCTGCTTGGAGAAGAGCTTCTCGACGATCACTTCTTCCGAGAGATCGCCCAGCGCCTTGTCGAGATGGCGGCGCACCTCGTCCTCGCTGTCGCCGGGGATCGTGCGGATGTCGACCTCGATGTCGACGACGTCGGGGATGACGTTGGTCTTCACGCCGCCGCGGCACATGTTGGGCGAGAACGTCGTGTGGGTCGCCGACCACGCCGCCCTGGCCATGCTCGCCGGAAGCCCGGCGATCGCCTCGTCGACGCGAGACGGGTCGACCAGCGCCTCCTTCACCGACGCGTCCACGTCGAGGGTCCCCACCACGCCGCGCCAGAGATCGCCCACGTAGGGCGCCGGCCGATAGTCCGCCAGGCGCGTGACGACGTGCGCCGCCTTGATCAAGGCGTTGTCCGCGCCGTACGGCATCGAGCCGTGGCCCGGCGTGCCCTTCACGCGCAGCCGCCGCCAGGCCACGCCCTTCTCCCCGACGTGCACCGTCACGTTGAGCTGGCCGTCGTGCGAGCTGACGGTCCCGCCGTTCTCGGTCAGGAGATAGTCCGCGCGGAGCGCGTCCCAGTGGCGCTTGCACACGTGCCCGGCGCCGAGGGCGCCGCCCGCTTCCTCGTCGGCGCACGCGAGATAGACCAGCGTGCCGCGCGGGCGCCAGCCGCGTCGGGCCAGCGCCTTGATGACGACCGCCTGCGAGGCGGTGAGGTTCAGCATGTCGACCGCGCCGCGGCCCCACACCTCGCCCTTGACGAGCTCGCCGCCGAACGGATCGCGCGTCCAGTTGGCCGGCGTCACCGGGACGACGTCGGTGTGGCCCATCAGGCACAGGGTCGGCGCGGCCGGATCGGTCCCCTCGATGCGCGTCACCAGGCTCGCGCGGCCGGGCGCGCCGTCGGGCTCGTAGACGTCGATGTCGAGGCCGCTGCCCTCGAGGTACGCGCGCAGCAGGTCGCTGGTGCGCCGCTCCTGGCCCGAGGCCGTCGTGCCGTCGTTCACGCACTGGTTGCGGATCATCTGCTGCAGGAGCTCGACGGTCTCTCCGGTGAGCGTGTCGTTCATGACTGCTCCTCGCTCAGATCAGCGTGTCCTTGAATCGTCGCAGCAGGTCGAGATGTCCCTGGGGAAACTCGAGGCCCGCTCCGCGCGGCTCGGCGATGACCGACGTCGCGCCGAGCGCCTTCCACGCGCTCACCTGTCGGGCCCAGCCATCGGGATTCTGACCGGCCAGGCGGATGCGGCCCTCGAGCGGCAGGCGATCGGGATCGCGCCCGGCCTCGCGCGCGTAGCCGTGCACGCGGGCGACGAGCGCGCGCCCCTGCGCGTCGGGCGTCAGGTTCGGACTCCAGCCGTCGGCGAGCCGGCCGATGCGGCGCAGCGCGGCCTCGGGGGGCACGGCGTGGTCGCGGCTGCCGACGCCGAACCAGACCGGGATCGGACGCTGGACCGGCATGGGATTGAGCCCGGCGTGGTCGATCCGGTGGAACTCGCCGCGAAAGTCGACGACCGGCTGGGTCCACAAGGCGCGCATGACGGCGACCTGCTCGGCGCTGCGGCGGCCTCGGTTCTCGAAGCGCTCGTTGAGCGCCTCGAACTCGACCGCGTTCCAGCCCACGCCGATCCCGAGCCGCAGCCGGCCGCCGCTCAGCACGTCGAGCTCGGCCGCCTGCTTGGCCACCAGCACCGTCTGGCGCTGCGGCAGGATCAGGATGCCGGTCGCGAGCGTGATCCGCCGCGTGATCGCCGCGAAGTACGCCATCAACGTGAGCGATTCGTGCACGACGCTCTGGTGCGAGTAGTTGGCAAGCGAGGGGTGCGAGTGGAACGTCGGATCGGCGCCGAGCACGTGATCGGCCCAGCCGACGACCTCGC
>Ga0187776_10001098_pt1 | contig 13286 bp, 17 predicted proteins | sample 0216_BV02_MP12_2_FD_132426 | JGI IMG/M metagenome (GOLD analysis project Ga0187776, IMG submission 132426) | Tropical peat soil microbial communities from peatlands in Department of Meta, Colombia - 0216_BV02_MP12_20_MG | ecosystem: Environmental > Terrestrial > Soil > Wetlands > Peat | place...
GCTCGCGGCGCGCGGCGGCGTCGGCCCGGTGGCGAAATGTGGAATCGTGATCGTGGTGATCGGCACGTGTACCCTCCGATGAGGCTCCTGGCGAAGCCGGGGCGCGTCGCTACAGCACCCGGCGAATGGCCGCCTCGATCCGGGCCCGATCCGGCAGCGCCGCCTGCTCCAGCGTCGGCGTGTACGGCACCGGTACGGGCGCGGCGCACACGCGCTGCACCGGCGACCTGAGCGCCCGGAACGTCTCCGGGTCCTCGGTGACGAGCGCGATGATCTCGGATGCCGCGGAGCAGGTCGCCGGCGCTTCGTCGACGACGACGAGCCGGCCGGTGCGGCGCACCGAGGCGCGAATCGCCGGGGCGTCCATCGGCACCAGGGTGCGCGGATCGAGGACCTCGATCGAGATGCCTTCCTTCGCCAGGGTGTCCGCGATCGCCAGCGCCTCGTGCACGTAATAGGCAAGGCCGACGACGGTCACGTCACGACCGGGGCGCTTCACGTCGGCGACACCGATCGGGACGATGTGATCGCCATCCGGCACCGGGCCGGTCACGCCGGCCAGCCGGCTGCACTCGAAGAAGACCACGGGATTGTTGTCGCGGATCGAGCTCTTGAGCAATCCCTTCGCGTCGGCGGGCGTCGACGGCAGGACGATCTTCAAGCCGGCCAGATGCATGAACATCGAGTACGGGCTCTGCGAGTGCTGGGCCGCGAGCTGGATCCCGCCGCCGGTCGTGCACCGGAAGGTCACCGGGAAGTCGGCCTGGCCCCCGAACATGTAGCGGATCTTGCTGGCCTGGTTGACGATCTGATCCATCGCGACGAACGAGAAGGTGACCATGCCCCAGTTGACGACCGGACGGAATCCGCTTCCGGCGGCGCCCAGACCGATCCCCGTGAACGCCGCCTCGGAGATGGGGGTGAACCGCACGCGCCGATCGCCGAACTTGTTCTCGAGGGCCGGCGCGCGGACGGTGGCGAACGCGATCACCCGCTCGTCACGCTCCATCTCCTCGATCATCGCCTCCTCGAGCGCTTGCGTGACCGTGATCTCTCGCACTGGCTGGCTCCTCACTCGGCGAACATGTCGACCAGCAGGTCGTTCGGGTCAGGATGGGGGCTCTTCTCGGCGAACTCGACCGCCGCGTCGAGATCGCGCTTCACGCGGTCGCGGAGGGTCTTCAGCTCACCTGGGCCCAGGAGCGACTGGCTCCCGAGCCAGTCCTCGAAGCGCGCGATCGGGTCGCGCTCGCGTCCCCGCCACTCGGCCAGCAGATCGGCCGACCGCATGTCGGGCTGAGGCGCGTCGCGCATGGCGTGGAAGAGCCAGCGAAACGTCTTGCAGTGGAGCAGGGTCGGACCGTCGCCGCACCGCGCCCGCTCGACCGCCTGCGCGGTCGCGTCGCGGATGGCCAGGACGTCGTTGCCGTCGACCGCCACGCCCGGTATGCCGTAGGCCGGCGCGTGCTGTTCGATGTCGGTGACCCGGCGCACCGACTCGACCGCGTTGCCGGCGCCGTAGCGGTTGTTCTCGCAGACGAAGATCAGCGGCAGCTTCCAGATCGAGGAGATGTTGAGCGTCTCGTGGAACTCGCCCTCGCCGGTGGCCCCGTCGCCGAAGAAGCACGCGGCCACCCCGCCGCGGTCTTCGAGCTGGGCGGCCAGCGCGGCGCCGCAGGCGATCGGCATGCCGCCGGCCACGATGCCGTTGGCGCCGAGCATGCCGATGGCGAAGTCGGCGATGTGCATCGAGCCGCCCTTGCCCTTGCAGTAGCCGTCGACCCGGCCGAAGAGCTCGGCCATCATGCGGTTGATGTCGGCGCCCTTGGCGATGCAGTGCCCGTGGCCTCGATGCGTGCTGGTGATGCGATCGGTCGGGCGCAGGGCCGCGCACACGCCGACGGCGATGGCTTCCTCGCCGACGTAGGGATGGAGCGCGCCGTAGATGCGCTTGGCCTTGCGCAGCTCGATCGCGAGCAGGTCGAACTCGCGGATCAGGATCATCTTGCGGAGCATCTCGACCAGGTCGGCCTTGTCCTGTGCCACGCCATGTCCTCCCGGCCCGGGTGGGCTGAAGTCGGCGCTAGTGTAGGCCAGATCGGGCACCGGAGCCAGGCACGCGCCCCGCGTGGTATAAACGGCTCATGCATTTCGGGCTCTTCGTCGAGGAGATGCGTCGCGGCGCCACCCCGATCTCGGCCTTCGACGACGCGTTCGACCTGGCCGACACGGCCGAGGCCTGGGGGATGGATTGCGTGTGGCTCGGCGAGATCCACTTCACGCCGTCGCGCTCGGTCATCTCCGCCTCGCTCCTGGTGGCGAGCTCGATCGCCACGCGGACGAAGCGGCTGCGGATCGGCACGGCGGTGCAGGTGCTCCCGCTGAACCATCCGCTGCGCATCGCCGAGGAGATCGCGACGATCGACCAGATCAGCAAGGGACGCTTCGAGTACGGCATCGGCCGGAGCGGCGTCGTGCGCAGCTACGACATTTACGGCGTGGCCTACGGCGAGAGCCAGGCGCGCTTCCACGAAACCCTGACGATCCTGCGCGAGGCCTGGAAGGGCGAGCCGTTCAGCCACGAGGGCGAGTTCTACCAGTTCCAGAACGCCACCGTCTCGCCGCGCCCGTACCAGAGGCCGCACCCGCCGATTCGCATGGCGACCACCTCGCACGAGACGTTCGGCGTGGCCGGACGCCTGGGGCTGCCGATCTTCGTGGGGCTGCGCGCGACGGACATCGACGATCTGAAGGTGTCGCTGGCGTCCTATCGCCAGGCGTGGAGCGAGGCGGGCCACGCGGGCACGCCGAGCGCGTACGTGCGCATTCCGGTCTATGCGGCCGCGACCGAGCGGGCCGCGCTCGAGGAGCCGCGCGAGAGCATCGCCACGTTCTTCGAGCGACAATCCGCGCTGGCGCGCACGGCGGTGGGCCGTGCCGGCGCCGGGCCCGCCGAGCAACGGAGCTTCCAGGCCGAGCGCATGGCGAACCTGTCGTACGAGGACGTGCTCGAGAAGAAGGTGGCGTTCGGGACGCCGGCCCAGCTGATCGTGCGCCTCACGAAGCTGCGCGACGAGCTCGGCATCGACGGCATCCTGCTCGAGCCGAACTCGGGCGGACTCATCCCGCTAGAAAAGGAGCGCGAGAGCCTGAGACTCTTCACGCACGAGGTGATCCCGGCGTTCAGGAGGTCGTGACCATGGCGACGGTCGGCTCGGGCAAGTATCGCTATCGGCTCGTCGAGAGCTTCGGGCAGCTGCCGACGGGCGAGGCGTTCGGCAACGCCAGCGCGGTCGCCACCGATTCGCAGGATCGCGTCTATGTCTTCCAGCGCAAGGACCCGCCGGTCGTGGTCTTCGACCGCGACGGCCGGCATCTCGGCTCGTGGGGCATCGGCGCCTTCGCCAACCCGCACGGCATCTACATCGCGAACGACATCGTCTATCTGACCGACCGCGACGACTCGGTGTGCCTGATGTACACGCTGGACGGAAAGCCGCTCCAGGTGCTGGGCAAGCGCGGCGTGCACTCGGACACCGGCTGCGAGAAGCCGGGCGCGCTCGTGCCCCGCTCGGCCGGCCCGTTCAACTATCCGACCGAGATGGTGCCCTCGCCGTCAGGGCATCTCTACGTGACCGACGGCTACCGCAACGCGCGCGTGCACCGCTTCGACGCCGACGGCCGGCTGCTCGGCTCGTGGGGCCACCCCGGCAAGACCGAGCCGGATCATTTCCACTTGCCGCACAGCCTGGTGGTGGACGCCCGCGGCCTGGTCTACGTGTGCGATCGCGAGAACAACCGCATCCAGGTGTTCTCGGCCGACGGCAAGTTCCTCGCGATGTGGCCCGACCTGCGCCGGCCGCTCGACATCTCGATCGACCGCGACGGCATGTTCTGCATCAGCGAGGGCGGTGTCAGCGGGCTCTCGCCGCGCATCAGCATCATGGATCCTCAAGGACAGGTGGTGGCGCGCTGGGATTCGCTCTCGGCGCACGGCAGCTGGATCGACGCGCGCGGCGATATCTATCTGGCGCTGGGGTCGAGGATGCGCATCGACAAGTACGTGCGGGAGAGCTAGGCTCCCGTTCGCGTTTGCCCGCGGCCATAGGAGTGGCGGCACGATGAGCAGAGGCGTAGCGCTCGGCGCCATTCTATGGCTTCTTGTCGCGGCGCTCACTCTGCAGGCGGAGCCCGCGACAACGGCGCCAAGGATCGGCTTCGTTGAAGCTGGGTCGCGGTCGGCGAATCAACACCTCCTCGACGCCTTTCGCCGAGGCCTCCGCGATTTCCCCGAGCGTGCGCGCTCCGCTGCAAGGAATATTCTGAGGGGAATATAAGAAGTATGAGGCTTCAATCCAGGGTGCTCTTCTATATCATTGCTGGTGCGGTCCTTGCCGGATCGCTCGTTGTAGAAGTTCAGTCGGATGTGCCGCCGAGGATTGGCGTGCTTCTGTACGCGGCGGAGCCGAGGCCCGGACAGTCCAGCCAGCTTCTCGAAGCCTTTCGGGGAGGCCTGCGCGATCTCGGGTACGTCGAGGGACGGAACGTGATCCTCGAATACCGGTGGGCCGGCGGGAGCAACCAACGCGCCGTCGAGCTTGGTGCCGAACTCGTGCGTCTCGACGTGGCGGTGATCATGTCCGCTGGTACTCCGGCTACCAAGGCGGCCAAGGCCGTGACGGCCACGATCCCCATCGTTATGACTGCTGTCGGCGATCCCGTTGGGAGCGGCATCGTGGCAAGCCTGGCGCGGCCGGGTGGCAATGTCACAGGGCTGAGCCTTCTCGATACGGACCTGGACGGTAAGCGGATCGAACTACTGAAGGAAGCGGTTCCGGGGCTCACGCGTATCGCCATGCTGTGGAGTCCGAACGACCCGGGCATGACCCTCGCCTTCGACCGCGTCGAAGTCGCGAGCCGCACTCTCCGACTGGCCCTCCAGAGCTTGCCCATTCGGGATCCCGCCGAGGTCCCGGGGACCCTTCAGGCCGCCGAGACCGGGCGAGCCCAGGCGCTCATTGTGACGGCTCAGCCCTTCACGGTCCGTCACCAAACCCAGATCCTGGACGTCGCTACGAAGCTGCGGATTCCGGCGATGTACACCGACCGACGCTTCGTGGACGCCGGGGGACTGATGTCGTACGGCCCGAGCCTCGTCGACGTCTATCGCCGCGCGGCGACCTATGTGGATCAGATCCTCAAAGGCGCCAAGCCGGCGAACTTACCTGTCGAGCAACCGACAAAGTTCGAGTTCGTCGTCAACCTCCGAACCGCCAGGGCGCTTGGGCTCGCGATCCCGCCATCGCTGATGGTGCGAGCGGATCAGGTGATTGAATGAACCCCGTTGCCACGAACGCCCAACAAGCAGCCCAGCCGGCCAGGATCGCCAAGGTCGGCATCGTGTTCGTCGGAACGGAAGACGGGTCGCGCCAGAACCTCAGCACCTACCGTGAGGCCCTGCGAGAGCTCGGCTACCAGGAGGGCCGCAACCTGGTTCTCGAAATCCGCTACGCCGGAGGCAGATTCGAGCGGGCGCAAGATCTCGCAGAGGAGTTAGGCATGATTGTCGAGACCGCGACGTGAGGGTGTCGAACTCTGCGCCCGGCGATCTCCCAGTGGAACAGCCCACCATTTTCGAGCTGGTCGTAAATCTGAAGACCGCCAAGACGCTCGGCGTGACGATCCCGCCGTCGCTGCTGGTTCGCGCTGACGAGGTCGTTCAGTAAATGCCGGGCGGCCCAACATCACGATCCAACGGACGGGAGGCTCGCGCGCCTTGGCTCGATCAGCCTCACCGTGGACCCGTGAGACCAGCCAGCGCCGAACATCGCGCTTCAGCAGGCCGGGGCTCGCGTCGCTCGCTACCGGTCGCCGAGCGTGCAGTATTCGTGCTGGCCACCGCGTTCATCGCGGTGCTCCTCTTCGGGATGCCGCTCACCGCCTGGACACAGGAGACAGCGAAGGTCCCTCGCATCGGCATGCTGGGTGGCTCACCCGGCCCCTTTGTCGACGCCTTCAAGCGGGGACTGCGGGAACTTGGCTATGTTGAAGGAGAAAATATCGCGTTCGAGTATCGCTGGAGCGACCGGGGCCTCGAAGAACTCCCAGCCCTTGCGGCCGACCTCGTCCGCCTGAAGGTGGACATCATCGTCGCGAGCAGCCAAGCAGCCGTGGCTGCCAAGCAAGCGACAACCGAAATCCCTATCGTCATGCCGATCATCACGGATCCGGTGAGACTTGGTCTCGTCTCGAGCCTTGCCAAGCCTGGCGGAAACGCGACCGGCTTTGCGACGCAGAATGACGAGTTGCCTGGGAAATGGCTCCAGCTGGTCAAGGAAGCTCTCCCGAAGGCCTCGCGCGTGGCCGTTCTCTTTCACGCCACGTACGACGGGGGCGTGCAGTTGAAGGCCTCGGAGGCCGCGGCGCGATCTCTGGGCATCCGCCTTCAGGCGTTGAACGTCGAACGCCCAGACGATTTCACGACGGCATTTGCGAAGGCGCAAAAGAATCGGGCTGAAGCCCTCGTTGTTTCGTCATCACCGCTTTTTTATGTGAACCGAGCCCGCCTTGTCGCGTTCGCGACTCAACATCGGCTGCCGGCGATCTACCACCAAAGTGAGTTTGTCGTGGAGTCCGGCGGCCTGATGTCGTATGGGCCGGATTTCCGAGACCTGTTCAAACGGTCCGCGACCTATGTAGATAGGATCCTCAAGGGTGCGAAACCCGGTGATCTGCCCGTCCAGCAGCCGATCAAATTCGAGCTGGTGATCAACCTCAGGGCAGCCAAGGGGCTTGGACTGAGGATTCCTCCGGCTGTGCTCCAGCAGGCGGACCGAGTTATCCATTAGGCTGTGGTTGATGCAACCGGGGATCAGAGGCGTCGAACTTCACGCTGCAGCCCGCGGTCGGCCAGCGCTTGTGATTTCGACGGTCATCCGTATCTCGGCGGCCATTTTCCTTCTCGCCGCGCCGCTCGCCTCTGAGGCGCAACCGGCTGGCAAGGTCTATCGGGTCGGCTTTCTGAGCGCCGGCTCGCGGGAAACGTCCGAGCCTTCGAAAGAAGCTTTCTTGCGACGGCTCATGGGGTATGGCTGGGTCGAGGGGCAAAACCTCATCGTTGAGTGGCGCTGGGCCGAGGGAAGGAATGAACGCCTGCCCGCACTGGCGGCCGAGCTTGTTCAGCGCAAGGTGGATGTGATCGTCGCGTCGGCCGAAGCCGCTGCCCTGGCGGCAAAGGATGCCACCGTTAGCGTTCCGATTGTCATGCTCTTCGTCGGGGATCCCATCGCGAGCAAGCTCGTCCACAGCCTGGCGAGGCCCGGTGGCAACGTCACTGGAATGACCTTCACGCCCACGTTGAAACTCCTGGGCAAGCGGTTGGCGCTCCTGAAGGAGGCGGTGCCACACGCCTCCCGCGTGGCCATCCTCTCAAACCCGGCGAATCCATCCCATGGACACGAGTTGAGAGAGGTCCAGGCGGCCGCCCGGCCGCTGAAGCTTCAGCTTCACCGCCTGGACGCACGAAGTCCGGAGGAGTTTGATCGCGCCTTCGCCGCCATGGCGCGAGAACGGGCGGACGGGCTCCTGGTTCTTGTCGACTCCATGTTCACCATTCACCGAGCGCGGCTTGCCGAGCTCTCGGCGACGTACCATCTTCCTACGATGCACGGGATCAGGGAGTATGTCGTGGCGGGCGGTCTCATGTCCTACGGGGTGAACGTGGTCGCCTACGTCGAGGGCGCAGCGTTCTACGTGGACAAGATCCTCAAAGGCGCCAAACCAGGCGACCTGCCCATTGAACAGCCGACCCGGTTCGAGTTGGTCATCAACCTCAAGACCGCCAGGAGCCTCGGGCTTACCATGCCGGCATCGCTTCTGCTCCGAGCCGATCAGGTGATCAGTGAATGAACGGGCGAAGGCGGCGTGCGTCATCGTCCTTCTCCTCGTCGAGCTCTTCACCCCGCTCGGCGCGGCGGCCCAGGAGCCAGCGAAAGTCCCTCGCATAGGGTACATATCGACCAGCTTGGCGGCCAACCCCCACATCGTCGATGCCTTTCGCCATGGCCTCCATGACCTCGGCTACGTCGAGGGGCGCAACCTCGTGGTCGAATACCGATCTGCCGAGGGGAAGCTCGAGCGGTTTCCCGCTCTCGCGGCTGAACTGGTCGCGCTCAAGGTTGATCTCATCGTCGCCGCAAACACGCAGGCCGCCCTCGCCGCCAAGCAAGCGACCGGGACCATACCCATTGTGTTCGCCGGTCCTCCCGATCCGGTTTCGAGCGGGCTGGTCACCAGCCTTGCGCGGCCGGGTGCCAATGTCACGGGGTTGTCGTCCCTTCCCACTCCCGAGCTGATCGGCAAGTCGCTGCAACTTCTCGCGCAGGCCGCGCCGGGTCGCACTCGGATCGCTGCCCTCTGGCACCGAGACTACCCGGAGCGCACGCAAGCGGACATCCTGGCGGCGGTAGACTCCGCGGCGCGGACACTTGGGATGCGCCTTCAATCCGTCGAGGCGCGTGGAGGTCCGGAGAACTTCGACAGGGCCTTTTCGGAAATGACCCTGGCTCGGGCGCAGGCACTGACCGTGCTGACAAGCGTCCTGTTCGTCAGCGAGCGACGACGCCTGGTGGACTTGGCGGCCAAGCACGGGCTGCCGGCTGTGTACCCAGTGAGAGACTTCGTCGACGACGGGGGTCTCATGTCTTACGGACCACTCTGGACTGACCTGTATCGGCGCGCCGCAACCTACGTGGACAAGATTCTCAAAGGCGCGAAGCCCAGCGACTTGCCGGTCGAACAACCGACCAAGTTCGAGTTGATCATCAACCTCAAGGCCGCCAAAGCGCTCAACCTCACAATCCCGGCTTCCGTGCTGGCGCGGGCCGATCAGGTTATCGAGAGATGAGCAGTGTCGACCTCAGGGACGGTTCGGTCTCGCGTGCTGCGGCGCGGCGACGGAACGATGATTTGCCTCCAGAGTACGACCGCGCTCGCTTGAAGGGTGCGGCTGCCTTCCTCTTTCTCGCTGCCGCGCTCACCGTCGCCGCGCAGCAATCGGCGACAGGGATCCCCGGATCGGGCTGCTGATGACGGGAGCCCGGGCCGCGTTGCCCGAGACGGAGGCAACCCTCGACGCCGTCAGGCAGGGACTACGCGAACACGGCTATGTCGAAGGCCAGAACATCCTGATCGAATATCGCTCTGCCGACGGGGACATCCAGCGTCTCCCGGGTCTTGCGACAGAGCTCGCCCGCCTGAAGGTCGATCTCATCGTCGCTGGAAGTACGCCGGCGGGCCGTGCCGCGCGGGCCGCGACTGCGACGATCCCGATCGTCGTCATGGCTATGGGCGACCCCGTCGCGGACGGCCTCGTGGCTAACCTCGCACGCCCGGGCGGGAATCTCACGGGCACGACGTTTCTTGGCCCGGCGCTGGTCCCCAAGCAATTGGCGCTGCTCAAGGAGGCTCTTCCCAGGGCCACTCTCATTGCGGTTCTGTGGCATCCAGGTGCATTCGGCGACAGCACGGCGCGAGAGATGTTGAGAGAGGCCGAGTCCGCCGCCAGGACCTTGCGAATCCAGCTTCGTCTCGCGGAGATGCGGCGGCCCGATGAGCTCGAGGGTGCGTTCTCCACGATTATCCGGCAACACCCTGACGCTCTCGTCGTGTTCCCGAGCGCGATGCTCTTTGCCGAGCGAGCACGTATTGTCGCGCTTGCCGCGAAACACCGGCTGCCCTCGTTGTTCAACAACAGGCAAGCGGTTGAGCTCGGCGGCCTCATGAGCTATGGAACGAGTATTCCGGAGCTACTACGACGAACCGGAGCCTACGTCGACAAGATCCTCAAGGGCGCGCGGCCGGCGGACCTGCCGGTCGAACAGCCCACGAAGTTCGAATTAATCATAAACTTCACGACAGCGAGAGCTCTCGGCGTCAGCGTCCCGCAGTCGCTCGTGCTGCAAGCGGATCAGATCATCGACCGATGAAGACACGGTCCAACGACAGGCTTACGTCTCGCAGGGCAATCCTTTTGGGCGCGGCCGCGCTCGTCATGGCTCGCCGAGCGGGTGCACAGCAACGGATCTACCGCTTGGGATATCTCATTCCGAGTTCCGCGGCCGCCAGCGTGCTCAATCAGTCGGCTCTCTTCGGCAGGCTCGAGGAGCTCGGCTACCATGCCGGGCACAACCTCATGGTCGAGCATCGCTTCGCCGACGGCCGGCTTGACCGCTTGCCCGCGCTCGCCGCCGAGCTCGTCGCGCTCAAGCCGGACCTTGTGTTTGCGGCTGGCGTTCAAGCCACGCTCGCGGCGTCGAAGGCAACAAGGACGATACCGATTGTATTTGTCGCGGTGGCAGATCCGGAGGGCATGGGGATCGTCAAGAGCTTGCGACAGCCAGGCACGAACGCTACCGGACTCAGCAACCAAGCGGGCGAATTCCAGATCAAGTTGTTGGAGATCCTCAAGGAGGCCTTCCCGAAAGCGTCAGATGTAGCGATCATGTATAACCCGCTCAACGTATATGAGGTGCTACAGCTTCCCGGCCTGAAGGAAGCGGCCGCTAAACTCCGGCTGAATCTGCGAGTCATCGAGGCGAGGACGCCGGGAGATTTTGACCGGGCGTTCGCCATGCTGAAGACCAAGCGGGCCGACGTGCTGTATGTTCTCGGCGGTCCGCTCATGTTCACCGAACGCGACCGTGTTGTGGCCCTGGCGAACGGTCAGCACCAGGCGACCGTGTACGGACTCTCCGGTTTCGCTGAGGCGGGCGGCCTGATGTCGTATTCGTTCAGCCTGATCGAACAATACCGGGCCGCGGCCACCTTCATCGACAAGATCTTCAGGGGGACAAGCCCCGCCGCGCTGCCGGTCGAGCAGCCGACACGCTTCGAGCTGGTGCTCAATCTGAGGACGGCAAAGGCACAAGGCATCAGCTTTCCCTCGACGATGCTGCTACGCGCCGATCGAGTGATCGAGTGATCGAGTCAACGGCAAACGCGGAACCACGCAACCTCCGTGTCGATCGCGACGCTGCGCTGGAGGATGCGAGCCCATGACCGAAGCCGAATGGCTGGCCTGTACCACCCCGCAGCCCATGCTCGAGTTCCTCCGGCGCAAGGCGAGCGATCGCAAGGTGAGACTCTTCGCGGTGGCCTGCTGTCGGCGCGTCTGGTCGAGCCTCGAGCCCGAGGAATTTCGCGAGGCGGTTCGAAACGCCGAGGCATTCGCAGACGGCCTCGCCGATCGGGCTGAGATGCTCCAGGCACATGAGAAGGCGCGCGCGATCTTCGCCAAGCTGCACGGCAAGGACAACGGCCCTGGTGCCGCGCTAACGGCTTCCGGCTTCCCGAGCGCTCCGAAGTCCCTTCTGCGGCGAGTCGCTGACGCGCTCGACGATCCATGGTGGGAAGACGAGTTCGACAAGGGCGATCCTCTCGCCCCGGCGCTCGTCACGGCGAGGCACGCGGCACGGGCTGCCGCGGATCTGCAGGGCCAGAAGTATGTCCTCGATGGCCCCGTCACGATCGCCGAACACCGGGAGCAGACTGCGCTCGTCCACTGCCTCTTCGGGAACCCGTTCCGTCCGCGACCGGCGTGTGCCGCCTGGTTGACGCGCGAGATGAGAGCCCTTGCCGATGACATCTATGCCGAGCGCGCGTTCGACCGCATGCCTCTGCTGGCCGACGTCCTCGAAGCTTCGGGCGGCACGGACGCCGACCTGATCGAGCATTGTCGGTCGGGTCGGGAGCACGCTCGCGGCTGCTGGGTCGTGGATCTGTTGCTGGGCAATGAATGACCGCTGTGGGTCGAAAGTGGACAAGCAGTGGCTGCGACAAGCAAGAATGCCGCATGACATCGCATGCGGCCGACCGGCTACAGCGGGCGTCGCCGTCTCCGCCGGCGGGTGATCCGGGCGCTGTGCGGAGAAGCCTGGCTCGGGGCGGAATTCTACGAGTGCCCTGGACCATATGACGACCCGATCACAGAGCGACCCGGTGCGGATCGGAGGCGGATACTCATGATGTGCGGGGCTTCACGACTGATCGTCGTGGCGGCTGTACTGCTCCTTATGGCGCCGCCGTCCCTCAGGGCGCAGCCGGCCCCGACAATCGGCGTTCTCTCGAACAGCGGGCCCGCGGGTGCCGGGGGACGTTATGTCGATGCCTTTCGTCGGGGCCTGCACGACCTCGGGTACTCGGACGGACGCCATATCGTCGTTCAGCTACGTTGGTCTGACGGACACGAGGACCGTCTGTCCGCGTTGGCGGCGGACCTCGTCCGCGCCAACGTGAAAGTCATCGTCACGCTCGACCCACCCTCGACTCGAGCAGCGGCTGCCGCGACTCGCACGGTTCCAATCGTGGCGCGCTTCAGCGACGACCCCGTCGAAACGCATCTCGCGGCGAGCCTTGCTCGACCGGGCGGGAACGTCACAGGCGTGACATCGATCTCGGGAGAGCTTTACGGCAAGCGTCTGGAGTTTCTCAGGGAGCTGCTCCCGGCCCTCACACGCGTCGGGGTGCTCATGGATCCGAGAAATCCGGGCTCGCGCGTCGCTCTCGCCGAAACGCAGTCGGCGGCCAGTCGCCTCGGTCTCAACGTTCACGTCTTTCACGTCGAGACGATCGCCGAGCTCGAGCGAGCCGTCCGGGGGGCGCGCGAAGACCGCATCCAGGCACTCGTCGCGCTACGTAATCCGCTTTTCGTGCGCGATCTCGCACGTCTCGTACACCTCACCAATGAAGCGAGGTTACCCGCGATCTACGACGAACGCGCGTTTGCCACGGCCGGCGGCCTGATGACGTTCGGGGCGAACCTGGACGATCTGAGCCGGCGGGCCGCCGGTCACGTGGTCAAGATCCTCGATGGCGCGAATCCGGCAACGCTGCCGATCGAGCAACCCACGAAGTTCGAGCTCGTGATCAACAGCAAGACGGCGCAGATGCTGGGACTCACGATCCCGCCCGCGCTGCAGCTGCGAGCGGAGGAAATCATTCAGTGATCACGCTGCAACGAACCGCGGGCGTGCGTTGCTTGCCCTACGTCTTCATCGTTGTTGTCACCGCTGCAACCATCGGTGCGCCGCTGCTCGGCGGTGAGGCCCAACCAGGGGCGAGCCTTCCCCGCGTAGGTCTGCTGATGCCGGCTTCGTCTTCCAACCTGCCCGTGGAGCAGCCGACGAAATTCGACTTGCTCATCAACCTCAAGACCGCCAAGGCGCTTGGCCTGCGGATCTCGCCCTCCTTGCTCACGCGGGCCGACGAGGTCATCGACAGGTGACCAC
>Ga0187776_10001099_pt1 | contig 13283 bp, 9 predicted proteins | sample 0216_BV02_MP12_2_FD_132426 | JGI IMG/M metagenome (GOLD analysis project Ga0187776, IMG submission 132426) | Tropical peat soil microbial communities from peatlands in Department of Meta, Colombia - 0216_BV02_MP12_20_MG | ecosystem: Environmental > Terrestrial > Soil > Wetlands > Peat | place...
ATTCCACGGGAAAACTCTACATTGGCGGAACGACGACCTCGGCGACGACGTTCTCCTCCGGCGGCAACAAGATCGGGCCGGGTGGGGGCGCTGACTTGTTCGTCGCCAAGCTCGATCCCACCGCCGCAGGGGCGAATTCACTCCTCTACCTGACTTTTCTTGGCGGTTCGGGCGACGAGTCAGGTGGCCTTGTCGCGGTGGACTCAGCAGGGAACTTGGCTATCACGGGAACCACCACGTCAACCGACTTTCCCGTCACGGACGCGAGCAAACGCACGACTGGCCCGAATGATACTGTCGTAGCGGAGATCGCGTCTTCCGGTTCTGCGCTTGTGTTCTCCACGCTGTTCGGCGGCAATGGCTCCGCTTCGACGCAGGGTACGGGCGGGATCGCTCTCGACAAATCAGCGAATGTATTCGTCGCCGCAGACACTACCTCGACAAATCTCCCCACAACTCCAAACGCATTGCACACCGCTTATGGTGGCGGGTCGAGCGACGGCTTTCTTGCAGTCTTCCGCGCGGGCGCGTCGCCGCACCTCAACTATTGCACCTACCTGGGCATTGATGCCCAAGTCGGCGTCGGTGGTGTCGCCGTGGATGCCGGTGGCAACGCTTACGTCACCGGCTTCACTTCAAATCCGGGTTCCAGCTTCTCCGCGTTCAATGGGTTTCAATCTACTTATGGCGGGGATCCCTACGACGCGTTTCTCATGAAGATCCGCCCCTCCGGGAGTGGTTCCTCTGACCTCGCTTATGGAACTTTCCTTGGTGGGGCGGGACTGGATGAAGCGCTTGCTGTAACCGTAGGCACACCCATGCCTGCAACTGCGTATGTCACTGGCACGACGCAATCCCAGAATTTTCCGATGAATGGAGCGAGAAGCGGTCCACAGACTACCTTGAAGGGAACTGCGAATGCTTTCTTCGCCGCCATCGCGCAGGATCCCACGACAGGCATGACTTCCCTTTTCTATTCCACCTACTTGGGAGGGAATCAGTCTGACGCTGGGACGAGCGTGGCATTCACCGCCCCGAATTCCGTGTACATGGCTGGCAACATGACATCATTCAACTATCTCTGGCTGAACAACCTCCAGCCCTTTAGCGGAGCCTCCGACGCGTTCCTCGCGAAGTTCGATCCCACGTCGGCCGGCAGTGTCTCACTGATCTACGCCTCACCCATCGGCGGGACGGCCGCCCCTGGTGTCCCCGCGATTTCAGAGGGGAACTCAATTGTCGCCGACGCCGCGGGCCATGTGTTTGTCGTGGGGAGAACGACGGCTCCGGATTTCCCAAACGCGACGAAGCCCGGCAACAGCTTTCAGCCAATTTGTGCCAGTTGCCAGCAGTCTCCGCCTGTCGGTGATGCGTATGTGGCAGCCATCCAGGAGGCAACTACGCCCGCTGCGAGTGTTTCCTTCGCGCCCGGGCGGATTAATTTCGGTTCTCAGCCCGTCGGTATACAGAATCTACCGCCTTTCCTTGCGGGTGTGGCGAATACAGGCTCTGCGCCGCTCAATGTCGCCAACCTCAGCATCTCCGGTCCGAACGCTTCCGATTTCGCTCTCTCGCTTGTGGCTCCTTGCATGCAAAATCCCATTCCACCAGGCGCGCCGCCCTGCCAGTTCGAGATTGCCTTCGCTCCGACTTCCGTGGGACCGGAGCAAGCTTTTCTCACCGCTTCCGACGATGCCCCCGGCGGCACTCACCGACTCGAGATAGACGCCGTCGGGCAAGGCCCCCTGGCGGTCGTGCCGGCTTCGAGCATTGACTTCGGCAGCCAACCGGCGGGCACCGTGAGCAAGGGAGTGACCGTTATTCTGACAAATGCAGGGAACCAATCCCTGACAATCGCTGCCAATTCGCCCTTGCAGATCACCGGCCCCGATGTAAATCAGTTTGCGCTCCTTCAAGACACCTGTCTTCCCAACGAGATCATTCCGCCGCAGTCCTCATGTGCCATTAACGTCGCCTTTGCCCCGCAAGGAACCAATGCGTATCACGCTGAGATTCAGGTGCTGGACAATTCAGGCAACGTGCAAGGAGCGCAGCAATTGATGCAGCTATCCGGGCAAGGAACTGCTCCGGCACCCGTTGTGCTACTGGTGCCCGCACAACTCTCCTTCGCAGGCCAGGCTGTGGGCACATCGAGCGCGACCCAGACTGTGACCTTAACGAATTCGGGGAGCACTGCGCTCACCTTGAACAGCATGGCCGTGACGGGCAGCGATGCGGCAAATTTCATATTGAGCGCGTCGGGCACGAGCCCGTGTCCTATTTCCGGAGGGACAGTTGCACTCGGCACATCGTGCACGCTTTCTGTGGGGTTCGCACCTCAATCCGGCGGGAAGAAATCTGCCAACCTCAGCTTCGGGGACAATGCTGCTGGCAGCCCACAGATCGTACCTCTTAGTGGCGTGGGCCTTGCGCCAGCCATCCAAATTTCACCAGGGAATTTGAATTTTGGCACCCAAGCGTTGGCGACAACCAGTGCATCGCAACTGGTGACGGTCACAAACACAGGTGACGGCCCACTGGCGATTGCGAATGTCAGCGTTTCCGGAGGTAACCCAGCAGATTTCAGTGAGTCAAATAATTGCCCGCCATCGCTCGGCAGCGGCCAGAGTTGCATCCTGAATGTAACGTTTTCGCCGACGGCCGCAGGAAACCGCGCGTCTGCCATTTTGCTGGCCGACAATGCGCTGGGGAATCCTCATTCAATACCGCTGGCCGGAATTGGCGCTGTAGCAGGAGTAACTCTCTCTCCGACCAGCATCAACTTCGGCTCTCAACCTGTGGGAACCTCTAGCCCTCCCGTCAGCATCACAGTTACGAACTCGGGCGCCGGCCAGCTCGACATCACTGGAATCTCGTTCGTCGTCCCGAATCTCTCCGACTTTTCTGAAGCCAACAATTGCAGCAAGAGCGTTCCGACAAATTCGAGCTGCACGATTCAAGTGACCTTCACCCCGTCCTGTTCGACCGGACCCGCCGCTCGAACCACTTCGATGATTCTCGCCGACAATGCCCCTGGCGCACCCCAATCGATCCCACTCGCAGGGACCGCCACAGGCAGCTTCTGTATCGCTCCGGGTCCCGGCGGATCCATGTCGGCCACGGTGACACAAGGCAGCACTGCAACCTTTGACCTGGAACTTGTCTCCCTAGATGGCTTTAGTGGTTCACTCACATTCAGCTGCACGGGGCAACCCTCTGGGACAGATTGCCAGTTCCCATCGCAGGTGAGCGTGGCACCCAACGCGACGGCCCAGTTTGCCGTCACGGTGACTACTACGGCTTCTTCTCGTGCCCCGAACCTTCGCGTCCTGCCATGGTATCCACTGCCAGCCGCGTCCCAGGGCCACTGGACCGACGGCCTGATAGTTCTGCTTTTGATTGAACTTCTGATGCTTGGCGTCAGTTGGATGACCTGGATGCCGAAAATGGAAGGGACTCACCAACCCAATCGTGCCACGAAACGCGTTCTCGCCGCCGTGGTCATGTTGCTACTCATGATCCTCGCACTGGAGTCTTGCGGTGGAACTGGCACAGCCAACCCGGGGAGAACCGGAACTCCTCCAGGAACCTCGACAATTACGCTGACAGGAACCTCCGGCCAAACCTGGCAGAGCGCCCTGCTAACCCTAACTGTCCTCGGCCATTAGCCCCTTTCACTCGCAATCAAGCCCTGCGCGGGTACAATTGGAAGCTCCGCATGGCCCACCACGGGCTATATATACATAATATTCATTCGCGGCAATAGCGTGCCACCCTTCTTGAAACCTGTCAAGAGGTTTCGACAGGGTCTCAACCACACCGTCCTCATGTTCGGGGTCCCCACGTCATACGTTGGGAGGGGAAAATGACTGAGTTTGATCCCGCGACCGCGCGTTGCGGGCCGAGTGCCATCGCGGATTATTTTCAGTCTTCTCTAAGGATTTGCGTGGGTGATCTGAATCAGTAGGCTGAACTCGAGAATGAATGCTCGTCACTCCGGCCGTTGCAGAACGCAGGACCCAGGAAGAGATTACGCCACGGCTTTTCCAAAGGCCATCGGCGCGCTGAGGCCAAATGGGTGTGGTGCACTCAGTCTGCGAGCCTGCTTGTGTTGCCGACTCTGATCCGATCCTCATTCGTCCTTTCTTCCGATCTGGTTGCGTCTGCTGATCGAGGATCTGCATCCGTCAGGGTTGACCGCTCAAAGACGGCGATTCAAAACCTGCGCGCCCCAATGGTGCCAGCCTATAGGATCCAGATACGTCGCATGCGTTCCAGCATGTTACGAAGAACCAGGAAAGCGAAGTGACGCACCTCTACTTCGCTATTTGAATGGGGGCGCGTCTTAGTTCGGGTCTCGAACTGAGTGCAAGGCCGAGAACCAACAGCGGATCGGAGCAAAGGGACAGCTGAGCGGGTATCCGGTTCAACGATGTGCGCTCCGTTTCAAGGTGAAGGTTCCTTGCGCCATTTATCATCGCCGTGCCCTAGCGACCGGGGGCTGCAAATACGAGCGAGATGAGGATTCAGGGTCGGCAGTGGCCAGTGGCACAGATTGCCGCGGATCCCGCTGCAGCGCCCGCCAGGAGCCAAACTATATCCCGGCGGATGCGGCGCCCGATACTGCCACCCTTCGAAGCCTGGATTGCGGCATCCCGCTCTCTCGTCAATGCCGCAAACTTTGAGGCGTCATCGGCGGCACTGAGCTTTGCAGCAGCAAGCTGCGCCTGGCAGGCGCGACAGTCTTGCACGAAGTCATAAAGAGGCTTGAGATCCGCCGCAGGGATTTGAGCTTCGGGTGCAGTAGGAACATCAGACCTAGATGGGAGCACCGAGGAGTCGGTAGCGGTGCTGGGTTCCGGACCTTGTGAGTCTTTCTTCCCTTTCGCGGAACTGGAGATTGAATTATCGGGGGCGTTCAGCCCGGTCGTGACGTCTCCCATGATTGAGGATGGGGCAGCGGGCACAAGCGCTTCCACGAGGGAGTTCTTTCCATCGGCCGGTTGCAACGCAATGGGAGCAGGCAGCGAGATGTACTTCGGGAGATCGCGAACAATTTCGGCAGACGTTTGGTGGGCGCGCTTTAGGGCGTCAATTTGCGCGAGCGTATCTTTCAAGGCGGCGGCGCGGTCGCGCTCACGAGCGTCGGCGGCGTCAATCAACTGTTTCTGGCCCGCCAATGTAGCTTGCAAGTGCAGAAGGTCTGCGCGGGCAGCAATCCACTCGTGGATGCCGACTGCACCTGCGAGAAGCGCTACGGCAAGAGCGGCAATTTCGATCGTTCGACGCATAGAGTTTCCTAGGTCTGTCCAGTTGAGTAGAAGGGATCGCGGCTCACGAATGTAGTGCGAGGATGAATTGATTGAAGGTCATGTATATCTCCGCAGCAAAACTCGGATTGCTTTGACCCGGGCCGCGGCAGTAAAGCAACCACATGTGCAACCCAAACAATCCCTAGCCGCGCCTGCGAGAGGAACGATCGCGTGCCACGGTTCCCTTCCGCTTCGGCGAGGCAGCAGTCACGCGCGGCGATGAAGCCGCAGCGGTTTGTGTGGACCGTGCTTTGCGATCGTTCCAACTGCCTTGAGAGACTGGGACATGTGCATGAGTCAGGGATGCTTGGCTGCAGGAGTGTGCGAACGGAATGCGAGCTGCGCGCATCCAGCGAAATCTCGCCGGTGAATACCACCAAGCGCGGAGTTCAGAAAGAGTCCAGACCATCTAAGATTTTTGGATCGTGTGAAAAGATTGGGAATTGGCCCCGGGTCGGCGGTTCCAACTCGACCAACTCGGGATCTATTGGACTTGGGCTACTTGACTGAAGCAACGGTGACGTTCAGTGGTTGACCTGGATTGATTTGAACAGGTTGGGCAACCGCCGGAGATGAGAATATGGAATTCCCCGAGCCGTCCACGGCTGACGTGCGAACGTAATAGACAACCGAACCGTAGGGCGGCCCTTGCTTGAAAGCCGCGGTGATGCCGTTTGTGAGAGTTGTAGGCAGCGGCACAGGATTCGGCACAGTGCCGATTTTGTTGAGTGTCACGCCATTGTCAGGCGTTGTCCCGTACTCGAAGCCACTGACGCAGTTTTTTGTTCCTGCGCTGGCGCAGCCGGGGTCAACACTGTAGTCGAATGACCACGAGAGAATCACCGAAGCCGCGTGGACAATTTTGTGAGACTGGAAAAGCAGCGCGGCCGCAAGAGCAACCAAGGCGAACAGGCCCGCGCGAATGTTTGTTTTCATGCTGGCTCCTTGTGAGATGGTCATATGCACTTCATCAATTCTTGTTCAACATCGCGGCTAACGGCAGCAGGCCCATGCGGCACAGCGTATGTGCTGCTGCGGGGATCCGTGCCGGGGGCCGGCCGCGTCATCTGTAGCGGGCCACTCGAGCAAGCACTTGGGCAGCATAGCCGGGGTCAGCTCCACCATTCCAGAGTTGCAATGTCCTGGAAATGTCCCCGGAGGACGCGGCGAATTTGGCGCCAAGGACGATGCATCCAGTATGGAGACCCGTCACAGGTTCACAGAGTGCCGGGAGAAACTTCCCGGTGAATCCATTCTCTCGCGCCACCTGCCCCATAACTTGCATGAGCCCCCACGAAATGGAGCGGGCTGTCTCCTCAGTCACAGGGAGTCTTAGGGGTGCCACGTAGCGGGTGCGAAAGGCCGGTTCGTAGCGCATCGCGTATGGATTCCAGCCGGACTCCTGCTCGACGACGGCACAGACAAGCGAAGGCGTGAGCGAGTGTTGCACGGCAACCGTTCGAGCCAATGCCACAAGCTGAGAGACATCCGGGCAATCAATCGAGAGGGTCAATGTTTCATCCCGTTGAAGTTCATCCACCGAATCGGTGGTAGCGGCGAGCGCTCAATTCCCTTCTGGTCGCAGAGCTTCGTCAGGACTTCGTATATGTGAGGTAGATGGTTTGTGGCCATGTCCTCGACGAAGGCACGGGTGATTTCATCGTTCCTGACGCGGCGATATATCCAGCGCAGGAACACCACGAGTTGCACGATCGAGGAGAAAGCCACTGTCCACCAAAACGGCTCAAATGGTTCGCGCATAGGTGTGAGAAGAGCGGGTCAGGTTGAAGTCAGGCTTTCGTTGAGGTGCATCACGCAATCGGACCCCAGTGCTTTAGCCGAACAGCGAAGCGATCCCCGAGCCTAGACCGAAGAAACCGCCCAGGCCGCCGCCGGATGATCCGGTGGAAGCGCGTTCACGGACGCCAAGCAGCTCAGGGGCTATGCCCATGGCACGCCCGAGCAGGTTTGTGTCAATCCCATAAGTTTGTCCCAACGCGTTGAGTCCTGCGAGTTGGTCTTTTAATCTTTGGTTCGCGAAAGCAATCTGATTCTGCTGTGCCTGATTGGCGAGCGCCTGTGCCTGTTCGCGACCGAGCTGCGCGGTGAGTTCCGGTGCTCCAGCCGTGTCATTCGTGGCGGCCAGGCGATTTGCGGCCCGCTCGCGAAGGGCGTCAAAGGCGGTATTTGCCGCGCCCATGCTCTGCTGTGTTATGGCCGATTGTTCCGCAGGTGTGTAGCCGGGGCTATTCAGAAAACCTTGGATCGCCGGCAGCAGGAGTGACCGGTCCTGGACCCCCTGTTGATTTGCTTGGGAGAGAAGTTGATTCTGCTGCGCCAGCTGCTGGTCGGTAAGCTGGCGGGTTGAGTGTTGTGCTCCGCGAGACATGAGAACCTCCTGAGAAAGAATTGAGCCTGCGTGCAAAAATTAGAACTTGGCGTCCGCGATTGCTCGAGCTGGAGCGAGGCGCCGACAGTAAGGCGTCCAGGCATCATCGCGAAGCCACCCCAGCGCCTCCAGTCGCCGCCCGAATCTCTTAGCCACCTGGGGAGGGAGCCACGCGTGCGCATCATCGAGACCCCGTGAGTGAAGATCGTGTTCACCCGCACGGTGAAGCGCGAGGAGAGATTCGAAGCGCTCGCGAGCTGTTTGCGCCTGCCGATCAACCAGCAAGTACATTTCGCACGTGAGCCGGGCCAACGATGCCATCACCGGGCGCCCAAATCCGTCTTCTACGATGAGCTTCGAGATGAAAATGGGATCGGCGAGATCGGGGAATGCGTAATCAATTCCCTGCCGCGCGTGCATGCTACGCAGGGATTCCAGGTCCGACGCGGAATATTCACGTACAAGCATGGTCTTGAATCAAGGCAGACGGCTTATAGCCACGCAGGAAGCTTCCCAGCCCGTTCCTCGGTCCGACCGCGGGCTTATTAACCGTCGCCTAGAACACGCGATGTCGCAAGAGCGGATGGGCCCTGCCGGCGGCCTCTGCAGCTTCAAATGTGGTTGCCCCGGGCACGACTCCGTATTGTGCGAGGGCAGCATGCGCAGCACCGGAAATTGGTTGCTGCGCAAGAGGGTGCGGCAACACCTCGAATGCCGGGTCACCTTCTAGCGAAAAGTGCACACCTTCGTCAGCCTCGACGAGCACGAGGATGGGAGTGGAATCGTCCGTCGTGTCTCGCAGGGCCAACCAGTGAGAGTTTGTAAAGCGTTCCTTGTGGCGCTGCCAATCACCGATCGTAGTCAGGTAGTAGAGCCGCCCAGTCATCGTCTGCTCATGAAGTGAATGTGTAGTTGTGGGTGATCAGCGTCGGAGAATGCCGCCCGGCGAAAAATTGGTGGTGCGGCTCACAACTGACCGACACTTTCTCGCCGCACTCCATGACGACCTCAATTTTCCTGATCGTGAGAATGCCGAATCGGCCTGCGACGATGTCACTCAGGCAGAGGCGCTCGGCTCGCACCGGTGAGCCATCGGCGAGCGTGAGGACGTGATGAGGGGTCACGTCGAGAGCATCGGCGTTCGAGAAATGAAGCCGGACAAATGTATTGGCAGGGCGTATAGCCAACTGAATTATGCGTGTCCAAGTCTCCCCTCCCGCGACAGGCGCAGGACAGCGCAGGTGCTCTCCGACCTGGCAAGATTCGATCGGCACGTTGCCGCGCTCCTTTGTGATTACCGCCATTCCCGCCCGCAGGCAGGTTCCGCTTCCTCCGCCTGATCCGCCGCCGGTGCCAGAGGCTGTGGTGGCCGCGACCATGGCCCCTTGGGAAAGCGGGACGCGGCCTTGCAGAGATTGCTGCTGTGCGGCGAAATTCGTTTTTGCGGTCTGAGCGTTGGTTGGAGTCCCAACTCCGCCAGCAACCCAGTCGAGCGCAGGCACCGCGTCATCCCAGTAGGGATAGAAGTAGTAAGTCGTTGCGGGTGTTAGACCGGCAACAACAAGTGAGCCGTTCGGTACATTTGTAGCCGAACCATCCGCGCGCGAGATCGCAAGGCTCGTCCAGGACCAGGTGATGCTCGACGTCGTGGATACGTAAGAGAACCCGCCGGACCATGTCGGCGGCACCGAACCCTTCATCAGCAGTCCGGGTTTCGTGGGATCGATCTTTCCTGCCGTGAGTGCTGAGGACAATATCCGAGCGTAGGTCGAACCATCCGAAACCTGCTCGTCGAGGTTCCAGCCTTCGTTTGGACCGAGCGAAGCGTTGGCAAGTCGTTTGAGCGCCTCATAGAGCTGAGGATTTGTACGACGAATCGCCTCAATCTGTGGCACTGTCAGCATGATCTGTGAGTCAGCGGCGACGGAACAAGGCCGATCCTAGCCGCTAATTAGTACCCCGCACGATTGCAAATGGATCGGGCTTGGCCCAGGGCACGAGCTTGGTCAGTGAGAACCACGAATTGGCTGCATTCGTGCCAAATTGGATGGAAACTCGCTCCGCTAGCACATTTGTGAATCGTTCCATGTCTCGCGATGCCGGCGAAGCGAGAGTCCAGAGTCCTAGCGTGGTGTTGCTTACGTCTCCGGGAGAAAAGGCGGAGAGTGAAAGGGCTCCGGCTCCCTGGACATAGGCAGTGAGGTAGCCGAACAGACTGCGGCCGCTCATGTTCGCATTTCCGAGATATGCGGTCGTGTAATAGGAATGGATCGGCGAGCCGTCGTCGGAATATTGCCCCTTGGTGAGAGCAAATATTTTAGTACTCCCATCGTTCGATCCCAGGAAGATTTGCGCCAAGCCTGTCGCACGCTCAATCAGGCCGCAAGAGTTTGCCGGAATCATCCATTTAGCCCATTTGCGCGAACGCTCGGGAGACGTGAAAGCAGCCACGAGCGGATCCTGAAATCCTTCCGTGTAATCGAGCACGAGAATCTGGTTAGGCTGCGTAGCTGTTCCCATCGGAACACCCACGAGGATCCGTTTGTGTTCCGTGTCCACCTGCACCCAGAGGCGGTGGCCGTACTGCCAGTTGATCGAGTCCCAGGTGGGCTGGATCTCCTGCGACAGCTTGATCGGTTCGCTTCCGTCGAAGAGGTAGAGCCCCGACCTGCCTGCGATCACTAGCCACTCCTCCCCGAAACCGATCCCATGCGCGGAAGGCGTCCCGACTTTATTCGAGACCTCTTCGACGGCCCAGAAAGAAGGTTCGTTGACACCATCGGTGGCAGTTACATACATGCCTCGTTCTTTTACAAAGTACAAATTATTCCGCAGCTTGAACGCGCCGCGAATTCCCTGCCCGTTGTTCGCCGCGATCTCCATGATTCCAGCGACGCCGTCGTAGCTCTCCGGATTCTCTGTTGCCGAGGCACGGACGAGCGAAGCGTTCTGCGCCGCATTTGTAGCAAAAATCTCGATGTTATCCACGAGGAAGAACGCTCCCGTCGGGGCAGGTAAACCGTCCACGTACACCTGCAGCACGAGGTCAGAAGGGAGCGAAGTCTGCGGGGGGAAGAGGTTCGCCGTAAACTCCTGATAGGCGTTGGTCGCCTGCGCGAATGTCACGGCCAGACCCGTGCCGATTGGTCCTGCCGAGGGACTAAAGGCGTTTACGCGCAATGTTCCAGCCGTCAAATTCTGGCTGCAAGCAACACGGGCGCGCACGGAATAGTCCGTGTTCCTCACAAGAAGGGGATTCCCTGCCGCGTCCGTGTTGGCATTCTGAGTGATCAATCCCCGAACCAGCGTCACCGCGTCTGCCGTGATCCGATAGGCATCGCCCCAAACAACATCGGAAGATTCGCGGCTGCCCCCAGCTCCATTCGTGGGATCGAGTTGCCAACCCAGTGGACGTCCATTTCCTGAAGCGTCCCAACCGCCATCAAATGTCAGATTCTGCCAATTCGACATCTTTGAGCGCTCCCCCCACCAGAACAGGCGCTCGGCGTAGTCGATGACGCCTAGTTGATTGGGGAGCTCGATCTGACCGAAGAGATAGTCCATGCTCACGCCGCTGAGCAGAATCGCATCCGAAAAGTCCACCTCCACCGAGGTCGTTGTGTTGTCGTCAATGACCATACTTGATGGAACGTGGAAATAACTCGCACCCCCTGCTGCCGTAAAAATTAGCAGCCGCTGAACGATGTTCGCCGGTCCAGTCGGGATGTTTGTAACGCTCGCCTTAACGGATCCCGCTGCCGTCCACGATGCAATCGGCGACGGTGCAGTCCAATACCCCTGCCTGGTCACGAAGTCGACGGCGCATTTATGGACTCCCGCTGAAACACTTCCCGCATGTACCGAGTCCGCTACCGTCGGGCCCTCTCCCGGGCCGACCTGGCTGACACGATCAACGAATGTGTCGTCGAATTGACGTGGAAAGTCCTGGCCGACCAAGCCGTCCGAGAACGCCATGTACTCCCGGCCGAAATGAGTGGTGGAGGCCAGGTACAGATTCGGCGAGATGCCTGTGGCGATATTTGAAAGAACACCCGGAGTCGTTTCCTTGTACAAATTCCCTGACGAGTCGAGCACCAACAAGCGTTGAACCAAATTGATGGTGCCGTACGTCTTCAGACCGTTCACTTGCGGCGTGCCGGGCAGGGACGGAAACTGTGACACGAGCCCTGGGCGCGTGCGGACACCCCCAGGGAAGAACTCGACATCGGCTAGATCGGGCGACATGCCAGGTGGCACGTCCGAGGGGTCGAGCAAGGTGACCCAGGTACCGAATGTTGTGAGCGGCAAGGGCGTGAATGATTCAATGGACATTGAATCTCCGCGGAACTGCGTCGGTGGTTGCGCACCGGGCAAAGAGCGGTTCTCTGCGTGAAGCGAATGTCGCTAGCTAGATTGGCGCGTCAGGAGTTCACTGCAAGCCTTACTGCAACTTCTTGAAGATGCCATAAAATGTAATCGTGTCTCCGCTGATAGCGCCGGGATATGCGCCGGCGGCGAGTTCTGGAAACGCCCCCGCTGCCGCGCCCTGCTGGAAGATTTTCACTTTGCACGAGTTCATGGCCGTGCCCGGCAAAAAGACGTAATCATAGCCAGCCAGGCCGTCCATCCAGGCTGTGCCATTGATGGGCGGCTGCGCTGAAGTAATGAGCGGAGATTGTGAGAGATCAAGCGTGTCGCCCCCGGTTGAATAGTTGCCCGACGCAGCGACAGTGCCCGCCACGTGAATGCGCTTGCCATCGTCCCAGGTGTCAACCAGCGTAAATGTGAGTGCCATAGTTCCTCCCGAAGATTGTCAAAAAGTGGGATGCGCCGACTGATTCGTCTCCTCGTGATGCCATGCTATGATTGCGGGTTCATAACGCAACCCCGATACGCACCTGCGAATCCAACTCCGGGAACCCTGCGGGTTGCACACATGCCAGGCTGAGAAGTTCGTACCCGGCTTGGACAGGAGCAGCGATTGCGACATTCGGCGATCATATTTCTCGCGGCAATCATGGGCGCGGTTTTGGCCGGCCGCTCAATGCCGAGGGCGGCCCAATCAGCCTCAGAAGCTAGCTCACACCAATCGTCTCTGCTTCCTGCTTTTCACCAACCGCTTGTGATCGCGAGCGGCATTTCCGCGCGGTCCCTTGCACTGGGGCCTGAGGAAAAGGCTGCTGACCTGGCGCTGCGGTCTTCTCTTTATTTCACCGTTACAAACCACCTGAACAGATTGTTTATGCTCCCGAGCCAGAGTGCTTCTGCTGCTTCGATCACCTTTTCAGCGGATTCCAGCCTCACTATTGTTGCGGGCATTGCCCCCGCAGGTTCCCTTGGCGATGGGGGGATGGCAGTAAATGCTGAACTGAATCTGCGCTTGAATTCTTTAGCGATGCGCAGTGGCATCGCGGTTGCGGCTGACGGCTCGATCTTCATCGCGGACACGCAGAACGCAACGATTCGCCGCATCGCAGGAGCGAATAGCACCGAACCTGGCGTAATACGCAGCGTTGCGGGGCGTTGGGGACCTCGTCAAGCGATCGATCTGGTGTCGCCGATGGGCGTCGCTCTCGATCGCA
>Ga0187776_10001100_pt1 | contig 13282 bp, 11 predicted proteins | sample 0216_BV02_MP12_2_FD_132426 | JGI IMG/M metagenome (GOLD analysis project Ga0187776, IMG submission 132426) | Tropical peat soil microbial communities from peatlands in Department of Meta, Colombia - 0216_BV02_MP12_20_MG | ecosystem: Environmental > Terrestrial > Soil > Wetlands > Peat | place...
CCAACACAACTCTAACCAATCCCGCGGGCAGGGTCAACGTATTGTCTTTTTCCGGGTGAAAAAAACTCGGCTACCTCAATCGCCGCTCAACATTCTTGCTTGCCCACCCAGGCATCTTCGAGGGGCAGCCCCTCTGGCAAGAGCACACCAACTGGTCGCTCTCGTGGGTCTTCGGGATCGTTATGCGATGGCGGCGGCAAGGATGTGCCGCGCTGTCTGGCCAGGTTCTTGCTAGGCATCCTCTGTCGTACTCTGTCGTCGCAGGGAGGGGAGCAGATGGCCGCAGACGTTATTGAACGCAGAAAGTACCCGAGGGCGGTTGTAAGCCTTGCGGTCAAGTATTCCCGGGACGGAAACGCCGAGACCGCCCGGGCTCTCAATCTGAGTGCGTCGGGTCTCCTCATCGAGACGAAGACGCCGGTCCCTGTCTCGGAGAAGCTCAAGGTGGCCTTCAAGATTCCCGGGACGGAGGAAGTGATCCAGACCGATGCGGAGGTAGTCTGGGTGAACAAGTACTCTGCCGACTATCCCTACGGCATGGCGGTCAAGTTCCTGGGCCTCCCGGAGAAGACCATCCAGACCATCGATACGTACGTCCGCAAGATCCGCGGATCCCCCGGCGCGTCCCCGCGGGACGATCTCATGGCCATTCCAGATTGACGACTCACTTGACGACCCACAGCCGCCGGTTCTGAGCAGGCGCCGTCAGGAGCGCTGCGCCCCGCACTGGGGGCAATAGCTAAAGGCGTCCTGGAGGCCGGCGCCGCAGCGGTGGCAGCGAGGCTGACGGAGGTCGATCCCCGGGCGGAAAACGCGTCCGCCCTCGTCGGTCACGTGGCCGCAGCGCTCGCACTGGACGAAGGGCTCGCCTTTCCGGATCCTCAGAACGGGAATGAAGAAGAGGGAAAGGTAGTGGTCGATCCGGGTGAGGTACGCTCGGCTCAGACCGCAGTTGGAGCAGAGCCGCGGCTGCTCATCGAGACGTTTCTGTCTTGGTCCGATCCCGCCGATACCGATAAAGATCACGGCCGACCCCTCCCACTTGCCGCAGACGACGACACTCCATTATTGTCAGCGTCGGACCAGTTGTCCAGCCGGCGCAAGGCATAAGGCGGAAGCAGCCTACTATGCCTCGGTCTGTGGTAAGATCACCGGCGCGGTATGTACGGGCATGACTACACCCCTAACCGATGGGAGAAAAGCCGACATGACGGGAGTACAAGGAGGGACTGTCGTTGCTCTCGTTCGCTGCGAGGACTACGATCCGCAAGCGGTAGACTCCGCCGTGCGGCGGTCGGTCGCTCTCCTGGGCGGGATGTCCGCCTTCGTGAAACCGGGCGATCAGGTCCTCCTTAAACCAAACCTTTTGGCGGCACGCGCGCCGGAGCGGCGCATAACGACCGATCCGGAGATTGTCCGGAGCGTTGCCCGGCTCGTGCTGGAAGCGGGGGGAAGACCCGCCATCGGCGACAGCCCGGCCCGGGAGCCCTTCCAACGGGTCGCCAAGAAAACGGGGATGACGAAGGTCGCGGACGAGCTTGGCCTGGAGCTCGTGGACCTTGTCGGACCGGTACCGGTTCCGCTTCGAGACGGGGCTGTCTTCAAGAACCTGGAAGTCTCCTTCCGGGTGATCCTTGCCGACGTCGTGATCAACCTTCCCAAGTTGAAAACCCACTCCCAGATGCTCTTCACCCTCGGGGTGAAGAACCTTTTCGGTACCGTCGTTGCCCAGCGCAAGGCAGAATGGCATTACATGGCGGGGGTGGATCGGGATACCTTCGCCTCCCTCCACCTGGATATCTATCAGGCGATCCGACCGGCTCTGACCATTCTGGATGGGGTCTGGGGTATGGAGGGGCATGGGCCGGCAAACGGCAGGCCGCGCCGCGTGAATCTCATTGCGGCGGGAACGGATGCCGTAGCCCTGGACGTGAGCATCTGTCAACTCCTGGGGACTCCGCTCCGCTCCTTTCCCCTTTACCGGGCGGCGAAGGCCCGGGGAATCGGCGAGACCGAGGTGACTCGCATCAGCCTCCGGGGCGACCCTCCTGAGAACTTTCAGATCGACGGTTTCAAGGTTCCCAGCCTGGACTCCCTGGGTTTGCTGCCCGGCATGTTCGGCTGGTTCACCAAACGCTTCCTCGTTTCCAAGCCCGTCCAGGATGAGGCGGAGTGCGTCGGGTGTGGCGAGTGCGCCGAGATCTGCCCGGCGGAGGCGATCCAGTTCAAAGCGAAGAAGCTCGCCTTCGACTACGACCGCTGCATTCGCTGCTACTGCTGCCAGGAAGTCTGCCCGCAAGATTCGATCCGATTCCATCGAGGCTTGCTCGTCCGCCTCCTGAACCGGTTCAACCGCTGAGGCTCCACAGGGCGCAAGGGGCGAATGAGACAGGAGTCAGAGTCCTGCAGTCAGCAGATAGAATTCAGAAGAGAGAGGGCGGCAGGCAGCTAGCAGCGGGCGACTGGCAGGGCGTAAGGGGTAAGGACTCAGGCGACCGATCCCTGGCCCCTGCGTTTTGAAGGAGTTCCGCCCAAGCGGAATGATCGAACGAATCTCGCGGAGCGGGATGATTGAACGAACGCAGTGATAGAACGTTCTTTCCCGCAACACACGCCCGCATCGGGCAAGGGAGAGTGTTCTACAGGGTCTCCGACTCGGCGGGAATCACTTCATCGTCGCGACGGCGGAGGGCCTCCAGGAAATGGGACGAGGTGCAATTGATGATGCGCGTCAAGCCTTCGGTCTCGACCTTGGCAAGGGGATGCTCGTAAGAGATCAGCTTACCGGTGGCCTGCCGGGTTCCCTGGTCCGTCGTGAAGTAGAAGGTGTAGACTTTCCCGACCTCGAAGAGCTCGCTCATGACCCACCCCTTTCAGCGTTGGCGACTTCAAGTCATACTATCACAGATCCGGGAGGTTGTATAAGACCCTCTCCGGCTCGGGGCTCGCGACCGGGCACGCCAGGTTAACTCGCGACAATCACTGCCCGTTTTTCGCTTGCCTTCCATCGGATATCCCCCTACCATGAAAAGGATTCGGCTCAGCTCTCACGGAGAGGAGGCTTCCTCCATGCGAGTTCTCATCTGCGACGGGCTCCATCGCCAAGGGGTGAATATCCTCAAGAAGGCCAAAGGCATCGAGGTTGAGGTCCACGATCGCCTCGACCTCGAAGCGTTACTGGAACGAGTCAGAGAGTGCGAGGGTGTGGTTGTTCGCAGCAACACCCAGATCGACCGGAGGCTGCTTGAGCAGGCGGCCAGGCTCCGCGCCGTGGGCCGGGCCGGGACCGGGGTGGACAACATCGACGTCGAGGCGGCAACCCAGCGGGGTGTTCTCGTGATGAACACCCCGGGAGCGAACGCCATGGCCGCGGCCGAGCACGCCGTGGCCCTCATGCTCGCTCTGTCGCGGCACATACCCCAGGCGGACCAGTCCATGCGAGCCGGGAGATGGGAAAAGAAGCGGTTTGTGGGCACCGAGCTTTACAACCACACGCTCGGCATCATCGGTCTGGGGCGGATCGGCTCCATCGTTGCCGAGCGCGCTGTGGGCCTGAAGATGCGGGTGCTGGCCTATGATCCCTACGTCGCAGCGGATGCTGCGGCCAAGCTCGGCGTGGAGATGGCGCCTCTCGCCACCCTTTTCCGGAAATCGGATTACGTCAGCCTCCACACGCCCCTCACCCAGGAGACCGAGGACCTCCTCGACGAGGCTGCCTTCAAGAAGATGAAGAAAGGGGTACGGATCATCAATTGCGCCCGGGGGGGCCTGATCGATGAGGCGGCTCTCTATGAAGCGATCACGAAGGGAAAGGTCGCGGGTGCCGCACTCGACGTGTTCGCCGAAGAGCCTCCCACCTCCAATCCGCTCCTCGGCCTGCCGCAGGTGATCGCCACCCCGCACCTGGGGGCCTCCAGCGAGCAGGCCCAGATCAACGTGGCGACCGCCATCGCCGAACAGATGGCGGACTACCTCCTCAACGGGGTCATCAAGAACGCGGTGAACGTGCCCTCGGTGAGCCTCAAGATGGCGGAGCAGATCCGGCCCTACATGGTGCTGGCCGAACGGCTCGGCCGCTTCCTGTCCCAGTACTCCCAGGGGAACGTGCAGCGTCTCCATATAGCCTACAGCGGCGATCTCGGCGACCTCGAGCTGGCGCCGGTGACCAGCGCCGCGCAGAAGGGGTTCCTCCAGGTCGTCCTCACCGAGGCGATCAACATCGTCAACGCGCCTGTGATCATGCGAAGCCGTGGGATTACGGTGACGGTGGCCACAACCTCTGAGCTGCGGGGATACACCGAGCTCGTTACCCTTACCGTCCTCACCGATAGGGGGTCATACCAGGTGGCGGGAACGGTCTTTCCCGAGCCTGAGTGCCGCATCGTCGGGATCGATGAGTACCGCATGGAGGCGCCCCTGCAAGGGAGGATGCTCCTCATTTCCAACTATGACCGGCCTGGGGTCATCGGCTTCATCGGCACGACCCTCGGCAGTCACCAGGTGAACATCGCCGACATGCATCTCAGCCGTATCCGCAGCAAGGGCACGGCCATCTGTCTGGTCACGGTCGACAGTTCGATGCCGCCGGCGGCAGTCCAGGCCCTGCGGAGTTTCAAGAACATCATCCGAGTGGCCCTCATCGAGGTCTGAGAGGGAACTCGAGGCTCTCCATCCCGGTTTCCACCTCCCAATCTTTGTCCTTGACATAACACCTGAAATCTGATGTATTAGATATCAACCCACGCAACCGTCCCCTCACAGTGGATAATACCGGTGTCCACCAATCCTAGACCCGCCTTGCGGCACAGCCCGCTTCTTGAGGGAATCTCGAAAAGGAGGTTTGCATGATTGACCTAAAGAGCATTCCTGCGTCCAAGAAAGACCTGGATTTCTACGAGGTGGAGCATCTTTTCCACTCATGGTCCTACCAGCCGGCCCAGTCACCGCTCCGCGTGCTTACCGCCAAGGGCGTGCGTTTTACGACCGAAGACGGGAGGGAGCGGTTGGATTTCAGCTCCTGCTTTGTGAGCCACAGCATCGGCCACCAGGACCCCCGTGTGGTTGAGGCGATATGCGAGCAGGCGAAGACTCTGACTTCGTTTGCGCCAAATTTCTCGACGAAACCGCGGGCTGTCCTGGCGAAAATGGTGGCGGAGATTACCCCGGGCGATTTGTCGCGATCCTTTCTCTCCCTCGGTGGGACGGAGGCGAATGAAGCCGCGGTCAAGATCTGTCATCAGTATACCGGGCGCCGCAAAATTCTCACCCGTTACCGCAGTTACCATGGGGGTACGGCCACCTCCATGACCCTCTCTGCTGGTGACGCGAGGAACTGGGCCCAGGTGCTCGGCGGGACCGAATGGGTTCCGGTGCCGCTGCCCTACTGTTATCGGTGCATGCTCGGCCAGAAGTACCCCGAGTGCGACCTCGCCTGCGTCGAGTACATCAACGAAGCGATCGAGCTCGAGGGCGGCGGCGAGAAGGTTGGGGGGATCATTTTCGAGCCGGTGACCGGGGCGAACGGCATTATTGTGCCGCCGCCCGAGTACTTCCCGAGGCTCCGAGAGATTTGCGACCAATGGGGAGTCCTCATGATCGCTGACGAGGTCATGAGCGGATTTGGCCGGACCGGGAAGTGGTTCGCGATGGACCACTGGAGTGTGGTCCCCGATATCATGACCATGGCGAAGGGGATGACCTGCGGGTACTTGCCGCTGGGCGCCACAGTGGTGCGGAAGCACATCGGCGATAGGTTCAAGGAGCAATTCTTCAGCCACGGAGCGACCTATGCTGGCCACGCCCTGGCGTGCGCCGCGGCCGTCCGGACCATCCGGATCTACCAGGAGGATAACCTCATCGAGAACTCCGCCAAGATGGGGAAGTACCTCCTGGACAAGGCCATGGAGCTCAAGGACAAGCACCTGTGCATCGGCGATGTTCGCGGTCTCGGTCTTTTTGTCGGACTGGAGCTTGTTAAGAACCGGAAGACCAAAGAGCCCATGGTGCCGGTTGCCGGAAAGATTCGGCCGGGCCTGAATCCCAAGCTCGAGGTGGCGAGGAAGCTTGCGGAGTTGGGCATGATGGCCATGGCGGCAAACCCGGGTACCGTGGTGGCCATGGCGCCACCCCTCATCGCTACCAAAGATGTGATCGACGAGGGGATCTCCATCATGGACAAGGCCCTGGAGGTGGCGGATATCCATGTGGAGAAATAGTGACAAGTAGTTACGAGCGCAATCATAATTGCAAGAGGGAGGAATTCAATGGCTAAGGTCAAGATGACTTCAAGTGAGGCGTTGGTAGATACACTGGCAGCCGAGGGGGTCAAGAACGTCTTCGGCCTCGTCGGTTCGGCCTTCATGGATGCCCTGGATATATTTCCGGATGCAGGGATCCGGTTCATCCCCGTGGCCCATGAGCAGGCCGCCTGCCATGCCGCGGACGCCCTGGCCCGGGTGACGGGGAAGCCCCAGGCCTGTATTGCCCAGAACGGCCCCGGCGCCGCCAACTTCGTGTCGGCGCTCACGGCCGCCTTCTGGGCCCACTCGCCGGTGGTGGCCATCACGCCAGAGACCGGGTCCATGGGAATCGGCACCGGCGGGTTCCAGGAGCTGGATCAGATGGATATGTTCCGGAGGCAGACTGTGTACCAGGTCCGCGTCAACCGGCCCGAACGAATGGCGGAGCTCACCCGCCGCTGCTTCTACATGGCCAAGACGCTAAACGGCCCAACCCAGCTCAATCTCCCCAGGGACTACTTCTACGGGATCTGCGAGGATGAGATCTATCCCACCCTCAGCGCGACTCGCGGGTCAGGACCGAAGAAGGCCCTGGAGGAAGCGGCCAGGCTCCTCGCTAACGCCAAGTACCCGGTGATTCTGGCAGGCGGCGGCGTATCCCAGGGCGACGCCCTCGGGGAGGCCATGGCTCTGGCCGAGTACCTGACCGCCCCGGTAGTAAACAGCTATCTCCACAATGACACCTTCCCCGCCACCCATCCACTGGCGACGGGGCCCATCGGCTACTGCGGCGCCAAGGCGGCCATGCGCACCATCGCCAAGGCGGACGTAGTCCTCGCCCTAGGCTGCCGCCTCGGTCCCTTCGGCACCCTGCCCCAGTACGACATCGACTACTGGCCCAAGGGGGCGAGGATCATCCAGGTGGACATCGATCCCACGGTCCTCGGTTTAAGCCGCAAGGTGGATGTTGCAAGTGTCGCAGACTGCAAGGAGTTCGCCAAAGAGGCCCTGGAGCTCATCAAGGACCTGAAACCAGGCCTGAAGCCGAACATGAAGCGCCTTGAAGACGTCGAGAAGGAGAAGAGGGTCTGGGCCGAGGAGCTGGAGAAGTGGTCCACCTCCACCTCCAAACTCATGCATCCTCGCCGGTTCCTCCGCGAACTCTCCCTGGCGATGCCGGCAGGGTCGATCGTCGCCACGGATATCGGCAACAACTCCTCCATGGCCAACGCCTACTTCAAATTCTCCGGCGTGCGGCAGCACATGGCGGCGCTCACCTGGGGGAATTGCGGCTTCGCCTACGGTGCGGCCATGGAAGCCAAGGTCGGCTGCCCCGATAACCCAGTCTTCTGTTTCCAGGGCGATGGTGCCTGGGGGATCAGCGGCCTTGCCGAGGTGATGACCGCGGTCAGGGAGAAGATCCCGGTGATCGCGATTGTCGCCAATAACTTCGAATGGGGCGCGGAGAAAAAGAACCAGATCGACTACTACAACGACCGATTCATCGGCACCAACCTCAGGGAGAACCCGAGCTTCGCCAGACTGGCGGAGGACATGGGCGCCAAGGGCTACCGGATTGAAGACTACCGGGAGGTGCAGGATGCGGTCCGGGATGCGGTCGCCTCAGGCAGGCCCTGTGTTATCGAAGGGATCATCGAAGGCGGTGAGAAGGTCCTGGCCGAGCCCTTCAGGCGTGACGCCCTGAAGAAGGCCTACCGGCTCCTGCCCAAGTATCAGCATCTGAATGTTGCTTAGGCTTCCGTGTTGGGAGTCGCAGTCGATGAGGAAGGTAACGAGAAGGAGCGATTGCCAGGGCGTCACCGGCCGGTTATGCGCCTGAGGCGGTACCGGCCTTTCATCGGCGAGATACCATGACGAAGAGGACGTTTCCAATCACGGGAGGGTGGACGGATTCAGGTTGAGATGAGTTGTTCTGCGCAGGAGCACACCTCATGGCGGGTACGGCTCCATCCTGCACGGTACCAGGAGGTTACAGCAATGGAGTTTGTGAGGTTGAGGAACTACATTGACGGCGAGTGGGCGGACGATACCGGCGCTGAGTACATCCCGCTCTACAATCCTTCGACCGGTGAAGTTATCGGCGAGGTCCCGCTATCGTCAGCCGGAACGTCTAGGGCTGCGGTGAATTCGGCCAGCAGGGCCTACGAGTCGTGGTGGAGGATGCCTGTCGCCCAGCGCGTTTCGTATCTCTTCAAACTCCGAAGGGCGATGGAGGAAAAGCTGGAAGATCTCGCCTTTGCCATCGCCATCGATCAGGCCAAGCATATCGGCGAGGCGCGCGGCGAGGTCCTACGGGTCATTCAAATCGTCGAAGCCGCCTGCAGCATCCCGACGCTCATCCAGGGGGAAACCCTCGAGGGTGTGGCCGGGAACATCAATGCTCGTATCATCCGGCAGCCTTTGGGTGTTTTTGCCGGCGTGGCGCCGTTCAATTTTCCGGCGCTGGTATTCGGCTGGTTTGTCCCCTTCGCCATCGGCGTTGGGAACACGTTCGTGTTCAAACCCTCCCCCCAATCTCCCCTCTTCATGCAAAAGATGGGTGACGTCCTCACTCAGATCGGTCTACCGAAGGGCGTGGTCAACATCATAAACGGTGACCACCGGGCGCCCGAAGTTTGGTTCGATCATCCGAAGATCGCCGGGATCTGCTCAGTGGGCTCAAGCCCAACAGCCAAGAAGATCGCCGAGGCCTGCGGTCGGAACGGCAAGAGGGCTATGCTCCTAGGCGGGGCCAAGAACTATCTAGTGGTATTGGAAGATGCACAGATGGACATTTTTGTCGACAACTACCTCAACTCCTGTTACGGCTCGGCCGGTCAGCGTTGCTTGGCCGGTTCTATCGTCGCCGTAGTGCCTGAGATCTACGATGAAACGGTGGCGCGGATCGTGGAGGCTTCGAAGGGGGTTGTGGTCGGCGATGCGCTGGATCCCAAAGTCTATATGGGGCCGGTCATTTCCGCCGAGGCCAAAAAGAGAATCGAGCGCTTAATAGAGGTTGGCGTCGGAGAGGGGGCTAGGCTCGTTCTCGACGGCAGAAACCCGAAGGTTCCGGAGAAGAATAAGAACGGGTATTTTGTGGGGCCGACGGTCTTTACGGAAGTGACTCCTGATATGACGATCGCCAAGGAGGAAATCTTCGGACCGGTTGTGTCGGTGATCCGCACTAAGGATCTTGATGAAGTCCTGCAACTCATCCGTAAGCAACGGGTCGGCAACGGGGCTTGCATCTTCACCCAAAACCTCTACTATACGGAAAAGTTCATTTCGGAGGCGGATGTAGGCATGGTCGGGGTCAACGTCGGCATCTCCGCGCCACATCCGTACTTGCCCTTCGGTGGCATCAAGGATTCGCTGGTCGGTACGAACAAGGTTCAGGGGAAAGACGGAATCGATTTCTTCACCCAGAGCAAGATTGCCACGGTGCGGGTCGCGCCGCCAACGGGGCGTCACCTGGCAGAGGGCTTGAGACCGGCTGGTAAGCCCTCTCGTGAAGTCCGCAGCTGTGTGGCAGGCTAACTGGGCATGCTCATCACGTAGTCGCTCCGCCCGTGCAACAGCGCCGCGGCAGGGGTGTAACCGTCATAAGTCTCAAGCTGCGGCACCCCACGGTCCCTCGGAACAGGGAAGCAACTGAAGTCCCTGCCCGCAGCAGGCAATGGTCCGGCTCAATGCTGTGGGTGAGACAAAGAATGTCTCCAACAAGAAGAGGTGGCAACCAGCCTGAAGGCGGGCAAGAGCCCGACCATGCTCTCGACAGTCCTTCCTGATGTTCGTTGGGTTTCCGCGGATGAGCCTCAGGTCAGATGTCGACGCGGGAGCAGCAGATCTTGACATCGAAGGCCGGGGAGGAAGGCGGGGAGGTCTCGTGGGAGAATCTCGAGGACGACGAACCAAGATTGAGGTGAAAAACCTGACCAAGAGGTTTGGCGATCTCCTGGTTCTCGATAGCATTAACTTTACCGTCGCCGAGGGCGAGTTCCTGGCCATCGTCGGACCGACCGGGTGCGGCAAGACAACCTTTCTGAACTGTCTGTCCAAGCTCACACCGACAACCAACGGGAATATCTTCATCGAAGGTGAGGTTGCCGACCCGCGGAAGCACAACATCTCCTTTGTCTTTCAGGAACCGACGTGCTTGCCGTGGCGGACAGTCCGCGAGAACGTGGCCTACGGTATGGAAGTCAAGCGGTTTGCCAGGAATGATGTGAACAAGAGGGTTGATTACATGCTCGACCTAGTGGGCCTGATGAGCACCCAGAATCTGTATCCCAACCAGGTCTCGGCGAGCATGGTTCAGCGCATCACCGTGGCTCGGGCTTTTGCCGTGGATCCGGACCTTCTCCTCATGGACGAGCCATACGGGCAGTTGGACGTCAAACTGCGCCTCTACCTGGAAGATGAACTGGTCAGACTCTGGCAGACCCTGGGGAACACTATCATTTTTGTAACGCATAACATCGAGGAAGCGGTGTATCTCGCTGAACGTATCCTGGTGCTGAGCAACAAACCAACCAAGATCAAGGCGGAGGTCGAGGTAGATCTGCCTCGCCCGAGGAACCTGATTGACCCGAAGTTTGTTGAGATCAGGAAGCAGGTGACCGACCTGATCAGGTGGTGGTAGGCTGGCCGGATGGACTAGACAAGAGCCGATCGACGCCAGCAGCAAGGAGGTGATGAGCTACTCAACCGGTTCAATGTGGGGAGGAAAGCGGGTTGTTTGTGGATCGGAGCTAATGCAGACTGAAAGGAACTCAGTGCATGAAAGGAGATGAACATGAGAAAAAGTGCCAGTCTTGGTTTGCTGGTGGCAGCGGTCATCATGGTTTTCGCTCTATCCGGGACGGCATTCTCCGCTGAGCCCATCAAGATTCGCACCTGCTGGATGCCAGAGCATGAGCTCTTCTTCGGGTGGTATGCCAAGCAGAAGGGCTGGGATAAAGAAGAAGGCTTGGACATGGAGCTCGTTTATTTTGAGAGCGGCATGCAGCAAATGGAAGCCTTGCCTGCCAAGCAGTGGGTTCTGGGTGCCACCGGTGGTGTCCCTCACGTGATGGGCGCTCTCCGCTACGGTGCGTACTGCATCGGGATCGGCAATGATGAATCATTCCTGAACGCTGTATACACCAGGAAAGACAATCCGGTAGTCAAGGTCAAAGGCGCGGTCGCCAGCGCCCCCAAGGTTTACGGGAAGGCGGAACTCATCAAGGGCAAGACTTTCCTCGTGACCACGGTGTCCTCGGCTCACTATGCCATGAGTTCTTACCTCAAGGTCTTCGGCCTGAAGGACAGCGACGTGGTGGTCAAGCAGATGGATCAGGCCTCGATCATGGCCGCCTTCGAATCCGGGATAGGCGACTTTGCCTGCCTGTGGGCACCTTACACTTACAAGGCTGAACAAAACGGCTGGATTGAAGTGGGGAACGTCAATACCTGCGGAGCGGCCATTCCGATTACCTTCATAGGTGACAAAGAGTTCTGCGACAAGAACCCCGAAGTGGTCGCCAAATTCCTGAGGGTCATGTTCCGCGGCATCGATAAGCTTGCAGATGAGGGCGCGACCGACGAGAACGTCAAACTATTCCAGAAGATGTACAAAGAGTTTGCCGGCATGGAGTTCAGCGCCGAGGACGCCAAGAAGGACATTCAGGGACACCCGGTGTTCAAGTATGCACAACAGCTTAAGCTAATGGATGCCTCGAAGGGCGAGAGCGAAGTACAGCGGTGGGAGCGGCTTCTTGCAGAGTTCCTCTACACCAACGGCAGAATGAATGATGCCGAGTACGCGAAGGTCAAAGACGCCAAGTGGGTAACCGAGAAGTTCCTGAAGATGGTAAAGACCCCTATTCCTAGCTACAAGTAGCATCTGAGGAGGGGGCCGGGACGCCTTCCCGGTCCCCTTCGCTGCTGACGGCAGCAGCCTGACCGCACAACGGGGGCGGCTCCCCGGGAGAGAGATGGCACATGGCCTATGAACAAGTGAAAGTCAAGCGCAGCCTGGCCCTCATCATTCTGCCGATGATGAGTTTACTTATATTTTTCGGCGGGTGGCAACTTGTCGTGGAGACCAACATGATCCCATCCACCATGCTTGCCAGCCCGAGCAGCGTGGTGAGACTCTTTATCGACAAGCTGACCAACCCAAACCCGGACGGGGCGGTAATCGGCGCCCACGCCTGGATGAGCGCGAAGGAAGCGGTTACTGCCTACGTCCTGGCCCTGATCATGGGAGTACCCCTGGGCCTTGCTATGGGGTGGTTTACCGTGGTCAGAGGGATGTTTAGGCCGGTTTTCGAACTGATTCGCCCGATCCCGCCCATCGCCTGGATCCCGCTCTGCATTTTCTGGTTTGGCATCGGAATCTGGGGCAAGGTTTTCATCATCTGGATCGCCGGTATCGTCCCCTTCACCATCAACTCGTGGGCTGGCGTGAACATGACTAATCCGACCTTTATTCAGATGGCGAGGACCTGCGGGGCGACCGATTGGCAAATCTTCACCCAGATCTGTATCCCTTCCGCACTCCCCATGGTCTTTGGTGCTTTGCAGATTGCCCTCGCGTACTGCTGGACCAATCTCGTGGGCGCCGAACTTCTTGCCGCCGACAGCGGCCTCGGCTTCCTCATCGAGATGGGCCGGCGTCTGGCTCTTCCGCAGATGGTGGTCCTGGGCATGGTTACTGTGGGCGTCGGCGGAGCCTTGATCGGCGTGGTCGTTGATCTGCTGGAAAGACGGCTTCTGGCCTGGATCAAGAGGTAAGGCACAATGAGCTCCCAGACAGTAGCAGACGAAGTTATCAAGCCCGTCAGGGAGAAACGCGACCTGAGTTTTCGGGGAATTATTACCAATGAATATGTTCTGTACGTGATCTCCTTCGTCGCCTTCCTCGCCATCTGGCACTCGGTGGCCAAAGCCCAGATCCTGGGGAAGTCCCTAGCCACGCCGTACCAAGTCGTCCAGGAGATGGGCCGGATGATGGGCATCGAGCTGGCAGGACTCACCCTGTTCGGCCACATCTGGGCCAG
>Ga0187776_10001101_pt1 | contig 13266 bp, 11 predicted proteins | sample 0216_BV02_MP12_2_FD_132426 | JGI IMG/M metagenome (GOLD analysis project Ga0187776, IMG submission 132426) | Tropical peat soil microbial communities from peatlands in Department of Meta, Colombia - 0216_BV02_MP12_20_MG | ecosystem: Environmental > Terrestrial > Soil > Wetlands > Peat | place...
CCTGCGGAAGAGCCTGGCGGAGCTGCGGCGAATCGACAAAACGCGCGACGTAGTACAGCATGGCCGCGCCGAACAGCGCTCCCACGACTTCCAGCACAAAGGGGCTGCGGTAGGTGCTGGCGATACGGAGATCGCGCCGGAAAAAGAGCAGAAGATTGCGGAGGGCAATGGTCATAGGGAGGAATCATCATCGAGGGTATGAGCACCGTGACCCGTTAGCCGCGAGAAGGCCTCTTCGAGGGAGGGCGCGCCAGCTTTGGCCTTCAAGCCGCTCGGCGAATCGAAAGCGATCAGACGCCCTTCGTTGAGGATCGCGACGCGATCGGCCAGGTACTCGATTTCGTGCAATGTATGCGACGCGAACAGAAGAGATGTCCCTTGACGGCCAAGGACTTCGCATTTCACGAAGCTGCGGAAGTCTGCGGCCGCGATCGCGTCCAGGCTGCGGGTCGGCTCATCGAGCAGCAGGACCTTCGGCTGATGGAGAAGCGCACGGATGAGGCTGAGGCGTTGCACGGTGCCCGATGAAAGTGTTCGCACCTGCCGCTCGAGTGCGTCGCTCAAATCAAATTGTTCGACGAGGGCCGGGATGCGTGCCCGCAAGAAGGAATCGGACAAATGATTCAGCCGCCCAAAGAAACGAAGGTTTTCGTAGCCGGTCAGTCGGGCATAGAATCCGAGGTCGGATCCCGCGTGATAACCGAGATGACGGCGCACCGCCGCAGGGTCGCGCGCCGGATCAAACCCCGCCACGCTGGCAGAGCCTCGCGAAGGCAGTAGGAGTGTGGCAAGGATTCGCAGAAGCGTTGTTTTGCCCGCTCCGTTGGTTCCGAGCAGGGCCACAGATTCCCCCAGCTTCACCTGAAAGGAAACGCTGCGAAGTGCCGGAGAAGTGGGAGCTGTGAAAGGTTGCAGCAACGCGCGCCAGCCGGTGCGTGTCGGCGGGAAATATTTTTCGAGGGAATCGACGGTGATCGCGGAATCGGACACTAGCGAGTATATAGCCTGTCTGTGAAAAGAAAACAATCCTGGCGGGCCTCGGGGCGAGTATGTGGATGGCGGGAAAAGTCAATCCCCGGTAAGATATCTGGCTAGCGTCAGTACCTGGGAATGGCAACCCGGCCATGCCGGAAAGGTCGAGAGTGGAAAGAATGGTCGCGTTTTCGGACCGTGCTGTGGTTCCGGCCCATGTGTTAGTCAGACACCTGGATGGCGAATCGGTGCTGCTGAACCTGGAAACGGAAGTGTATTTCGGCTTGGACGAGATGGGAACACGGATGTGGGAGTTGGTGACCGTCTCTCCCACCATTGCGACGGCCTATGGAAAGCTGGCCGAAGAATACGAAGTAGAGCCGCACGTATTGCGTCATCACCTGATCGAGCTGCTGGGGCAACTCGTGCAGAACGGGCTGCTCCGGGTTTTGCCTGCCGATGTGGAACGCCTTTCAGCAATATAGCGCGCTGGATCCGGAAGCGCGGAAGCTGTTCAGGCGTGCGGCTACGCTGCTCCCGCTGATCGTCATATCTCTCCGGTTTCGCGGATTCTCCAAGACAAAAGAGCGGTTGCAGGCCAAGTCAGATGCGGCTGCTCCCCCGGAAATCACAAGGGAACGAGCTGCGGAGACGCTCGAGAGAACCTGCCGGATGGTCGAGGCCGCCTCGCGGCACGGGGCAGTTCGCGCGACCTGCCTCGAGGAGTCCCTGGCTCTTTGGTACCTTCTCAAAAAACAGGGAGTCATGGCGAATTTGCGAATCGGAGTGCGCAAGCCGGAGGGAAAATTCGAAGCCCACGCCTGGGTCGAATACGACGGCGCAGCACTCAGCCGATCGGAACAACTGCACCGCCACTACGCGGCATTCGACAGCGAATTCTCCGAATTACCAGGGAAAAGATCGTGAGCGGATTTTTCTTTATGCTGCGCATAGCCCTTCTTGTCCAAGGGCCTCTGATTTCGTTGCTGGGCTAGGACGATCCGGCGATGCGCAGTTATGTGGACCTCGATCTGCCACTTCGCCACAAAGATATTTATTCGGCCACGGAGAGGATGCTCGCGCTCGGATTTGATCCGGACGTACCTGCCTCCGTCATCAGGAAGGGAAACATTCCCGGCGAATATCTCTTCAGCCCGGGAACGCTTCACATCATCGAATTGCACACAGAACCTACCCTCCCGCGTGGAAGATTTGTTCGCGCGTCAACGCCCCATGCCATCGGATGGTCGAAAGGTTCCTGCCCCTCAGTCTGCAGGGCGAACTGGTCTTGAATTGCATCCACGGCGCAAAGCACTTTTGGACGCGGCTGATGCCGACCGCGCGACGGAACGCCTCGGTGCGCGGATTCAACGTTGGTTGCCATAGTCGGGCTTCGCTCCTCTCCCGTTGGTGCGCCGAGCCAAGATTCGGGCGGATATGGCAGGCGGGGGACTCCGCGGAGCAGGCTATGTGATGCGCTTATCGCTCTCACCCACCGAGGAAGACTGGCAAGAAGGAGCTGAGGAGCGAAAATCCTGGATTTGGGATGCGCTCCGAAGACCCTTTCGTCTGATACGAAAGTACGGCTCCCGCGAATAGGCCGGGATGCATGCCAGAAGCAAAAGCCCCGCCCCGCTCTTTCGCTGGGCCGGGCCTTTGTGTCCATGGGAGGAATCAGATGTTTGTGCGCACCGAGCTGTGGTGTTCCTGCTTTTCCTCACGCTTCGGAATCTCCACGGAGAGCGTGAGCGGAGCCTTATTGCGAAGCAAGCCAAGCTTGATGCCCTTCTCGCTCCTCTTCTCTACCATTTTTTCGCGCAGATCGCCAACCGAACGTACGCGATCGCCATCCACGGAAGTAATCACATCGCCGGCCTTGAGCCCGGCCTTTGCCGCGGGTGAATCCGGGAACACGCCGCGGACAAGGACCCCTTCTCCTTCTGCAGCGCCAAAGTAGTTGCCGAATTCGCCCTCGAGATCCTCAGCGTCGATGCCCAGGCGAGGCTGGCCGGCGAACCAGGGGCCGGACTCCATGAGTTCATTCAGTTGAGGCATTTCGGGCATGTGAAAAGCAAACGTTCCGGGTGAAACGAAAGTCGTTGCGTGGCGCGACTCCGACTTGCCAATAGTGACGCTCAGCGTTTGCGAGCGGCCTTCCCGCCATACCGTGAGCTGCGCCGTGCGGCCGGTGGGAATTTCGCGAATCATCCGGCGGAATTGCTCCGTACCCTCCACGCGCTGGCCGTTGATTTCCGTGATAACGTCGTTTTCCTTCAGGCCCGCCTTTGCCGCGGGGCTATCGGGCACGACCTTTCCGAGAAGGACACCGCGCTCCGCCGGGAGCTTAAGATCCTTGACCTTGGCGGGGGTAACTTCCGAAACGCCAACGCCCAACCATCCGTGGCCGGTACTGACAACCACCGTTTGCTCACCGTCTCCGTCCCTGGAGATACTCTGAACGAGGTCCAGATTGTTCAAGACGCCCTGCGTTTCGGCGTCTTGGCCTTCCACGTCGCCTTCCTGAACCATAACCAGGGGATGTCGTCTGGTTTCCGGAGTTGGGTCTTGTTTCCGGGCCGAAGAGCCGGGAAGGGCAACTAGTGCCACCGTAAGTGCGCTGAGCCCAAGTGCGGTGATGACTACTTTTGAGTTCATGGAAATATCCTCTCCTTGAACACTTAGACGGACCAAACGCTAAACCGTTGAGCGGAGCACAACCACGCGAATGGCGCCATTGACCGTCCCGAGGCGTATCGGAGCACCGCCTCGTCCAAGCTGGCCGTGGACAACACGCGGCTGCTCGGCTCCTTTCATGATGAGGGGAAGCTCAGAGGAAAAACTGCCGTTCAGACAGCGCGCCTCCACATCGGCGGGCAGGTCAGCCGGAATGGCCAGCAGGACCGAGCCATTCGTGGTTTCTGCGGACGCGCCACGCGCGTCGCCGGGCCGTTTCAGTTCCAAGTAGACATTGCCATTCGTCGTGTGCGCATGAACATTGCCGCTGCCCGAATACACTTCAATGTTCCCATTGATGGTGTGGAGTTCCCCGATGGATTGGGAACTCATGACCCTCAACGTACCGTTGATATTGCTGACATGGCTTATTTGCGCGCGGCGTGGAACATGAATCACATAGTCCACGGTTACTTCCACGCCTTCCTGCTGGGGATACCGCGTCGAGATGGAAACATTGTTCGGACGAGCTTCGACATCGACAGCAACGAGGTCCAGGAGCGATTCTTGTTCCGGGGTGCTTTTGATTGCGTGGACCTCGACTTCGTCCTTATCCCATGCCTCGATCCGGACGGCGCCGTTGACGTTGGTCAACTCGAAAGAGCCGTCGGAACGCAACGGATAGGATTTCGTGAACTCCTGCGTAATGCCAAAAGACAACGAAGGGAGAAATGCAACGGAGAAACATAGACACAGAGCCGACCGGCAGATAACGGAGCGAAGCATCGTGGAACCTCCTTCAAGGCAAAACACCGAAAGATTCACCCTGGACCAGCCATCTCGATCCCGTTGTTCTTCCCCTCAGGGGAGCCGGAAATCAACGCTTATGGTAGAAACGACCTCGACGTTCTTTCCGGCAACCTGCTCTGGAGTGCCATGCCACTTCTGCACACCGGCCGTAGCCGCATCCGCCAGGGAAGGTTGGCCCTCGAGGACTTTTTCTACGACCAGAGAGCCATCGGCCTTCATGCGAACCTGCAGGACGACGACGCCCTGAATTCCCGCTTTGCGAGCCAGAATAGGATACTCGAGAGGAGGATCCATTTTCAGGCGGCGCTTGAAATCCTTCGCTTCCTCATGAACGCTGCCCATGACCAGCACTTGAAGACGGTTCCTAGCCGCGCCGAACCAATCTTGCTTGGCATCCTCAGGGGAAAAAGGAGGAGGAGCGCTGCCGGAAACCCCTGGCGACGTGAGTGATATTTGCGTCATCGCGGAGTCATTCAGTTTTTCCGCTAGGCGCCGCCTCTGCTCATCGAGGAGTGATTGCCTCAAAGTAGTCTGGGCATCCAGATACTGCACCTGGATCTTGCCACTTGTCGTGTGCAGCTTTAGAAGAGAACCTCCTCCGTTCAGAGAGGCCACGGCATGGACGGGTCCATCCGGCTGTGTCTGAACGTTCAGGAAGAAGGAAGGGTCGGCATCAATGCGGCCCGGGCCTCCGGATTCCACTACCGCATCAATGGTCATGGCGATGTTGCGCGGCAGAAAGACGACAATGTCTCCGGTGCGCGAAGCGAGCTGGGACGGGCCCGGCAGGCGAACCACGCGGGCACTCCCACTGGAATCCGGATTGATCCAGGCCGTGATGGTGCCTTCGCTGGTTGCCGCGCGCACGATGTTGGCGACGCGCGTGAGGCAGATGCTCCCCCCGCTGGACGCCACTTCCATGGGTCCTGAAACATACATCACCCGAATCCCGCCACCGCCGGTTTGTGCGCGCACCGAGCCATGCACTTCGCCAAAATCGATCTGGCCTCCGGCTGTCCGGACGTTTACATACGCTCCCGCCTCGCCCACCGCGATATTTCCGCCATCGGTTTCGAGTTGAGCCGTGCCTTTGATCCGCGCGGCGCGAATGTGGCCGCCGCCGGTATGGAGCTTCGCATTGCCCTCGACGTTCCCGGCTTGAATGTGGCCGCCGGTCGTAGACGCATCCAGATCACCGGCCACATCCTTCACCGTAATGTGGCCGCCCCCCGTCTCAAGCCTTGCCAGGAGTCGATCTGCCGGGCCACTCCACTGGCCGGGTTGGTTGATTCGCCCGGCCGTAATGTTTCCTCCTTGGGTGAGGAGAACCACCCGGCCGGAGACGTCGGTTGTTTCGATATCGCCGGCGCCCGTGGATACGTCCAGATTAAAAATGACCGGCACGGAGATGACAAACTGTACCCAATACTGTGCGTTTCGCAGGACTGGATGGCGGCCGGAGGCACTCCGGTCGGGAAGCGCACCCGAAAGGAAGACACTGTCTACGGTTTCGCGGGTGGTCAATGAATAGCCGTCGAGTAAATGCCGGCCCACGGGATCGGGAGCGTCGGTTTCAATGTGCACGCTATAGCGGATCAATGGAGGCCCGCCCGCTGGAAATGTCTGGATGCGCACACTGCCAAGGTCGGCGGTCAAGTGCAAGGTCATGCCATTTGCCACGCGAAGCTCGCCCGAGCGGTCCACAGACACGTGCGCAGGGACATTTTCCGCAGCGTGCACGGGGGGACCTGGCAGACCGGCAACGACGAATCCGGTGGCAACCAGAGCGAGAAAAGAATCACGCACCCAGCGCTGGCAAACAGCCGGATTGCGGTTCGAGTGGCGCATAGTTGAAAGACCGGAAGCTGATTCCACGTCCGTCGATTACTGATCGCTCCGCACGCTAATCTCACGCAATGCCGCGGCACTCCGCAGGCGAACATAGCGGCTTGGGTCGTTGCGCCGCAAATCTTCCAGCGCTCGAATCACACTCTCAAGAGAGCCGTCCACCGGCGTGTTCGCACTTCCCTCAGGAACAGTCTGTGCCCCGGACAATACCGGGAGAGCCGGGGGCGGCGCCGGCCGCACGACGTCACGGGGTGCAGTTTCCAGAGAGCGCACCAGCAGGTTTACTGCTTCCACGCGCACTCCGGGATTCGAATCGTGCCGGAGAGCCTGCAGCAGAGCGTCCCGCACCAGGTCGTCCGCAGCAGTATTCCGCAAAGCTTCGAGAGCCTTCAGCCGCACTGCGGGGTTTTGGTCCTTGCGCGCCGCGGCAAGAAGAGCCGCTCGCACCTCGGCGTCTTCGGGGCGAGCCTTCAGTGCATCGAGGCAGTCGAGTCGCACTCCCGAATCGAAGCGTTCCCCGTTCTTAACCACGTAGGTGAGAACGTTGCGCACATCCGAATCGTCCAGGCTTCCGCTGAGCACCACAGGCTGCTCGGCGCTCAACTCGACGCGGACATTCTGGGAACCGGAGTATGGCGAAGGACTGAGATTAATTCCCGCGACTGCCATCCTGGAAAGCTGGTCCTCGGTGAGCCGGGGGCCGCTGGGGCGCACGTTCACCGCATCGAGAGCATTGGCGTTGTTGCGGCCCGTGAACCACTGCATGCATTGAATGCCCGTCACCAGGCCCATCAAAACAAGCGTCGCAGCGCTCCACGCGGGATGTAGCAGCATCCAACGTCGCACCCAGCCGAATGAGGGGACCTTCTGCTTGATGGGCGGGTGTTCGAGGTCATCCAGCTTTTCCGCAAGCTCGCTGCGGCACTGCGAGAGCAGAATCCCCGCGGAATCCAGTTGCTCGGCCGCCCGGGGCAGGGAAACCAGCGCGCCGTGAAACTCTTTCTCTTCGGCAAGTAGCTCCTGGCAGTCCCTGCAATCGGCGAGATGCTCTTCGATAAAAACGCGCTCCTCGTCGCTCACTTCGTCGCAAACATAGAAGACCAGGAGTTCGCCGACCTTCGAGCAGAGCTTGTTGTTTTCACCGGAATTCATCGCAGCACTCCCAACTCGCCGCGGAGTTTACGGGTGGCGCGAAAGAGCGAATTCTTCACCGTTTCTTCACTGGTGCCGAGGGCGTCCCCAATCGCTCGAAGCTTGAGCCCTTGATAATGTTTCATCTCAAAGACCATACGTTCGCGGGGAGAGAGCCGCTCCATTGCCGCGGCGAGCTTTGCCTTGATCTCCTGCCCCAACAGGTGGCGCTCGGGGTCGAGCGTCGCGCGGTGTTCGCGCTGCCGTTCGAAAAAGTCCGTGCCGCCCTCTTCAAATTGCGCGGGATGCAACTCCGGCGCCTGGTCTTCCGGTCGAGCCTGGCGGCGGCGCAAGTGGTCGAGGCACACGTTGGTGACGATGCGGTAGAGCCAGGTATAGAAGCTGCATTCAAAGCGGAACCGATGCAGATTGCGATAGACCTTCAGGAACGCCTCTTGGTAAACGTCGCGGGCATCTTCGGTGCGCTTCATCAGGTTCAGTGCCAGACGCAGGACGTCACGGTCGTAACGGCGCACGAGTTCCTCGAAAGCAGGGCGGCTGCCCGCCTGTGCCTGCTGGACGAGGACGCGCTCGTCGAGGGTCGCCAAGGAGGTCACCGAAGCCAGCGCCGAATCCGGATTCTCTGTCTGACCGGACCCGCCAGCAAACGCCAAAGCCCAGGAGGGTAAGGACATTTTCGCTTTCTCTTTGCCAATTCCGAAGCAACTTCCACCGCGCTTGGCCTAACAGAATCGGCTTCCTTCGGCAGAGGCACGCACCCCACCGCTAGTGCTTTGGACGGACCGTGCCACCAATCGTGAGCGCCTCAGGGAAGCCCCCCACGGTTCAAAACGCCGGGCCCTCGTCCCTACTTAGAGGCGATCACTCCGCTTAGGGTCTTCCCGCAGCACTCTCCATCGGAGTCGAGTTTCCCAGCATCCTCCACGCTACCAAAGGCAGGGCGAGCAGCAAAACCACCGCAGTCAGCGCGATATGGCCTTGCGTGCGATAAAACGCGTCAGGCTGGCCGAGCAACCCGGCTGCTGCTGCCAACAGGGATGCACAGGAAGCGACGAGAAAGACGCCCAGCAAATTGAACCTCGCGACGCGGCGCAACCCGAACACCACCACAGCCAAGAGCATGGTCATTGTCAGGAATTGTTTGAGGAAGTCGGCTGGCGAACCCCAACCGGAAATAAGGGCCGCGGCTACGAGAAAGAAGAGTAACAGTCGCAGCCATCTCACGCGGACCTCCGCCGCTATGAAGGCGGCACCGAGCGCAAGAATGCCACACACAAAAAGCGCACGCACGATGGCGCCTCCGATCGCGCCGACGCCCGGATAAACCGCGTCGAAAGCCTCACTGACGTTCGAGGGCAGGCCCCGGTGCAGGGTCGGCCACCAAGCGGACGCGAAATCAAGTAGCCGGCGCAATCCAATCAGGAGAGCCGATCCGCCGACGCCGATCCAAAACGCGTCCCGGTAATAATTCGCCGGCATGCCCAGCCAGCTCGGGAGCTGCTCTGCACCGAAAGCGCGAAGGCCAAACGACCACCCAAGGCCGAAGAGAACCGTCAGCGCCCCGAGCAGCAAACCTCCGACGAGAAACAAGAAGACGGCCGATGTTGCGTAGAAGAGACGCAGCGACATTGACGTCGGATATTGTGAGAGCAAGCCGGGCAGGCCCCGGCCGGCGAGAAAGCTGACGCAAAACGCCGCCAAACCCCCGAGTCCCCACAGGAAGAAGCGCCGCCAGGGCGTGGAACCCGGCGGCAGGGAGCGCATGCGCTTGAAGTAGAAGACCAACACGCCGACCAGAAGGCCGAGGCCGACGGCAAGCTGCCCCGCGAAGATGGCGATGCGCGCCAGCGTCTGCTCCTCCTGCTTGCGTTCAAACTCCTCGGGGATCTTGATGTAGGTACGGAAGTCCACCGGTTCGTCGCCCATCACCTTCAATTCCATGCGTGCGTACGCGTGATCGGCTGGATCTTTCGCGCCGGCACTCTCCGGATCGAGAGGCGCATTCTGCTGCCAGGTGAAGGTGTGGTCCGTTCGGTTGGGGCGCTTGTCGGATTTCGGCTCAACGAGATGCCACCCGGCCAGGTCAATCTGCTTCTGCTCGCGCAGGAACTTCTCGGCGATAGCCAGTGCCTCTTCCTTGCTAAGACTTGCACCTTTCGCGGCTTCCGCCTGAATGTGCCAGTAACCATGGAGCGAGCCATCCGGTTTGAGACTGACCAGGTACTCTTCGGCCTGAGAGTCGCGAAAATAACGCACGGTCCAGAGAACCCCGGGTACGCGATTTGCGTAGATTGTGTTGATCTCCGAAACGGAGGTGCGGCGGCGAAGGAATTCATTGATGACCGGATCCGCCTTGTCGGCCATCTGCGCCGACTTGTGGTAGCTGTTCGGGTCCAGGCCGTGCTCGCGCAGGACGGCGTCCGCCTTCAGCGTGGCGGAGTTGCGATTGATCGAGAGTTTGAGATAGTCCCCAATGTGTTCGCGCTTCAGGCGCCATGCGCAGAGCCCGCCGAGAAGGATACAAAGGGCCAGGAAGCCAAGCGCGCCGGTAGTGAGCGATTCATAACGGCGCTCACTGGTGACCGTAGACTCCTCGGTCGTCTGACGTGCGAGGCTGATCTCCGGGGCCGGTTCGGCCGCGTTTAGCAGGTCTTCTACTTCCGCAAATCTCCCACGCCCGAGGTAAAGCGCGCCAGAGAAGAGCAACGGTGCCAAAGCGGCCAGTCCTACAACGATGCCGGAGACTTTGAAGTACAGATTGTCGGAGCGAATGAGCAACAACCCGACGAGCGACGCGTCCACCGTGTAATGCCAGATCAGCGTGGCGATGATTCCCCAGCGCAGCATCACCAGGCCCGCGACAATTCCGATGATGCCCACTTCGATCCCGCGAATGTAGCCCGGCTCCTGCGGGTAGGCGCTATGGAGGAAGCTCCAGAAGAAGGCCGGAAGAATCACTGCCAGGGCGCGCGAGCCAGTCATCTTGTGAAGAAATGGTACGGCAAAGAGCCGGAAGAGAAATTCCTCGCTGGTCGAAGCCAGCACACCGATGGCGACGCCGGCGATCCACGGGGCCGACGTGTTCACCACGTCGGAGTAATTCAGGTCTTGGGGCGCCCAGACCCCAAAACGGCTGCCGATCATATAGAAAGCGACGATGAATCCAATATGCGCAGCGGCCAGCGAAATGCCGACAACCGCCGAACAGAAGAACTCCTTGGAACGAATGCCACGCAAAGAGAAAGCTCTATTCAGTCGAAGACGATCCGGCTGAGCAGCCCGATAAAGGGGCTCCCCGCCGGGAAGGACAAGGCTCACGGTCAGCGCCGTGCCCAGCGCTGCTAACAACATGGTGAGAAGATTGCGAAGCACGAAGCTCGGGTACGTGAAATGCGTGTCATACTCGGCGCGGACGGAATCCCAATCATTCAACTGCATCAGGTAATAGAGGATTGCGACGACCACACCGATCTTCAGCGCGGCCCCCCAGGATGTCCTGCCCTGACGCGCCAGCGAGATGCCAAGCCAGAGCGCTCCCCCGAGCAAGAAGCCGTAGGGGATCAAGGCGACCTGGTTGTAAAAGATGTTGGTGGAGCGCAGGCGCTGATATTCGCGCGTCCAGGCTTCGGGCACCTGCAGGAACTCTCTCGTCTCACCGATGCGGTCGCCCTGCAATCCGATCTGCAGGCGATATGGCGCGTCCTTGGCCTTGAATCCGCGGCGTTCCCAGGTGAACGACCAGTCCATGCGATTGGGCCTCGTGATGGAGTTCGCCTCCTCCGTCAGGAATTCCCAATGATTAGGATCGGCGCCGAGTTTCGCTCGAAGGAACTGCAGCGCCGCGGAGAAAGCCTCCTCGCGATTGAGAACTTTCGCACTCCTGGCTTCCTCGATCACGTGCTCGTAACCGACGATTTTACCTGCCGGATTCACGCGCACACGAAACTCCTCTTCCTGCTGTGGGCGGAAGAAGCGCACACCCCAATACCAGATGTTGAGTTCGCCCGACATCAGGCGATTGGCTTCCTGCAAGCCCAGTTTGCGCTCGAGATACGTCTTGGCGTTTTCGTCGACTTCGAAGACGATGGTCGACTGGTAGCCCCCCAGATTTTCTCCCAACCCCTCGACAAACTGCCTGGCTCGCGCTTGCGCTTCGGCGCGGGAAACCTTGAAGTCCACCGAAGCCTCCGGAAACGCCCGGAAGAAATACCGGTGCGCAAAGACAATGCCGATGGCACCCAAGAGAATCCAGAGAAACAATGCGCGCTTGTCGGAACCGCTCAATCGAGATTCAGCCAAAGAGCCTCCTTCGAGCCACCCCGTCCCAAACGCCCACTCTATCGATACGCACGCCCAGGATGCAAGTTTCACGAAAAGCGGAGCTTACCGCGAGAGTGATATAAGAGAGGATAGCTATGAGTATCAGCCTCCAAATGGACGTGCGCATGGTGAAAGGTGTGGGGCCGCAGCGCGCGGAATTGCTGGCCCAACGTGGCATCTACACTCTGGAAGACCTGCTGAATTACTTGCCGTTTCGTTACGAAGACCGCATCCACTTTTCAAAAATCAAGGATGTGCAGCCGAACGGCACATACACCTTGCGCGCCCGCGTGATGAGCGGGCAGGCCGTGCGCGGCATGTATGGCCGCGACGCCATCTATCATTTGCTGGTGCAGGACGACACCGGCTCGCTCCCCTGCAAATTCTTTCACGGCAGCTACCTGGAAGGACGGCTCAAGCCCGGTCAGCAGCTCATCCTCCACGGAAAAGTAGAGGTGGACAAGTATCGGCCCGCGCGCCGGGAAATGGTGAATCCGCAAATCGAAATAGTGAGCGGCGATGCGGTGGATTCCACCGAAATGGGCAGAATCGTGCCCATCTACGAAGCCGTGGGCACCTTCGGCACGCGGCAGATCCGCCGCGCCATCCATGCCACGCTTCAGGACCTGGACCAGCACATTCCGGACATCCTGCCCGCAGAGTTGCGCGGACACCTGGGTTTCCCGGGACGGCGCGACGCGCTGATGCAGGCGCATTTTCCGCCGGCCGGGGAATCGCTGGAATTGCTGAATCTGTTTCGGTCGCCGGCACAGCGGCGGCTGATCTTTGAGGAATTTTTCCTGTACCAGCTCAGCCTCGCGATAGGACGCAAAGTGGCGCGCAAGGAAAACGCGATTGCTTTTCGTGTCCGCGAGGACAGAGTGCGCGAAGCGCTGAAAAAGATTCTTCCCTTCAAGCCGACGGGCGCGCAAAAACGCGTGCTTGCGGAGATCGCCGCGGACCTGGAGCGCCCCGTTCCAATGAACCGCTTGCTTCAAGGGGACGTGGGCAGCGGCAAAACAATTGTGGCCCTTCAGACCGCGGTGATCGCGATCGAGAACGGTTGCCAGGCGGCACTGATGGCGCCGACGGAAATTCTGGCTGTCCAGCACTATCTGTCGGCCAGGCGCATTCTGGCACCGGGCGGATACCGCGTGGAACTGCTCATCAGCGGACTGAAGCCCGCTGAAAAAATGGCGGCGCGGGAGCGCATTCGCAACGGCGAAGCGCAGCTCGTCATTGGAACCCACGCGCTGATTGAGGAGAACGTCGAGTTCCAGCGCCTCGGCTTCGTTGCTATTGACGAGCAGCACCGATTCGGCGTGTTGCAGCGCAAGCGTCTGATGGACAAAGCCGTGAAGCATGGCCATTCGCCGCACGTCCTTGTGTTGACGGCGACTCCGATTCCACGCACGCTCTCGCTCACGCTCTATGGCGACCTGGATGTTTCGGTGGTGGATGAACTGCCGCCCGGGCGCACTCCTATCGAGA
>Ga0187776_10001103_pt1 | contig 13262 bp, 11 predicted proteins | sample 0216_BV02_MP12_2_FD_132426 | JGI IMG/M metagenome (GOLD analysis project Ga0187776, IMG submission 132426) | Tropical peat soil microbial communities from peatlands in Department of Meta, Colombia - 0216_BV02_MP12_20_MG | ecosystem: Environmental > Terrestrial > Soil > Wetlands > Peat | place...
AGCCGCATGACGGCGGTCGCAGGGGTAGCGGTCGCCGCTAACTCGTGAACGCCTAGCGCGCGCAGGCACACCCAGTTCACCGTGGTATAGAGCACGATCACGCCGGCGACTCCGATCAGCAGCGCACGGGGGAGGTTTCGTTCGGGCTGCTTAACTTCGGTGGCGATGAAGTTGGCCGTCTGCCATCCACCATAGGCGAACAGTACCGGCACCATCGCTGCGCCAAACGATGCCAGAGAGGAGGCGTGTTCCGTAGCTCTAGTGATCGTTGCGTGCGATCCCGCCAGAGCCAGCCCGGCAATCACCAGCATGCCGATGGTGACGATCTTCATCACCATGAGCGCGCTCTGGGTCCGTCCGCCGGTCTTAACGCCAAGGCAGTTGACGAGAGTCAATATGCCAAGCGCGGTGGCTCCGACTAGCCATTCCGGCATGTGCATTCCTGTGATTTCGATGAAGTAGCGCGCGAAAGTGATCGTGACCGCGGCCATGCCTCCGGTCTGGATGACCAGCAGCAGCACCCAGCCGTAGAGAAACGCGATGGCCGGGTGGTAGGCTTCGCGCAGGTATGCGTATTGCCCGCCGACTGCGGGCAGCGTGGCAGCGAGTTCGGCCCAAATGAAAGCGCCGCCAAGCGCGATCGCCCCGCCGAGAACCCACGCGCCAAGGATGAGCTCGTGCGTGTGCACCTGACGCGCCACCACATAGGGATTTATAAAAATGCCTGAGCCCACGATGCCGCCCATCACCACCATGGTGGCGTCGAACAAACCCAGTTCGCGGACCAAGCCTGGCTTGACATCGCTGCGGGCAGTGTTGGAGGCATCGTTCACGCTTCGTGTCTACCAAAGGACATCGAGTGAATACAAAGAAATTCGGGAACAACATTGCGATAGCTTGTCCACTGGCGTAGCCTTCATGGCAAATCTTCCTCGATCTCGCCTTGCAGAGACTTGCGCTCCTTCTGGTGTTCCCCTCGCCCCTTCCAACCGGGGCATGTCAAGTCAAAATTCCGTGAAATGTAGGGCTGCTAAAAGTTACGCCATTTTTGCAAATTGACTGTGCCTAGGAACGCCAACATACGTCTAAAGTCAGCAGCTTACTTTTGCGAGGTACGATCACGATGCCGTACTCAGCCAAGGTGTCGCGGCCGTCACGCGACAAGAGGCTGGTTCTCTGTATTGACGATCACCGGCGGGGGCTCCATGCCCGCAGGCTCATCCTACAGAGCGCTGGCTATGATGTGATCACGGCCAGCAGCGGTAGGATTGGTCTGCGGCTCCTCGGACGCTATCCCGTCCAACTTGTGGTCTTGGATTACGCCATGCCCGAGATGAATGGTGAAGCAGTAGCCCGTGAGATCAGGCGTACGCATCCGCACGTCCCCATCCTTATGCTGTCGGGGCAACTCGACATTCCCAGACGAGCCGCGTCGGCCGCGGATGCATTCGTCGCCAAAGGAGAGCCACCAGCGGTGCTGTTGGGACAGTTGACTGCGCTCGCTGCCGGCCAGAGTCGGGAACACCGTCTCAGTAAATCACTGACCATGCTGGAGCCAACCGGGTAGCGCACCACAGCCCGGAGACGCAGCTATTTTGCAGGCAGATTGGTCGTGCTCTGTTATGTCTGATTGCGTTGTTCCTTCTCGTAATAGCGATTTCGCGGGACAATCGCAAAGACAACCAACCCACTCTGAAGCAAATAGCGGCCGTCGCCTGGGCCGCCAGGCAAACATTTTGACTACTTGACGATCGATTTCGACCACGATTAGCTGCGTTCGTCTCACCTCGCTGCCGGCCTGTTGTATGTGATCGACCGAAGTCAAACCGGGTGATCAAGGCGATCCCTGATGTGCCTGGCACCGAAGGCGTTGAATATGTCCCGAACTGGAGAAGGCATACACCTCGGACAAGTCGTAAACGGACTTATCCCCTGTCTTTCGGCGTAGAATGGGGCTGTAAGTACCAGGCTGGACGTAGCTTAGAGTAAATACGTGGGATTGATCCGACGCAACTGGATTTGGATTCTCCTCATCCTCGGGGGTATTGCTGTTTTTGCCGCGTTTCGGTTCAATCGCAAGCCGGAGGCGGAATATTTTACCGCGAAGGTGGACAAAGGCGACATCCGCCAGGTGGTCGAGGCAACCGGAACCATCAATCCTGTGACATTGGTGCAAGTGGGATCGCAGGTCTCCGGAATGATTTCCAAGCTCTATGTGGACTTCAATTCCAAGGTGACAAAGGGGCAGGTGATCGTGGAGATCGATCCCAAGCTCTTCGAGGGAGCAGTCCTTCAGGCGAGTGCCGATCTGCGCAATGCCGAAGCGTCGCTCGCAGCGGCAAAGTCGAATCTAGAAAAAGATTTGGCGACGCTTACGCAAAACAAATTGGATTACGAGCGTGCCATAGGGTTGGCGAAGCAGGGAGTGGTGAGCCAGCAGCAACTCGATCAGGCAAGGGCGACATACGATGCTATCACGGCGCAGGTGGGGTCAGACCGGGCTGCGATCAAGCAGGCGGAGGCGCAGGTCGCGCAGAGAACGGCCAGCCTGAAGGTGGCGCAGACAAACCTCGACTACACGGTGATTCGCGCCCCCATCAATGGCACCGTGGTGAACCGGAATGTCGATATCGGGCAGACCGTGGCTGCCTCGCTGCAGGCGCCGACCCTTTTCACCATTGCGCTCGATCTGACAAAAATGCAGGTCTATGCCAAGACAGACGAGGGCGACGTCGGACAGATACGCCCCGGGCAGCGTGCTGATTTTCAGGTAGATGCATTTCCCAAGGAGGTGTTTCACGGAGTCGTCAACCAAGTACGGATGAACGCGACCACGATACAGAACGTGGTCACGTACGACACGATCGTAGACTTCGATAACCTGGACCTGCGGCTGTTTCCGGGGATGACCGCGTACGTGTCCATTCCGGTGGCGTCAGAGACGAACGTGGTCCGAGTTCCCAACGCCGCGCTTCGCTACAAGCCCGATCTGCCGTCGGCGCGCATACAGGAGCTGTATCAGAAGTACGGGATTTCCGCGCCGCAAGCTGCTCCAGTTGCCCGCACCGTTGATTCACGGGCGACTCAAGCAGGCGGAGCTACACGAGCGCGCCCGGTAGCGGCTCCAAGCACAAACGTAGGCGAACAAGCGATCGTATGGAAACTGGCGTTGGACAAGTCCCTGGAACCGGTGCAGATCCGCATTGGGCTTACCGATCACACCTACACAGCTTTGAGCGGCGGCGATTTGAAGCCAGGCGACGAGCTGGTGACAGGCGCCGCCACCCTTAAAACCTCGTCGGGTCCTGGGTTGGCCGGCCCGCGCCGGTAAACGCGCATGGCTACCGGGAGCCAAACCAGCGCCGCACGTTCTGAAGCGCCTCGTACCAGCACGCCCGTCGTGGAAGTCCATGAGCTTCGTAAAAACTATCAGCTGGGCGAATCCGAGGTGCATGCGCTGCGCGGGATAACTCTGAGCATCGCGCAGGGAGAATTTGTGGCCATCATGGGCGTGAGCGGCAGCGGCAAAAGCACTTTCATGAACATTCTCGGGTGCCTCGACCGCCCGACGGCAGGCCGCTACCTTTTTGCCGGCATTGATGTGTCGGCGTTCACGCGCAAGGAGCTGGCAAGAATCAGGAACCAGAAGATCGGCTTCGTGTTCCAAGGGTTCAATCTTCTGGGACGCACAACCGCGCTCGAGAATGTAGAACTGCCGATGCTTTATTGCCGAGCCAGCAAGAAGGAACGTGAAGAGCGTGCCCGTGAAGCGCTGGCCCTGGTGGGCCTGGCGGACCGCGAAGACCACTTCCCTTCCCAGCTCTCCGGCGGACAACAACAGAGAGTCGCGATTGCGAGGGCGCTGGCCAACAAGCCGCTGTTATTGCTCGCCGACGAGCCGACCGGAAACCTCGACAGCCGGACCTCGGTCGAGATGATGGAAATTTTTCAGAAATTGAACGAGGATGGGCTGACCATCGTGCTGGTCACACATGAGCCAGACATTTCGCGCTTTGCCGACCGGGAGATCGTGTTTCGCGACGGACGAATCAAGCGCGATGAGCGGGTCCGCAATGTGCAGGTCGCGAGCGAAGTCCTGAAAAGCCTTCCCAAGCTCGAGGATTGAAGTAGCGGTCATGGAATTTTTTCCCGCATTGTCGGTCGCTCTCCGCGCGTTGGGACGCAACAAGATGCGTTCCGTCTTGACTATGCTCGGCATGATCATCGGAGTGGGAGCGGTGATCGCGATGATCGCCATCGGCCAGGGCGCCGCCGCGAAGGCGCAGGAGCAACTGGCGGCGCTGGGGTCGAACATGCTGTTCGTGGGTTCCGGTTCGGTGAACCGTTACGGGTTGCACGTGGGCAGCGGACAAACCAAGACTCTGGTCTATGCGGATTCCAAAGCAATCGTCCGTGAGTGCCCATCCGTTTTCGCGGCAGCGCCCGGAACTGGAACCGGCCAGCAAGTGGTGTATGGGAACCAGAACTGGGCGACACAGATCAACGGCACCGAGCCTCAATATTTCCAAGTGAGGAACTGGGCATTCGCGAGCGGTACCTCATTCGGCGAAGATGACGTGACGCAAGCCGCCAACGTTGCGGTGCTCGGCGATACCATTCGCAAATACCTGTTCGGCTCGAACAACCCGGTCGGACAGACGATCAGGATCGGCAATCTTCCGTTCAAGGTTGTCGGCGTCCTTGTACCCAAGGGTACCAGCCCCGGAAGCGGTCAGGACCAGGATGACGCCATCTTTGCGCCGCTCACGACAGTACAGAAAAAGCTCCTTGGCCAGGAATGGCTGCGGTGGATCATGGTTTCGGCGGTCTCCCGTCAGGCCAGCTACATCGCCCAGCACCAGATCGAAGCCTTGTTGCGCGACCGACACAAGATCCGGCCCGGCGAGCCGGATGATTTTATCGTCCGCAATCTGGCCGATATTGCTGATGCCGAAGCGGAGCAAGGCAAGGTGATGACCATCCTGCTCACGATTGTCGCGAGCGTATCGTTGCTGGTCGGCGGAATTGGGATCATGAACATCATGCTGGTTTCCGTCACCGAGCGAACGCGAGAAATCGGGATTCGCATGGCTGTGGGCGCAACCGAGCAGGATGTTCGGCGGCAGTTCCTGATCGAGGCAATCGTGATCGGTCTGCTCGGTGGCGCCATCGGCGTTGTTTTCGGGATCGGCGGGTCGCTGGCCGTAGCACATCTGCTGGGGTGGCCGATTTTAATTTCGGCCTATGCGGTGCTGATATCAACATTGTTTGCGCTTGCGATCGGGACGTTCTTCGGCCTGTATCCGGCAACAAAAGCAGCGCAACTGGACCCGATCGAAGCGCTGCGTTACGAGTAAGACGGCATGTTGATGTATCTCCATTCGATCTGGAGCGAAGCGTTGCGCTCGTTGTTGCGCAACCGGATCAGGACTGTTCTCACGATCCTCGGCCTGATCGTAGGGATTGCCGCTTTCATCTGCGTGGTTGGCGTAGGTCAAGCCGGGTCGTCCAAGGTCCAGGAGCAGCTCCAAAAGCTCGGCGACAACATGATCTGGGTCGAGGCGGGAAGCCGGGCGACCAATGGAGTGAGATTCGGCACGCGTGAAACAAAAAGCCTCACGATCGAGGACGCCCGCGCCATCTTCGCCGAAATTCCCGGCCTGAAGCGAATGAGCCCAAATGTTGATGGCCGGGTGCAGGTCATTCTCGGAACGCAGAACTGGAACACCACCTACCGCGGCGTCGCGCCGGAATATTTCGATATAAGAAGGTGGGAGATCGAGATTGGCACCATCTTCACACACGATGACGTTGAGAGGGACGTGCCCGTTTGCATCCTGGGCAGGACGGTGGTGCAGAATCTTTTTCCTGCCGAAGAGCCGGTCGGGAAGAGCATCCGCGTACAGGCCATGCCCTGTCGCGTGATCGGCGTGTTCAAGCCCAAGGGCGCGTCGGCGAGCGGCTGGGACCAGGATGATTTTGTCGCGATGCCGTACACCACCGCGATGAAGCGAATCAAAGGTACGAGCTGGCTGGACGACATTTTCTTTTCCGCCACCTCCCACGCTGCCATCCCGATAGCCACAAGACAAATTGTCGGCCTCCTGCGTGAGCGGCACCATTTGCATCCTGATGAGCCTGACGATTTCAATATCCGCAGCCCAGAGGACGTCATCCGGGCGCAGTTGCAGGCAAGCGAATTGTTCACGTTGCTGCTTGGAATCACAGCTTCGCTGGCTTTGCTGGTCGGGGGAATAGGAATCATGAACATCATGTTGGTCTCCGTGACCGAACGTACGCGGGAAATCGGCATCCGGCTGGCTCTTGGAGCGACAGAGGGGGACATTCAGTTCCAGTTCTTGAGCGAGGCGGTTGCAATCAGCTTGTTGGGCGGGATTGCGGGCGTGCTAGCTGGCTTCGTAGCCGCAGCACTGTTCGAGAGCACCCTTCACTGGGAAGTCAGGCTTAGCCCGCAACTCCTGTGGTTCTCTGGTTTGTTCGCGGCAGGGATTGGAATCTTCTTCGGTTACTATCCTTCTAAGAAGGCGTCTCTGTTGAATCCCATCGAAGCATTACGTTATGAATGACATACCGAGCGAATCACCGGCTGGAGTCTAACAGTACTTCTCTACAACTCCGTACAATCGAGGCAAGAAAAAGAGTGGCTTTCCGGCTCCTAAGCGACGCCAGATGTGCACTTAGATTTTTGACTTCTTTTGGTTCGGGACCAGGGGGTCGCTGGTTCAAATCCAGTCTCCCCGACCATTCCTTTCTTTCGGTTAGAGGTGATGGCGTGTCGGCTGGAATGGCATTTGTGACGTGGTTTGTGTCATAACGTGGTCCAGTTGGCACAACAGGATGCCTGTTGGACAGAGCGTCGAGCGCACGTCTCTTAGCTTCCAACCGCACGTGGGAGTAGTGCTCCAACATCTCCCGCGACACATGGCCGGCAATCGACATGATCGTCTGATCGCTCGCCAGCGGTTCAGCAAGCTCCGTGATCGCGTGATGGCGCAGATCGTGAAACCGCAGTCCTTTGAGCCCGGCGGCCCTCGTTAACGAACGCCATGCCGAACGCCAGCTCTTTTGCGGTCTGGTGGGGTCGATACTACCGTTCTCGCAAGCTGGAAACACGTAGTTCTCTGGTCGAGCATACCCCAGCATTTCAGCGCGATGGTGCAGCTCCAGGATCTCATTCCACGCCTCAAGGTTGAGCGGGATGTGATAGCGGCTGGCTCTTATCGCCAGCTGGGAGACGTATCAAGGGGAAGCCCGTCTTCTTACTGAAAGGCTACGTTCATTTCGCCATGTTTAGCGCAGTTGATCCGCAGCACGCTTTCGTGGTCACTGATGAAATTTCCGGCAATGGTTCTGGATTGGTCGTAAGGCTTAACAGAGGAGTGGACACGCACGCGGACACGGTGCTTTCCGGGAGCCAACTGCACAGCATCAGATCGATAACCTTGGATGTCCCTAAAGAGAACGAGGTGTTTCCTTACAGCACCGTGCAAAAGGCGAGTATAAGCCAAGTGGTCATCGATCCAGACAGACAGGTCGGCCTCCGTGAACTGATGCTCGACCTCTATTTGCAAGCTTGCGGGTGCAACTTCTGCTGGGGCTGCTGTCACCGTATTGGTTGCGGCGATATTCTTAGACGGCATTACTCGATGCCATGCCGCGTGGCCGATCCAGATCGCCAACAGCAACAGCGCGATCCCTTGAAAGGCAGCGCCGAAGTAAGGCTTCTTGGGTGTGCCGTGGCGCAGCGGCGCCCCTCTTGCCTCGCGCAGAATGCTTATGACAGCCGCAACCAGGCTGGACTTAGCTGCGACACCATGGTTCGTGCTTTCGCGAGGGATTTGCTTAGCCTTACTCGATGGTGCTCGTCTCTCTCGCAGGTCTTGTATATCCAGAGCCATCTCCATGCCGCGTTGATAACGTTGGGCAGGATCTTTCGCCATGGCGCGGGCGATGATGTAATCAACGTCGGGAGGCAGATCAGAATCAAACACGGTTGCTGGCACCGGATCGCGGTTTACTACCTTAAAGCAAACCGTAATCACGCTACTGCCTTGAAATGGTCTATAGCCTGTCAGAGCCGTGTACAAGATCGCGCCTAACGAAAACAAGTCGGAACGCCCGTCAACAGGTTCGTCATTCAACTGTTCGGGCGACATGTAAGCCGGCGTCCCTAAAACATGTCGGGGCAGGGTGAGGTGGACGAGGTTAAGTTTTGCAACTCCGAAGTCGGCTATCTTGGCATGACCCTTTTCGGTGACGAGGATGTTAGCGGGTTTTAGATCACGGTGAACCACGCCCTGCCCGTGCGCCCAATCAAGTGCTTCTGCCACTTCCTGTACCAACTGGAGTGCTGTACCAAGAGGCAATTTCCCGGCTGGCCATGACAGCATTTTGTCCAAGGACTGACCAGAAACATACTCCATTACGATGTAGGGGGCACAAGTCTCCGGCTCTTCGCCCACATCAAAGATGGTGACGATACCTGGATGGGACAGACGACCGGCTGCTTCAGCTTCTCGGAAAAAGCGTTCACAATATCCCGGTTGCTCGTCCGGGGGTTGAGCAGACAACGAGACTGTCTTGATGGCTACAATACGGTTGATTTTGGGATCGCGAGCCTTATAGACGACGCCCATGGCTCCGCGCCCCAGCTCAGCCTGGATCTGGTATCGTCCAAAACGTTCGCTCCTCTGATCTTTTATGGCGTACCGATTGCCATCTGCGGAGGTGGCGTACTTAATTAGAACCGAGCTTGGCGGGGTCGCAAGCAGGTCACCAACAGCTTCACCCGAGGGGTCAACGCCTGAAGGAGATGGGAAAGCGAAGTTTCTCAACCACCGCCAAAAGGGTTGCTTCGGCCTTCCGTTGCTCTCAGCATGGGCGTGCTGGATATCCGCGGGCTGCTGCGCCTCGTCAACTCGCGTCATTGGGGGGGGTACCTTCAACCAATTCCGGTGTTTGTCGGCAGGCTCGCCCGGCGGTGTTGGAACTTTTCATACTCCGCTCGCAGGTGCTTCGTGCTGACGTGCGCGTATATCTGGGTCATGTATGTCCTCATGCCCGAGGATGGTTTGGATGGTCCGCAGATCGGCCCCGCCGTCGAGCAGTGCCGTTGCACTACTCGCACTTCTTCTCATATGCTGGCCGGAATCCATCGAACCGCGCCTGTTGTTGTGTCATATAACGCCCACGGCTAGTTTTCCCAAACCCCACAGTGCCTTGGCAGAAATAGACGCCGGTGTGTGTATCGACCCACACTTTTGCATAAGGATCGCCTTGGACACCCAGGCTTTCGGGCTTATTAAGTACTGCAAATAGTCGCTCCAGGGTTCCGCCTTGGGAAGCACTTCCTGTCTGCTCGGCAGTTGTCTGGAGGTTCGGCAACTGCTCCCCGGGCTTGTTTACCGCAGCCTGGTTGCGATGAGGAATTGTCTTGGACGTTCGTGGTGGCAAGGGGGGCTGAGCCAACTGCTCCTCGGGCGGATTGGTCTGAGCCAACTGCTCCTTGGGCGACAGATTGCGCATGTAGATCTGCCGAGCGGTCTTGGATACCTCGGACCAGACCCTGGAGCCAGCACCTAACAATTGCTTCAACCTCTCCTCGGGTGACACTTTTGGCAGGTAGATCTGCTGAGCGGTCTTGAATGCTTTGGGCCCGAGCGTGGCGCCAGCACCGAAGAGTAAGACTAAGAGTGTCGCCACCACGTACCGCCGTACGTTCTTTGCGTTGGCCGCCGCAGTACCCGTTGCGGCTTGGCAGTCAGCCAGATCCACTCCCGTGATATAGACACATTGGTTGCCGGGAGGCGTAATCGTTACAGTGGCCGTAGCGTTGGCAACGGCCTGGTTGCTGGAAGATACGTTGGTCGCGGCATTGGCCATCGTGGCGGTCTGCCCTGTGCTCACACGCCGTGAGCGCCTTTGTCGCAGTGCGCCCCACAGCTTAGACACTCGGTGAAGTTGAGAATGTTTATCATCCGATTCGCCTTGCGGAGCTTTCAGGGCTTGGTCCTCGCTACGCCTTTTCCTGACCAATTGAACGGCGTCATATGCCGCCCGCGAGTTACTTGCTGGTACGGCCATATTGGTGTCCAGGCCCAGGAACGACGGTGGCCAATTGGTTGGCATGCCCAAATGCTAATCCCGAGGACGGGCCGGTCAGTGGTTACGAAGGTCCAGGTGGAGTTCGGCTAGGGGCCAGGGAGCCCGCGGTCGCCTGCTGGAGAGATCATGCGCCGAATTTCGCCACAAAACACCGTCCAATCTGCGAGCCGCCAAACAGTCTTTGGTGCCAGCCACGGATGTGCGGCGGTCCGCTACTGGGTCAGTTGAAGAGTCGTAAAAGGGGCTCCCAAATGGCCCAAATGGGGTGATTTTGCACCAATTATAGGGCCGAAGCACCACGGTAAGGTGTTGATACCACTCAGGCGAACAGAGCCCGACGAAGTTCGGGACGTCCCACCGAATGCGTTATAAAGTGCCACGCGGATTGTCGGCAACTCGGAAGGTATTACAGCGGCCACCGGGGGCACTGGCGGAATGTCAGTCTGGCCATGCATACGCGCTCAAGGGCGATGCCAAGGCCCGCGCCGCCTGCCAGGACTTTCTCACACTCTGGAAAGACGCCGACCCCGACATCCCCATCCTGAAGCAGGCCAAGGCGGAGCATGCGAAGCCGCAATAGCCACTCCTGGAAACGCATGGTAGGGGAAGTTGTCTGTACCCGATCCCCAGGGCAATTTCACCGCCGCCAGCGTTTCGACTTATTTCGCTGTGGCGTTGGCTGTGGTTGTGAAGGTGATTGCCGTCTCGGCGTGGATCACAGCCTCTTCCTTGCCCGTTGCAGCTGCCACTCCGGTCCCCGCTCCCGCGCCCACGGCGGTGCCGATCAAAGCGCCCTTACCACCGCCAGCCAATCCGCCGATGAGGGCGCCCCCTGCGGCACCACCGCCTATTTTGGTTACATTGCTCTTCGTATGGCTTTTGCCTTTAGCACGAAATCCGCTAGTTGAGACCGGCAGAGTTTTACCATTCGCCAGTTGAATCGACGTGAGTCGGATGGTGACCTGCCCGGGAGCGTGCAGCCGTCCACTTGACTTGGCATAGGTAACCTTGCCTTCAGCTGGCGCGCCAACCCTGGCAATGGTCTTGCCATTGACCACCAGGTCTCTGACCAAATTGGCATGAAATGACTGTCCGGTATGCGCACTGGCAGAACTGATTTGCGAGTCGGTACGCACAGTGATGCCAGTTCCGGCCGGCACAGTCTGTGCCGACGCCAACATTCCAAGAGTGAGTAGAAAAACCAGACAGTAACCGAATCTGCTCAGCATAACCTCTCCTTAATTAGGACGGTGACAAGCCAAAGGTCAGCGTTGTGAGATCAATTGTACGAAGATTGTTGCAGGGCACAGTCACACATTCGTGTTCTCAGCGGTTACGTTGGACCGAGCACTGTCGCATTAACTGAAAATGCCACCCTATGCTTGTTCTTTCCCTTCCCTGCAGCAATTGTGCCCAAGGCCCGATAAACCGCGTTCTGGAAAAATAGCTCTTCCCTTGTCGCCTAGTGTTTATCAACGAATCTGACGGGGGAACTTGACTTTCTGGACGAGCGACGGGGAATCCGGAAGTTAACCAGAACCCGACTTCTCATTTAAATCGCGGCAAGTCGACACCACATCACTTCAAAGATGGTCGACCGTACATCCAGGATCGGACAGGCACGAGCATTTAACAAACGCCTTCAAAAACAAACGTGGTATAAGTTCTCCTCAAAGACCTCAGAGAATACCTATGAGAGTTCTGCCACTGCTGCTCGTGCTTCTTTTCAGCCTTTGCTCATTGTTCGGTCAGTCTAAGGATCCCGCGTTAATATCGGGTATCGGCCAGCATCACCATGCGATCTCCACGAAGAATTCTGAGGCGCAACGATACTTCGATCAGGGACTCACACTGGTTTTCGCTTTCAACCACGAGGAAGCCGCTCGTGCGTTCAGGCGGGCATCAGAGCTGGACCCACAGGCTGCGATGCCGCTTTGGGGTGTCGCATTGGCTTTGGGTCCATGTATTAATCTCGATGTCGATCCCGCGCACGAGAAAGCTGCGTACGAGGCCGCGCAGAAGGCGTTAACGCTCGCTCCAGGGGCGACGCAAATCGAGCGCGACTACATTCAGGCGCTGGCTAGGCGTTACTCGTCTGACCCCACGGTCGACTTGAGGAAGCTCGATAAGGACTACGCCAATGCAATGCGAGAACTGTTTCAGCATTATCCGGATGATCTTGATGCGGCCACACTCTACGCGGAGAGCCTGATGGATCTCCACCCTTGGAAGCTATGGAGCCCTGATGGTCATCCGACTGAAGGGACTGAGGAGATTGTTGCGATTCTAGAGTCAGTGTTGCGGCGTGATCCGAGTCACCTTGGCGCGAGCCACTACTACATCCATGCCACGGAAGCGGCGCCCCATCCCGAGTGGGCGCTAGCCAGCGCCAGGCGTCTGGAAACTCTCGCACCAGCTGCCGGTCATCTCGTGCATATACCCGCGCACACCTATATGCGTACCGGGGACTATGCCGCAGCGGCTCACAGCAACGCCGCTGGAGCAGATGTTGACAGCGAATATCTGCGCGCGAGTGGCACGACAGGAAGCATGTACGACATGATGTATTACTGCCTCAATCTTCACTTCTTGGCCGCGCCCTATAGCATGGCGGGTGACTTTGCCCACGCAAAGAAAGCTGCTGACGAGTTGCTTGCTCACGTGCTTCCCATCGTCCACGACATGGCTATCGCCGAATTCTACGTGCCGACTCCAATTTTCGTACTCGTCCGGTTTCACCGTTGGGATGAAGTTCTGAAACTGCCTCGACCCAACCCCGGCCTGGCCATGACGACTGCATTCTGGCATTTCGCCCGAGGATCTGCCTATGCGGCGAGCGGTCAGATCGAGATGGCGCAAACAGAACGAAGATCTTTGGAAACAGCGCGCCAAGAAATGCCCGCCGATACCGAGTTCAGCCTTTTCGGTAATAAGGCGCGAGCCTTTCTGGATCTGGCTGAGAACATCTTGGACGCCCGGATCTCCAAATTACGCGGCGACCACAAAAGCGAGGTCGCATCCTGGAGAGCTGCTGTTCAGCTACAAGACCACCTCTATTATGGCGAGCCTCCCGAATGGTTTTATCCTGTGCGGGAATCCCTTGGTGCTGTTTTGATGCTGAACGGCCAAGCGAGGGA
>Ga0187776_10001104_pt1 | contig 13262 bp, 9 predicted proteins | sample 0216_BV02_MP12_2_FD_132426 | JGI IMG/M metagenome (GOLD analysis project Ga0187776, IMG submission 132426) | Tropical peat soil microbial communities from peatlands in Department of Meta, Colombia - 0216_BV02_MP12_20_MG | ecosystem: Environmental > Terrestrial > Soil > Wetlands > Peat | place...
GTGGCGCTTTCGACCGGCGCAGCCTGCTCTTCGGGCGCCATCGAGCCTTCGCACGTGCTCACCGCCATGGGGCTGAGCCCGGAGCGGGCGCGCGCCTCCATCCGCTTCAGCCTGGGCAAGCAGAACACCGCCGAGGACGTGGACTACGCGCTCTCGGTCCTGCCGGAGGTCGTGGGCCGGCTGCGGGAGCTGTCGCCGCTGTACAAGAAGCACTTAGCGGTTAACCGTTAGCACTTAGCCGGTGCGGATTGGCCCGGACGTTATAATCATCTCAGCAAGTGGCAATGCTCCGAGGTCGTGCTCAAGCCGCTTTCTGCGGCCCTTTTTCCTTTGCGGTGGGAACCTCCACGGGCTAAGTGCTAGAGGCTAAGTGCGAATGGCTGCTTCTCCCATCGTCGTGGCCATGTCGGGCGGGGTGGACTCTTCGACCGTAGCGGCCATGTTGTGCGCCGAGGGCGAGCGGGTCATCGGCCTGACCATGCAGCTGTGGAACCAGCGGCGGCTGGCCGGGCACGAGGCCATGCCCGAGGCGGTCCAGGGGCGCTGCTGCTCGCTCGACGACGTCTACGACGCCCGCCGCGTGGCCGAGCACCTGGGCATCCCCTACTACGTGGTCAACCAGGAAGAGCGCTTCGAGCGCGACGTGGTGCGCCCCTTCGTCCAGGAGTATCTCTCCGGGCGCACGCCCATCCCCTGCAGCCTGTGCAACAATCACCTGAAGTTCGACCAGTTGCTGGTGACGGCGCGGCAGGTCGGCGCCGAGCGCATGGCCACCGGGCACTACGCGCGCGTAGAGTTCGACGCCGGGAGGAGCCGCTGGCTCTTGCGGCGCGCGGTGGATGAGGGCCGCGATCAGAGCTACTTCCTCTTCGGCCTGACCCAGGAGCAGCTCTCGCGTTCGCGCTTCCCCCTGGGCGAGAAGCGCAAGAGCGAGGTGCGGGAGATCGCGCGCCACCACGGCCTGGCCCTGGCCGACAAGCCTGACTCGCAGGAGATCTGCTTCGTCCCTGGCGGCGACTACAAGAAGTTCCTCGACGCCTACCTGGCGGAGCAGGGCGAGTCATTGCCCGACACGGCGGGCGAACTGGTCACGGCGAGCGGGGAGGTGCTGGGCCGGCACGATGGCATCCAGAACTTCACCGTGGGGCAGCGCAAGGGATTGGGAGTGGCCACGGGCTCTCCCCTCTACGTCATCCAGATCCGCGGCGAACAGAAGCAGGTGGTAGTGGGCGAGGATGAGGCCCTATGGTCACGCGGCCTGCGCGCCCGCGAGGTGAACTGGATCGCGATCGAGGACCTGCAAGCGCCGTTGCGCGCCCGCGTCAAGATCCGCCATCGCCACGAGGCTGCCGTGGCGCTGATCGAGAAGGCCGGCGAGCGCGAGGTGCAGGTGACCTTCGAGCAGCCGCAGCGCGCCATCACCCCCGGCCAAGCCGCCGTCTTTTACGATGGGGATCGAGTGGTGGGCGGGGGCTGGATCGCCTAGGGCTGGGGTTGCTCCTTCTGCCGGGCAGCCAGGAACTTCTGCTGGCAGTCGGCGGAGGCGCGGCGCAGCTCCCCGAACTCTGGGGCGCCGCGCAGCTTGGCCAGCAGGGGGTCGGAGTCCAGGGCAGCGGTGGCGCAGTAGTTCTGGTCCACCGCGCTGCGCAGCAGCCCCAGGGCGGCATCGCGCTGGCCGCACCAGGCCAGCAGCGAGCCCTGGTAGTACTTCATCTCGGGATCGCGCTCCGCCATGAGCGCCGGCCCTGCCTGGCCCACCAGGCGGCCGATCTCGGCGTCCGGGCGCGACTCCAGGCAGGCCTGCAGCAGGCCGCGGTACCAAGCGGGGTTATCGGGCATCTTGCCGAGCGCCTGCCGGGCCTCGTCCACCCGGCCGGCCCGCAGCAGCACCGAAGGCATCACGCTGAGCGAGAAGTCGGAACCTGCATCCAGGCGGAGGTAATCGGCCGCGCGCTGGGTTTGGCCCGTCTCCGCAAAAGCGAAGGTGCAGGAGCGGAAGTAGAAGTTGGCGGGATCGAGGCCCAGGGCGACATCGCACTCCCGCGCCGACTCGCCCAGCAGGCCCGCGTAGCGCAGCACGTAGGCCAGGGTGAAGTGGGCCTCGGCGCTCTCGGGACGGCGCCGGACCAGCGCCTCGGCTTCCAGATAGGCCTTGTCCAGCTCGCCCGCCTCCACCCAGTTCTCCGTGAGGTGAGCCGCGGCGGTGACCAGGTTGGGGTCCAGGGCGAGGGCGCGCTCGTAGGCGCCACTGGAGCGGTCGAACACGGCCTGTCCGCCTCCGGAGTAGCTGGCGTCCCAATAGTAGCGGCGACCCAGCGCCTCCCAGGCGGGAGCGTAGTAGGGATCCAGTCCCACGGCACGCTCCAGCAGGGCCACGGCTTGCTTGTTGGGGACGGGATCATGCGACATGGCTGCGCTGCGCAGATAGAAATCGTAGGCGGCGGAATTGCGCGGCCGCGTGGAGGACTCCCCGGGCGCGGCCGTGACCCCGACGGCGGGCAGCAGGCCCTGGCGGATCTGCACCCCTAACTGCCGCTGCACCGCGGTCATGTCCTGCACTCCGACCTCGAACGATCCCTGCCACGCGATCTGGTTCTTGCGCACGTCCACGTCCTCCAGCGTGACCCGGAGGCTCTTTCCCTCGCGGACGTAATGGCCGGCGAGCACGTTGGCCACCCGCAACTCCCGGCCGACCTGGGCGGGATCGAGGTTGGGCTCGGTGTACTGACGCGAGGAAGCCAGCGGCCTTACTTCCAGCGAGCGCGTGTGCGTGAGCACGTTCACGGTCTCGTCGGCCAGGGCGAAGCGCAGGTAGTCGATGCCGGGGTCCTGGGTGACGTTCTGAAAGGGAAGCACGGCGATGGTGTTGTTGGCGGCCGGCCCGCTGCGCGCGTGCTTGATCCAGTAGAGGGTCAGGACCACGAGCAGCATGACCACCACGCCCGCCAGTCCGAACAGCAGGTAAGTCTGGCTGAGGCTGACGCCGCGGAAGACGCTGCGCGCCGGGGCCACCAGGGGACGCACGCCCAGCGCCGCCGTGGTCATGCCGGCTTCCGAGTCGTGCTTCAGCCGCTGCAGCTCAGCGCGCAACTCGGCGGCGGTCTGGAAGCGCTTGTCGCGCCGCTTCTCCAGGGCGCGGCCGGCGATGGCCTCGAAGCCCACCGGCAGCGAGGGGTTCAGCTTCAGAGGCGACATGGGGCGGTTATGCAGCACCGCGTCCAGCGTCATCACGGTATTGCTGGCGTAGAAAGGCTTGTCCCCCGTGGCCATCTCGTAGAGCACCACCCCCAGGGAGAAGAGGTCGGAGCGGGTGTCGATCTCCTCACCGCGAGCCTGCTCCGGCGACATGTAGAAGGCGGTGCCGGGGATGATGTCGGTGGTGGTCAGGGCCTCGTCGCTGTCCAGGCTGCCACCGGCGTGCTCCTTCACCAGGCGATGTTCGGGAGCCAGCTTGGCCAGGCCGAAATCGAGGATCTTGGCCTGGCCGCGCTGGGTCAGATAGATGTTGCCGGGCTTGAGGTCGCGGTGGGTGATGCCCTGGGCGTGCGCGGCATCGAGTGCGTCGGCGAGCTGGATGCCGATGTCGAGCACCTGCGCCAGATCCATCGGTTTTTCGCGCAGGCGGTCCTTCAGGCTGACGCCGTCCAGAAGTTCCATGGCGATGAAGGGCTGGTTCTCGAACTCGCCGACGTCGTAGATGGTACAGATATTGGGATGGTTGAGGCGGGAAGCGGCTTGGGCTTCGCGCTGGAAGCGCTCCAGGGCGCGTGGATCCTCGGTCATTTTCTGCGGCAGGAACTTGAGGGCGACGTGGCGGCCCAGGCGGGTGTCCTCGGCCTCGTAGACCACGCCCATGCCCCCACTTCCCAGCTTGCTCAAGACCCGGTAGTGGGCTATGGTGCGGCCGACCAAGGAGCAAAGGCCTCCGTCCTTCTCAGCGCATGGTAGGGCGGTGGGATGGGCAAGTCAACGAACGGAGGGCGCCCGGCCCGGCGCGAGGGCGCGCCCGGGCTAGATGAACAGCTCCTCTTCGTCGCTGGCGGTGCGGCGGACAGGCTCGCGCGCCGTGGCCGCGGGCTTCTCGCGGCGTCCCAACATGGCCTCCAGGAAGACGTTGACGCCGCGCATGACCGCGCTCAGTTGCCGCACCGGGGAGATCACGGTGTGATGCACCAGGTCGGTGGTCTCTTCCACCCGGTCCAGGGTGCGGGTGACCAGCTCGTCGGCGCGGATCACCTGCAGGCGGGTGCGGTCTACCACGTCGGTCACGGTGGTGTCCAGGCGCTGCAACTGGTTGCGCACGGTGGTGGTGGAGACGGCGACGTTGTCCACGATGGTGTCGAGCTTGTCGCGATTGTCCACCAGCAGGGAGTGGGCGGCGTCCAGCACCGGAGCGGCGCGCTTGTGCACGTCCTCGGCCAGGGCTTCCACTTTGGCGCTGGTCTTCTTGGTGCTCACGTAGAGGGCGGCCAGGATGGCCATCTGAATGACCACCGCGACCGAGGTCACGATGATGAAGACGATGAGGAATGTGTTCATGGTGGCGCGCTCCGCGGGGATCCCTTTCCGAGGCGCTCCCGGAAGTGGCCGGATCGCCGCTGTTCGGGCCCGTGCTGCGGATGCCGCTTACTTCTTGTGAGAAGCCTCGGCGCTGGCCTCACGATAGCTCTGCTTGGCGGCGTCCATGGCGGCGTTGATCTGCTCCTTCTGCTTGCCCAGGACCTCGCGGCCGCGGTCCACCCAATCGTTCACCTGCTCGCGGGCGTGCTTGCCGCGGGTGATGACGTACTCGCGCCCTTCCTCGGCCCGCTCCAGAATAGCGTCGCGGGTCTCCTTTCCGGAGCGCGGCGCGTACAACACGCCGGCGATGGCGCCGATTCCCAGTCCCGCCAGGAACCACAGGAAAGCGTTGCCGCCACTGTTCTCTGACATAAGTCCTCCTCAGGGTTTCCTGAGATGTTCGGATGGTAGCACCGGCTTGGGGGCCGTGACAAAGACATTGCAGGGTGGCGCAGGAAAATCGGCGTTGCAACGGATAGTTCCCGCGCGCGCCTTCCGCGGCTTAGGGTTTCTGCGTGGGCCGGAGGACAATCTCGCTGGCGAAGGAGCGCGGCGCCTGGGTAACCAGCATGGCCACCACGTGGGCCACATCCTCAGGTTGAAGCATCTTGCCGGGGTCCTTGCCGGCGTGCGGGCTGAGTTCGGTCTGGGTGGAACCGGGACAGACCACGGCCACGCGGATGTTGAACGCCCGCAACTCCTCTGCCACCGAGGCGCACAGGCCGTTCAGCCCCCACTTGGAGGCGGCGTAGGCGGCGCCGTTGGGCAGCGCGTTCTTGCCGGCGAGGGAGGAGATGTTCACGATGTGTCCTCCGCCGCCACGCAGCATCAGAGGTACGAAGGCGCGCAGGCAGTAGTAGGGCCCGCGGAGGTTGGTGTTGATCACGCGCTCCCAGTCCGCCGGGGGCATCTGGTGGAGCGGGCCGCCGAAGCCGCCGACGCCGGCGTTGTTGACCAGGATGTCGAGGCGGCCGAAGCGCTCCGCGACCTGGGCGGCCAGGGCCTCGACGGAAGCCAACTCGGTGAGGTCGCAGGCGATGGCCTCGCAGCGGCCGCCGCCCTGGCGGAGGTGGGCGGCGGTCTGGTTCAGGGGCGCCAGTGAGCGCCCGCAGATCACGCTGAGCGCGCCCATCGCGATCAGGGTCTGGGCGATGGCGGCGCCGATGCCCCGGCCGCCGCCGGTGATCACCGCCACCTGGCCTTGGAGTGGCTTTCGAATGTCCATCTGCGCAGTCCTCCCGGACCCTGGGCTGCTTTTGCGGTGTCCAAGATATCCAGAAACCGGGGTCTCGGCATCATAGCTCAATAGTGGGGCGGTTCCCCGGGCGGCCCGCTTGCCTTGCGAGCGAGGCGCCCATATAATCCGTCCCTCGCCCGGGCGTCTGAGTTACGCCGTGGTCTGGACGATGCAGACGAAGGCGCGCGCACGACCCTAGACCGGGCTGGACGGATTCTCCCGGCGCAGGCGCGCCCGAGGGAGTCCCACGGCGCAATGACCCGACTGTTGAAGGAGCCCCGCATGAAGAAGTTGCTCGTCGTCCTCGTGCTCGCGTTGACCGCGGTTGCTGGATTGGCGCCGGGAGTGGCCTCCGCGCAAGCGGGTGGCTCGCAGGCTCCCATGGACCCGGCGGAGTACAACTCCTACGTCGCCGCCGTCCAGGCGACCAACGTGCAGGAGAGGATCGCCGGGCTGGAAGGGTTCCTGCAGCGCTATCCCAACAGCCAAGTGAAGGAAACCGCGCTGGAGCAGCTCATGGCCGCCTACCAGCAGACCGGCAATGCCGCCAAGATGTTCGAGACGGCGGACAAGCTGCTGCAGTCCTTCCCTAACAACCTGCGCGGTCTGGCGGTGATGGCCTACACCAAGCGCGCAGCCGCCCAGCAGGGCCAGGACGCGGCCCAGAACGCGGCCGCCGCCGAGGACTACGGCCAGCGCGGCCTCAAGGCGCTGCCCGCGGCCCCCAAGCCCGAAGGCATGTCGGACGCCGACTTTCAGAAACTCAAAAGCCAGTACAGCCTGATCTTTAACGGGGCCGTGGGCTTCGGCGAGCTGCAGAAGAAGAACTTCTCTCAGGCGGCCGAGCATCTGCAGGCCTCGGTGCAGCTCGATCCCAGCAGCTTCTATGACGTCTACCAGTTGGGCCTGGCGTACGTGCAGTCCACGCCCGCCAACCCGCTGGGGCTGTTCTACCTGGCCCGCGCCGTCATCATGAGCAACAACAACACCGACGTGAACAACGTGGCGGTCTATTACTACACCAAGTACCACGGCACCAAGGACGATTGGGACAAGGTGATGGCCGCGGCCAAGGACAACCCCGTGCCGCCCCCGGGATTCTCGGTGACCCCGGCGCCCAGCCCCGCCGAGATCGCCAAGAAACTGGCGGACTCCAAGGACCCCAAGCAGCTCAGCTTCGACGAGCTGCAGGTGATCCTCGTCTACGGCCAGCAGGACGTGGTGGACAAGGTCTGGGGAGCGGTCAAGGGTCAACCCATCCCCTTCGTCGCCAAGGTGATCGATGCCAGCCGCACCAAGCTGACCCTGGCCGCCACCTACGAGGACGTGCAGAGCAATACGGCCGACGTGGAAGTCACCATGGTCGCCCCCATCCCAGCCAGCATGCTGCCCAAGATCGGGGACCAGATCCAGATCCAGGGCAAGCCCGACAGCTACACCCCGAAGCCCTTCCTGGTGACGATGGTGGACGGGCAGTTGATCCAGCAGAAGAAGACGCCGCCACCGAGAAAGCCCACGACGCGGCGTCGCCCGCACTAGACCAGCCTCAGGCGGCAAAAATCAAGGGCAGCCCCCGGCGGGCTGCCCTTCGCCTTGGGCGGGAGGATGGTGAACGACTAGCGGCTGGCCTTCTTCTCTATGCCGGCCGGGCGGACCCCGTGGGGCGGGCGGCGGGCGCCGTTGCGCACCGCGCGCACATCCAGCTTGAGCTCGGCGATGGTGCGGCTGAGGGTGTTGCGGTGCATGCCCAGCTCGCGCGCCGCCCGGCACTGGTTGCCGTTGTTCTCCTGCAGCACGGTCAGGATGAAGCGCTTCTTGAACTCGCGCACCGCCTCCGAGTACAGGATGCCGCTGTGCACCATCTGTTGGATAAGAGCTTCGAGCTGGTCTTTCACCGGAGCCTCGCTTTCAAAACCACCACTGCACCCGCTATTTGGATCCCTGGCCGGGTTGGCCTGCCGCACCGCCGGGAGATGCCGCCGGCCCGCCCGGCGCCGTCGCCCGGCGCAGGGACTCCACTCCCTCGCGAAAGCGCGCTCGCAGGTCGCGGGGAGCCACCCAGCTCGCCCCGTGCGCCAGCACCAGGAAGTAGCCTCCCAGCCGCGAGGCCGCCAGGGTGGTGGAGCCCGGGGAAAATGCCGCCAGCCCCAGCACCAGCACGGTCACGATCAGCACGCCGCGCACCAACCCAAAGGCCGCGCCCAGCAGCCGGTCAAACCAACGCAACCCCGCCGCCTTGCCGGCCCAGCGGGCGATCCTTCCCGCCATGCCGGCCAGCAACAGGACCACGAAAAAGATCGTCAGAAAACTGACCCACTGCGCGATGGCCTCGGACTTCACGTAAGGCAGAAACCACGGCGCCCAGCGCGCATACTCCCAGACGGCGAACAGGTAGCCCAACACCGCTCCCGCCAGGGAGAAGATCTCAAAGAAAAAGCCCTCTGCCGTCGCCAGCAGCACCGACAAAGAAATCGTTACTACGATGACCCAATCCAGCCCACTCATGCCTCCGCCTAGGTCTCCAGTTCGCGGCCGGTGAGGCGGCGGTAGGCCTCCAGGTACTTTTCGCTGGTGCGGGCCGCCACCTCGGGAGGAAGCCCCGGGGCGGGCGGCTGCTTGTTCCAGCGGATCGATTCCAGGTAGTCGCGAACGTACTGCTTATCGTAGGAATCCTGCGCCCGGCCCGGGTGGTAGCGGTCGGCCGGCCAGAAGCGCGAAGAGTCCGGGGTGAGCACCTCGTCGGCGAGCAGCAGCCCCGCCGGCCCCTGCCCGAACTCGAACTTGGTGTCGGCGATGATGATGCCTTTGGTCAGGGCATAGTCCGCCGCCTTCCGGTAGACGCGCAAGGTGAGGTCGCGCAGAGTCTCGGCCAGCTGGGGGCCGGTGCGCTTGACCATCTCCTCGAAGCTGATGTTCTCGTCGTGGCCGCTGGTGGCCTTGATGGCGGGGGTGAAGATGGGCTCCGGCAGCTGGTCGGACTCGCGCAGCCCCGCCGGCAGCTTGATCCCGCACACCTCGCCGCTCTGCTTGTACTCCTTCCAGCCGGAACCGGAGAGATAGCCGCGGGCCACGCACTCGATGGGAACCATGTCGGCGCGCACCACCATCATGGAGCGGCCGCGCAACTGCTCCACGTAGGGGCGCAGCAGCGCCGGATAGCCATCCACGTCGGCCGTGATCAGGTGGCTGGGCACCAGGTCTTTCAGAAAATCGAACCAGAACAGGGAGAGCTGGGTGAGCACCCGGCCCTTGTGGGGGATGCCGCTGGCCAGGACGAAATCGAAGGCGGAGATGCGGTCGGTGGCCACGAAGAGCAGTTGCCCGTCCAGGCGGTACACGTCCCGGACCTTGCCGCTGGCGTGCAGTGGTAACTCCGGAAAATCGGTGCGCAGCAGGACGGAATCGAGGGTTGAAGGCATCTGCGGGAGTTTCTCTTCGTTTCCGAGGAACGTGGCGTATTCTAGCCGCCCGCCCGGTTTTGTCAACGGTGCAGAAAAAAGCTCGGAACCGCCGCGCATCGATTTTCCATGAAAAGGTGTTGACAGAAACGCTCTTCGCGCGCAAGCCGCGCCCAGAGCGGGATTCGCGGCACGGGCCGCTTGTGGAAAATCAGGCCCGCGCCTCTTCTCCGAAGCGCACCGACACCAGCTTGGAGACGCCGGGCTCCTGCATGGTGACGCCGTACATGACCGGCGCCACGCTCATGGTCTTCTTGCTGTGGGTGATGAGCACGAACTGCGTCTGTACGCTCATCTCGCGTACCAGCTCGGTGAAGCGCCCGATGTTGGTCTCGTCCAGGGGCGCGTCCACCTCGTCCAGGATGCAGAAGGGGCTGGGCTGGTACTGGAAGATGCCCACCAGCAGGGAGAGCGCGGTCAGCGCCTTCTCCCCGCCCGAGAGCAGCAGCACGTTCTGCAGCTTCTTGCCGGGAGGCGAGGCCACTACGTCGATGCCGCTCTCGGCGCTGTTCTCCTCGTCGGTGAGCCGCATGAAGGCGTGGCCGCCGCCGAAGAGCTTGCGGAACGTGGCCTGGAAGTTCTCGTTAATCTTCTCGAAGGCCTCCTGGAACTTCTGCCGCGAGACCTGGTCGATCTCGCGGATGGCGTTCTGGGTGTTGGTGATGGACTCCATCAGGTCGTTGCGCTGGGTCTCCAGGAAGCCGTGGCGCTGCGCGGTCTCGTTGTATTCCTCGAGGGCCATCATGTTGACCGGGCCCATGGCCTCCAGCTTGGCGCGCATCTCGCGATAGATAGCGTCCTCTTGGGCGAGCTGCTCGCCGGCTACCCGGGGCACGGCAGGATCCGCCAGCAACTGCTCGGAGGTCACGCCCAGCTCGTTGAGGCAGGTCTCGGCCATGTGCTCGGAATCAGAACGGAGTTTGGCGGCCTGAGCGGAGACTTCGCCGCGACGGTCGCGAGCGGCGTCCAGAGCCTGGCGCTCGGCCTTCAGCTCCAGCTCGATCTGGACCAGGCGCTGCCGCAGGGCCTCCGATTCCGCCTGCAGCTCGGCGACGCGCGCCTGCATGCTCTGCTGCTCGGCGGCCAGTGCGACCAGTTGCTCGGCGATGTGGGCATTCTCCTGCTGGCGCTGGAGCTGCTCGGCGGCGGCAGACTCCATCTGCGCGCGCAGAGAGGCCACCCGCCCCGAGACTTCCGCGACCAGGGTTTCGATGCGCCCCAGCGCCCCGGCGGCGGCGGCGCGGCGCTCTTCCAGGGCAGCCAGGCGCGCCAGGCTTTCGGAGGCGCGCTGCGCGGCGGTGTCCCGGGCGCTGCGCAAGGAGCCCAGGCTCTCCTGCACGGTGGCGATGGCTTGTTCCAACTCCCGGCGCTGCTTCTCGGCCAGCTCCAGTTCCCGGCGCAAGGCGGCGAGCGCGACCTCCTGCTGCACGCGCTCTTCCTCGATTCGCTTCAGATCGCACCCCGCGGTCTCACGGCGCTGCCCCACGCGCGCCAGCTCGGAGTCCAGCTGCTCCAGGCCGGTGCCCGAGGTCAGAGCCAGCTTCTCGCCTTCGCGCTTCTCCTCCTCCAGCTTGTCGAGCAGGGAAGTGAGGGCGGCGATCTCGCGGCCCAGGGTGGCGACGCGGGTCTCCTCGAGACGGAGCGCGTTCTCCATCTCCTGGATCTGCCGGCCCAGGTCGCGCAATTCCCGTTTGAGGGAGAGCGGGCCCTCGGAGCGCTGCTTGCCGCCGGTGACGGTCACGTTGTGGAAGCACTCGCCCGAGCGCGAGAGGAAAAAGGCGTCGGGATTCTCCAGGGCCAGCTCGCGGCCCACCTTGGGGTCGGGCACGATGTAGCCGTTGCGCAGCTTGGGCAGGATCACCTCCAGCGACTTGCCGAAGCCGTTGAGCACGCGGATGCAGTCCTTGAGCGAGACGATGCTCTGGCTGGGGGGCGCGGCCTGGCGGCTTTCGTCCACCACGAAGGAGAACTTGGCCTGCGAATCCTCGGGATGGACCAGGAAGGTGGCGCGGCCGTCCACGTCGCTGCGCAGCAATTGCAGGCCTTGGTCGGCGGCGTCCCAGGACTTGACGACCACGTAGTTGAGCTCGTCGCGCAGGAAGTCTTCCACCACCGGCTCGTACTGGTCCTCGACCTCGAGGAAGTCGGCGAGCACGCCAGCGGGCGCGAAATCGCGGCCCACCGCTCCCGACTGGAAGAGCCGCTTGACCGACTCGGTGGAGTAGCCGTGCTCGGTCACCAGGGCCTCGAGCGAGGACCTGCGGCCCAGGGCGGAGGCGAACTCGGCGCGCAGGCCGTCGAGGCGCACCTTGGACTCTTGCTCGGCGGCGCGCTTCCGCTCCAGTTCGCGGCGCGCTTCCGCGATCTGCCGGGCCAGGCCCGCCACCCGCTGCGACGCGGACTCGAACTCCAGGGCCAGCTGCCCACGGCGCCCGCCGCAGGCTTCGATCTCGGCCTGCGACCGGGTGATCTCGTCACGCTGCCGCTGGGCCTCGCGCCCCAGGGCGGCCAGGTGCTCCTCCGCCTGCGCCATCTGGTTGCGCACACTGGAGGCGGCATTCACCGCCTCCAGCACGCTGACCCGCAATTGCTCCTGCCGCGACTCCAGCTCGCTCAGCGTGGCGGCAGCCGCGAGGGCCGCCTGCTGCGCGGCCTGCGACTCCCGCTGGGCCGCGGCCACGTCGGCGGCCGCCGATTCCAGCACCGCGCGGTTCTGGTCGCGCTCCCGCTCGAGCCCGCCCAGTTGCTCCAAGACCTGCAGTGATTCCGCCTGGGCGGTGGCGGAGCGTGCGGCCAGATCCGCGCAGCGCTCCTGGTTGTGACGCTGCTGGGCGGCGCCGCGGTCGAGTTCCCGGGTGATGGCGCTGAGACGGTCGCGCCCCTGCGTGGTTTCGCCCTCGATGGCATAACCGCGCTGGGTGACGGCGCCGTGTTCCGCCTCCAGGCGGGTCACGCTGTCGTTCCGCGCCTGCACCTCCTGGGCGATGCGCTCCAGCTCCGCCTCCAGGGAGTGCGCGTCCTGCTCCAACTGCGAGAACTTGCTGGCCAGCACTAGGCGAAACTTGGCGCGCATCTCCTCGCGCAGGCGCGCGTAGCGCTCCGCCTTGGAAGCCTGGCGCTTGAGCGAGTTCATCTGGCGGGTGACTTCCTCGAAGATGTCGTTGATGCGGGCCAGGTTCTGCTGTGCCTGCTCCAGGCGCAGCTCCGCCAGGCGCTTGCGCGTCTTGAACTTGGTGATGCCGGCGGCCTCCTCCAGGATGGCGCGGCGGTCGGTGGGGCGGCTGGAGAGGATCTGACCGATGCGCCCCTGCTCGATGATGGCGTAGGATTCCGGCCCCAGCCCCGTGCCCATGAACAGGTCCTGGATGTCGCGCAGGCGGCAGAGCTTGCCGTTGAGCAGATACTCGCTCTCGCCGGTGCGGAACAGGCGGCGGGTCACCACGATCACGCCCGATTTCAGCTCCGGGGCCTTGAGCTTGCGGCGGCGCACCTTGAGCACGACCGCAGGCGGGTTGGGGTCCAGGTCGGCGCCGGCTTCGTCCTCGGCTTCGGGCTCAAGCTGGCCGGGCTGCACCTCTTGGATGGCGGCTTCCGTTTCGCGGGCGGCGCGGGAGCGCAGCCCGGCCTCGTCCCAATCATCCTCGGGCATCTGGTCGCGGATCTCGATCTCGGGGCCGGCCTCCAGCTCGGCAGGATTGCCCTCGTACTGCTCGGGATCGACGAGGGTGAGCGACACCTCGGCCATGCCGGTGGCGGTACGCTCGCGAGTACCGGCGAAGATGACGTCCTCCATGCGCGAGCCGCGCAGGGTCTTGGCGCTCTGCTCGCCCAGTACCCAGGAGATGGCGTCGGCGATGTTCGACTTGCCGCAGCCGTTGGGGCCCACGATGCAGGCGATGCCGTCGCCGGGAACTTGACCTCGGTGCGGTCGCAGAAGGACTTGAAACCCAGGATTTGCAGCTTCTTCAGTTTGAGCACCGCTCACTCCTTGGGCGCGCGTGCGTGAA
>Ga0187776_10001105_pt1 | contig 13259 bp, 9 predicted proteins | sample 0216_BV02_MP12_2_FD_132426 | JGI IMG/M metagenome (GOLD analysis project Ga0187776, IMG submission 132426) | Tropical peat soil microbial communities from peatlands in Department of Meta, Colombia - 0216_BV02_MP12_20_MG | ecosystem: Environmental > Terrestrial > Soil > Wetlands > Peat | place...
CCGATCAAGAAACGCACGGTGAAGGGGAGATTTATCTCTACAAAGAAGCCGGGATTTCGGAACGCCACGGAAAGATCCCGCTGTGGATTGTGTTCGTCACGATCACCTTGTTGATCTGGGGCATTTACTATACGATTAAATATTGGAACACCGCCTAAGGAAATGACCGATATGTAACCTCAGACAAAGATCGGTCTAATCCGGCAGCGGCTTCCCCTTCGTCTCCGGAGCAAAGGGGAGGGCGACGATTCCCAACAGATAGACGATTCCGATCAGACTGGCCGCCTTGCCGGGTTCGAACACAGTCCCCAGATATCCTTTGATCAAGGGGCCGGTCGATGCCAGAATTCTTCCGACGTTAAAACAAAATCCCACGCCGGTCGCACGGATCGAGGTGGGATAGAGTTCCGGGAGATAGATCGGGAAACCGCTGAAGATTCCGTTGTTGAAAAAACCCAGGATCGGAAGCAGCCATATGACAACGGTGTAATCCTTCGGCATATAAAACGTGACGGGCAACATCACAAAACTGCCCAGGCACATGAGGAAAAACGTGATGCGACGGCCGATGCGGTCGGCGATCGGTCCAAAAGCCAGATAGCCCACCAAGGCTCCGACATTGAGGCTCATCACGGAATAGCTCACATACCGATTGACACTGTCCGGGTCCAGATTCTGAGGCGCCAGCAATTCACGAACCAAGGTCGGCGTCCAGTTTGTGGCCCCCCAAAGACCGAAAACGGCCACAAAGGCCAAGAGGGATCCGACCACCGTGCGGCGACGAAGATCACGACGAAACAACCGCTCAAGACTGAAGGCGAGCAGTTCCTGCTCTTTTTCCGATCGCGGGGCATTCGGCCCTATTTGAATCGCATTCCTTCGGTCCTCATTCACCTTGAGCCATCGCTCCGGTTCCTTCACCATAAAACGGATTAAGAGAGTAACCAGCGCCGGAAGTACCCCGGTGAGAAACAGGATTCGCCATCCGTATGTGCCGATTAATAAATTGGCCAACGCGGCAAGAAAAAAGCCGGCCGCCCAGGCCGATTGAAGAATCCCCGCGGCTTTGGCCCGCTTGGCTTCCGGCCAGGTCTCGGCCACCAACGCGGCCCCGGCCGCCCATTCTCCGCCGATACCCAGCGCGGTCAAAAACCGGTAGAGCATCAGTTGCCACCAGGTCTGCGAGAGCGCGGCCATTCCGGTAAAGATCGAATAGATCAGAATGGTGAGGATCAGGGTTTTCGTACGACCGATATAATCCGCCAGGACACCAAAAAATACTCCGCCCACCGCCCACCCGATGAGAAAGACGGAGAAGATAATCCCGCCGTACCATTCGATGCCCTGCCTCGAACTCTCGGAGCCCAGCAGATCGTGAAGGGCGGGTTGAAGCGCCACCGCATAAAGGGTGGAGTCCATGGAATCAAAGACCCATCCCAACCAGGCCACGACCAAAACCAGCCACTGGTATCCGGTCACCTCGGCCCAAAAGCGTTTGGGTTCCTGTATTTCCAATCGATTCTTAGTTCCCAAGGGCTTTCTCCTTTTTTCTATTTTTTTCCGCCCTCAAAAATCCAGTTTGTATCATGGTGTCTATCGGGTTTTGTTAAAGTCAGGAACTCGGTTTTGGATCATCGTGTCGGGTATTTCCCTTTTCGAACTCTATGGAATTCGGGTGCTCAAGCGGGGATCAATCCTGAACGTTTTCTTCATCCATAACCAGAAGGGGGGCAAATCCGTTTCTTTCAGGGACTCGACCTTCAAGCCTTTCGCACTCAGGATCTGCGTTAATCGCTCATACGCCATTTGCTGCGCCAGCTGCCTCTGCCCCGACATACAGAGCGCGTAGATCCGGAGCCGAAATGCATCATCATGAAGCTGTGGGAATTGCTCGGCACGGCTCAGGGGTTCCACGGCCGCAGCATAATGGCGCTCGGAGATGAGGCGGATCCCGAAATGATACTGAAGAACGGGGCCCTCCAGACCTTGCAGTCCCGCTTGGGTCACGACGCGTTGCACATCCCAATCGCTGCCCAAGACCCAAAGGACCAACGTGTTTAAAGAGGTTTGAGTCAGTAGGCCATGGGCTATTTCGATATCGGGATGGGGCCTTTTGGGGTCCGTCCAGAAGGTGCTAATTATTTTCTGGACCTCAAAATAGGGAAGCGTGGCGGTTATTAGAGGTTCCGGCCACAGGCGTTTGATAAAAGGGCTGCGGGCAAAGCGCTCTTTGGCCGCGGTCACATCGGTGATGCCCGCACTGATCCGGCCCGCCTCTTTTTGAGAGCTGAAGGGAGCATCAATCAACTTCGGGTAATTGTCGACCAGGGACGGGCTCTCGCCGATCAGCGTTTTCAGATCGTCGGCATCCCCGATGAAGAGCGCCCCGAGTTGCTCCGGCCGTTCAACACCCACCGCCCTCATCTCGGGTGCTACAACCGGATCACTCCATTGACGGGTGAACTGTTCTTCGGTTACCGGGCCCCGGGAATTTCGGGTCCCCACCATCATCAAGCTTCCCGCCATCCCGTTCCACAGCGAGCAGTCCTCGAACACGTCGCAGAAGGCGTGCAGGATCGCCTTGGTGCTCACATCCGTCAGCAAATACAGCGGCAGCCAATAGGCGACGATTCCGCCTTCGGCAAGCCGGTCGTGAAGCATTTGAAAGTACTCGCGCGTATAAAGATTGACCACCCCGGCATTGCGGGGCGGGGGCGGTTCCGCCGTGATCAGATCGAAGCGCTGTTCCGTCGTCTGAAGGAAATAGCGCCCGTCTTCGATATGGACCCGAACCCGAGGGTCCTGGAGCGGCAGGTCGGCCGGGTTCGGGTAAACCACCGTGTTCATCTCGAGAACGTCCCGGGAAAGATCGACCACATCAATCGTCTCAAGGCCCTTCGAATCCGTCAATGCCTTGGCGGTATTGCCAATCCCGTAACAGATCAGGAGGGCTCGTTTGGGGTTGGGGTGAAGCGCCACAGGCCAGTAAACGAAGAGTTTCATGTAACGGCGGGAAGTAAACTCCGTTCCGGCCATCTGGAACGAGTTGGTCAACATCGCATAAGATAATGGTCTCCCCAGCAACTGAATTTCAAGGTAGATGATGGTTTCGGTAAGACCCTCGCGAAGGGCCGAGATTCTACCCCTATCGACGGTTTTGGTTGCATGAAGATACTGATTCACCGGAATCTGAAGGAGACGTTTCTCCATCGATCCGAAGGGATAAAACGCTGCGCTCAAGACAAACACGGCCGCACTGGCGTAGGCGATCCACTGCGGGGCTCGGTTTTTCAGAAACAGCAGCGCCCCTATTCCTCCATAGAGAACCGCCATTAGAAAAATCGACTTTTCCATTCCGAAGACCGGGAGGAAGATGAAGCCACCGACCAGTGACCCGAGCGCAGCGCCTACGGTATTCGCAAGGGTGAGGATTCCCGTGGTCGCTGTCTCGGAGGCGAAAATGGTTCGGAGGGCCGCGCCCATAAACGTAAAAAAAAGTCCGGAAACGAAGGAGACGGGAAACATGAGGGGTACACCGACTCGCAGAATATCGAGCGTCCTATAGATCGGGTAAGGCGACGCGGCGAAGGGCGAGATGACAAGGGGGAAAACCGCGTAGGACCCCGCGCATAAAAGGCCGGCTGCAAAGGCGATCGGCGAACCGAAGCGATGGGCCTCCGGTACAATGCGCAGCCCTTGAGCCCCCGCCAGTCCGCCCAGACCAATCCCGGCCAAAACAACGCCCAACATCAGGGCGAAGGCCATCGTATGACCTTGGACAAACAATAAGAGGAAGCGAAACCAAACAACCTCTAAGGCAAGAAGGCAGAACCCGGATAGAAAGGCGGCGGAAAGCCAGCGCCATCCCGCATCCCAAAAGAAGTCTCGCCGACCCCCACTCGCCGGTGCCTTTCGCTGGAGGGGAGCTCGCGTCGAAAGCCACACCGCAACGCCCGCGGCGGCGATGTTCATTGTCCCGGCCATCAGCGCAGTCCCATGCACGCCGAACGCACCAATCAGGTAGGTCTCGCCGACGACCGCTCCGATCACCGCGCCGACCGTGTTCCATCCATAGAGCCGGCCCAGTACACTGCCGAAGTTGGAGTCATAGGCCGTAAGGACCTTCGTCAACAAAGGGAGCGTTATCCCCATGGCCGTGGAAGGCGTCAACAGCAAGAGGAAAGCAATGAAGAGCCGAAGAGGATTTAGGACCCATGGATTCTCCAACAGCGGTCGAAACCAGGGAGCGAGGGCCGCTCCGAATACCGGAAGCAGGTAAACGAGCCCGATGCCGGACAGTGCAATCGCCAACTCGACTGCGGCGTAAACGCGAACCGGATTGCCGAAACGATCTCCATATCGTGTCGCCAGTGCACTGCCCAGGCCCAGCCCGCCCATGAAACCCGAAAGAACAAGACTTGAAGCCCAGATGCTGTTACCGAATGCCAGCCCTGCCTGGTGAAACCAGAGGTTTTCGAAGATGAGCGCGGATCCACCCGAAACAAGGAAGATCCCGAGGAGGAGGATCGTCATAACGGATCGTTTAGGGTTATGTAATTTGAAAATGGGTTAGAAGGAAAGGAAGATGCCTGGCGGGTCCAAGACCGCTGAAAAACGATGCCGCTGACGCCCCCCCGAATAACAAACATATTTTTTTGAATTTACTATAAACGGCCCTTGGAGTCAAATCGGACACGAATCGAAGAAATCGATGAAGTGGAATTCTTCAAAAGAAGGCCGGCCTTCGAATTATTTTCCGTCGGCCTCCGTCCGGTAGATCCAGGCCGCGGGAGGCATGGTCGTTCCGGCATAAAGCGCGCCTCGGTACGCGGTCATGGCTTCGATGGTCCCGGCGCTCAGATTTCCGGCTTCTTCCCAGTTCACCCCGTCCGTTGTACGAAAGATAAACCCGTTGATGGACGCATAAAGGGCATCTCGGTAGACCGCCATGGACGCCACATATTTCCCCGGTCTTCTGGAGGTCCCGTCAAAGACATTGTTCCAGAGGCTCCCATCCTCACTTTTCCAGATCTGACCGGTCCGTGTGTTCCCCACATAAATGGCGTTTTGAAAAACCGCCACCCCTCGAAGTCCGCCCGACTTCGTGACGTTCTGAGCGGCCTCTGTCCAGGTGATTCCGTCATGGGATCGGTACAGCTTTCCCGCCTCGATCCCGGCGTAAAGTTCCCCGTGGAATTCCGTTAGAAACCGCACCCAATTTTGAAACCCAGCCACGGATCCCGTCCCTAAAATTCCGGCCGCCTCCCATTGCTTTCCGTCCTGGGATCGATAGATCCGGGATCGGGCCGTCCCCGCATAGAGGTATCCCCTGAACACTCCTAGACTGATCACCCCGCGCTCTTCCGATGGAAGCCGCGCGATCGGAGCCCATCGCTTTCCCTCCGTGCTTGTCCAGATCTCGGGATTCGGATCGTTCGTCCCGACGTAGAGCGCCCCCTGAAACCGCGTTATTCCATAGGCGGTCACGTGACCGGTTCTCGCCACCTCCGTCCATTCAAGTCCATTGGGAGAACGGTAAATCACCCCGTCTCCTTCGACCCCGGCATACAGGACATCATCATCGACGGTCAGCGAAACGACATTCCATCCGCCGGGAACAATCCCGACCTTCCTCCAGGTGTGGGGATAGGGCTTTTTCAAGGGGGAAAGGTCATTCAGATAACCCGTGATCGTCTCGAGTTCACCGTCGGTCATCTTGCATCCGAACGCCTCACGCATCCAGCTGAGCACCATGACCCAGTCGCGGGACTGCGTGCGGTGAACCCGTGGACCCTCGCAGTCGCCCGCCAGACACAACCGATTGACCTCCAGCGCATGACAGGAGCCGCAGACCCGTGTCACCGTTTGTTTTGAACCATTTTGAGGCACGGCCGGTCCTGCCATCATGATCGAGAGGAGGACGCCCGCCGTTAGGAGACCGGTGACCCTTCCCAACCGCATCAATGGTCCATTGAATACCGGGTTAAAAAATCGACGATCTTGTTTGACTCTTCCGGGGTCAGATGGGCTCGCGGACTCATTCGACCTACGGTCAATCCCCAATCCCGTTGATTCGGCGGAACCCGCCAATAGGTCTTTTTCGAATTGAGGAGCGGATCGGCCCAACCATGGCAACGGTTGCACTTGAAAAACTCCGCCGGAACGCTCGGGGGGGGAGAGCTTTTCGGCCGTTCGACCGATGGCGTAAGAGAGGCCACGATCTCGGCGATGCTCAAAAAAGGATAGCCTTTCAGAGAGTCCCAACGCTTTCCTCCATCGATTGTTCTTACCAGACCCTGACTCGTTGTTCCGGCATAAAGAACCTTCGAGCTCTCCGGTGCAATGACCAGGCTTCGGACGTCCTTGACGGGCAGGCCGTTGTTGATCTGTTTCCAAATGGCTCCTCCGTCGCTGCTTTTCATAACGCCGTTCCCGCGCGTCGAGGCGTAAATAATCCCGGGTTGGCGAGGATCGAGGGCGATATCGCCGATCCAGATATTTTTTAAACCCCCACCCAACGCGGCCCAAGTTTCCCCTCCGTCACGACTCCGAAACAAACCGTTTTTGACCGTTCCCATATACAGGAGACCCGTCTTCGGTTCCAACACAAACGCCGTAATATGATGCTCCTCCTGAACAGTCCCGGGGACCGCTTCCCATTTGGAGGCATTCCGTTCCCGTTTAAACAGTCCCCGACTGGTTCCCAGCAAAAGCTCAATCGGGCCGGAAGGCAACGCGATTAATCGTTCATAAATCTCGATCCGAGCCACCGGAAGCCCCTCGCTGTAATAGATCCAGCTGGCTCCCCCGTCCGGACTTTTGAAGACTCCCGATGTCGTCGCCACATAAACCTTTTGGGGATGAGCCGGATCCAGGACTAGATCCTCGATCGCGGTGTTGCCCAGTCCACGATTCCTGTCGGTCCAATGCATTCCCCGATCCACGCTCTTCGAGACCCCACCGCCCCAGGCGCCTACGTAAAGGATGTTGGGGTCGGAAGGGTCGATCGCCACCGCATGATGCGTATAACTTCCCAGTCCTTGATTGATCAAGGCCCAGGTCGTTCCACCATCGCCGCTCTTCAGAATCCCGTAGTTGCTCGTCGCGGCATAAACGATTTTCGGATCTCGCGCATCGATCGCGATCCGGTGGATTACAAACGGTCCTTCCTTCTGTTCGGCCGCGACGGCCGACTCCCGGGCGAGAAGACCCATGAAGAATAACAAGATCCAGACGGCACAGACGCTTCTCATGGCTTGTCCGTCTCGCTTCGATGTCGGCCGTACGCCGTTAAAAAACGAATGACCTCTTCCTGCTCAGCCGGGGTCAACCCGGCGCCCGGACTCATCCGCTGAACGGTCGACTGCCAATCCCGTTGATTAGGAGAAACCCGCCAGTAGGTTGCTTTTTGGTTTAAGGCCGCGTCCGCCCAGCCGTGACATTTATTGCATTTGGAGAATGAGGGGGGCGGCGCGGCATGGGGCGCTTTGGGATACTCCGAGGAAGGCTGTTTCGTAAGAGATGCGATGATTTGCATTACGGGCTCGACCTCAACCTTCGCGGGGGGATTCCAGGTTTTACCGCCGTCTCGTGAAACAAAGATGCCGATGTTATGCGTACCGGCGTAAAGGAACTGCGAATTTTCCGGATCGATGGCCAGGCTCTCAACCTCCAGGGACGGAAACCCCGAATTGATCGCCTCCCATGTGGAACCCCCGTCTGAACTTTTAAACAACCCGCGATTGACGACCGAAACATACAATGTTGCCGCCCTCCCGGGATCCTTGGCAATCAAGCGAATCTGCTGTTTTTGGAAAAGCTCCCCGATCGGCTTCCAAGTCAACGGGGACCGAATGGCCGTTGGATCGGGGTTGACACCGTCGGAATCCAACGGGGCTTTAAAAAGTCCGCGATTCATCGTGCCGGCGTAGAAGGCCCGACCTGAAGCGTCATAAAAAAGGGCGGTGACAACCTCGTCAGGAAGGTTGCCATCCACGGCCTGCCAGGACGGAGAAGAAAAAGGTCTCCGAAAAAGTCCGCCCTGGGCCAAATAAAACTCCCCCGGAGATTTCGGGAAAACGAGAAGCGTCGAGATCACTTCGCCGGGAAAAGAGGGCAGGCCTTCATTAAAGGGCCTCCAGCCTTTACCCGCGTCATCGGTCTTAAAAAGTTCGCCGGTCGATGTCGAAACAAGGAGCCGGTCGGGTTGAAGGGGATTTAGAACCAGCGCATGGATATTCGTGTTGCCCAGACCGTTGTTCACCTCGAACCAATCTTCGCCGGCGTTCTCGCTTTTATAAACTCCACCTCCGAACGTCCCCAGATAAAGGATCTTCGGGTTCTTCGGATTCACCGCCATATGATAGACGCTGGTGTTCATCAGACCATGACGCGCAGGATACCAGCTGGCTCCCCGATCCGTGCTTTTGAGCACCCCCTGGGGTCGCACCGCGGCATACACGATTTTGGGATTCTGCGGGTCGATCACAATCTGATTGATCAAGAGGGGTTCTTGGAGTGCGGCCCGGGCCGGATTGGAAACAAAAAGAGACGCCAGGCCGATGACCGCGAAAAGAATTGTTGAATAGAAAAGGTCGATGGCCATGGCTTAAAGGGGGGGTGTCACGAGGCGCCCCACACTGGCGGCCGTGCCGGTCCGGTAATCCTTCCAGACCACAAGATATTCCCGGCCAACGGAAGCGACCTTTGCAAAATGATTCCCAACCGCCTTCGGCGCAATCATGACCTCCTGGGGCGTAACTGTTTTCTGGGAGAGATCGATCCAGGCCCCCTTGACGTCCCGGAGAACATCTTCGATGCCATGCATCGCCCTCCCTTGGGATTGGTCTTTTTCCCATACAATAAGGCAGACCGCTCCGGAACAATGCACCGATGGAAAAATGTGAAGGTTCGGACTGCTCTCGACCACAAACCCGTTCGATTCGTCCACTTTCCCGGAGGGGTCGACCCGGATCCCGGCCAGGGCATGAAGGGAGGGAGCCGGCTGGTCGGCCCAGACAACAACATATTTCCCTTGAGCCCATGCAACGGACGGAAAACCGGGATTGCCCGAACTACGGGAAAGAGCGAACCCATTCGGATCGAGCAGCTTTCCGGAAGCGGAAACACGCGCCCCCGAAATCCGAGCGGGGGCCCCCGGTGGACGATCCATCCAGGCCACCAGATATTGATTGTCCCCCCAGACCAGGACGGGATTGGATTGATCGCCCGGGGACTGTGCAATGAGAATCCGCTCCGGATCAATGACCTTCCCGTTCGGACTCACCCGGGCCCCGGCGATATCCCAACCCCGGCCCGGATTCTCTTCCATCCAAACGACCAGAAAATTTTTTCCATCCCAGCCGACCTGTGGATGTCGGGCATTGCCCCTCCCGACGGCGATCGGAATCCCGCCTGGATCGAGCGCTTTTCCATCCGAACGAAGCCGCGCACCGTATACCTCCCAACGCGTGTGACTTCGGAGATCCTGCCAGACAACGAGATACTGTCCATTCCCCACGGCGATGTCGGTAAAGATCTGGTTGGAAGGAGCCGTCGAAACCGGAATACCCTGGGGATCGAGTATCTTCCCGTCCGGACTCACCCGTGCGGCGTAGACATCATAGTCGTCGGGACTTTTTCGATCGGTCTGCCAGACCACCAAGAAGTTTTTTCCATCGGACGTGACGACCGGATCTTCCTCCTCGACACCGTTGAGAATCGATATCGGAATCTCCTCGGGCAAAAAACCCTTGGGGGGTTCCACCACGGCTGTCGCCGGTTGAAGGGAAAATACCACGAACGCGAATACCGTCATCATCAACCCCGGAATGAAATGAACCCCTTTCGGCATGGTCATCCTTCCACTCACCGTTTCCCGCGGCTGTAGGTGGTTAGGAATTCCGTGATCCGGTCCTCTTCGGCCGAGGTGAGGAACGCCCCCTTGCTCATCCGTTTCACGCTGACCGCCCAGTCCCTCCGGTTAGGAGCCACCCGCCAGGTTCCCCGGGTGCTGTTAATCTGGGGATCGATCCAACCGTGGCACCGATTGCACTTTTGAAATTCGGCAGGGGGCGTGATCTTCGAATCCTTCTTGGCCGTTTCATCTTCATGAATCAGGTCGGCGAGAATTTGCTGCATTGTCCGATGCGGCCCGAGCGGAAGCGGCTTCCAAGTTCCCCCGGCGTCACGGGACTGGAATATCCAGTGTCCGTAAGAACCGGCATACAGAATCGCCGGATCATGAGGGTCCATGACCAAGGTTCGGATATCCCGCTCCGGATCGGTCAGCCCGGCGTTCGTCTCCTTCCAGGTCCTGCCTCCGTCGAAACTCTTTAAGACCCCCCGGCCGGAGGTGGAAAGGTAGAGTATCTTAGGATTCACCGGATCGATAAGAATCTCCCGGACCCAGTCCTGGTCCAATCCTTTATCCAATCGCGTCCAATTTTTTATTCGATCGTCGCTGACAAACAGTCCTCCGTCATGAAGGTTCTCGAGCGTTCCCCCGTGCAAGACCGCGACATAAAGGCGTCCCGTTCGGGGATCATAGGCCATGGCCGAGATCCGTTTTCCCTCAAACGGTTTCCCGACCGACACCCAGCCCGCGTCATTCTCTTTCCGGGTATAAAGACCCTGTCTGGAGGCCAGATAAAATGTGGGAGGGGAGGTCGGAAGAACGACCAGCGACTGAAATTGCTGACTGTAGGTGAAGTCATCCCCTTGATTCAGCGCAACCCAGCTTTTCCCTCCATCGGGACTCTTGAACAGACCCGTTGAGGTAACAACATAAACCGTCTCGGGATCATTCGGATGAAGCACCAGAATGCCGATGTCCGTGTTTTGAAGGCCGTCATTCATCTCCATCCATGTGGAACCGCCATCGGTACTCTTAAACAATCCCGCTCCTCCGGCTCCCAAATAGAGGATCTTCGGATCTTTGGGGTGTACGGTCAGCTGATACAGAGAGTAGCTTCGAATCCCCCGGTTGATTTGAGTCCAGGTGTTTCCCCCATCGATGCTTTTTAAAGCGCCGATACTGTATGTGGTCAGGGCATAGAGATTCCGGCTGTTCAGGGGGTTGACCGCGATCTGGGACACGAAAAGACCTTCCGAGGGGACGGCCCATGTGGCGGCCTCCGTTCCGGGAAAGGAGCTTAAGATCAAAAAGAAAAAATAAAGGCGGGGATCCCGTATGAACCCAGACCGATGGTTCCTCATCATCGTAATGGTTTTTTTAAATAATGGAATCTTCGGAGGACGAAGCGATTCCGGGGTCTGTTGACGGATCACGAGTTGGAATTGATTCCGTAATAAAGCGGTTGGGCCACATCACCGCGAATCACGACAATATTAAACACGATCCCCCGCTTCCCCTGGCCCTTTCCAAGCATCTCCAGGATCTGCCGGAATCGGTCCGTTGAATCCACACCCATACCATTGATTCCTACGATCCGATCGGTCGATTCAAGACCTAGGCTGCGGAGGAGATTTCCTTCGACATGCGACAGATCAACCGCCTCGCCCACGGGGGTCGCGGTTAATACCGGCAACCCTTCTTTCAGCTGATCCTGAAAGTAACTTACAAAGTAGTTCACGTCGTCCCGGGAAATGGCCATTTTCGCCTTTTCCACCCGTGAGTCATAGGGGGGGATCACTTTCGAAATAACGGCCTGGCGAGCCCGCACGGGATCATTCGTGGACGCGGGTATCGGGATGGGGTCCAGGTCGCGACGTTCCTCCGGACTTCCGGAGGCAAGCCGGAGGGTGATAACTTCTCCTTCCCGGGTGAGGAGAACCTCTCCTCGTCGAACTTCGGTTAGGGTGGCTCCCCCAAGCTTTTCACCGACGGGGACAAATCTCTGCTTCCGGGTTTGGGGATCCTCAAAGACAGCCCCGGCTTGCTTTGAGTCTCCCTGGATAATCCCGATCAGCTTGTAGGCCTGAGGTTCTTTCGCAACGGGCGGGCGCGAGGATTCTTGCGAACAGGCTCCAAGCGCTAGCAATCCCACGATAAGCGAAAAACGCAACCCCATTCCTACCAAACGACACCGTTTACAGGCCATGGCCTTCCGATCCCCTTCAAATGGAAAACCGCTCTTTCCCACTTTAAGTATTCTATCTATATTATTCTGCGTATTCAACCCAATTTTATAATCCCTCCAACTTACGGCACGTTAATTGGAGTGGCGGTGCATCGGGTATTGTTGGTCTCATCCCCTTCCGCCACGGTATTGGCATCGTCCGCGTTGGCACAGACATAGTACATTCCCGTGGGCGTCGTTAAAGGAACAGTCAACGTTGTTGAGGCCGCGCTTGTCGCATTGATCCCCAAAGACGTCACCGAACGGGTCTGCGTAATCACCACATCATCCCCGTCCCCATAGGTCGCGTTGCTCGAGAGATGGAACGCGATCGTAAAGCTCCCGGCCGACGATCCGCCCTGGTTCTTGGCGGTGTTCGAAAGGGTGAAATTGGCTCCCGCGGCCACCGTGGTCGCGGTGGTCGAGGTCACGGTCATGGTCAGATCCGGCGGCGGCACGCTGACCGTAACGGCGCTGCAGAGCGTATTGTTTGTCTCATCCAACTCCGTGACCGCCGCCAGAGAGTCCGCCATCGCGCAGACATAGTAATTTCCCGGCGGGGTTGTGGCCGGGACCGCCAGACTCGTCGTGGCCGTGCTGAACGCCCCGGCCGCCAACGACGTCACCGACCGGGTCGTCGTAATCGCCACATCGTCCCCGTCCCCGTACGTGGTGTTCAACGATAGGCGATAGGCGATTCTAAAGGCTCCCGCCGGTAACAGTCCCTGGTTCTGCGCCGTGTTGGTCACCGACAGCATCGCCCCCTGATTGACCGTTGACGCATTCGGCGTCACCGCCGTCATGACCAGATCCGGACCCGAAACCTGGATCGGCGTTCCGGTGCAAAGGCTGTTGTTGGTCTCGTTAGACTCCGCCACCGTGCCGGCGCTGTCGGCCATGGCACAGACATAATACGGTCCCGGCGGTGTCGATGACGGAACGGTCAAGGTGGTCGAGGCCGCACTCGTCGCCCCGATCGCCAGGGACGCCACCGAACGGGTCTGCGTAATCACCACATCATCCCCGTCCCCATAGGTCGCGTTGCTCGAGAGATGGAACGCGATCGTAAAGCTCCCGGCCGACGAACCGCCCTGGTTCTGCGCCGTGTTCGAAAGGGTGAAATTGGCTCCCGCCGCCACCGTGGTCGCGGTGGTCGAGGCCGCGCTCATGGTCAGATCC
>Ga0187776_10001106_pt1 | contig 13258 bp, 11 predicted proteins | sample 0216_BV02_MP12_2_FD_132426 | JGI IMG/M metagenome (GOLD analysis project Ga0187776, IMG submission 132426) | Tropical peat soil microbial communities from peatlands in Department of Meta, Colombia - 0216_BV02_MP12_20_MG | ecosystem: Environmental > Terrestrial > Soil > Wetlands > Peat | place...
CAACCTACAACCGTTGGAAACGTCGCACCCTTACAGAAGAGGACCCTGTGAAGCTCTTCGATCGGGCCATGGGATAAATCCTATGTAGGAATCCTTTTTTGTTGGCTCCGGTTTTTAGCCGGGGGCTGAGTAGGACTGGGCAGGAAATAAGGAAGGGGGAAAAATGATATCATCAGCCGATCGACTCTTGGAGGGGGCCATTGACCTCCACTGCCACGGATACCCCGAGATCTGCTTTGAAGTGAAGATGAGGGCAGAGGACTTGGAGGCTGCCCAATTGGCTGCCCAAGCGAAGATGAAGGGTTTCGGGCTTAAATCTCACATGTGGCCAACGGTAGGTCGAGCCTATCAGCTGAGGAGTCAACTGAAGTGAGTCGAGGTCTGGCCGAGTATGACCTTGAAAACCAGCGCCGGAGGTTTCAGTCCTTGGACAGTGGAATCTGCTTTAAAGCAGGGGGCGAAGGTGATTTGGATGCCCACTTGGAGTGCCAAGAATGATATCCAGCGGGGAGGGTTCAGCCATTTGATGAAGGGTTGGCTTACGACTATGAATTCAGATTAAGCCCGGAGATGGCCTGACGGTTTTTAATGATTCGGGAGAAATAGATCGGAAAGTGAAAGAGGTTCTAGCCTTGGCCAAAGATTATGACGTGGCGGTCTTTACCGGCCATCTTTCCCCGGAGGAAGGGTTGGCTGTTGGTCGAGAAGCCAAAAAGATGGGTTTCAAAAAGTTAATTTTTTGCCATCCAGATAGTAGGACTGTGGGAGCCGAGATGGAACATATCAAAGAGATGGCGAGGATGAATTTCTTTGTCGAATTTACTTTTCTGGGCTTACTCCCCGCCCTTTGCAGAATCAGTATCCAGGAAATGTGCCGAAGGGTCAAGGAAATTGGAGCAGAGCGTTCGGTTCTCACAACAGATTCATTCTTTGATTGGGCCTCCCCTCCTTCAGAAATGATGCGGATGTTTATCGCTTCTCTATTAACCCAAGGGATAACCGGGGAAGAGATTCAGATGATGGTCCAAAAAAACCCCAGTGAGCTGCTGAATGTGTAATGGGAACCCCTTCGTGCAGAGCATAACCGTCAAAAATTAGGGTATTTTCAAGCATCAGGCGCGGTAGAGATGCTGGCGGCCAGTACCCCACAGGCCGCAAAATAATCCTTGACAAGATGTGATTTTTAAAATATTTTTTTTAAATGTTTCCGCCTACCGGGGTCGTAGTTAAGCTGGTCTATAACGCCGGCCTGTCACGCCGGAGGCCGCGGGTTCGAATCCCGTCGACCCCGCCAGTCGAAAAAGGTCCCTTGTAAGTGGGTGACAGGGGACCTTTTACATATTCCGCCGCCACCTGAGGAAGCGAAAAATGAAAATTCTTTTTATGCAGCCCTCGCAAGAGCGGGGCTTGGGATTCCGCAGCCTGGCCGTGGTGGAGCCGCTGGGACTGGAGTCCATCGCCGCGAACCTGCCCGAGCACAACGTAAAGATTCTGGACTTGCGTATCGAGAATCGCCTGCCCCGGGTCCTGGAGGAATTCCAGCCGGATTTCTGCGGCATCAATTGTTCTTTCACCATCGACGTCTACCAGGCGCGGGAAATAGCCACCACCATCAAGAAATGGAACCCGAGGATTCCTGTTTTCGTCGGGGGGCACCATGCCTCGCTCTCTCCGGAGGACTTCTACTGTTCGGATATTTACGGAGTAGTGGTGGGGGAAGGCGAAGCTGCCATCCGCGACCTGGTCCGAGCCTGCGAACAGGGACGGGACCTGAAAACCCTCCCCGGCCTGGTGATCAACGAGCCCTCCGCCCCCTTTTACACCCCGGAGCGCCCCATGGTGGAAAACCTGGACGAAATCCCCATTCCCGCCCGGAACCTGACCCGGCATTACCGCAAACATTATTACCTGGGGTTCCAGAAGCCCTTCTCCATCATGGAGACCGCCCGCGGGTGTGCCTACCGCTGTGATTTTTGCAGCGTGTGGAAATTCTTCAACGGGAAATGCCGGATGAAAAGCCCCGAGCGGGTCCTTGAGGAAGTGAAAACCATCCCGGAGAAATACATCTTCTTGGCGGACGACAACTTTCTCCAGAGCGTGCCCCGGGCCAAGCGGATCGCCCAGCTCCTGATTGACAGCAGGATTAAGAAACGCTTTACTTTTCAAGCCCGGAGCGATGCCATCGTCCGTCACCCGGAGGTCATCCCTCTCCTTCGAAAAGCCGGATTCTGGAAAGTCTTCATCGGTTTTGAAAAGATCGACGAAGAGGCCATGAGCCAGCTGAACAAGCATAACACGGTGCAGAATAACGAGGAGGCTCTCAAGGTCCTCCGGGCACATGGAATGGAGGTGATCGCCGCCTTTATCATCGATCCTTCCTTCCAGAAGCAGGATTTTCAGCGCTTGCGCCAGTATATCCTGGACCGGAAGCTGTATTCTCCTTCCCTGACCATCCTGACCCCTCTTCCAGGGACGGACCTCTTTGCCCGGGTCAAAGAAAAGCTGGTCACCACCAATTACGAGCTCTTCGATTACGTTCACGCTGTTCTCCCCACCAAGCTGAAGCTGGCCGATTTTTACCGGGAGTTCACCGAACTCTATAAGACGGGCTACGCCTGGTCGCAGATCGGCTGGGAAGGCGCAGCCGCCATCCTGCGTCATACCTTTTCCATTTCTCACCTGATTTCCATGAAGCGGGCGGCGTGGGACTCGGTCAACCCGATCAACTACCTGGCTGGCCACGAGCGGGAAGCGGTTCCGCTGAAGGTGAATCAGGGCTGGGCTGGGCTATCGGGTTGCGGGCAGTAAAGCAACCGATAGACCTGGGCGCTGCCGATGACCCGGATGACATAATTCCGGGTCTCCAAATAGGGGATGTTCTCCACAAACTCATCTTCCGCCGAAGAAAGGCTGCTTGCCAGCCATTTCCGAACTGCCTGGGGCCCTGCGTTGTAAGCAGCCAGGGCCAGATGGACCTTTCCTTCGAATTCCTCCAGCATCTTGGCGAAATACCGGCTCCCCAGACGGATGTTGACCGCCGGGTCGAAGAGCTGATCCTCGGAGAAGGGGCGCACCTTCAGTTCCTTGGCGATTTGCCTGCCGGTCTGCGGCATGACCTGCATTAACCCCCGGGCACCTGCCGGGGAGACCGCCTGGACCTGAAAGCGACTCTCCTCCAGGATGAGGGCGGAAAGAAGGGCGGGGTCAAGATTGCACGCCTGAGAAAAGCGATTGACCAGGGAGGAATTCCCCAGAGGATAAGCAAGCAGGTAGAGAGTCCTTTCTTTTTCGGAGGAACTGCCGGAGAAGGGTTTCAGAGCAAACTTCTTGCGGACCAGAAGATTGGAGCGGTAATACTCCTCGCTTTCCCGGTAGAGACGGGAGACTTCGATCCATTTTTCATCCAGGGATCCCCCTTCTCCCTCCGCGGCCTCCAGTTCGTCGATGGCCCAGGGGCTCAGGGCCAAACGGGCCAGGAGTCTCCCCTTTTCCAGATGAATCGACTTGGGGCCGGGGGAATTGGTTTTCATTTCCTCGACCGAGGAGAGAACCCGGTCCTGGAGAATTGGGACCGGCCCTGGAGAAGCCCGGGGCTCCAGTCCCCGGGATGAGATCAACTGGCTGTAATAGGACGCCGGGTACTCCCTCAGAAGTTGCTGGTACTGTTCCTCTGCTTCTTCCTTCCGGTCGATCTTTTCCAGCGCTTTGCCACTCCAATACAGCGCCTTTTCCATCCACCGGAAATGGGGTTCTGCCTTCTTCAACCTTTCCCATGCCTGAAGGGCTGCGGCCCAGTCCTTTTTCTGGTACTGGACCCAGCCCGCGTTCCATAGGGCCGGAAAACGGAAAGGGCTTTGGAGGAATTGGTCCGCCACGCTCAGGTAAAGAGACACCGCCTTCTCGGGTTCCCCCCGGTCTTCATACAGGCTGGCTTTCAGGTACAGAGCTTGAGGCAGAAAGGAACTCCGGGGGTAGGAGGCCTGGAACAAATCATGAATCCTCAGCGCCTCTTCCCTGCGGCCGCTGCGGGTCAAGGTCTGAAAGAGGGAGAAGAGGCTCTTCTCGGCCATTCCTTCGTTTCGCGAAGAGCGGACCACGAGGTCCAGGTTCTCCACGGCCTTCGAGTACTGTTTCAGGCGGAAGTAGCTCATTCCCCGGTGATAGTAGAGATCGTCCACCCACAGTTCCCCAGCATAAGTGGCAGGATAACTCTGTGCAGGAAGACCCTCGATCCGATTCATTTCCTTCAGGGCAGTTTCATACTGATGGGCTTGGTAGAATTGGAGGGCGCGGTTGAAGAGCGCTTCAGTGGATATCTTTTTCACCGCCACTTTCTTTTCCTGGGCCAAGGCCTCCCATCGGGTGCGGGCTTTCTTCGCTGCCCCATGAAGGGGATATTTCATCCAAGTTTCCTGGTAGGCCTGGATCGCCTCCGAATATTGGTTCAACCCTTCCCGGGCCTGCCCCAGAAGGAACCAGGCCTGGGCAGGGATATCCTTCCAGGGGCTCCCCTGCAGAATCAGCTCACAAACCTCGGCCGTATTCTGGAAGTCCCCGGACTGGAAGTAGATCTCGGCGGTCCGCAACCGGGCCTGGGTATTCACGAGGCTCTGGGGATAAAGGTCAAAAAGGCGGCGGAAAACGGCCAGGCTCTTCTCTCCTTCGCTCATTTTCTGCAAGGACTCCCCTTGAAAGAAGAGGGCATAGTCGGCGAGCAGCGGATGGTTTTCAGCTGCCCGGGAGAAAGCCTGAGCCGCCTCAGGCCAATTCTGCAGTTCCCGAAAGACCTGCCCCTGCATGAAGGCTAAGTCGGCAGTAGAAGAAGGTTCTTTGGAGGCTTCTTCCAAACCTTGGAAAATTTTCAAGGCCTCGGAATATTCCCCCTTTTTAAAAAGCAGGACCCCTTGCTCGAACTGCCCAGGGAGGGAAGGAGCCGCCGGAAGATCGCCCCCGGGAAAAAGAAGAGTGATCAGAACGAAGAAGGAGGGAATACCCAAACGGGGATTGTCTCTCAAGATTCTTATCGCCATAGGATAATAATAGGGTCTCCTGGTTTAAGGCCCAAGGTTTTCCGGGCATTTCCCCGGTTCACGGAAATTTCCAAAAATCCTCCGCTCCCGAAGAGGGCCATGGGCTGTCCCGGGAGCCCCTCGCGGTAGGTCCGGTAGACCCGGTCGATCTTCCAGCCCTTCCCCTTGATTTGAAAGGGACGGGTTTCCAATTTCCGGCCGTAATCCTCGCGGGCCAGGTTGGTAATCAGGTTTCCGAAAGAATCAGCCCAGAGGATGCGGGCCCTCAATCCTCCTTTGACCATTCGAGGCCGGGGCAAGACAATGGTTTTCAGGCCCTCAATCTGCGGGCCGAGCTTTGAGGGGTCTAGGCCCAGAGATAAATGCCCGGCAACAGGAGCAAAGATGTCTCGGCCATGAAACGTATCGCTCACCGGAGAGAGAAAATATTTTCTCTCCTTGATTTCGTACCCTGAGGCCGTTTCTTTCCCCCCCAAGATACCGCTGAGAACCCCGTTGTCCGGACTAACGAAAAGATGCTCTTCTCTTTTTACGACGATGGCCTTCCGCCGGGAACCTACCCCGGGGTCGACGACTGCCAGATGGACCGTTCCCGGAGGAAAGAATGGAAAGGTGTTTTTCAGGATATAGGCCGCCTGGAGAATGTTCTGGGGTTCAACCTGGTGAGTGAGGTCGACGACGCGGCATTCCGGGTTTACTCGGAGGATGGCCCCCTTCATGGCCCCCACGTATTCTCCACCCCAGCCAAAGTCGGTTATTAGGGTCACAATTCCGGATCGGTTCTTGCTCATTTAGAGTCGCAAATAAAATTATTTTCGGGATGACTTTTGACGGTCTTTCAATCTCTTGAATCGTCACCCCGGTGAAACCCGAGGTCTAGAACATCTTGGAAAAACTGGTTTCCGGAGCCTGCCCCGGACCCGATCCGGGGTACGCCGGAGTGTCGAGTTTTATGAAATTTCGACTTTCCACCAATTCATCAATTTTCTTTTTTATACCTTTCCAGATAGTCTTGAATGTACCGCCGCACCTCTTTCTCCGGTTGGACGATCCCAAAATGACCTTCACAAAGGATATCGGCTTTCAAGCCCAGAAGAATTCCCATGGACTTTCTCCAGGCCGCCAGGTCCGAGCCGAAGGAATCCGAGAAGGGCCCGTGGATATCTTGCCCGAAGAGGACCCTTTGCCCCTCCCGATCCAGAATGATAGAAATGGACCCCGGAGTGTGACCCGGTGTGTGAAGGCAAAGGACCTCTCCTTTTTCGAATTTCAGAACTTCCCGCACTTCATTTAACTTGATGTCCACCGGAGTGGGCGGAAAGGTCATCCGGTACCAATCGGCGGCGGTCTTCCCCGAGTCCCCCTTCTCCATGGCCGGGGCATCCAAAGAATGGGCGATGATCTGGCATCCAGTCCTCTGACGGATTTCGGGAATGCCTCCGATGTGGTCAATATGGCAATGCGTGGCGACCACAGCGGCCAGGGTTTTGTGGTGCAGTCCCAGAGAGGCGATATTTTCAAGGATGGCAGGCACGGTCCTTCCCGCACCGGCGTCGATCAGAACCAGGTCCCCCAGGTCCAGAAGGTATACGCAGCAATCTTCAGGGGCGGTCAACTCTGGAGACCCGACCAGGTACACGCCTCTCACCACTTCCCGAAGATGATTCATCCGTGCGAGCTCTCTTTCTCAACCGTTTCGGTGAATGGTTCGAAAGATCGGCAGGGTTTCGACGGTCTGTCCGTTCAGGAGGAACCCATGCCAGTTGGGGTGATGAACTTGGGTTGGCATTTCTTTTCCTCCAATGTAAGAAATCGAGGCCGTTGTGTCAAGTCACTTAGTCATAAAGTCGTTAACCCCATTTTTCTAAGAGACTCGGGCCCAGGATTGTCTGCCTTTCCGCGTCGTAGGGCAGGCCATCACCATACTAAAAGTCTTCCATGTCCATTTTTGGCTTTTCCTCCCCCATTATTGTAACCTACCAAAGCTACAGGCACTTTCTCGATGAAAAAACACGAATCATCTTAACAAATTACCCCAAGAGCGCATTCCTTGCCCATTGGCATATGAATTGCTGATTCTCGGAAATCGGACGGGAGGTTTTCAGAAAATAAAGAGCGCTGCGTACAGGGGCCTTACAGGCCCCCCGAAGGACCCGTACCTCCGCTAACTCTACCACGGCCAGCGAAGGCCTTATATAAGGAGGACCTACTTGTTTTTTCATTTCCTCTCCCTGGTTTTATCCTTTTTCCCGTATATTCCCTCAATTTCTTGGCATGCATTGCGAGGGTTTCTAAAATTTTTCTTTCCAATCTTTTCATCAAGTGCCCCCAGCCCTCTATCCCCTTTCCTTCCTTGTCATCTCTTCTCCCTTCTTCTCGGGAGTTACTTTACCTTGCGCCGAGCCTTGGATTCTGATCTTCTATCCATTGGTGCATCTCTTATCCGTTTCCCGGGGTTTTTTTTCAAGAGGATTCGATCTTTCCTCCCTCGCTTCGGAGGTTTCCCCGGTGACATTTTCCCACCTTCTCTGCGTTCAACGCCATAGCCCTTATTCTTTTTTTTCTTTAATCTTCTTCCTTTCGGCCCGGGCGGCCCTTCGTTTCTTTCGCCTCTTAGTGGGTCTTGACCTGGCCTTCAAGTTTGGGGAAAAAACTCAAGCAGCTAAAAACCGGCGGGTTCTTGCGGTGGACGGAAGGGCTTCTGATTCAAAAAGGATTGGGACTTTGTTCTGGAGGTGGGAAAAATGCCCTTGGACTTCCGCTCCATTCTGGGACTTACTGCTGGCGACTTGAGATTATTTTTTCTTCCTGAACCCCGGGAAATAGGGAGATAAACCCTTTCTCTTAAGTTCTTGGATAACCTTCAACCCTTCTTCCCGGGTGTTGAACTGCCCGGCTACCGCTCGATACCAGGTTTCTCCCGAGGGCAATTTCCTGGGAATGACCTCTACGGTTTTTCCCCGGAGAGAAGGCTCTCCTTTCAAAAAAGCCGCGTATTCGGCCTTCAAAAATGTCCCCAGTCGAACCTGGCAGGTCCCATCGGCAGACGGGATGAGCAAGGATTCCTCATGGACCTCCGGCAGGCGGACGCTCTGGCGGTCCGAGAGTTTGTTGGGGTCGCCAATCTTAGGGTTGGCTTCCAATATTTGGTCTACGATGGAGGTATTGGCAACGCCATAATTCCGAAGGGCGATGGAATAAAGCGTATCTTTTCCTCTAACCAATACTGTTTTTTTCGCCACCGCCTCTTCCTTTGCTCCGGGCCCTGAAGCCTGCACGGGAATCGGCTTGGTGACTGCAAACTTGGGTTCGGCCTTGGCTGACGGTTTCGGTCCTCCAGCAACGGGCGGGGATTCGGGTTTCCTCGGGGCCGGCCCGGTCTCCGCGACAGGGAGCGGAACCGGAGATTTCGTTTCCCCTCCGGATGGAGGTGTGGACGGCTTCTTTTCGGCAATTGCGGGGGAAGAAGGTTCGGGAACGCCGGCGGAAGGCTTTTTCTCGGCCTCCGGCTGAGGAGGGGATTTGGCTGCCAAGTCGGGTTTCGCTTCCGGGGGTCTTATTTCTTTTACTACCGGCGGCTTGATCGGAAATCGGGAAGAGACCGTCTCTTCCGGACTCTTCAGGTACATTCTCCCCAGCAGGATGATGGCTCCCACCCCGCACAGGGCAAGCAGCGAATAAGCCAGCTTGCGAAAAAGGGGGTTCTTGATCCTGTAGGCTAGTGTTTTGGGCTTCAGGGATTCTTCCGATTTCCAGGCGATTCGCTCTTCTTCACCCGCAAAATCCAAGTCCTCGAGAACCTCGGAAACGATGGCGGAATCGACCTTTTTCTTGGAAAGGCCGTAACCGATCAAAAAGGAGTTGTCGCAAAGGATATTCAGCTTCCGGGGATTCCCTTTAGCGTGCTGGCAGATCAGGTCCAAAGCGTCCGGGGTGAAGACTCGACTGATCTCGCTGTCCGCTTTCTGCAGTCGGTGGGAGATATAGAGGCGGCTTTCTTCCTCGCTCAGGGGGTGGAGCTCTCCCTGGACTTCAATGGTCTCCAGGAAATCCTTCAGTCTTTCAGACTTCAGAACATCTTTTAATTCGGGCTGCCCCACCAGGAGGACCTGAAGCTTTCGGGAGCTGATGTTTTCAGGGGTCGGCAGAAGGCGCAGGTCTTCGATCACTTTAGAGCTCATTTCGTGGGCTTCGTCGATGACCAGAGCCAGCGTTTCTTCGGGAGAGAGGCGGTGAAGGAAATCATTCAGCTGCCCGACCAAGGAGTCCTTGTCATGCGATGCGGCGGGTACTCCGAGATTCCGGAGAACCTCTTCCAGCAGGTCTTCGATCGTTCCGGGGGGATGAAAGATAGCCTTGACCAAGGTTTTCGGATCGACCGTGTTCAGGAAATACTGGATCAGGGTGGTCTTTCCGCTGCCCAAATCGCCCAGGATCAAGGCAAATCCCTTTCTTTCCTGAAGGGCCCGGACCATATCGTCCAAAGCCTGCTGATGGGTTTTCGTCAAATAGAGGAAGACAGGGTCAGGGTTAACGTTAAAAGGCTCCTCGGAAAAACCATAAAACCAAGTGTACATGTTTCGTCCTTCGCTGAATAATTAGGAGAGAAAAAATAAGTGAAATTATAGAATGGGTATTTTGATTGTCAAGGAAAAACTTGGGAGTTGAAGAATGGTTTGAGGGATAGGCATCGGGCTTCAGTTCAGGTCGTCATTGAGTCACATAGTCGGGTCGTCATGATGCCGATGGGTTTTTGAATTTTAGCCTGTCCTGCCTTATGGAAAAATCCTCCAACGACAATGGTTCCATTCAACTCCCGGACCGATCGACCATGCGACTATTTGGCGAGAAACCACTCGGGCCTTCCATATTTCCTGGCCGCGGCGATAAAGAACCGAGCCCTCTCGACCGTGGCATTGTAGGGAAGCTCGCAGCCCGAGGACAGGATGAACGCCCCGCCGGGGGCTGCGGTCCGAATACACTCCTTCACCGAGTTCTCAATCTCCTCCCGGCTTCCGCTGACAAAAAGAGAAGTCGCCACGTTTCCCAAAAGGAGGATTCTCTTTTGGGAGACCTCCACCATCCTTTTCAGGGAAGACGGGCTGTCCATGCTTAAGGCCACGATCCCCAAATCCATCAGGTCCTCCATGAGGGGATCGATGTGTCCGCAAATATGCAGGGAAAGGTTTATTTTTTTCTCCCGAAAGAACTGGACGATATTCTGGTGGCAGGGCTTGATGAAGCGGCGGTAAATCGCCGGAGAGATCAGGCTGCAGGAAGAAGCCGCTTCCCCCATGGTCAGGCCGAGACCGGTCTCGACCACCCCGGCCCCCAGAATCTGGGTCACTTCCGTGGTGAATTTTAGGAGCTCCCCCACAAACCCAGGATCGTCCACGGTGTCGTAGATCAACTCCTGAGTCCCCCTCAGACCGGCAGCAATAGTCCACGGGCCAGTAACCGTTCCAGACATGGCCACCTCCCGAAGGGAACTTGCCACGGTCCTGCAGGCTTCCAGATAGAGGGGGTATCTCCCGCTGGATTCAGGCCGGGGAATTTGGAGAGCCGAAATCGCCGCCTTCCGAGAGAGCGCGTGTTTTCTCACTTGCGGAACCCCATCGTCCGGAAATTCCAATTCCGCCCCTGCTGCTTCAGCCTCCAGGAAGATGTCCCAGCCCACCTCCACGCTGTCATGCTGGAACATTTCATGACAGATCAAAGTAGAATGGGCCAGTTTACTCCCCTCTTGATAATATTGACGCGGGGAGCATCCCAGAACTCTCGCCCGGAAAGGCCCGAGGGTCAAGCTGTAGGGAATGCGGTCGGCATACGTCCGCTTCATCGCCGCTCGGATTCGGTCACGGCTGGTGATTTCAGGCATTAAACCTCCCCTCCAAGAGTCATAGCTCACGACTGATCATTCATGGGCTTTTCCAAGCCCTATCAGCTGCCAGCTTTGTTTATTGAACTAAACCGGCAAAAGGTTGACGCACAAGACCCATATGGCTGAAAGAAGGACGAAGGCGATCAGACAGTAACCCATGATATCCCTCACCGACAGGCCGCAGATTCCCATCAGGGGAATCGTCCAGAAGGGGTGAATGACGTTGCCCAACATTTCCCCCGAGGAAAAGGCCTGGATGACCCGGGGAAAGTGAAGCTCCAGGCTCTGGGCGGCCTTTGCCATCAGGGGCCCCTGGACCTCCCAGACGCCCCCGGATGTGGGGGCGAAGAGGTTCAGCACCACCGCATGGAGAAAAATCAGGGTGGGGTAGGTAGCCGGGCCGATCAGCCAGAGAACCCAAGCCGTGGCCAGGGCCGCAAGTCCGGAGGAGGCCAGCATGCCCTGGGTGCCGGCATAAAACGGGAACTGGACGATGATCCCGTGGGCGGCCCGGGCCGAGTTTTCCAGAGATTGCAGGAAATGCATGGGGGTGTCATGAAGGGAAAGGGCCAGGGTGAAAAGGACAAAGATCAGAGTATTCAGGTTGAAGGCAAAGCCTTGCCCGTAAAACCAAAAAACGATGTAGGAAAAGCCCATGATGGAGATAAGCCATACCGGCCAGCGGCTGTGTTCAAGCCATACGCCAAAGGCCAATTTCCCTTTCTGATGCACCTCCCGCTCTGCGGCGATGGTACCTAGCTCAGCCCGGTCCTCTCTTTCAAAGCGCTCCAGCAGTTCTCGCCCGGGAGGAGTGGCCTCCTTCTCTTCGGGGGAGAGGACCCCCAGCATGGCCATAACAGCGGCCAATCCAAGGATGAACCCTAGAAGGCTCACTAGACTCCAGGCGGTTTCCGGGGTGGGGCTTGAGCCCATGGCTTTTTCTAGAAAAGGGGCCGCCTTTCGAATCACTACGGGGTCAGAGGCGAAGAGGCCCAAGTTTCCAGAGGCCATTCCGATAAAGGCGCTGGCCACCAGAAGAGGATAATCGATGCCGGAGACTCTTCTCCCCATTTCTCTGGCCAAAAAAGAGCCGGCGATGATTCCCAGCCCCCAATGCAACAGGGAGCAAAGGGCGGTAAAGGCGGTGAGAAACAAGACCGCCCCCCGGGGAGAAGAGGGAAGGGCGGCCAGAAAACGAAGGACTCTTTGGCTCAAGGGGGCGCTGGCAACGCTGAACCCGGCGGCCACCAGGAGAACCATTTGCATGGAAAAAGAAAGAAGGTTCCAAACTCCCCGGACCCAAAATTGTACCATGTCGAAGGGGCCTTGGTAGGTAACCAGGATACCCAAAAAATATACGAGAAAGGTTAGCAGGATAACGAAGAGAAAGGAGTGGGGGACAAAATAAGCCACCCAGAGGTTCAGCCTCCTGGCAAATTTCTGGAATCCTTGGGAGCGCATCATCGAGGAAAATCATTCCTTCCATTCAGAGGTGGAACCCGTGGCAACCCGGACGGTTTTTCTACACCCCGTAAATATTGATACCCCCATGAGGAAAAGTCAACTTCAAAAATATGGAAGGGTGCAAGGAGATTTCCGATGGGCCCACCCCCACCCCTTTTCCCCCTTCCGAATTTGGCCGATGGAAGCCCTTCAGGTGCCCAAAACTTTAAGGAACTATTCATATTGACAAAATAAAAACCATAGGTTATAGGTGGATAGTTCGGTGAAGACGTTCCTCCCTGAAGATTCCTCGGGGAAAAACCGTCAAGCAGACCTTTGGGTTGCGCTTCCTGCGGTTTTAAATCAAAAAGAAAAGGAAACGGAAAGGAGACTCTGTATGGCCCATAACGTAACTGCTCCCATGGTGGGAAAGATCGTGGACATTAAAGTGAAAGTCGGAGACCAGGTCAAAGAAGACGATGAAATCGCCGTCCTGGAAGCCATGAAAATGGAGATGCCCATAGTGGCTCCCGCCTCCGGCGTGGTAAAGGAAATCAAGGTTTCCGTCGGCCAGACCTGCGAAACCGACATGGTCCTGGCAGTCATCGAATAAAGTCATAAGCTTCAAGTCACAAGTCTCAGGCCACAAGTCATAAGCCGTAATTCTCGAACTCGACACCTGGGGTCTGAAGCCTGGGAACTATTGCTTGGGACCTGAGACTTGAGACCTGTGACTTTTTTCCGGGAGGGAAATATGGACTTCAAGCTAAGCGAGGAACTGCAAGCCATCCGTGAAACAGCCCGTGATTTTGCCGAGAAGGAAATCATTCCTTTTGCGGATAAATGGGAGAATGAAAACTACTTCCCCCGGGAAGTGATCAGGAAAATGGGAGACTTGGGCTTC
>Ga0187776_10001107_pt1 | contig 13257 bp, 15 predicted proteins | sample 0216_BV02_MP12_2_FD_132426 | JGI IMG/M metagenome (GOLD analysis project Ga0187776, IMG submission 132426) | Tropical peat soil microbial communities from peatlands in Department of Meta, Colombia - 0216_BV02_MP12_20_MG | ecosystem: Environmental > Terrestrial > Soil > Wetlands > Peat | place...
CAGGGTGCAGACGATGACGTTGTGCGCCTCGGGCGTGTTCTCGACCACGATCAGCTTGAGCGGCCCCACGTCGAGGCCCAATTCCTCCGCGGCGTTGCTGCCGTCGTCGAGCATGCGCCGCTTGTAGGCAGGGTCGACCCATGCTCGGGCGACCATCTTGGCGCCGCGGCCGGCGTTGCGACCGTCCATGTCCTCGACCTGGCGGCGCACCTCGTCCGCGGTGACGACGCCCTTGTCGATGAGGAGCTCGCGCAGCGCGATCTCCATCACCCGATAGTAGGTGAGCGTGTCGTCCTGATCGGGACGCGGCGGCGAGCGGTGGACGTGCGCGTGGTCGGCGTGATCGTGGCCCATCGCTTCAGGCAGGTTCCAGCCAGTGTTGATAGATCTCGACCTCGACGACATCGCCCGGCTGACCGGCATAGTCGGGCCAGACGTCAGGCTGCCGGAAGCGTACCCGATACAATGGCTGGGCCGGTTCGCCTGAGCGCGCATAGGCGAGCTCCTCGGGATTGGGAAAGGCGCCGCAGAGCCGCTCGACCACGCCGCGCTTGCCGCGGATATAGAACGGCGTGCGGACATGACCGATCGGGTATGCGGCGCGCACGGCGACGCGATCACCCGCCCGGAACCGGGCGGCAACCGCCTCAGGCACGCGGTGCCTCCCGCGCGCGAACCGTCTCGATCTTGCGGCCGAGCTCGTCGACGCTGATGACGCCGCGCTGGATGAGCGTCTGCGCGATGGCGTGAATCCAGCGCTCGTAGTAGCTCATGCTGTGGTACGCCTCGGGGCCGAGGCTTTCGATGTTCCGGCGCAGCTCGTCGGTGCTCACCAGCCGCCGGTCCTTGCTGCCGAGCAGCATCATCAGCGCGTCGACGCGCTTCTCCCACAACGCGTAGTCGTGCTCGGCCAGCTCCACCCGGCCCGCCGGCAGCCCGCCCAGATCGTGGTGGCCGCGGGGGCCGTCGCTATCCGCCATCGGACCATTATCCGCCCGATCGAGCCTTCGGAGCCACCGGAACGTTTCGCAAAGTCCTTGACCCGGATCATTGGCGCAGCGGCAGGTAAGGCATACCATTCCCACGCAGCGTTCCTGCGCCGAGGCAAGCGCTTTCGAAAGGCGACTTCGGAGGAGGAAATCTCCGGGCCGAGCTTTGGCGCCGCGCGCGCAGGGCCCCGATCGCCATCCAAACCGAAGAACGGAGAATCGCGGATGACCTCGTACGCTCCTCTCCACCTGCACGTCCCAGAGCCGCCCGCACGGCCGGGCCAGGAGACCGACTTCTCCTATCTGCGTGTCACGCGCGCCGGCGCAGTGCGACAACCGCCGCTCGACACCAAGCCGTCCCACACCCGCGACCTCGCCGACGTCATGGTCCGCGTACTCGACGACGACGGCAACGCGGTCGGCCCGTGGGATCCGCACGCCGACGCGGAACTGCTGCGCGCGGGCCTCGCGACGATGCTCAAGACGCGCGTGTTCGACGCGCGCATGCTCACCGCGCAGCGGCAGAAGAAGATTTCCTTCTACATGCAATGCCTCGGCGAGGAGGCGATCGGCATCGGCCAGGCGATGGCGCTCGCCCCGGACGACATGTGCTTCCCCACCTATCGCCAGCAGGCCTTCCTCATCGCCCGCGGCTACCCGCTCGTCGACATGATGTGCCAGCTCTTTTCCAACGAACGCGATCCGGTCCTCGGGCGGCAGATGCCGGTGATGTACACGTCGCGGCGGCACGGCTTCTTCTCGGTGGCGGGCAACGTCGGCCTGCAGTACATCCAGGCGGTCGGCTGGGCGATGGCTTCAGCGATCAAGGGCGACAGGCGCATCGTCTCGGCCTGGATCGGCGACGGTTCGACCGCCCAGCCCGATTTCCACAACGCGCTCACCTTCGCCGCGGTTTATCGCGCACCGGTGATCCTGAACGTCGTCAACAACCAGTGGGCGATCTCCTCGTTCCAGGCGATCGCCGGCGGCGAAGTGGCGACCTTCGCCGCGCGGGGCCTGGGCAACGGCATCGTATCGCTGCGCGCCGACGGCAACGATTTCCTCGCCGTGCTCTCCGTGTCGCGCTGGGCCGCCGAGCGCGCGCGCCGCGGTTTCGGCCCGACGCTCGTCGAATGGATCACCTACCGCGCCGGCGCGCACTCCACGGCCGACGATCCTTCGAAGTACCGTCCGGGGAACGACTGGGCGCGCTTTCCGCTGGGCGATCCGGTCGCGCGGCTGCAGAAGCACCTCACCCGGATCGGCGAATGGTCCGAAGAGCGGCACGCGCGAGCCCAGAAGGAAGCGGAAGACCAAGTGGTCTCGGCGCAGAAGACCGCGGAGAGCTACGGCACGCTCGCCTCGGGCCACGTCCACGACGCCTCCACCATGTTCGACGACGTCTACAAGGACATGCCCGCGCACCTCAAGCGCCAGCGCGAGCAGCTGGGAGCGTGACGATGGCCGCCATGACGATGGTTCAGGCGATCCGCTCGGCGCTCGACGTCATGCTCGGGCGCGACGACAACGTGGTGGTTTTCGGCGAGGACGTCGGCTATTTCGGCGGCGTGTTCCGCTGCACCGACGGGCTGCAGGCCAAGTACGGCACGTCGCGCGTGTTCGACGCGCCGATTGCCGAGGGCGGCATCGTCGGCGCGGCGATCGGCATGGGCGCGTATGGCTTGAGGCCCGTCGCCGAGATCCAGTTCGCCGACTACATGTATCCAGGCTACGACCAGATGGTTTCGGGCGCGGCGCGTCTGCGCTACCGCTCGGCCGGCGACTTCACCGCGCCGATCACCATCCGCATGCCATGCGGCGGCGGCATCTACGGCGGGCAGACGCACAGCCAGAGTCCCGAGGCGCTGTTCACGCACGTCTGCGGCCTGCGCACCGTCATGCCCTCCAACCCGCGCGACGCCAAGGGACTCCTCATCGCCTCGATCGAGTGCGACGATCCGGTGATCTTCCTCGAGCCCAAGCGCATCTACAACGGCCCGTTCGACGGTCACCACGACCGGCCGCTCGTGTCCTGGTCGGGGCACCCGCTGGCGGAAGTGCCGGAAGGCCACTACACCGTGCCGCTCGAGTCGGCGGCGGTGATCAAGCCCGGCGCGGCGCTCACGGTGCTCGCCTACGGCACGATGGTGTGGGTCGCCGAAGCGGCGGCGCGCGAAGCCGGCATCGATGCGGAGATCATCGATCTGCGCAGCCTCTGGCCGCTCGACCTCGAGGCGATCGTCGCTTCCGTGAAGAAGACCGGCCGCTGCGTCATCGTGCACGAGGCCACGCGCACGAGCGGCTTCGGCGCGGAGCTCGCGGCGCTCGTGCAGGAGCACTGCTTCTTCCACCTCGAGGCGCCGATCGAGCGCGTGACCGGGTGGGACACGCCGTATCCGCATGCGCAGGAGTGGGCCTACTTTCCCGGCCCGGATCGCCTGGGCAAGGCGTTCCGACGGGCGATGGAGCCCTGACATGGCGATCCACGTGGTGAAAGTGCCGGACATCGGCGAAGGCATCGCCGAGGTGGAGTTGGTGGAATGGCGTGTTCGCCCCGGCGATGCGGTGGCCGCCGATCAGCCGCTCGCCGACGTGATGACCGACAAGGCGACCGTCGAAATCCCCTCCCCCGTCGCGGGCAAGGTGCTCGAAGCGAAAGGCAGCGCGGGAGACAGGCTCGCCGTCGGCAGCGAATTGCTGCGGATCGAAGCGGACGCGGCGAGCGGCACGCAAGGCGAGGGTGACGCCGTGCGTCGTCCTCGCGAAAGCAGCGATGCAGGGCCGGATTCATCCGGCCTACCCGAGGCGCGAATGCATTCGCGCGGGCAAGCTGACGCCAGGCGCGAAGCGCCGGTAACGCATGCGGCCGGCGCACGGGGATCGGTCGCGCCACCGTCGCGTTCTCCGGAAGACAAGCCTCTCGCCTCGCCCTCGGTGCGCCGCCACGCCCGCGAGCTGGGCGTGGACCTCGCGCAGCTTCGCGGCACCGGTCCCGATGGACGCGTCGTCCACGACGACGTCCTGCGGCACGCCGCCGGGGGCACCGCCAAGCCCGCAGCGGTGGGCCGCTACGCCGAGCGCGACGGCGAGCGCGCCGTGCCGCTGATCGGGCTCCGCCGGCAGATCGCGCAGCACATGCAGGCGAGCCTGCGCATCCCTCACTTCACCTACGTCGAGGAAGTCGACGTCACCGAGCTGGAGGCGCTGCGTTCGCAGCTCAACGAGCGCTTCGCCGCGACGCGCGGCCGGCTCACGCTGCTGCCATTCCTGATGCGCGCGATCGTGCTCGCCATCCCGGCCTTTCCGCAGATGAACGCTCGCTTCGACGACGCACAGGGCGTCGTCACGCGCTACGACGCCGCGCATCTTGGCATCGCAACCCAGACCGACAACGGCCTCATCGTGCCGGTGGTGCGTCATGCCGAAGCGCGAGATCTCTGGGCCACCGCCGCGGAGCTCGCGCGCCTCGCCGACGCCGCCCGCACCGGCAAGGCGACGCGGGAGGAGCTTTCTGGATCGACGATGACGATCACCAGCCTCGGCCCGCTCGGTGGCATCGTCTCCACGCCGGTGATCAATGCCCCGGAGGTCGCCATCGTCGGCGTCAACCGCATCGTCGAGCGGCCGGCCATGCGCGGTGGGGCCGTCGTGCCTCGGCGGCTGATGAACCTCTCGTCGTCCTTCGACCACCGCGTGATCGACGGGCAGCACGCGGCGGAGTTCGTACAGGCGCTGCGCGGCTATCTGGAGTCCCCGGGGCTGCTGTTCGTCGATTGACGCTGGGGCGATCCGAACGCTCCAAATCGTCGCCGGCGCAGCCAAGCGGCGATCTGCCGGCCGATCGGCTCGCCCAGCTCCGGAGCGATGTCACCGCCGCTCACCCGCAGCACCCATCGGCCATCGGGATCGCGACACGCCTCGACGGCAACGAAATCGAACTGGCGACCGAGCTCGCGGCGCAGGGCTTGCCGGTAAGACACGCCGGATCGTTCGGGTTCCGCTCTTTGCGCTTACACTGCCATCGCTGGACGCCGGCCGTCGTCTGCCGATGCCGACGCCGTCCCGCCGCTTTCGCCAGCGCGACGGCGTCGGCGCTCGGTCACTGCACCGTCACGCGCGTTCCCGTGACAGTGCCGCTGATGTGAACGAGCACCATGCTTTCGTCGGCGTTGTATTGGTCGATCGTGAAAGGGCCCTGATAGCTGTTTCGCGACTTGTTCAGCGTGACGGTTTCGCTGACGATTGCCGGCCCCAGGAACTGCGCGGGCGAGGGAACAGGTCCGCCCATGGAAGGAGGAGTGTCCTCGCTGACCCATGCCAAAGCGAGATGCGTGAGCTTGTAGGTGAACGGTCCGACTTGTGCCCAGACTCCCATGCAGACGTCGCCCGTGCTCGGCGGCCGACCGCCGGAAATCATGATTTCGGTACCGTCGGCGTGCCACTGCACGGTGCCGAAATCGGTCGTGACACCTTCGGGTACAGGGTTGGGAGGTACACCGTCGGAGACGAACGTCACCTTCCAGAGGCCCGCGATGCCGCTGTTCGGTACGCTCGTCTCGTGCCCGACGGGAATGAACTGCCCGGAGCCGGGAAGATAGACCGCCTCGATGAGCCTGGCGCCTTGCCGCTGGGGCGTGACGCGTTGCGCCGGCGGCACGGCCGGGTCGTAGAAGCTGCAGCCGGCCATGGCGGGGCCGGCACCGATCGCCGCCAGGGTGCCGAGACCAAGCGCCAGCGCACACGTGAGAGGCGCACGCTTCCACATCGAGTTTGCCTTCATGATCAATCCTCCTGGAGTTGGATGCCGAGTCGCGCGGTGTCGTCGCGCGGCCCTCAATAGACCACGTCGGGCGGAGGTCGGGAATCGATTTGCGACGAAACCGGCCGATCGCCGCGCGAGTGCCCGCGCACACGCGACGGATTCGCCGCGGTGATCAGCGGGCTAAAGGCTTTTTTACTCGAACGCGTAGGTCAGTCGCGCGTAGTACATCCGGCCGCGCGGGTCCGCGTACTGGGGGTCCCAGCCGGTCGCCCCCGCATTGCTGAAGGGCGGCGCACGATCCGTCAGGTTCTTCACCCTGAAATCCCCTCTTCGGGCCACAGTTCGGGCCACACTTTGCCGACTGTTTGGTGCGTTGGCCGCTCGCGATCTCGCAATGGGTCTTACCGAGCCGATTGGAGATGAAGGAGGGCCGGTCGGTCATCCCTGCGGCGGGTGCGCTGACGCGCCATAGCGCGGCCATGGGACTTGCGTCATCAGTCCGGCTTCTTCGTGGGCTCGAGTGCGCCGCCGATTCTCTGGCAAGTCCCTTTGGGGACCAACTTCCAATCCTCAGGATCATGATCGTCCTTGCTGAGCGTCGCGCAGGCGTGCCTGCTCGTGCCGCAGTCGTTCTGCCCGGCCTTCGCCACGCCATAGCATTTTTCCATCCCTGCTGCGGCCGGTGCGTTGTGGGCAGGCACTGCAGTGGCGATGCCCAGGGCCAGCAGGCTCGCAAAGGCTGCTTGAATCGCGCTTGATTGGCTGCTCATCGTTCCCCGATGCGACGCCATTATCACCGGTGAAGCCCTTGTGTAACGTGCGACTGAATTGCCAGTGTATACACCTGAGGACCAAGAAGTAACAAGGAAAACTTCTGCGGAATCGAGCATAATCGTTGCCGAAGTGACGTGTGCCCCCGGGGAGGCTACGGCCCGATGGTGGTCCGCCGGAATCTGTATCTCATCTGGCTGGCGCTGACGCTCAATGCGTTGGCGCCGGTTCTTGCATACGCGCATATACACATTGGCGCGAACGGCGAGATCATCGAGCACTGCGCTGCCGACGAACCCAGCGACACAGACGCGCAAGACCATCATTCGCCTTCCGGCAAGGGGACCGTACCGCATTGCCCGTATTGCGCTGGGTTCGCGGCCGGCGTTTCCCTTGCTTACGGCGGCTTCGGACCGAGCCAACTCGCCGAGGTGGTGGCGCCTTCGGTTCCTCCGCCGCGATCCATATCCTCCGGACGATCCTCGGTCCGCATCGCGCAACAGCGCGCGCCGCCCTCCCTCTCCTGATCGACCTACCGCGCTTGGCGACGGCCTTCCGTCGCACGCGGCACGCTCGTCTGCCGCCTGTGAGGGGCAGCGTCCGCCTATCTACTGGACCGCGGTGTAGCGACTCGGCGCTTGCCGGTGACACCGTCTCACCCGCGAATCGGGGCAGCAGCAAACAGGAGGAACCGCAAATGAGACTTAACCAATGTCGCATAGCCAGCGCGCTCGTGCTGGTTGTCGTTGCCGCGTGGACTACCGTGGCATTCGCCTGCGCCACCTGTGGCTGCTCGCTATCGACCGATGCGGCGATGGGATATTCGGCCGCGACCGGATGGCAGGTGAGCTTCCAGTTCGACACCATAGACCAGAACCAGCTTCGCTTCGGCAGGCACAGCGTCTCGTTTCCGGAGGTCGCGCAGATCAACAACGACGGCGGCTCGCAGGAGGTGGAGAAGGAGACGAACAATCACTACTACACGCTCGGCGTCAGCTATTCGCCGAGCGCCGACTGGAATTTCCGGTTGCTCGTGCCGTGGGTCTATCGGAATCACACCACCTATGGGGAGTCGCCAAACCCCCTCACGCCGGACCTGATCAGTGGCGCGTATGTCGATTCTCTCGGAGACATGCGCTTCATAGCCGGCTACCAGGGCTTTCTACCGACGCACAACCTCGGCGTGCAGGTGGGCGTCAAAGCCCCAACCGGGAATTATGGCGGGCCGAACGCCGACGATACGGGGATCGCCGGGCGTCATCCCGTCGCGTTCACCTACGGGCCCAACTCGCTCAATCCTTCGCCGGACAACCTCCTGGACACGAGCCTGCAGCCGGGGACCGGCAGCACGGACCTCGTCCTCGGTGCCTACTACTACCAGGCGATAAGCCAGAACTTCGATGCGTTCATCGACGGACAGTACCAGTTCGCCATGTTTCACAAGCTCGATCAGCCGAGCGAGGACTTCCGGCCGGGCAATCTTCTCAACGTGAGCTTTGGTTTGCGCTACGAGGAGAACCCGCACGTCGTTCCTCAGATCCAAGTGAACATTACGCACAAGGCTTCGGACCAGGGAACGCTTGCGGACACGGCGAACACGGCCGGGACCGTCGTCTATGTGAGCCCCGGCGTGACCGCCATGGTGGCGGCGAACACGCACGTCTACGGCTTCGTCCAGCTCCCCGCCTACAGCAACCTGCAGGGCTATCAACTCTTTCCGCGCTGGACTGCGACGCTCGGAATCAGCTACGCGTTCTGATGGTGCCGGACTCGCAAATGAGTCTCCTCATGAATCCGCGTACTATGCGACGCCGGCTGCTACGCGCAATGGCTGCTTTCTTCCTGGCGATGGCGGGCACGTTGGCCGGCCTGCAATCGTGGGCCAACGATCTCAAAGTCGGCCAACCTGCCCCACCGCTCGTATTGCAAACGCTCGATGGTCGCAGGATCGCCACCAGCGAGCTTCACGGGCAGGTGATCGTCTTAACGTTCTGGGCAACCTGGTGCGACCCCTGCCGTGAAGAGCTCCCTGTGCTTTCGGCGTACGCGCAGCAACACGCGAATCAGGGTTTGCAAGTGCTGGGATTCAGTCTGGACGGTCCGGACGCGTTGCCCCAAGTGCGCAGCGTTGCGTCGACGCTGCATTTTCCGGTCGGGTTGCTTGGCAGCGCCTGGGCCGGCGGCTATGGCCGGATGTGGCGCCTGCCCGTGAGTTTTGTCATCGACCGCGACGGCCGCCTTGCATACAACGGATGGGAAGACGAAGACCCCGTCATGACCGAGGCGCGCCTGCATGCACTCGTCGACCCGCTGCTGCGCTAGGAGTGAGCCCCGTGGATCTGTCGGTGCGCGCGACGTCAAGCAGCATCCGACGTCCTGCTATCCGATGTTGAACAGCGGCCGCGACCCGCGGCGGCGGTCCGAGCGCCCTAGAGTAAAACTGGCGGACGCCAACTCAGGCGCTACTGACTGCAAGCGTCGTTGCAATAGGCGGCCGAGTAGTGACGGGCCTGACAACTCGCCGCGCAGGCGGGGTCGGCCGAACCGAACCGCAACGCAGAGGGAGCCGCCTGCGGCCCGGGCACCGACTTGTCGTCGTTCATGTAGAACTGGGCGCCGCGAAGCCGAGGATCGTCGGCGCTAGTCGGCCCCGGCGAGTACGTCGTTCCGTTGAACGAACTCTGGACCGAACCCGACATTACCGGCGCCCCCGCGCACGAGCACAGCAGCAGAACCGAGACGAGGACGAACAACGCTTTCATGGGACCTCCTTCGATGGCGGTGATGGCCGAAAGGTGCGGCGCGCTCATGCGCCGGCCGATCGTTCGGTGATGGTAGCGTCTTGAAGCACAGCATGGCGCGCGCTTTGGCCGATCATTTTGTGACAATTCATTTCCCCGCGAATCAACCTTTGGCTGCGGTGATGCGCCGAGCACACCGCGGGATCATCCTTGAGGACGACTGACAAAGGCCCGACAACGGGGCAAGGCGCGCTTTCGGGCGGACATCCACGAGTGGGAGCCGTGGCTCGATATCACTGACGTACGAAACCCGAAGAGGCGTTCGAAACTCGAAGCGCTGGAGGCTATCTTCTTTTGCAACACCTTCACTTCGCGCGAAACGGCTGCCCGCTTCGCGCTCCGTTACGGGGAACGAATGGTTCTAGGCATGCTCTCTCGTTTCAAGCCTTGAAACCATGCTGTCACTTTGACGGTTCGGGCATGGAGACAACAACGCGCCCCGCCGCGGCGCTTCTGAGCGTCTTGCTGTTCGGCTGTGCTGGAATCGGCTTCAGCGATCTTGCGCCGCGCATCGACAAGCCGGTGCCGACAGTACCGTCACTCGCCAGCCGCTATTTCGTCGCGGACGACGGGGTGCATCTGCCACTGCGCGTCTGGCTGCCGGCCGGGCCGGTCAAGGCGACGATTCTGGCGCTCCACGGATTCAACGACTATTTGAACGCCTTCGACGGCCCAGCCGCGGACTGGGCCCGCGACGGAATCGCGGTCTTCGCCTACGACCAGCGCGGCTTTGGCAAGGCGCCGGACCGCGGCCTCTGGCCAGGGACTTGGCGGCTCGACGAGGACATGGCGGATGCGAGCCGGCTCGTCGCCGCACGCTATCCCGGCGTGCCGCACTACATCGTCGGCGAAAGCATGGGCGGCGCAGTGGCGATCACCGGCGCGGCCGGGAGCGTCGGCGCCCAACGGCCGGTAGCGGACGGACTCATTCTCGCGGCGCCCGCGATCTGGGGACGCTCGACCATGAACCTGTTCGAGCGCGCGGCGCTGTGGACCGCCTACCACTTCGTTCCCAACATGACCTTGACGGGGCGCGGCTTGCATATCCTCGCCTCCGACAATATTCCGATGCTGCGTGCCTTGGCGCGCGACCCGCTGGTCATCAAGGCGACGCGGGTGGATGCCATCGAGGGCCTCGTCAACCTGATGGACCGGGCCCTCGCCGCGGCGCCACGCCTCGATCGGCGGCTATTGCTGCTCTACGGCCAGCGTGACGAGCTGATCCCGAGGCAGCCGGTCCAGCTTTTCATTGCGGCCCTGCCCCGCGCCACGACCGACGCGCGAACCATCGCCCGGTACCCCGCCGGCTACCACCTGCTGCTCCGCGATCTCGATGCCGAACTCGTGCGAACCGATGTCGCGAGCTGGGTGCTCCATCCCGGGGCGCCGCTCCCTTCGGGCGACGATCATGTGGGCGGGCGGCCACTCGCCGGTACGGACCATGGTGCCGTGAGTTGACATCCACCGGGCACCGGATGCGCGCCGCGCTTCGAGCGACTGCCCAGCACCCGTTTCTTCGCTCGTTTCGGCGCTTCAAGGTGCGGCGCCACGCCACTTTGGATTGTGAGAAGCACCCACACGTCTAACACGATGAAATAGCCTTTCGCGCCGGCTCGCACGGCGCGCTTTGTACCCCGGTCCCGCGTTCGCGTATTCTCGATCGCGGCGATACAAACGCGGACACGTTCGCGACCCGTGGCGCAAGGCCAGCCTACGGTGCCGTGGGCCGGTCAGCGCAACGGCCGAAGCACATGGAGTCGACCGTCCTCCGAGGTTTTAGCACAGCAGCCGACGCGGGAGCACAAAATGTTCAAGTCGTTTTTTCCCAAGCCACGACTGTTCTTCGCCTCGGCGCTCGGCTCGGTGGCCGTCGCCGTGGTCGGCTGGTACACGGGCGCCAGAGAGTTGCTGACGCATCTCGGCCTGGCGACGGCCGCAACGTCGTCATCTGCCATCGGCCTGAGCTACTTCTGGAGCTCGGATTTTCCCGCGTTCTACGTCTATGTCGCGCTGGCCGTCGCCGTGTTCTTCGGCGTCTGGCAATACTTCGCGCGCCATCGGTGGTCGCGATGGTCGATCCTCGGCTCCTGCCTCATCCTGTTTGCCACCTATTTCCAAGTCCAGGTCAGCGTGGCAATCAACAACTGGTATGGACCTTTCTACGACCTGGTGCAGGCTGCATTGAGCAAATCGCGGCCAGTCGCGATCGGCGACTTCGACGGTTACCTGCTCACGTTTGCCGGAATCGCGTTCGTGGCAGTCGTCATGTACGTGCTCACGCGCTTCTTCATCAGCCACTTCATCTTCCGGTGGCGCACCGCGATGAACGATTACTACATGGCGCACTGGCCACGCCTGAGGACCATCGAAGGCGCAGCGCAGCGGGTTCAGGAAGACACGATGCGCTTTTCGCAGATCGCGGAAGGATTGGGCGTAAGCCTGATCAACTCGGCGATGACGTTGATCGCCTTCCTGCCGGTGCTCGTGCGCCTGTCCGCAGAGGTCAAGGTGTTGCCGGTGGTTGGAGAGGTGCCGAACGCGCTGGTCGTCGTTGCCCTCGCGTGGTCACTGTTCGGCACGGTCTTCCTCGCTCTCATCGGGATCCGCCTGCCGGGGCTCACGTTCCGCAACCAACGCGTCGAGGCCGCGTACCGCAAGGAGCTCGTCTACGGCGAAGATAATCCGGATCGCGCGCAGCCGCCCACCACCCGGCAACTGTTCGACAATATCCGCAGAAACTACTTCAGCATCTACCTGAACTACATGTACTTCAACCTGGGAATGATCGTCTATCTCCAGACCGACAATATCTTCCCCTACATCGTCCTTGGCCCGACGATTGTGGCCGGCGCCATAACGCTTGGCGCTATGAACCAGATCCTGAACGCGTTCGAGCAGGTGCGCAGCTCGTTCCAGTTTCTGGTCAATTCATGGACGACCATCATCGAAATGCTGTCGATCTTCAAGCGGCTCCGCGCCTTCGAAGCGACGCTCGAAGGCCTGCCGCTCGGCACGATCGAGCATGAGACAGAACCTCAAGGGCCGGGCAAGGGCCGTGCGACCGCGGGGCGCGCTTGATGTCGTCCCACCGTGCCTGCTTGTCGAGCGATTTGCCGACCTAGCGCGACTCAGCCAGGCACTGCTCGAGCAACGCCGGCGCGATCGAGGCCGCGCGAGCAAAGCCGGCAACGACCCGGACCGTCGCAGGGGCGATCGCGAACAGGTGGAAGTCGCCCAAGTCGAACAATCGCCTCACGTCAGGGAACCGCGCCAGATACGCCGTCTGGGCCGAGGCCGACCGCGCGTCGTCCGGCAGCAGCGGAGCTGACGTGCCCTGGATCGACACCCGTGCAAGCTCGTGCGGGCGCGCGTCGCTCTCGGGCTCCGTGATCAGAAGGGCGACTCTCGGGTCTGCGCGCATTTCGCCCGTGTGCGCCGCCAGTTCGCTCACGAAGACGATGAACGCAAAGGGGTCGAGCGTCAGCGCATACGGAACCATCGACACACTCGGCGCACGATTGCGCAGCGTCGCTAGCGCGGCGACGCGGCAACGGCGAATGAGCGCGGCGGCGCTTCTGGCGGATTCTTCCTTCACGTCTTGCACCCCCGAATCACAGAGGAATTTTCAGTGCGTCGATCGCGGAACACACTCCTTGGCCGGCCCCCAGGATCTCGCACGGTCGCCAGGTTCGCGTGGGCCGTAGGGCCAGCCGAAAGGAGTCTTGTCATGGAACTTGGCGCACAGACTCGCGTGCACGTGACCATGGGGTCGTCCGAGCGTGACGCCCGGAGCGCATCGCCGGCACCATCCCCCGACCCGTGAGGTGATTCGAATGCGCTCGTCCTTCTGTCGCGTTGCCTCAAGGTAGACGTTACCGATAACGATCGTTGCCTCACCTGAAATGTTACCGAGCGGGCCGTGCCACGATGGCCC
>Ga0187776_10001108_pt1 | contig 13246 bp, 13 predicted proteins | sample 0216_BV02_MP12_2_FD_132426 | JGI IMG/M metagenome (GOLD analysis project Ga0187776, IMG submission 132426) | Tropical peat soil microbial communities from peatlands in Department of Meta, Colombia - 0216_BV02_MP12_20_MG | ecosystem: Environmental > Terrestrial > Soil > Wetlands > Peat | place...
ATTCACAATAAGACCAAGCAGGTCTCAAATCGACGAAAAAGCCGCTACCCGAAATTTTATTTTCGGATAGCGGCCCGACTATCCGGCCGTTCTGACCTCCAGAAGTAATTAAATACTCCTGGACGCTACAACCTTTCCCCCCGTTCCATCTATTTTTTATTACCAAAGTGGCTTCTAAATGTCAAAGATTTTTTGGAGTTGCTTTACCTGTGGGCATTGGACATGAGACCCGAGTAATCTTCGTTAACAATTGCCCTTGAATTTGATAACCTGGATAGTTACTTTTAATTCAAATTAAAGGAAGGAGGGCAAAATGATGATCAAAGACGACAGAAACTACCACCAGCGACTACAAGAGTTTTGTGATTGTTATCTGGAGACAGACCCTAAGAAGGAACTAGAGAAGGCTGCCCAGGGAATCTCTGGCGATCCCGGCGGAGATCTGGACGAATTAGCCCTTAAATTTCTAGGACTTGGGATCTTTTATGGGGCAGCCGAGAAAGCCAGGAGGATTTCCATTGAGCGGTCAAAGGAGGGGAAAGTTCTTTTCTCAGTGGAATCCAGAGGAAAATATCAACTTTCTCCACCCAGTGTGCAGATAGCCGATCGAATCATTTCCATCGCGCGATCCATCACCCATATTGATGAGGCAAAGGGAAAAGAACCCGTTTCCTTTGGCTTGCGAAACGATCGAATTGACCTTACTTTTCAGTTCGACCGGAAGAAAGCTGCGGAGATTTTCTCAATCTTGTTTCCAAAACTCTAAAATTTAAGCTGAAGGTCTTTTTTGGCTACGTCGGGCAGGGGATTACTCATCCCTTCCGTCAAGAAGAATTCAACGGGACGTGACCCCCGGTAAGACGCCTTTTTGAGACGACAGTTTAAGTTTAACTCAAACCGGGGGTCCCCTGGATTAAGATGGAAAAGATTAAATTGGGTGTGAGCGCCTGCTTGTTAGGCGAACCTGTTCGTTATGATGGCGGCCATAAGCTGGATCCCTTTCTGACTGATACCCTCGGACAATATGTTCAATACGTCCCCGTCTGCCCTGAGGTGGAGTGTGGACTCCCTGTTCCAAGAGAATCGATGCACCTGGAGGGAAATCCAGATTCTCCTCGATTGATCACTTCGAGGACAAAGCAGGATATGACCGAGCGTATGGTTCCCTGGGGCAAAAAGCGTGTTGTTGAGCTCGAAGGAGAAGATCTTTGCGGTTTCATTTTCAAAAGTCATTCTCCCAGCAGCGGCATGGAGCGGGTCAGGGTCTATAATGAAAAAGGGATGCCGGTCAAGAAAGGGATTGGCATGTTTGCGAGGATATTCATGGAACATTTTCCTCTCCTTCCTGTGGAGGATGAGGGACGTCTCCATGATCCAATGCTCCGGGAGAATTTCATCGAAAGGATCTTTACTTCAAAAAGATGGCGCGAGGTCTTAACAAGAAAAGAGAACCTGGGAAATTTAGTGGATTTTCACACAAAACATAAATTATTGATCCTCTCCCACAGTCCGAAACATTATCAAACGATGGGAAAACTCGTGGCGAAAGCAAAGGGACTCCTTATCAAGGAACTTTATCAGCAATACCAAACGATTCTCATGGAAGCCCTTGAACTAAGAACCACACCGAAGAAGAATGCCAACGTCCTACAACATATGATGGGTTATTTTAAGGAACAGTTGTCAGCTGATGAAAAACAGGAGCTGTTAGAGGTGATTGACCGTTACAGGCAGGAATACATCCCCTTAATTGTCCCCATCACACTGATTCTACATTACGTCCGAAAGTACGACCAGCCCTACCTCAAACAACAGATTTACTTAAATCCCCACCCCTTAGAGCTACAATTACGAAATCATGTCTGAAGATTAGCTATTTGGTCAAGACGAAAAAGGGAACGGCCTGCCGGCCCCTCTTGTTTAAGGGGTATAGAGCGTGACGATGAGCTCACATTTCTCATCCGAAACGTTTCGGAGCTTGTGTTTGGTCTCGGAGTCGAAATGCATGGTTTCCCCCTGTTTCAAAAAGATCACTTTGTTTCCCAGCGTGAGCTCCAACTCTCCTTTATAAACAAAAATAAACTCTTCTCCCGGATGCTTATACTCCACCATCTTATGCTTCTCTTTGGGTTCGATGGTCACCATGAACGACCGGAGGTGCTTATCCGCAGCCCCCGGGGTCAGGGTGCGGTAAGAATAGTTCTGCGTGCGCTTCGCAAAGCTTTCCTGCCTCTTTCCGTCGATCTGAATCTTTTCCTGATCGGTCAGAAAGTTGCTGGGGTCAATATGAAGGGCATTGGACAGTTGCAACAAAAAGGAAACAGGGGGCGTCAGGCTGTCCGACTCGACTTGCTCAATAAACTCCGGCGGCTGGCCAGTTTTTTCCCCCAAATCTGCCATGCTCATTTTTTGGTCTTCCCTTAACTTCTTGATCCGCTGTCCAAAGGAGACTGTCCTCTGGTCTCTCCCGGTTTTTACCTGGATTCGATAAAGATCTGTAATCTCTCTAAAGAGTTGATTTTTTACCTCGCCGATAAAGGCTGGAAGAAAGGAGAGTGTGTCGGCCACGATCCCGAATTCCGCCACCTTAAATATCGGCGCCCGTGGATCGCGGTTGACGGCCACAATCGTCCCAGACCCTCCAAGGGCAGCGGTGTATTGGATCGCACCGGACGTGCCGCAGGTGACCAACAGCGCTGGTTTAATCGACTTCCCGGTTTGCCCGATCAACTGTTCGTGCGACGTCCAGTGGGCATCGACAGCCGGTCGGGTGGCCCCCACCTCGCCTCCAAGGAGCAGGGCCAACTCCCGGATGTTGTCGAAACCCTGTGAATTTTTGACTCCGCGACCCCCCACAACGACGATCCTCGCACCCTCCAGTCTGGCGGTATGGTGCGATTCGCGAACAGAGGAGATCACCTTAACCTTGGACGAGGCGGGATTCAGATCCTTCTCCACCTTCACGGTTTCCCCATGGGCAGCCTTTTCATAGGGTCGTTCCGGAAAAGTTCCAGGCGTCAATGTGGCCATGTACGGCCTGGAGGAGCTCCAGCCAATTTGCGCCAGAAAGTTGCCGCCGAAGGCCGGACTGAATCCAATCAGACACTCCTTTCCTTCATCCCAATTCAAGGAGACACAATCTGCGCCGAGCCCGACTCCGATTCGCTTGGCGATGCCGGCTGCCAATTCCTTGCCAAATTCCGAAGCTCCCGTTAGAAAAACCTCCGGTCTATGCTCTCGAATCAGATCACAGATGATTGTTGTAAATAGATCCGTACGATAAAAAGACAACTGCGGATGATCTACGAGCAGGACGCGCTGGGCACCGTAGCCAATATATTCCCTGGCGACTTCTTCCACCCGATGTCCCAGAACCACTGCCGTCACTCTCCCTCCGTTGCTGGAAAGAGCCCGTGCATATCCCAATACCTGCAGAGTCAAGCGGTCTTTCGGGTGACGACGATGGTCTCCGAAGACCCAAATCTCCAAATTTCTCTTCATCGTCCGTTTATTCCACCCGTTTGATGAAACCGTTCTGAAAGGCGGAAGCACACTTAACCGCCTTTCCATTGAATCGAGGTTAAGAGAGTAGATTCTTCTCGATCAGTTTTGACAAAAGTGTCCTGGCTTGCTGGCGCGCATCTCCTTCTAGAAAGACGCAGGATTTCTTCTGAGTGGTCGGAGTCAAACCTTCCACCCACGTGCCGGATCCTGGACGACCCACCTTGTTCGGATCTGCGTTCAAATCCTCTAAATTCCAACAATCAATGGAGTATTGGGTGAAGGTGTCCTGGATGTCTATTAAACTTGGGAGGCGCACTGCTGTCTTCGAAGCGACCGTGAGTAATGCGGGTGGTGATACCTCTAGGATTTCCCTAAAACCGTCAGAGACCCTTTCTATACGGAAGGAGCCCTTCTCTCCCTCTACCTTCTCTGCAGCGTTTATGCAAGGAAGGTCAAGTTCTTCGGCCAGCTGCGGACCTACCTGCGCGGTATCACCGTCTGTTGTTCGCATTCCGCAAAGGATCAGGTCGAATCTTCCGATCTTTCGGATGCCCATGCCCAGCACATACGACGTGGCCAAGGTATCGCTTGCAGAAAACCGGGGATCGGAGAGAAGCACGGCCCGATCTGCTCCCAGGGCCAAAGCCTCCCAGAGTACCTCTTCGCTGATCTTGGGTCCCATGGTTAGAACGGCGATCGAGCCAGAATGCTCCTTTTTCAGTTGTACGGCCATCTCCAGGGCAAACAGATCGAAGGGATTGATATAGGAGAATTCTGCGGAGCGCACCAGACTATATGTGCTTGGATCGATCTTCACGCGGTCTCCGGCTACGACCTGCTTAACACATACAATGATGTCCATCAGTCCTCGCCTCGCTTTAATAACTCTCGTGCAATGACGATCTGTTGAATCTCATTTGTCCCTTCGTAAATCTCTGTGGCTCGGGCATCGCGGAAATAACGCTCGATGGGGTAATCCTTGCTGTATCCATAACCTCCGTGGATCTGCACACCCATCGAAGCCACCTTGGATGCGGTGCGGCCGGCAAAGAGCTTGGCCATTGCAGACGGACCGGAAAGATCGTCTCCCCGATCTTTGACATGGGCAGCGTTTAATGTCAGAAGCCGTGCTGCTTCTACCATTGTTCCCATATCGGCGAGCATCAGCTGGATGGCTTGATGCTGCGCTAGGTGGACACGGAATTGAATCCGTTCCTTGGCATACTTCAGGGAGACATCCAGGGCCCCTTGAGCAATTCCCACGGCCTGAGCTGCAATACCAATTCGGCCATTATCCAGGGCTGCCATGGCCACTTTGAATCCTTCGCCCTCCCGGCCTAAGAGGTTGGTCTTCGGCAACCGGCAATCGTTCAAGATGATGGAGCTAACTGGATTGGCGCGCATGCCGCAATTATTTTCGAGAAGACCCACCTCGAATCCAGAGATACCACGTTCCACGAGAATGGCACTGAACCCTTTCTTGACATTGCCCGGATCCACCGACGTGAAGATGATTAAGATGTCCGCTACCCCGCCGTTGGTGACGAATATCTTATTGGCATTCACAATGTATGAATCACCTTCCCTGAGCGCAGTCGATTCTATGGCCATAGCGTCTGAGCCAGCGTTGGGCTCGGTGAGACAAAATGCGCCTATCTTTTCGCCGGTAACCAGAGGAGAAAGGAATCTCGCCTTCTGTTCATCAGTTCCGAATTGACTGATGGGGTGAACCACAACCCCGTTATGTACGGCTAACAATAGCCCCAGGGAGGCACACACACGGGAAATCTCCTCAATGACAAGACAATATGAAATCGAGTCCGTCTCAGCACCGCCGTATTGCCTGGGAGCCTGGATGCCGAAGAGATTGAGGGGTCCCATCTTTTCCACCGCCTCCCACGGAAAACGACCTTCTTCGTCGATCTCCTTGGCGATGGGAGCAAGCTCCGTCTTGGCGAATTGCCGCGCCATCCGCCGCAGTTGTTTCTGTTTTATGGAAAGTGTCAAGTCCAAATCCGCCCTCTCAGCCCAAAACAGGACATCGATGGTTTGAAAGAAGTTTAAAATTATAACATGAATGTCCAATAGATGTAAAAAAGGAGAAGTTGGAAATGAGACTCTGCGCTTCCAAGAAGCTCAAAAAAAATTCATGTCATTTTTGAAAATGGTCAATGAATCTCCTCATGGTTCAAGGCTAAGACATATTATCTTGACTCTTCCCATGATCTTCATGATCGAAACGAAGTCCTTCGAAGGGCATTGGAGGTGGAAAAGCTTATCTTTTACTTTCATCCCAGGACACCCTTCGAAGAAACGTTTAGCGTCTATCAGGAGAGCAGGGATCCCTTCTACAAGAGAAGTCCGGATTTTAACAAGCTCTCTGAATGGATTGATTCAAAGAGGGGAATTGGACGCTATTTCATTCATGAGAGCAATTCACTTTGGGTGGGAAAATCGGGGGAGAGGGGCACGGGCGATCCAATCCAAACCTGACCCTATTTTTCCGGATCCTGCAACTCTTTGCCACGCAAGACTCGCTTCACAAGGAAATAGCCGATGGATAAGAAAAGAATGATCGCCGCAATCCCAATGAGAGAAAGGCTTGAGATCTCTTTCACGTCAAGAACGATCACCTTACGACCGACAGCGATCAAAGCGAGGGCAAAGACAACTTCGACATGGATCTCTTTCTCGGTGAGATAGGTCTGGGGGGTGGAGATCAGTTCGATCCCGAGTAAGACAAGCAGGAAAAGACCAAAATTGTCCTGTAACTCATGGATCTCAAGCAATATGACAGGAGGGGTGATCACATCTTTGCTAATTCGACTGTAGAAAGAAGGATTGTTATTCCGATCATCACGATCAAAGTGGTACGGTCCACCGTTCAAACTTCTTAATAAATGTCAGCATTGGCCTCTGCTCCTAGATCTCTTAGATGACTCCCTCTTCATGTCTGTTTGGTGAATGGCTATATTCGGTATTATAGATTCAGATATCGATTTTTCAAATATTCTTTTATGAGGAAACGGGGTGACAAAGTAGACCTTGGAAATCTTTCAGGCTAGAACAGATTCGGTTTTTGATGGGCGCTCTATAGAGAAATAGCGAAACGGCAAATGGTTTCGGGCTCACAGATTATCTCACTCGTCAAACCGGAAGCGCCAAAGGGCTATGACGAAGAAAAAAGAAGCGAACCCCAAGAGTACTACCATCTCTGTCAGAACCTCCCTAACGCCTAGTCCCCGGATGATAACGTCATGGTATCCTGCCAGGGCCCAGGCATGGGGCGTAAAAAGAGAAAGGGTCTTCATTAAATCAGGCATGATAAAGGTAGGCACCATCATTCCCCCTAAGGCAGAAAGGGTGATGGCCAGAAGAACCGACAGTCCATTTACCTGCGGTTCAGTTTTCCCCAGCGCTGCTACCAAGAGTCCCAAACCGTTGGCTGCTGCCGCCAGGGCTAAGGAAAGGATGATCAATGCCGGAAGGTGTCCGAGTCTTATTCCAAACCCTACGACGCCGATACAGAACATCACCACAATTTGAATCAGGTTGACAAGATAGTAAGGAAGGAGTTTTCCGATCAGAAGGGCTGTCTTGGATAATGGGGCGGCCAAGATTCTCTGGAATGTACCATCTTTTTTCTCCTGTAAGAAACTTGACGCCAAGGTCAGAACAATAAAGAAGACTCCAAAAATCGTATAAGCCGGAACGTTTTGCTCCGTGGCAGTGGGGCGTCTTTTGACGCTAAACCCTTTGGGAAAGGCATGGACGAAATCAACACCAGACCTTGCACGTTCACCGGCATTCGTATCTCCCAACATTTCGGCAAGCTGTCCCTCCATCCCCTCGAATGTCCCGAACATCTCTTTCAGGCGCTGAGGTATTCTCGCTAGCAAGACCCTGCGCTCAATCGCTCCCTGGATTGCTCCTTTCACGGTGGCCAATAGTTGAAGGTTCATGGCTGGATCACTGATCAAATAGACGATTGGTTTCTCCTTCGGGGGATCCTTTGAATTTATTAGAACCTGTTCTGCATATCGTTCTGGGAAGAAAAGGGCTAAAGGATAGACCCCCCTGCCAATCAATTGTTCTGCTCTGTCAGCGGTAAGGGGGACTCCTTCGTAGGTTTCGATCAGGATCAAACCCTCCATTCGTTTGAGATCAGCAATCGCCTGGTCAACTAATGGATCTCCATCTGGACGGATGACCAAGATTTCGATGGGGTGACCTTTACTCCCGGCTTCGAAAACCCCTTCTAGTGCAAAACTCATCACGAGAATAAAAAACACGGGCATGGCAAAAAGCAAAGCAAGGGCTTCACGATCAAGCCAAAGGACCTTCAGTTCCTTAAGAGTAATGGCCATGATCTGGTAAATCATTCTTCCAAACGTACGGATATTCCTTTTTTCTTCTAATCCCTGAGATTTCTGCCTGTCAGGCGAATAAAAACTGTCTCTAAGTTCGGCTCTGAAATGTCCAAGGACTTGAGCGCTCCATCTCGCGTCTTCATCAGTTCCAGGACCTCTCTCGAAACCTGATCTGTACGATCTGTTTCTATATGGATTCTCCTCTTCTGATCATCGGCGACCCTGATCGCGCCGATATGCTTCATCTGATCTAAAAGTCTGTCATCGATGCCTGCGTTAAATTCAATCTCTATCATCCCCCTTCCCAGGTCTTGAATCAGACGAGTGGGGGTGTCGAGAGCCATGATCTTCCCCTGGTCCAGGATGGCAACGCGGTCACACAGGCGTTGAGCTTCCTCGATATAGTGGGTTGTGTACAAGACCGTGACGCCGGATTGATTCAGCGAGTGAATACTTTCAAGAATCGCATTTCGACTCTGTGGATCGATGCCGACGGTTGGTTCATCAAGAACAAGAATCTCTGGTTCATGAAGAAGCCCAGCAGCAATGTTCAGTCGTCGTTTCATCCCGTTGGAAAAGGTCGCTACGGTTTGGTGGGCACGATCTGTTAACTGAACGATTTCTAAGACGCGGGTAATACGTTCTTTCAAACGCTTTCCCTTCAATCCATAGATTCTTCCAAAGAAGACCAAATTATCACGAGCACACAACGTGGGGTAAAGGGCAAAACTCTGGGGTACTAAACCCAGCTTGGCTTTTGCTTTCATCGGACTCGAAAAAAGATCGAACCCGCTGATCGCGATATGGCCTCGGGTCGGTTCGATCAACCCAGATAAGAGTCCGATCGTCGTTGATTTACCGGCCCCATTGGGGCCAAGGAGACCGAAAAACTCCCCCTTCGAAATTTCGAAGGTGAGCCCGCGCACCGCATCGGTCTGGGCGTAGCGTTTCCACAGGTCTTCTACCGTAAGAATGAATGTCATCATCGTGAGGATCTAAGATTTGAATTTATTTTGCTCCAAAAGACGTTTGAACCGGTATCGATTATACCTCTGGGCAATAATTAATGGAAGATTTTCAAAGAGGGCATAGAAAATCATGAAGAGACCAACCCCCGGCCGATTCCACAGAAAGAAAAATGGTGCAATAAGGATAAGAATCCAGTGCGTCAGCTCAGCTCGACAGGTTTCAACAAAGAATGCTTCGAAGTATTTTGCACTGGTTCCATTCAATTGTTTCTTTGGAAAACCCAAGCGTCCGAGAACCCGCGCTCCGTCCGGAAGATGATGTTTCCATTTCTTGATCTTAAGAATGTCCTGATAGACATTCCCCTCCCCCTCCCATTCCCTGCCCCTGTAAAGCCAATGATTCGGATTGAAATGCTTCGCGGGAATTCGAACCATGATGGCCACGACACCGAGGTGGATGATGAACCAAGCAATGAAATCAATGGCTATCGTCCAGATCGTGGGGAGAAAGATGAGTCTCATGAGTCTAATTTCTCCCGCTCGCAGTCTTGACATTCCTCCCCTTCCAGCGCACCTTGCGCACCAAGAAGATGCGAACGACCGAGTATGCAAAAACAATAACGAAAAAGATGAGAGGGATTTGGAAAAAGAGGGCCGTGGAGAACCCAAAGTTTCCAATCCGGAAAAGCATCCAGTGGATCTGAAAGATATAGAGCACGTCTAAAGCCAACCAACCCAGGAGCTCCGCGTTGCCCAAAATAGCCGATTGGAGGAGGTGCCTGGTCACCGAAATTCCCCCGAATACCCATCCCCCAATCACGAAAAGGCTCATGATTGACATGGCATGAGCACCCGTTCCGAACCCTTTCCCAAACCCCTCCACAAGCGACTGAAATCCGTCTGGGTACATTCGAAACGAAATGGTCTTCTTACCTCCATAGCAATGAACCTTTAGCTTCGCCCTCAGAAACTCCTTCCCGACCGCAAGGCTTTCCAGCACCTCTCCCCGGGCCTTCTCATGCCCGCCTACGATAAAATAATCTTCCCTCGAACACATCATGCAAGGTCCAAAGGCACCGGTGGGTTTCAGCTTGGACCCCAAAGGGGTAAAGGCATTCATGCCTGCCAGGGTGATGATATTGAAGATCGCCGAGAGCCGTTCGTACCTTCGTTTCATTTTATGAAAAGGCTGGATCGAGAGAAGGCCTCCCTTCTCGAAATAGGTCCGGACGATTTTTGAAAGGCCCTCGGGCTCCAAGGAAGTGTCTGCATCTAAGAAAAGAAAAATGTCACCCGTGGCTCTCTGGGATCCTTGCCAGCATGCCCACGGTTTTCCAGTCCAGCCTTCTGGCAAGGGGGCAGACGCGATGACGTTGCAACCTGCCTTTCTTGCAACCTCGGCAGTGGCATCTTCTGAGTGGTCGTCGATGACGATGACCTCATGAGGCTTTATGCTTTGAATCGCTATGGATCGGAGTAACTGCCCGAGGGTTCTTTCTTCGTTTCTGGCAGGGATGAGGATGGATAGTTGATAGGAAAGGGGATGGAGGTTCTTCCCTTTCTTGAGTGTCGGGATTTTCCACAAAAAAATAAAACCTAAGATCCAAAAAAACAAAAGGACATAGAGTTTGATCGGAATCATGAATGATTATTGAATGACGGTCCTCCTAATCATCTTGACAGTGAATTGGAATGCAAGCTCAGCTGTATCAACTGAGGCTTATTGACCCGTTATGCTTTGCAAAGCCCGATCGATCTCTGCATATTGGAAGACAAAACCATTCTCCAATAGCTTTTGGGGAATCACCCTCTGTCCTTCGAGGATGACCGAACCAAACTCTCCCAGAACAAGCTTGACCATGAATCCTGGGGCTCGCAAGAAGGAGGGCTTGTGGAGGGCTTTTCCAAGCGCCTTTGCAAGATCTTTATTCCTTACAGGGCTCGGCGAACAGACATTCACTGGGCCTGAAATCTCTGGATGTTTAATCAAGAAAACAAAGGCCTCTGCAAGGTCTTTAATGTGAACCCATGAGAACCACTGCTTTCCACTTCCGATGGGACCTCCGATATATTTCTTGAAGAGAGGGATCATCTGGCCGAGGGCCCCTCCCTTCTCCCCCAAAACAATGCCGAAGCGCGTAATGACTACCCGGGCATCTTTGTCTTTGGCTTTTAACGCCTCCCCTTCCCACTCAACGGCCATTTGAGCCAAAAAGTCGTCGCCGTGGGGAGACTCTTCTGTAAGTTCCTGATCGCCGCAAAAACCATAATAGCCCACGGCGGAGGTGCTTAATAGAGTGATCTTTTTGGAGGGATCGGATGGTACTCCTTCTACAATATTCTGTGTCGTTATGATCCGGCTTTCACGTAGAACTCTCTTATACTCCTCCGTCCACTTGGCAAAGATGGAGGCCCCCGCAAGATTGATGATGGCGTCATGCCCGGCAATGGCCCCTTGCCAGGGGCCCTTCCGTGTCGGATCTCCTTGTAAATATGAAATTGTCTTGGAGGGTCGAGCAGACTCTTTGAGAGAACGGGTCAGGATCGTGACTTCATTCCCATCCTGGATCAAACGGGATGTCAGCTGGGTACCGACAAAGCCTGTACCACCTGTGATGAGGATCTTCACCTTGTTCTCTTTTTCAGAGCCTCAGCTTTAAGGTTCTACTCAGGATTCTTTCAAATCCTATTTTTTCTCTCCGATCAGAGGCAGGACTTTTTCAATACGAAAATAGACCAGGTATCTGATCTGTTTCTTATAAGCCGTGTAAACTGGGCAGCTCTCTCTTCGGCGGATTCTATCGATGAGGGCAGGATCCTGTTCCTCCTTGATTTTAGTTAGATACAACCTCTTCCCAACATATCTTTCCTTGGACTCCATGAAAAGGTAGGAGGCATAAGGGTTGGACCGGAGATTCTTATGCATCAAACGATCTGCCATGATAAAGGCTACGGTTTTTTCATTAATGAAATGAGGTCTTCCATAGACAGCAGTCCCCACTTTTCCTTTTGAATCTGAAGTAGCAATAACTCCTCGGCCTTTTGTTTTCTCAAAATATTCGCTCAATTTCATCGTCATCCCTCCTCGGCATTATTAGTTCGGTACAAATCTTGTCCCGTTTATTTAGAAATACAATAAAATCATCTCATCTTTCTTTGTCAAGGTCTACCCTCTTCACGTATCCATCCGCATCAAATTTCCTTTTCAGCCCTTTATCGTTCATATATCTCACTTTGCCAAAGATCGGCCTTTCTCCCCAGGGACGGTCATGTTTTCCAAAGCACCAGGCCACCCCAGTAAACCCATTGGGGTCCCTTCCGTCCAATTCGTATTTGTTGTTCAGGTAAAGCGCTGCTCGAAAGGCTTCTTCAGGCGTTTTACTCCATTCGATAATCTTCTTTCCCCAGTACATTCTTATATACCCGTGCATCTTGCCCTTGACAACCATCTCTTTTTGGGCCGCATTCCAGTAAGGATCATGGGTTTCGGCGGACTCCAGCTCTTTAAGGGTGTAGGTGTATGGACGATTGTCTTTCTGGTGATCTCTTAAGGTCTTTTTCGCCCATTTGGGAACTGCTTCGAATGAATCGTACGTTTCGTTATAAAACACAAAATTCACACTCAGCTCCCTTCTGACGATCAGTTCCTCAAGAAAGGCCTCTGTCCCGGGGCTTTTGGTCTCTAATGCTTTCAGGGCAATAAACAGAGGTGAAATCTGTCCAAAATGTAAATATGGACTCATGTGGGAAAGATAATCGAGGGTGGGATCATTTCTCAATTCTGGGAACTGATCCAGTTTTCCTTCCAGAAAGACCTCAAGGTGGTTTCGAGCCTCTTTCGTCCCCCCCTGAAAAGAACTTACCCTTTGAACAGTTCGATCAATGTGAAGTTTTGAAATCGTTTTATCTACATCACGGAAATCAAAAGAATCAAAATCAAGAGAAAGGGATTCGGCAGCAGGAACGTTTTCCTTCAAAGAGACAAGAAAATGGCCTAACTTTTTATGAATTTTTGACCTGATCGTTGCTGCCGCGTATTCCTCTTTCGGTGAGGTTTCTTCAACAGGGACGATGACATCGCCTTCAACCTGAATGAGCGGACAATCCATTTGATTGGCGGCAACATTTCTCCATCGTCTTTGTATTCTAAGATAACCCCGATCTACCACAGCGAAAGAAGCTCTTTTGGCTAATTGAACTGCGCCCAATTCGGGCGATTTGTGCTGGATCACCATCTGGATGCCTCTTTTCTCAAGAGACTGTTCCGCCTCTCTCAGCCCCTCCAGCATAAAAGTGTAATGCCTTTCGTTTCCCTCGGGGAAGTGATCCGTGATCCCGAAAAATACAACGACTGGTTTACGCAATTCGTTGGCTCTTAAAATGGCGTATTCCAGGGCGTGATTA
>Ga0187776_10001109_pt1 | contig 13232 bp, 10 predicted proteins | sample 0216_BV02_MP12_2_FD_132426 | JGI IMG/M metagenome (GOLD analysis project Ga0187776, IMG submission 132426) | Tropical peat soil microbial communities from peatlands in Department of Meta, Colombia - 0216_BV02_MP12_20_MG | ecosystem: Environmental > Terrestrial > Soil > Wetlands > Peat | place...
CCGGCGCGGTTCGGCGAGCGACCGGAGCCGGAGGAGTGGAGCGGCAACGAGGTGATGGCCCACGTGGTGGCCGCCGATCTCTACTTCGGCGGTGGTATCGTGCGCATCCTCGAGGGAAAGGAGCCGCCGGCGCGCTCGGGCGGGCGCGGGGTCGAGGACGCTCCCGCGCGTCCGGCCGAGGCCTGGTGGAAGATCCTCGCCGACCAGCGCGCGGTCCTCTTCGATCGCGTGCTCGCGGCCGATCCGGCCGCCGCGGCGGATGCTCGCATCGAGCACCCGATGTTCGGCCCCCTGAGCTGGCGCGAGGCCTTGCTCTTCACCCGCCTCCACGACCTGGATCACGCCGGCCAGCTGCAGAAGATCGCCGCGGCCTTCACGGCGTCCCGCCCCGCGTGATGCGGGTCGCGATCTCCCTCCGGCTGGCCCAGACCGACTGGGCCGAGGCCAGCGCCTACGTGATCGAGGCCGAGCGCCTTGGCGTCGACTTCGTGTGGTCCGCCGAGGCGTGGGGTCACGACGGCGTCACCCCGCTCGCCTTCATGGCCGCGCGCACCTCGCGGATCCGGCTCGGCACCGGAATCCTGCAGGCAGGCACTCGCACCCCCGCGCTGCTGGCCATGACCGCGATGAGCCTCAGCGCGATGTCCGACGGACGCTTCGTGCTGGGCCTGGGGGTGAGCGGACCGCAGGTGATCGAGGGCTGGCACGGCATCCGCTTCGAGCGGCCGGTACAGCGCATGCGCGAGACGATCGAGATCGTGCGGCGGGCGATCCGGGGAGAGCGCCTCGAGTACAAGGGGCAGATCTACGAGCTGCCTCTGCCTGGCGGTGAGGGCAAGGCGATCCGCTCCGCCGCGCCGCCCCAGCCCGGGATCCCCATCTACCTGGCCACGCTCTCTCCTCGGAGCCTGGAGATGACCGGCGAGATCGGCGACGGCTGGCTCGGGACCTCGTTCATGCCGGATCACGCCCGCGTGTTCACCGATCACCTCGCGGCGGGCGCGGCCCGCGCGGGCCGCTCGCTCGCCGCTCTCGACCTGCAGGCCGGCGGGTTCGTGGCCTTCGGCGACGACGCGGAGCGGCTGATCCCGCCGCGCAAGCCCGGGCTGGCCTTCACGCTCGGGGCGATGGGCTCGCGGCAGCACAACTTCTACAACGACGCCTTCCGCCGCGCCGGCTACGAGGACGTGGCCCGCGAGGTCCAGCGGCTCTGGCTCGACGGCCGCCGCGAGGAGGCGGCCGCGCGGGTGCCCGACGAGCTCGTGCTCAAGGCCAACCTGCTCGGCACCGACGCGATGATCCGCGCGCGGCTGCAGGCGTACCGCGCGGCCGGGATCACGACGCTCCGGGTGGAGCCGGCGGGCGAGGGGCTCGCGGCGCGCCTCGAGACACTGGGCCGGCTGCTGGACCTCATCCGCGCGCTGGGATAGCATGCCCCTCGGCCCTGCCCGAGCGCATCCGATACCGAAGAGGAGCCCGACATGGATCTGAACTACTCGCCGGACGAGCTGGCCTTCCGCGACGAGGTGCGCGGCTGGCTGCGCGGCAACCTGCCCGACGACCTGCGCCAGAAGATGGAGAGTTACCAGGAGCTGTCGAAGGACGAGCTCCTGCGCTGGCACAAGATCCTGGCCCGCAAGGGCTGGGTCGCGCCCGACTGGCCCAAGGAGTGGGGCGGCACCGACTGGAACGTGGTGCAGCGGTACATCTTCGAGGAGGAGTGCGGCTTCGCGGCGACGCCGATGATCGTCCCGTTCGGGGTGCGCATGTGCGCACCGGTCCTGCTGCGGTTCGGCACCGAGGCGCAGAAGAAGAAGTTCCTGCCTCGCATCTACAACGGCGAGGACTTCTGGTGCCAGGGCTACTCGGAGCCTGGCTCGGGCTCGGATCTGGCCTCGCTCAAGACGCGCGCGGTGCGGGACGGAGACCACTACGTGGTCACCGGCCAGAAGATCTGGACCACGCTGGCTCACCACGCGGACTGGATCTTCTGCCTAGTGCGGACGGACCCGAACACCGGCAAGCGCCAGGACGGGATCTCGTTCCTGCTGATCGACATGAAGACGCCGGGCATCACGGTGAGGCCCATCGTCCTGATGGACGGCAGCAAGGAGGTCAACGAGGTCTTCTTCGACGAGGTGAAGGTTCCGGTCGAGAACCTCGTGCACGAGGAGGGCAAGGGGTGGACGGTGGCCAAGTACCTGCTCGGCTACGAGCGGATGGGCACCGGACGGATCGGCGCTTCCAAGCGCGAGCTGGCCAAGCTGAAGGAGCTGGCGAGCGAGCAGACGAAGGACGGGCGGCCCCTGATGGAGGACCCGCGCTTCCGCGACCGGCTCACCCGGGTGGAGGTCGAGCTGATGGCGCTCGAGATCACCAACCTGCGGTTCCTCGATCAGATGCGGCGCAGCGGACGCCCGCCCGGCGCCGACGTCTCGATGCTCAAGATCAAGGGCACCGAGATCCAGCAGGCCATCACCGAGCTGATGATGCAGGCTGCCGGCCCGCTGGCTCAGGCCTTCCGGCCCGTCGACGCCATGGACTTCGACCACTTCACGGCCCGCCTGGCCCCGCGGTACTGCAACCTCAGGAAGGCCACGATCTACGCGGGGTCGAACGAGATCCAGCGCAACATCATCGCCAAGGCGACGCTGGGCCTATGAACTTCGACCTCAGCGAGGAGCAGCAGCTCCTGGCCGACAGCCTCAAGCGCTATCTGGCCAACGAGTACACGATGGACGCGCGGGCAAAGATCGTGGACTCGCCCACCGGCTGGAGCCAGACGGTGTGGGCCGCCTTCGCCGAGATGGGGCTGCTGGGCGTTCCCTTCGCGGAGGAGCACGGCGGCTTCGGCGGCAGCGCGGTGGACGTGATGCTGGTCATGGAAGCCCTCGGCGAGGGGCTCGTGGTCGAGCCCTACTGGGTCAACGTCGGTCTGGCCGGGCGGCTACTCGCCCGGGGCGCATCCCCGGCCCAGCAGAAGCGGATCCTGCCCGCCCTGATCCAGGGCACGAACCGGCTGGCCTTCGCCCACACCGAGCGCGGCGCCCGCTACGATCTGGCTCACGTGGCCACGCGCGCGAAGAAGGGCGGGGCCGGCTACACCCTGGAGGGCGAGAAGCGGGCGGTGCTGCACGGCGCCTCCGCCGACACCCTGATCGTCTCGGCCCGCACGGGCGGCGGGGATACCGATCCGACCGGGATCAGCCTGTTCCTGGTCGAGCGCTCCGCGCCCGGCGTCACCCTCAAGGAGTACCGGACGATCGACGAGCTTCGCGCCGCCGATGTGTGGCTGTCCGGGGTGACGGTGCCGGCGGAGGCCCGGCTGGGCGATGAGGGACGCGCCCTTCCGCTCATCGAGGACGCCGCCGACTACGCGACCGCGCTGCTCTGCGCGGAGGCGGTGGGAGCCATTCGCTTCGCCAACGACGCGACGCTCGAGTACCTGAAGACGCGCCGGCAGTTCGGCGTGCCGATCGGGAGCTTCCAGGCCCTCCAGCACCGGATGGTCGACATGGTCATCAGCTACGAGCAGGCCCGCTCGATGGCTTGCCTGGCGTGCGTGAAGGTCGACACCGCGCGACCGGCCGAGCGGCGTCACGCGGTCTCCGCGGCCAAGATCAAGGTCGCCGACGCCTGCCGGCACGTGAGCCAGGAGGCGGTCCAGCTGCACGGGGGCATGGGCATGACCGAGGAGCTGAAGATCAGCCATACCTTCCGGCGGCTGACGATGATCGGGCAAACGTTCGGCGACGCCGAGCACCATCTCGAGCGCTTCGCTCGGAGCGATGCCGGCGGCGCCTGACGCGCCGAAAAGTTGACTCGCCGCCGGACTTCCGCCCATAGTCGAGCCGTATGGGCGGGCAGGAGCCAGCGGGCCGGTCGTCGTTCTTTCGCAAGCCCGCGCCTCCCTCCGGCCCGCGGCAGCCCCGCCCCGCGGCGCCGCCACCGGCTCCGCCCTCCAGCCCGCCGCCGTCCGCTCCGCCGCCGATGCCTCCGCCGACTGCCGCTCCGCCGCCGCCGCCCGGACCGCCGTCGCCCGTCTCATCCGGGTTCCGCCAGCCGTTCTTCAACGGGACCGGCGGCACGCTCTTCGGGATCCACGTGGTCAACGTGCTCCTGATCCTGGTGACGGTCGGGATCTACTACTTCTGGGCGAAGACCCGGATCCGGCAGTACTTGTCGGGCCAGACCGAGATGGAGGGCGACCGCTTCGCCTATCACGGCACCGCCCACGAGCTCCTGCTCGGCACCCTGAAGGCGGTGCTCGTGTTCGGCATCCCGGTCCTGATCCTGAACTTCGTCCGCGACGTGCTCGACGTCCCGATCGCCCTGAAGTTCGTCGCCGGGTTCGTGTCGGGTAGCCTGATCTTCGTCTTCTTCCCGATCGCGGTTGTCGGCGCCCGCCGCTACCGCCTCAGCCGCACGTCGTGGCGCGGGATCCGCTTCTCCTTCCGCGGCCGCGTCCTGGAGCTCATCAAGATCTTCGTCCGCGGCAGCTTCCTGACCGGCCTCACGCTCGGGCTGTACTACCCCTTCTTCCTGGTGGCCCGCCAGGCGTTCCTGGTGTCGCACTCCTACTTCGGCAGCGAGCGGTTCGCCTTCACCGGGCGCGGCCGCGAGCTCTTCGGCCCGTTCGTGGTGGCCGTGCTGCTCACGCTGCCCACGCTCGGCCTGTGCTGGGTGTGGTACGTGGCGCAGAAGCGGCGCTACTTCTGGGATCACACTCACCTCGCCACCGCACGCTTCTCGTGCAGCGTGACCGGCGGCGCCCTCCTGTGGCTCTGGGCGATCGACGCCCTCCTGCTGGTCGGCACCATCGGGCTCGCGTGGCCCTGGGTCAGGGTCCGCAACATCCAGTTCGCCTTCCGCAACCTGGCCCTCGTCGGTCCGCTCGATCTGTCGCGCATCGAGCAGCAGGCGCAGCAGGTCGGGAGCACCGGCGAGGGCCTGTCCGGCTTCTTCGATTCCGGCTTCGACCTCGCCTAGCCCGCGAGCCGGCGCCACTGACCGCTGATGCGGACCGACTGGTCGGGCGTGTACCTCGACGGGCGCACCCCGACCCGGCGGCCGGTCACGATCCGCCTCATGCGCGAGGGTCTCGAGATCACCCCGGCGGGCGCCGGAGCGAGGCTCTGGCCGTACCGGGAGTTACGGCAGACCCAGGGCTTCTACGCCGGGGAGGAGGTCCGGCTCGAGCGGGGCGGGGAGCTACCCGAGACCCTGCTGGTGGGCGACGTCGCGTTCCTGGACAGCCTCCACGAGGTGGCGCCCCAGGTGGGCTCGCGATTTCACCGTCCGGCGCGCCGTGGGGCGCGCGTCCGCTGGACCATCCTCGCCGGGGTCGGGGTGCTCGCGGCGGCCGGCGCGCTCTATCTCTGGGGCATCCCGGCGCTGGCGGCGCTGATCGCGCCGCGGGTGCCGGTGGCGTGGGAGGAGAGCGTCGGCCGCTCGGCGATCACCTACCTGGCGCCGCCGGAGCGACGCTGCGAGGATCCGGCGCTGGCGCGCGCCCTGGACGAGATGGTGGGGCGCCTCGTCGCGCCGGGGCCGCCCTCACCGTACACGTTTCGCGTCTATGTCGTGAACCGGCCGATCGTGAACGCCATGGCAGTCCCGGGCGGATACGTGGTGGTCTTCCGGGGCCTCCTCCAGCGGACGAGGACCCCCGAGGAGATGGCCGGGGTGCTCGCTCACGAGCTGCAGCACGTGCTCCGCCGTCATGCCACCCGGGCCGTCATCCAGGACGTCTCGACCGGACTCCTGCTCATGGCCCTGACCGGCGACATGACCGGGCCGCTGGCCTACGGGCTGCAGACCGCCCGGGCCCTCGGCGACCTGCGGTACTCGCGCCGGGCGGAGGAGGAAGCGGACACCGAGGGGATGAAGATGATGCTGGCGGCGAGGGTGGATCCCGCCGGCATGATCGCCTTCTTCGAGCAGATCCAGAAGGAGGAAGGCGACACGCCCACGGCGCTGACGTATCTGTCGACGCATCCGCTCGCCGCCGACCGCATGGAGCGCCTGAAGGCGATGGCGGCGGGCTTCAAGGGCAGCCCGGAGCCACTCCGCTCGAGAGACGAGTGGGCCGAGCTCGCCCGGCGCTGCTGAGCCCGGCTAGGCCTTGGGCTGCCAGGCCTTGAAGCGCTCCCGGAGCACCTTCTTGTCGAACTTGCCCACGCTGGTCTTGGGCACCGCCTCGATGAACACCACGTCGTCGGGCAGCCACCACTTGGCGACCCGCGGCTTCAGATAGTCGTAGATCTCCTCGGCGGTGAGCGAGCCCCGGTACTCCGGCTTGGGCACGATGCACGCGAGCGGACGCTCCACCCAGCGCTCGTGGGGCACCGCGATGACCGCGGCCTCCAGGACCTTGGGGTGGCCCATGATCGTGGACTCCATGTCCACGCTCGAGATCCACTCGCCGCCGGACTTGATGAGATCCTTGGTGCGGTCGGTGATCTGGATGTACCCGTCCGGGTCCAGCGAGGCGACGTCGCCGGTGCGGAACCAGCCGTCCTCGGTGAACTGGGCCGCCCCCTCCGGATTGTTGTAGTAGCCGCTCGTCACCCACGGGCCCCGCACCTGGATCTCGCCCGCGCTCTTGCCGTCCCACGGCAGCACGCGACCGGCGTCATCGACTATTCTCATATCGACGCCTGCTACTGGCGCGCCCTGCTTGGCCCGTACCGCGTAGCGCTCGTCCTCGGGCAACGCGTCCATGTAGGAGCGCGGGCGGCAGACGCTGCCGAGCGGGGTCATCTCCGTCATGCCCCACGCGTGGAGCATGTAGGCCCCATAGTTCTTGTCGAACAGCTCGATGAGGGCGCGCGGCGCCGCCGACCCGCCGATCGGGATGCAGCGGATCGACGAGATGTCCCACTGCGGCTCCTTCTCGAGGATCGCCTGGATGGCGATCCACACCGTGGGGACGGCTCCCACCAGCGTGACCTTCTCGTGATGGACGATCTCGATGATGTCGCGCGGCTGCGGATTGGGTCCGCCGAAGATCTGGGTGGACCCGTTCATGACTCCCGCGAACGGCACGCACCAGGCGTTGGCGTGGAACATCGGCACGATGTGCAGGATGACGTCCCGCTCGCAGATGCCGAGCACGTCCACGGTGGACGAGGCGAAGCAGTGCAGATAGATCGCTCGGTGCGTGTAGACGACACCCTTCGGGTGGCCGGTGGTGCCGGAGGTGTAGCAGATGCCGGCCGCGTCGGTCTCCTCCAGGCGTGGCCACTCGGTGACCGGGGCGGTGCTCATCACGAGCTGCTCGTAGTCGAGCGCGCCGGGCGGCACGATCGCGTCCGGGCTGTCCTTCATCACGATGACGTGCTTGACGGTGGTGAGGTCGTTGCGGATCGGCTCGAGGATGTGCCACAGGCTGGCGTCGACGATCAGCACCTCGTCGCCCGCGTGGTTGACGATGTAGGTGATGTCCTGCGTGGAGAGGCGGATGTTGACGGTGTGGAGGACCATGCCCATCAAGGGCGCGGCGAAGTACACCTCCATGTGACGGTGCGAGTTCCACGCGAAGGTCCCGACGCGCGCACCCTTCCGCAGGCCGAGCGCCTTGAGGGCGCCGGCGAGCCGGCAGACGCGATCGGTGTAGTCGCCGTACGTGTATCGCTGCAGGCCCACCCCGGGCACGCGCGTGGCCATGGTCTTCCGGTGGAAGAGCCGGCGCGTCCGCTCGAAGAACTGCGTGAGGGTGAGCGGGTAGTCCATCATCAGGCCTCTCATGACGTCATCGTCCTCCCGGATCCTCCGAGGGTGGCGCAGCGAACGCCGGTGCGGTGGTGGCCGCGGGCCAGCCCACACCGGCCTCCATCATACGGGCAGAGGTGGCGGATCGTCACGTGCCGTGCGTCGGGCCGATCGTCGTGGCCGGCGGCCCCGGCCACCCGTGGAATCCGCGCCGCCGACCCGCCCGGCGGCGGCCGCAACCTTTACCGCCATGACGGATTCGGGTATGGTGAGGGCGCGATGGACTCCCGCTGGAGCGACGCCGACGCACAGGGCAAGAGCGATCTCGACCTTCTCGTCTACGCCTCTCGGCTGATCGGAGCCGAGACCACCCTCGTGGTGTGGGGCGGTGGCAACACCTCGGTGAAGCGCGATGAGCGCGACCACCGGGGGCGCCCGACGCGGGTGCTCCGGGTGAAGGGCAGCGGCTCCGATCTCAAGAGCGTCCAGCCGAAGGACTTCCCTGGCGTCCGGATGGACGACGTGCTCGCGCTGCTCGAGCGCGCCGACATGGGCGACCAGGAGATGGTCGACTACCTGGCGCACGCGCTGCAGGAACCGTCGAGCCCGAGGCCTTCGATCGAGACCCTGCTCCACGGCTTCCTACCCGCGGCCGCGGTCATCCACACCCACGCCGACGCGGTGGTCTCGCTGACCAACAACGACCGGAGCCGCGACGTGCTCCGCGAGGTGTACGGCGACGAGGTCATCGCGCTGCCGTACCGGCGGCCCGGGTTCCTGATCTCGCGCGAGGTCTCGCAGGTCTTCGCGGCGCACCCGGGGGCGCGGGCGATCCTGCTCGAGAAGCACGGCACGATCTGCTGGGGCGCCTCGGTCAAGGACGCCTACCTGGCCACCATCGAGCTCATCAGTCTGGCCGAGGAGGCGATCGCCCACCGCGCCCGGGGCCGCGCTCGCTTCGGCGGCGTCGCGGTGGCGAGCCCGCCCGCGGAGACGCGACGCCGAGTCGCGGTCGCGGTCGCGCCACACCTGCGGGGGCTGGTGGGCCGGAGTCGACGTCAGGTGCTGTTCTTCGACGACGCGCTGGACGTCCTGGAGTTCGCGGCCTCGCGGGAGGCCGACGCGCTCTGCCGCATCGGCCCGGCCACGCCCGACCACACCATCTTCACCAAGAGGCTGCCGTGCTTCGCGCCGGTGACCGACCCGGCGGACCCGGAGGCGGTCCGGACCGGCGTGGCCGCGGCGGTCGAGCGGTTCGTGGGCGACTACACCCGATACTTCGAGGCGCACAATGACCACGGCGCTGCCCTCGTCGATCCGTTTCCGCGGGTGATCGTGGTGGGCGGCCTCGGGCTCTTCGCCGCCGGCAAGGATCGGCGCACCGCGGGGATCGTCGACGACATCTACCACCACACGATCTCGGTCCTCGGCGCCGCCACGTCGTTCGGCGGCTACGTGTCGCTGTCCGCGCGCGATGCCTTCGATGTCGAGTACTGGCCGCTCGAGCTCTACAAGCTCTCGCTGGCCCCGCCCGAGAAGGAGCTGGCCCGCCGGATCGCGCTCGTCACCGGCGGCGCCAGCGGCATCGGCCGTGCGGTGGCGCAGAGACTGGCGGCCGAGGGTGGACACGTGGTGGTGGCCGACCTCGACGCGGCGGGGGCGCGCAAGGTGGCCGAGGAGATCGTGGGGGCCAACGGCTCTGGCCGGGCGGTGGGCCTCGGCATGGACGTGACCCGGGAGGACTCGGTGCGCGCCGCCTTCGAGGCCGCGGCGCTGGCCTATGGCGGTCTCGACATCGTCGTCTCGAACGCGGGCACCGCGCACTCGGCGCCGGTGGATCGGATGGACCTCGGAGACTGGGAACGCTCGTTCGCGGTGAACGCGACCGGACACTTCCTGGTCGCCCGCGAGGGCATGCGAATTCTGAAGGCGCAGGGGCTGGGCGGGGCATTCGTGTTCGTGGCCACCAAGAACGTGATGTCGCCCGGGAAGGACTTCTCGGCCTACTCGGCCTCGAAGGCGGCCGAGGCGCAGCTGGCGAAGGTCCTCGCGCTGGAGGGGGGACCGCACGGCATCCGCTCCAACATCGTGAACCCGGACGCGGTGTTCCGCGACTCCAAGCTCTGGTCCGACGAGGTGCGCCGCGAGCGCGCCAGGGCGCAGGGGATCACCGTCGACGAGCTCGAGGACTTCTACCGCAAGCGCAACATCCTGGCCCGGCCCATCCTGCCCGAGGACGTCGCGGAGGCGGTGCTGTTCCTGGCCTCGGACCGCTCGGCCAAGACCACCGGCTGCACCATCACGGTCGACGGCGGCGTGAAGGACGCCTTCCCACGCTAGATGACGCCGGCCGCCGGGCTCCGGTTCGGGGCGTTCCTGTCGATGCACCCGCCCGAGGAGCAGTTCGCGCTGGTCCAGCGCTGCGAGGCGCTCGGCCTCGACTCGCTGTGGACGGGCGACCACGTCTCGTTCCACAACCCGCTCTACGAGTCGCTGACGCTCCTGGCCTCGTACGCGGGGATCACGAAACGCATCAGGCTCGGGAGCGGCGTCTACCTGCTGGCGCTGCGCCGTCCGACGGTGGTGGCCAAGATCACCTCGACGCTCGACGTGCTCTGCGGCGGGCGGCTGATCTTCGGGGTCGGGGTGGGTGGCGAGAACCCGAAGGAGTTCGAGGCCTGCGGCGTCCCGCACCGGGAGCGTGGGGCACGGGTCACCGAGGGGATCGACGTCGTGCGCACACTCTGGCGCGACACGCCCGCCTCGTTCAAGGGGCGCTTCAGCCAGTTCGACGGTGTCAGCATCGATCCCAAGCCCGTGCAGAAGCCGGGGCCCCCGATCTGGATCGGAGGCCGGTCGGACGCGGCCCTGACCCGCGCCGGACGGCAGGGCGACGGCTGGATCTCCTACGTGGTCCAGCCCGAGCGCTACGCGCAGAGCCTGGCCAAGATCCGCCGCGCCGCGGACGAGGCGGGTCGCGGGCTGGACGGCTTCGTCGCCGCGCATCTCACCTTCGTGACCGTGGGACGCGACTACGAGAGCGCCGAGCGGAGCTGGGTCCGGATCTTGTCGAAGCGCTACGCGCAGGACTTCGGACCGCTGGCCCGCAAGTACGGCGTCATCGGCACCCCCGAGCAGTGCGCCGAGCAGATCGTGCGGTTCGCCGCGGCCGGCTGCGGGTACTTCGTAATAAACCCCATCGGCGACCTCGCGGACGAGCGGACCCAGCTCGAAGCGATCGCGACCGAGATCATCCCCCGCGTTCAGAAGGGCTGAGCGTGGCCATCAAGCCGCGCGAGTGCCGATCGGAGGTCACCGCGGTCCGTACGGTCACCCCCGAGATCGTCGAGATCGACCTCCGCGTGGTCGAGCCCGCCGACTTCGGCTTCGAGGCGGGGCAGTGGATCTCCGTCCCGTTCGGGCCGAAGAACGTCCGCGCGTGGAGCATGGTCTCGTCGCCCACCCGCAAGGGCGTCATCACGCTCTCGATCGACGTGAGCCCCGGCGGGATCGGCTCGCAGTGGGCGCGCGCCCTGCAGCCTGGCGCGACGGTGACGTTCAAGGGCCCGACCGGCGGCTTCGTGTTCACCCGGGCCGATCCCCGGCGCGCCGTCTTTGTGGCCGAGGAGATCGGCATCGTCCCGGTGCGCTCGATCCTCACCCATCTGTACGAGACCGGGTACGGGCGATCCACAGCGCTGATCTACTGGGCGCGCAACACCGGCTGGCTCGCCTACGACGCCGACTTCCGCTCGCTGGCGCGGCGCTACCCCAGCTTCTCCTACTTGCCGGTCCTACGCGATGCCCCGGCGACCTGGCGGGGCGAGAAGGGCGAGCCGGCCGAGGCGGTCGATCGTCTCGTCTACGGCATCGACCGCCTGGTCGTGTACGTGTGCGGGGGCGGGGAGACGATCAACAAGGTCCGCGACGTGCTGGTGCGGAAGGGCATGGACCGCAAGAGCGTGAAGTGGGAGAAGTTCTGGTGAAGGCGCACGTGTACCACCTGCAGATCAACGTGCGCGACCCGGCGGTGTCGCTGCCCTTCTACCAGGACCTGCTGGGCTATCTCGAGTACCGGACGGTCTATCGCACGGACACGGTGGCCGGCTTCTCCGCGGGTACGGGAGCCGACATCTGGATCATCGCCACCGCGGCCGCGCACGTCGGCCACGGCTTCCACCGAAAGCGCACCGGCCTCAATCACCTTGCACTGCGCGTGGAGCGGCGGGCAGACGTGGATCGGTTCCGGGACGAGTTCATGACACCGCGCGGGGTCGGCGCGCTCTACCGGACGCCGCGCGAGTTCCCCGAGTACCGACCCGGCTACTACGCGGTGTTCTTCGAGGATCCGGACCGGCTCAAGCTCGAGGTCGTGCACATCCCGGACCGACCCGCGCCGCAGCATGGCTGACCTCAACGGCGGCCACCTCGTCGCCCGCACGCTCCGCCAGGCTGGAGTGGGTCACGTCTTCACCCTGTGCGGTGGCCACATCCTGCCGATCTACGACGGCTGCATCACCGAGGGTCTGCAGGTCGTCGACATGCGTCACGAGCAGGCGTGCGCGCACGCCGCCGACGCCTACGCGCGGCTCACGCGCGGCATCGGCGTGGCGCTGGTGACGGCCGGGCCGGGCGTCACCGACGCGGTCACCGGCATCGCCAACGCCCACTCGGCGCGCAGCCCGGTGCTGCTCATCGGTGGCGCTGCCCCGCTCGGCCTGCGGGGGCTGGGCTCGCTCCAGGAGGTGGAGCAGGTCGACCTGCTGCGCCCGATCACCAAGGGCGCGTGGACGGTCTCCGAGACCCGTCAGATCCCGGAGGTCCTGACGACGGCGATCCGGCACGCGCTCACCGGGCGCCCCGGGCCGGTGTTCGTCGAGATCCCGGTGGACCTGCTCATGACCGTGGTCGAGGACCGCCTGGCCCCGATCCCGACCGCCTACGCCCACCGGCGGCCGACCGCCCCCGACCCCGAGTCGGTCCGCGATCTGGCCGCGCTCCTCGCGGGGGCGACCCGGCCGGTGGTCATGGCGGGCAGCGGCGTCTACTGGGACGAAGCGGCTCCGGACCTGAGGGCGCTCGCGGAGCGCGCCGGCGTGCCGGTGTTCATGAACGGGGCGGGGCGCGGCTGCCTCCCGCACGATCACCCGCTGGCCTTCGCCCAGGCGCGCGGCTTCGCACTCGGCCAGAGCGACGTGGTGATGGTGCTGGGCACGCCGCTGGACTTCCGGCTCGGCTACGGGCGGCCTCCGTCCTTCGCGGAGACGGCGCAGGTGGCGATGGTGGATTGCGATCCGGTCGAGCTGGGTCGCAACCGCCCGCTCGCGGTGGGCCTCGCCAGCCACATCGGGCTCACCCTGCGGGCGCTCGTCGACGCGCTGCCACCCGACACCGCGGCGCGCTACGAGGCGTGGCGGGAAGCGGTGCGGAAGAAGGAGGCCGACGCGCAGGCCCGCCTCATGGTCGAGCGCCGCTCGGACGACGTGCCGATCAGCCACTATCGACTGGCGCACGAGATC
>Ga0187776_10001110_pt1 | contig 13231 bp, 10 predicted proteins | sample 0216_BV02_MP12_2_FD_132426 | JGI IMG/M metagenome (GOLD analysis project Ga0187776, IMG submission 132426) | Tropical peat soil microbial communities from peatlands in Department of Meta, Colombia - 0216_BV02_MP12_20_MG | ecosystem: Environmental > Terrestrial > Soil > Wetlands > Peat | place...
AACGATCAGGAACGGGTCTTCACGTACGGCGAGTTGTCCAGGCAGGTCAATCGTTGCGCGAACGCGCTGAAAGCCTTAGGAATTAAGAAAGGGGACCGAGTCACCATCTACCTCCCTAAAATTCCTGAACAGATTGTCGCGATGCTTGCCTGCGCCCGTATCGGCGTGATCCATAGTGTCGTCTATTCCGGATTCAGCGCACCGGCCCTGGCCACTCGCATTCAGGACGCGGAGGCCCGTCTCGTCATCACTGCCGACGTCGGATACGATCGAGGCAAAGTCATACCGCTCAAGCCCGTCGTCGACGAAGCCGTTGCCCATTGCAAATCCGTTGAACGAGTCGTGGTTGTACGCCGGCAGAAACCTGAAATCACCCTGTCCGCGCCGAAGGAAATCGACTGGCACGACTGGTTGAAACCGGAGAAGGCCTTGTGCCCCGCGGAGCAGTTGGATTCCGAAGATCCGCTCTATATCCTCTATACCTCCGGCACGACCGGGAAACCCAAGGGCGTGCTGCACGTTCACGGCGGGTACATGGTCGGCACCTATCTCACCGCGAAGTACGTCTTCGACCTCAAGGAAGACGACATCTACTTCTGCGTCGCTGATCCCGGTTGGGTTACGGGCCACAGTTATATCGTATACGGCCCTCTTTTGAATGGCGCGACGATCCTGACCGCTGAGGGAAAACCGGACTATCCGAACCCCGGTCGCTGGTGGGACTTGATTGAGCGCTACGGCGTCTCAATCTTCTACACAACACCCACCGCGATCCGCCTACTCATGCGCTATGGAGAAGACTGGCCCAACAAATTCGACCTCTCCACGCTCCGCATCCTGGGCAGCGTCGGCGAACCGATCAATCCGGAAGCCTGGGAATGGTTCTATCGCGTCACCGGCGGCGACAAGCCGATCATGGACACCTGGTGGCAGACAGAAACAGGAGCCATCCTCATCACCCCCTTGCCAATCGTGCCCTTGAAACCAGGATCCGCCACCAGACCCTTCCTCGGCATCGAAGCCGACGTGGTGGATCGCGAAGGCAAGAGTCTGCCACCCAACGCCGGCGGGTTTGCCGTCATCAAGAAACCCTGGCCCTCGATGATGCGGACGATTTACAAAGACCCGGAGCGCTACAAAACGTACTGGAATACCATTCCGAACTGCTACACAGCTGGCGACGTATGCCACAAGGACGCGGATGGCTACATGTGGTTTATGGGCCGTGCAGACGACGTTATCAAAGTGGCGGGCAATCGGCTTGGGACCGCCGAGGTGGAAAGTGCCATCGTCAGTCACCCCGCAGTGGCGGAAGCGGCGGTCATCGGGAAACCACATAAGACGGTCGGCGAGTCCATCAAGGCATTCATCATTCTCAAGCAGGGCGAAAAAGGAAGCCATGAGTTGATTCAATCGATCAAGGATCAGGTGTTGCACGAACTGGGGAAGATCGCCGTGCCGGCCGAAATCGATATTGTGACGTCGCTCCCGAAGACTCGCTCTGGCAAGATTATGCGACGGGTGCTGAAAGCAAAAGAACTCGGACAAGATCCCGGCGATATTTCGACCATCGAAGAATAGCCGTCGGTCGTCAGCACGCAGCAATCAGCCAACCAAGGAGGTCGGTATGGTGATGCGATCTAGCTGGAAGATGGGCTTAGTGGTGGGCATGGTCGCCGCCGGATTCCTGTGCGGAACTTTGGGCATGGCACAGGCAGCGGAGTCGGATACAAAAGCCAAGAAGCCCAAAGCGAGTCAGGAACCAAAAGCGGCAAAGCCGAAGGCCGAAAAGCCCAAATTCAAGACGGCTGAAACGGCGGGAAAAGCCCCAGCCTGTTTCGGCGTTGCGCCGAAGATCGAGAAGGTCAGTCCGGATGAGGGTAAAGCCGGCGACAAGGTGACGATTACCGGAGCGAATTTCGGAAGCGCCACCTGCCTGCATAGCGTATCGTTCGGTCCCGGTCACACAGCCACATTTAAGATGGAGAGCGCGACGAAGATTACCGCGACCGTCCCGAGTGGCGGTCGGAAGGGGCTGGCCATTCTGACGGTGACGACGGCGTCAGGCGAAGATTCGAAACCGTTTCTCATGAAGTAACGATCGGAGAGAGTCGCATACTTGGCCCTCAGCAGAACGGCACGTCGAGAGCTGATAGCGATCCATTAAATCAATCGGTGTTTCTGCAAATAATCTTTGTCGATGACAGGTACGGACTTAGGGAGCTGATTTCGTTCCTGTAGTAGCCGCTCAACGTACTTGCCGATCAGATCGGATTCGAGATTGACCGTATCGCCGACTTGTTTGAGGCCGAGCGTCGTGACCTTCGCCGTGTGAGGGATGATCGCGACGGAGAATCCCCTGTCGCTGACTTCGTTGATCGTGAGACTGATCCCATCGACCGTAATCGACCCCTTCACGATGCAGTATCGCAGGATCTCATTCGGCGCCTCGATCGTGAAGAAGATGGCGTTGCCCTCCTGATGACGGCTGCGAATGGTGCCTACCCCGTCGACATGACCGGCGACGAGATGTCCACCGATCCGCTCGTTGAGCTTCATTGCCCGTTCGAGATTGACAGGAGCCCCGGCAGTCAAATGACCGAGTGTGGTCACTGACAGTGTTTCAGGAGAAATTTCGACCACGAAATTGCGCTCATTCTTGGTCACAACCGTGAGGCAGGTGCCGTTCACACTGAGGCTATCACCGATCTTCAGATCACCTAATACGGTTGCGGCGAGAATCGTCAGCCTAGTCCCCGCCAAAGTTTTCTCCACTGCCGTGACGGCGCCCATTTCTTCCACGATGCCAGTGAACATCTCAATCCCTTCAGCTGTCAGCTATGATTCCTTCTTGAGAATTTCTCGGACCACATAGACAAACACGATCAGCAGGACGACCACACCAATACCTGCCAGCACGCCAATCACGATGTTCTCTGTCGCGAACTCTTTCATAGTCGTCCATTATAGCACCGGGACTACGCCCGTCTCATGGTCAGCCAGAACACTCCTGACGCCAGCAGCTGAATGCCTGCGATGATGGCGAACGCATTGGCATAGCTCATCCGTTCGATCAACACGCCTGCGAGCAGCGGCCCGCTTGCGTGGCCGATGTCCATAATGGTTCCCTGCATCCCCATGCCCGCACCAAGCGTTTTGAATTCAGAACTGTCGGCGACGAGTGCCGAGGAAGAAGACGAGACCACGGCTTCACCGAATCCGAACCCCGCCGAGAGCACAAGCAAGAATGGGAAGAGCGAGACATGCGGGATGCAGACGAAGGTGGCCGCACAGATCAGCAATCCGATTATAATTAACGGCTGCCTTCCCACACGATCGGACACGCGCCCCATGATCGGCTTCGAAAAGAACGACGTGAACGCCTGCACAGTAAAGAGGAGGCCCACCTCACCAGGGTTTAACCCTGCAGCCACGCCGTAGAGCGGCAGGAAGGCCATGAGGGCACCATTGGCAATCATCTTGGCCGCGTCGGTCGAGCTCGTGATCAGGACCTTACGATTTTTCGCAACGACGGTAAAGCCTTTCCACATCTCCGACAATAGCGGCGAAAACCCTTTTTCGTGAAGCCGCGGCGGAGGCGGGCTTAGACGAAGACTATAGAAGATGACAACAGCGATACAGCCAAAGATTCCCGCCGTCACAAATGCCGATGAGAATCCGGCGGCATAGACCAGATAGCCGCCGATAAAGGGACCGAGTAGTGCACCAGATTGCGTGCAGGCCGTGTAAGTGCCAAGTGCGGCACCGCGCCGCTCACGATAGAGCTCAGCCACGGTCGCCAGGGCGCTCGGGGCAAAAATCGCCGTGGCGAGCCCGTGGAAAAACCGCAACGCCGTCAACACGTTCAAATCGGACACGAATGGATAGAGGAACGGCGGCAACCCGAAGGCTACGACACCAACCCGTAATAGCAGTCGCCGGCCATAGATATCCGACAGCGCCCCGGATGGCAGCTTGAGGAACACACCCGTGAGGGTCGAGACCGACACGATCAGGCCGATGCGCTCCGGGCCGGCTCCCAGCGATTCAGCAAACAACGCCAACACCGGCATGCGCACGAGGTTATAGCTGATGAAGCAGAAGACCCCGATGGTACAGAGTAGAAGATAACTGCGTGCAGGGGTCATGACGGCTGTGATGGCACAACAAGGTTCAGCTGAATGGGAAAGAGTTGGCGTTGGTCCTGACGTTGTCGCGCTTGCCGAAGCAGTGTCTCGACCTTCGGCGTAACCAGTCCTTCGTACGTTACCCGTCCATTTGTCAGAACTGTGACGGGCTTAGCCGAATCGATCAGGTGCTCATTGAGAAACAGACTGTATCGCTGCACTCGCTTTGTCTCGACCTCGATCCGATTCGGCGCCTTGATTGACGCCTCCAACTTGGCATACTGCTTGCGCTTGATCAGCTCATCGCGCTTATTGATCAGATCCTCCGAGAAGGCCGCGATTTGATCTGTGGCATCGATGCGCACCCAGCCGAAGGCCTGGAAATGACTTGCCTCCCGCACCAATCGTATGGTGGAGGGAAAGGGATTACGACGTTGAGCATTGAACCATGCGACCAGAGCCGGCAACTCTTCTCGCGGAAAGTAGTGCCCACCAGCCATCGGATGTTCCCGTTGATGCTCTCGATAGACGTGTGGATAGCCTAGCTCCGTGAGTTCACGTGAAATGGTTCGGCTTAAATCAACAGGCATCACCTGGTCCTTCGCTCCATGAATCATATAGACGGGGGTCGATTGAAGATTCGCCAGAAACGGCAGTAGAGCATCATCCAGCCCACCGGCCATCGGCGCAATTCCGGCAAATGTTGGTGCCTGATGCATCCCGATCAGCCAGGTCCCGATTCCGCCGTTCGACATACCGGTCAGAAAGATTCGATCCGGGTCGATGTGATACCGCCGTTGGACCGAACGGATCGTCGCGAGCACCAGGTCTTCCGCCCGTCTGGTAAACCAGGCTCCTGCCGGGTATGTAGGACAGGCGAGAACATAATCTTCTCCGAGTCTGGCCTGCCACCGTTCCAAATAGGCATCGCCGGAAAATCCGGCTCCGTGTAAACACACAACCAAGCCGTACCCTTTGCTCGGCTGATAAGTCTGCGGCACGAATAGTGCGAGGTGATAGGTACGTCCCTGCAATGTGATCTGCTCATCCGGCATTGTCCCAATCGGTTGAGATCCATACTCGCGCCCGGTTTGGATCAGACGTGTGATGGTGTCAATCGAGGTATCCGTGTCGGCCATGATGTCTTGCAACGTCCGTTCGGCCTGATTTGCCTCCGGCACGTCAAGATACTGGAGCACAAGTGTAGTGAGATTGGAGTGAGCCGGCTCGGATCGGGTGCTCCAACTGAGGTCGACAGCGAGCGCTGCCAGGCTCATAAGCGTGCTGATGACAAATTTGAGCTTCAGAGATCACCCTCCACAACGACATCATCCCCGAGACGGCGCACGGTGACATTCCGTAACTTCATCGATTGGGCCAATCGCGCGGGGCTCCGATCACCGATCACGGCACGTGCATCCTGGCCGCCCATAAGTGTTGGCGCCATGTACAGGACGACGTGATTGACCAACTTCGATCGTAACGCCGCTGCATTGAGCGTACTCCCACCTTCGATGAGAACTGACGTCACGCCGTGCTTTCCAAGATAAGCCAACAAGGCCCGGAGAATCAGACGACCGCGAACCGACGGAAGCATCGCAACCTCAATCCCTCGTTGTTCGAGCAGACCCACTTTTGCCCGAGAAACCTTGGTTGTTGTGGCGATCAACGTCCGTGCATGCCTCGAAAGAACTTTGGCTGTGGGGGACACACGCAGGCGGCTGTCGGCAACAACACGCAACGGCTGACGCGCGGCAAGCTTGAGGGGATACTCCGATACACGGGCGGTCAATGAAGGATCGTCCTTAATGACCGTGCCGCTCCCAACCAGAATTGCATCGACGGTTCGTCTGAGCTGATGTACCTCTTGTCGCGCCTTGGCACCCGTGATCCATCGCGACTCTCCTCGAGCAGTGGCAATCTTTCCATCCAACGTCATTCCCGCTTTCAGAATAACGTAGGGACGACCCGTCTCAACCCAATGGATATAGGTCCGATTCAGGTGCGCCGCTTCCCGCCGTGCCACACCAACCGTCACGATAACCCCGGCACGTCGAAGCTGGGCCAATCCCCGCCCCTTCACGGAAGGATTGGGATCGACCATGCCCACGACGACACGGCGCACACCGGATTCGATCACTGCCGGGACACAGGGCGGAGTCCGTTTGGTGAGATGAGTGCAGGGTTCAAGCGTCACATAAAGGGTCGCTCGGGCGGCGCGAGGTCCGGCTTCCTGAAGCGCGAGAATTTCCGCGTGGGGTTGCCCAGGCCCGTGATGATAGCCGCGGCCGACGATGCGCCCCTTTGCCACGACGAGTGCGCCGACCATCGGATTCGGACTGGTCTTCCCGCGGCCCTTCGCAGCCAGACGAAGAGCCATGGTCATGAAGCGGAGGTCCTGTGCAGCGGTGGTCACCGGTTCTTGCGAGCGACCTGTGAACCGCGGTGTCCGGTCCGTGCCGATCCGCTCGATCTGGCTCCGGAGGTGGAGCGTGGCTGTGACGCCTTCTTGGCTTCGCTTTCGGCCAACGCAGCATGGGCGGCGGCCAAGCGCGCAATGGCCACACGGAACGGAGAACAGCTGACATAGTCAAGACCGACTTGATGACAGAACTCCACGGAACTCGGATCGCCCCCGTGTTCCCCGCAGATGCCGAGCTTAATCGTCGGGCGGGTCTTGCGACCAGCCGCGATCGCCTGCCTCATCAATGAGCCAACGCCTTCCCTATCCAGCACCGCGAAAGGATCCGCGTCTATGATGTTGGTCGTCTTGTAAAAGTCGATGAACTTGGCCGCATCGTCGCGGGAGAATCCGAAGGTCGTTTGCGTAAGATCGTTCGTGCCGAACGAGAAGAACTCGGCCTCTGCTGCTATACGATCGGCCGTGACCGCAGCGCGCGGTAGCTCGATCATCGTGCCGACGAGATAAGACAGCTTGACGTTGTTTTTCTTCATCGACTCCTGAGCCGCTTCACGCACCAACTCCTTTTGCGATTTCATTTCCGAGACCATCCCGACGAGCGGGACCATAATTTCCGGCACGATCTTCTTTCCCTCTTTCGCCATTTCACAGGCCGCTTCCATGATGGCGCGGGCTTGCATGCGGGTGATCTCCGGCATGGTAATCCCGAGCCGGCATCCCCGAAGGCCGAGCATGGGATTGAACTCGTGCAACTCTTCCACTCGTGCCAACAGCCTGCGTTTCTCATCCAGCAGCGCACCATCGTTGCCCGTCAATTCGAGTCGGGCAATCTCCACCATGAGATCTTCACGCTTTGGGAGAAATTCATGAAGCGGCGGATCCAGCAAGCGAATCGTGACCGGATACCCTTTCATTTCTCGATAGAGGCCGATGAAATCTTGCTTTTGGAGGGGTAACAGTTGATCGAGATATTTCTCGCGCTCCTCTTTCGTCCGCGCCAGAATCATCTTCTGCATGATCGGGATGCGATCCTCTGCAAAGAACATATGTTCCGTCCGACAGAGCCCGATCCCTTCGGCCCCGAATCCCTTGGCAATACGCGCTTGATCCGGCACGTCCGCATTGGCTCGCACGCGCAACGTTCGAATTTCGTCGGCCCAAGATAGAATCGTCGAGAACCGCTGATATTTGTCCGACTTGCTTGAATTCAACTTGCCTTGGATGACTTGAATGATTTCAGACTCCACGACCGGGATATCGCCTTCATACACATTGCCTGTCGAACCATTGACAGAAAGGTACTCCCCTTCCCGAAAGACCTTGGCGCCGATACGAACGGACTGTGTATCGACCACTTCAACCGCTTCGCACCCCGCCACGCATACTTTGCCCATTTGGCGCGCGACCACGGCGGCGTGCGAGGTCATGCCGCCGCGCGCGGTCAGAAACCCCGCGGAGGCATTCATCCCGTGAATATCGTCCGGGCTTGTTTCCTGCCGGACCAAAATGACGCGCTGACCGGCCGCTTTCATGTCCACGGCACGATCCGGGGTCAGCGCGATTTTCCCGGCTGCGGCGCCTGGACCAGCCGGAAGACCTTTCCCCAGCGGATTGGCTTTGGATTCTTCCTTCGTATCGAAGATAGGATACAAATATTGCGCTAATTGGTCGGGGCCGATCCGCTGCACTGCTTCACGTTTCGAGATCGCTCCCTCGTTCACCATATCGACCGCAATCTTGACGGCCGCGATGCCGGTTCGTTTGCCGACTCGCGTTTGGAGCATGTAGAGCTTGCCTTCTTGAATCGTAAACTCGAGATCGAGCATGTCGCGATAGTGTTTTTCAAGTTTCTTGTAGGTGTGCTCGAGATCTTTGTAAGCCTCCGGCACATTCTTCGCGAGCGCGCTCACCGGAAGCGGCGTACGAATCCCCGCGACGACGTCCTCCCCTTGCGCATTCATCAGGCATTCGCCAAAAAATGCCTTGTCTCCCGTGCTGGGATTTCTCGTGAAGGCGACGCCCGTTCCGCTCGTTTCTCCCATATTGCCGAACACCATCGCTACAACATTGACCGCCGTGCCCCACGAATCGGGGATCCCATAGAGTTGACGATAGGTTTTGGCGCGCGCACCGAACCAGGAGGAGAAGACGGCATTGATCGCCATACGCAGCTGGTCAAGCGGTTCGTCGGGAAAATCCTTCTTGGTCTCTTCCTTCACCAAGGCTTTGAAGCTCGCCACCAATTCACGGAGGTGGCGTGCATCCAAATGCGTTTCATGCGCCACACCGACTTCGGTCTTCTTGTGTTTGAGGATCGCCTCGAAATGCTCGCGCGGGACCCCCATGACGATACTGCCGAACATCGAGACAAAGCGGCGGTAGCTGTCCTGCGCAAACCGATCATTCCGCGTTTTTGCCGCCAATCCTTCGACGGTCTTCGTCGTCAACCCGACATTCAGCACGGTGTCCATCATTCCCGGCATGGACGCACGCGCACCCGAACGCACCGAAACCAGTAGAGGTCGTTCCGGATTGCCGAACCCCATGCCCATCGACCGCTCGACACGCTTTAAGGCTTGCAGGGAAGCCTCCCACATGCCGGTGGGATATTTTTTCCCCAGCTTATAGTATTCAACACAGGCCTCCGTAGAAATGGTGAAGCCCGGAGGAACCGAGATGCCAAGGTTGGTCATCTCCGCCAGTCCGGCGCCTTTGCCACCGAGCAATTCCTTCATGTTCGAGGTACCTTCGGCTTTGCCGTCGCCGAAATAGTAGACGTATTTCTTCGCCACGAGCCCTTCTCCTTCTGCTAGGACGTCACTGTACGAGTGAGGTCTGGCCAGCGGCCGTATCCAGATGCAGCTGATAGCGACGGACCAGATACCGTTTCACCACGATCCCCGTGACGATCACGACCACGACAAAGAGTGCAACCGCAAGCAACCGATAGTCTGCCCGAACTCCTTGATCGACGTAGTACCGTCCATCTGCGCCTTGGCGTACCTTCATATCATTCTGGAGTTGATGGGTCTTTCCCGAAGGATCAGCCAGGTTGATCCATTCGGAACAGAGTCGCATCGGCTCCGACGCGCCAGCCACCTTTTGCCACGTCAGCCTGAGACAAATGTCTTGCTTCGCATTGAAATAATCCGGGGTTCTGACCAATTCGTCGAGATTGACCCCGCTGGCCCAGACCCCGAACAAGAGAATTGCATTACAGATAAGGATCAGGGCAATGGATACTGCGACGCCAAAGCGCCGGACACGACCTGCCCGTTGCTCGGCTTCAACCGAAAGCCGTGGGACAACCTTACTCGGGGAAGCCTGATCCATTGCGCGCATCCCCCTCACAGTCACAGGATGGTCAACAGGCCCGCCGTTCCTACCCGACCATTCTTCCCTCATCAAGAGGTGGTCTGGCCTGGTCCCAGCCTGCGCGCGTCCAACGCGAGGCCCTTCTGAGGGCGCGCCTTGCGCGAGCACACGGACTAACTAGACCATCTCAGTTTTCCTAACTCCCTTGTACCACAATCCGGGAGAAGTCGGCGAATGACATAAAGGTTTCATCGACATCCTTGAGCAAGGAGAGTCGATTATCCCGTACTGTGGGGTCGTCTGCGTTCACCATCACGCCAGCAAAAAAAGCATCGATCGCCGGTTTTACACGAACCAACGCATCCAACGCCTTCTGATACTCCCCTTGCCGCATGTGCTCCTCGAAGTCTTTGCGACAAAGACCATTCTGTCGATGCAACTCCGTCTCGGCGGCATCTTCAAACGTTGTGGGATCGACCGGTCCACGGTCCCATTGCTCTTTTTCCACAAGCCGATGTGCACGTTTGAACCCGATAATCAGCTGGTCAAACTCCTGTCGTATTGTGAGGCCTTGGAGCGCCCGCATCTTCGCCAGCTGATCCTGCACATCGAACCGGCGATGATCGGCTACCACAAGCACGGCATCCATCACATCATCACGCAATCCGTGCTTGACCCTGCCATAGTATCTGACTCGCTCGAACAGAAACTCCACCAAGCGTTCTTGCTGGACATCCGACCCAGCCGCCGCCTTGAATCCGCCCTCGCCGACAATCGTCCGGGCCTGCTCAATCGCCTGGCCCAGATCGAGCCGGAGACCTCCTTCGACCACGATGCGCACGATGGCGGTCGCATGGCGACGCAGCGCAAACGGATCTTCTGATCCGGTCGGCACCATTCCGACATGAAAAAATGCGGCGATCGTATCGATGCGGTCGGCCATCGATACCACTTGCCCTTCGAGCGACCGAGGCAGATCTCCCTCCATCGCTCGAGGCTTATAGTGATCCATAATCGCATGGCTGACAGTGATTGGCTCTCCATCATGTTGGGCATAATACCCGCCCATGACGCCTTGCAACTCAGGAAACTCCCCCACGATACCGGATAACAGATCGGCCTTACACAGACTCGCAGCCCGAGAACAGATCTCCACTGACTCCCTGCTCATACCCAATTGCTGCGCTAACAGACCGGCGAGCTTAGTCATTCGTTCCTGCTTCTGAGCCATGGTGCCGAGCTTCTGGTGAAACACGACCCCGGAGAGTTTTGTCGCTCGATCCGCGAGCGCGGTCTTTCGATCTTCATCGTAGAAGAATCTGGCATCGGCCAGACGAGCCGCCAAGACACGCTCGTTCCCCTGACGAATGAGCGACATATCCTTCACTTCGTTGTTAGCGACGGCAATAAAGTGTGCAGCTAAGGCACCGCTTTTCTTGTCCCGCACCGAAAAGAACCCCTGATGCTCTTTCATCGAGGTGATCAGGATCTCCGACGGGACTGACAAATATTCCGGTCTGAAACTCCCCACAATGGGAACCGGCCACTCTGTGCTGTAGGTCGCTTGTTCCAGCAACGCGTCATCTGCGTTAAGGTGGACCCCGGCCTTCTGACTGACCTGCGTTAACTCTTCGTGAATCAACGTGCGTCGTTTGTCTTGATCGACAATCACGCCGACCCGCTTGAGCGTGGATACATATGAGGAGTAATCATGGACGACCACTGCCTTGCCCCCACCGAGAATGCGGTGCCCGTAGGTGTTGTGGCCAGCTTTGATCCCGGCGATCTCGATCGGCAGCACCGCCCCACCGAAGAGGGCGAGTAGCCACCGCACCGGTCTGGCGAATCGGATTCCTGCTTCATTCCACTTCATCGATTTCGAGAAGGAAAGTTTGGCAATGATCTGAGGCACTAACTTCGTCAACACATCACGAGCCGGCTGTCCCTCTTCTCGTTTGACCGCGAAAAGATACTCGCCTTTCTGAGTCTGCCTGAGCTGAAGATCCTCCACCGCCACACCCTGCCCGGAAGCAAATCCAATCGCCGCCTTCGTCGGTTGACCGGTTTGATCGAAGGCAACCGCTTTCGACGGTCCCATGGTTTCCTTCACCGTTGCAGTTTGATGGGCAGTCAGTCCGTTCACTACGAAGACGAGACGCCGGGGGGTCCCCACCGTGTGCACGTGCCGATAGGACAGCCGCGATTCTGCCAGCATCCGTTCGGTGTGTTCTTTGAGCGATGCGAGGGCCGGGGCAATAAAGTCAAAGGGGAGCTCTTCGCTACCGATCTCCACCAACAGTTCGGCCGCGCTCGATGAGCGAGACGTCGCGTGCTTCTTGGATGTGGCAACCTTGGCTCTGCCCATCGATCAGATCATTCCTACGACTTAAATATGCGACGGGTGGTCTGACGGCGTTCCGTTTTCGACGAGGTGCTGGAACGATCGTTCAGTGGGTGACCCATAGCGGTCCGTTCTTCGACGTACCGTTCCGCACATTGCCGCGCCAACGCTCGCACTCGCGCTATGTAACCAGTTCGCTCGGCGACACTGATGGCTCCGCGGGCATCGAGTAGATTGAACATGTGCGAGGTCTTGATGCAGTAGTCGTAAGCGGGCAACGTCAGCCTCGTATCTTTCTTGGCGAGCAGGCGCTTGCACTCCGCTTCGAACGCCTGGAACGTAGCCCCTAACATGGCAACATCGCCCTCTTCAAAGTTGTAGCGGGAGAACTGGACTTCCGTTTCATGATGGATGTCGCCGTAGGTGATCCCCTCCGTCCAAACCAGATCGAACACGTTATCGACTTGCTGCAGATACATCGCGATCCGTTCGGTTCCATAGGTCAGTTCGACCGTGATCGGATTGAGTTCGATCCCCCCGATCTCCTGAAAGTAGGTGAACTGGGTAATTTCCATCCCGTCAAGTCGTACTTCCCATCCCAACCCCCAGGCTCCTAAGGTCGGCGATTCCCAGTCGTCCTGCATGAACCGAATATCATGCTGTTTCGGATTGATACCGAGTCGGGCAAGACTCTTAAGATACAGCTCTTGGATGTTGTCCGGTGATGGCTTCAGCACCACCTGGTATTGATAGTAATGCTGCATCCGGTTCGGATTTTCTCCATACCGCCCATCCGTTGGTCGACGACAGGGCTGCGCATAGGCTGAGCGCCAGGGCTCTGGACCGAGGGCTCGTAGGAAGGTCGCGGGATGAAACGTCCCAGCTCCCATTTCGAGGTCGTACGGCTGGTGAATAACGCAGCCTTGATCAGCCCAGAAACGATGGAGGGTAAGGATCAGATCCTGGAATGTCACAAACAGTCCAGTAGTCGTCCGGGCAGTTGTGGAATAGGCTCACCTTGAACCA
>Ga0187776_10001111_pt1 | contig 13230 bp, 9 predicted proteins | sample 0216_BV02_MP12_2_FD_132426 | JGI IMG/M metagenome (GOLD analysis project Ga0187776, IMG submission 132426) | Tropical peat soil microbial communities from peatlands in Department of Meta, Colombia - 0216_BV02_MP12_20_MG | ecosystem: Environmental > Terrestrial > Soil > Wetlands > Peat | place...
ACGCGCTTAGGATACCGGGTCTCGCCGCGGGGATTCGCCGAAGCGCGTAAACCGGTCGGGCAAGGATCCGGGCTGGGCGCCAGGCGCGACCCGTCAGGCGCCCCGCCCGGTCATGATCGGCGAGGCGGCTAGCGGGCCGCCGCGGCGGCCACCCTCGGCTTGATGACGATCGTGTCGCCATCGACATCGACGGTGACGGTGTCGCCGTCGTTCACCTCGCGCTGGAGCAGCTCGAGCGACAGCGGGTCCTGGACCAGCCGCTGGATGGTCCGCTTGAGTGGTCGCGCGCCGAAGGTCGGATCGTACCCTTCGCGGCCGAGCAGGCTCCGGGCCGCGTCGGTCACCTCGAGCTCGATCCGGCGGGACGCCAGGCGGCGCTGCAGGTAGCCGAGCTGGATGTCCACGATCCGGGCGATCTGGTCGCGTCCCAGCGGCAAGAAGATCACCACCTCGTCGATCCGGTTGAGGAACTCCGGCCGCAGCGTGTTGCGCAGCTCCTGCATCAGCAGCGGGCGGACCTTCTCCGGCTTCTCGTGCTCGCGGAAGATGTGACTCCCGAGGTTCGAGGTCATGATCACGACCGTATTGCGGAAATCGACCGTGCGGCCGTGGCCGTCCGTCAGGCGCCCGTCGTCGAGCAGTTGCAGGAGGACGTTGAACACGTCGGCGTGCGCCTTCTCGATCTCGTCGAAGAGGATCACGGAGTACGGCCGTCGGCGCACCGCTTCGGTGAGCTGCCCGCCCTCGTCGTAGCCGACGTAGCCGGGGGGCGCGCCGATGAGCCGGGCCACCGTGTGCTTCTCCATGTACTCCGACATGTCGATGCGGATCATCGCGCGCTCGTCGTCGAACATGAACTCGGCGAGCGCCCGGGCCAGCTCGGTCTTGCCGACGCCGGTGGGCCCGAGGAACAGGAACGAGCCGATGGGCCGGTTGGGATCCGCGAGCCCCGAACGGGCGCGCCGGACCGCGTTGGCCACGGCACGGATCGCCTCGTCCTGGCCGACGACGCGCCGCCCGAGCCGCTCCTCCATGCTGACGAGCTTCTGGACCTCGCCCTCGAGCAGCCGCGTGACGGGGATGCCCGTCCACTTGGCGACCGTGGAGGCGATGTCCTCCTCGTCGACCTCCTCGCGCAGCATGCGACCCTGCTCGTGCTGGTCGGCGAGCTTGGCGTCCAGCTCCTTCAGCTGCTTCTCGAGCGCCATCAGGGTGCCGTAGCGGAGCTCCGCCGCTTTGTTCAGGTCGCCGCGGCGCTCGGCGTCGGCCATCGCGTGACGCGTGGTCTCGATCTCTTCCTTGATCTTGCCGATCTGCGTGATGCCCTGCTTCTCGGCCTGCCACCGCGCCTTGAGCGCGTCGCCCTTCTCGCGGAGCTCGGCCAGCTCGGCGTCGATCTTGGCCAGACGCTCGCGCGAGGCGGCGTCGTCCTCGCGCGCCACCGACACGCGCTCGATCTGGAGCTGCATCACCCGCCGCTCGATCTCGTCGATCTCCTGCGGCATCGAGTCGATCTGCATCCGGATCCGCGCCGCGGCCTCGTCGACCAGGTCGATCGCCTTGTCCGGCAAGAACCGGTCGCCGATGTAGCGGTGCGACAGCACGGCGGCCGCCACCAGGGCCCCGTCCTTGATCTTCACCTTGTGGTGGACCTCGTACTTGTCCTTGAGACCGCGCAGGATCGCGATCGTGTCCTCGACCGAGGGCTCGCGGACCATGACCGGCTGGAAGCGCCGCTCGAGGGCGGCGTCCTTCTCGATGTGCTTCCGGTACTCGTCGAGCGTCGTCGCACCCACGCAGCGCAGCTCGCCGCGGGCCAGGGCCGGCTTGAGCATGTTGGCCGCGTCCACCGCGCCCTCGGCGGCGCCCGCGCCGACGAGCGTGTGGAGCTCGTCGATGAAGCAGATGATCTGCCCTTCCGACTCGGTGATCTCCTTCAGGACAGCCTTCAGCCGGTCCTCGAACTCGCCGCGGTACTTCGAGCCTGCCACGAGCGAGCCGATATCGAGAGCGACCAGCGTCTTGCCCTTCAGCCCCTCGGGCACGTCGCCGGCGACGATGCGCTGGGCGAGGCCTTCGACGATGGCCGTCTTGCCCACGCCGGGCTCGCCGATCAGGACCGGATTGTTCTTCGTGCGGCGCGACAGCACCTGGATCACGCGCCGGATCTCCTCGTCACGGCCGATGACGGGGTCGAGCTTGCCGCGCCGGGCCAGGTCGGTCAGATCGCGCGAGTAGCGCTGGAGCGCCTGGTACTTCTCCTCGGGATTCTGGTCGGTCACGCGCTGGTTGCCGCGGATCTCGAGGAGCGCCTTGTAGATCGCCTCGGCATTGACCCCGGCTCCGGCCAGGGCGCGCCCGGCGGCGCCGTCCCGGTCCTGCGCGAGCGCCAGCAGGAGATGCTCGGTCGAGACATAGTCGTCCTTGAGCCGCTCGGCCTCTTTCTGGGCGCGCTCCAGCGTGCGCTGTGCGCGGTCGCCGAGGTACTGGCCGCTACCGCCGCGCACCGACGGCAGCTTGCCGAGGGCCGCTTCGTTCTCGCGCTGGATCGCGTCGGGACGCGCTCCGAGCTTGGCGAGCACCGGACCGACGATGCCTTCACGCTGCTCGAGGAGCGCCGAGAGCAGGTGCTCGGGCTCGATGGCCTGATGATTGTGCTGGTCGGCCTTCGACTGCGCCGTCTGCAGGGCTTCCTGCGCCTTCACGGTGAACTTGTCCAGTCTCATTGCTCCGCTCTTCCTCTTTCTGAGATTCGTCTCGTCAGCCCAGGTACGCGCGCGGATTGTCGGCGCGCAGCGCCTTGAGCTTCTCGTACAGCTCGCGCTCGGCCGCGGTCACGTCGCTCGGCATCACGATCTTCACCGCCACCAGCTGATCGCCGGCGCCGCCGCCTCTGAGACGCGGCATCCCGTAGCCTGGCAGCCTGAACGTACGTCCGCTCGACGTCGCGGGCGGGATCTTCATCGAGACCTTGCCGCGCAGGGTCGGCACTTCGAGGGCCGCGCCGAGCGCCGCCTCGGGTCCGGTGACCGGCAAGGTCAGATGGATGTCGTCGCCCTTCCGTTCGAAGAATGGATGCGGCGCGACGGTGACGGTCAGGTACAGATCGCCGCGGGTGTCTGCCTCGCCCGCGCCCTCACCGGCGACGCGCACGCGCTGGTCGCTCTTGACGCCCGCCGGGATCTTGACGTCGACCTGGCGGCGCACGCGCTGCAAGCCGCTCCCTCCGCACGTGGGGCACGGCTGGCGCTTGATGTGGCCGGATCCGTGGCACGTGGGGCACGGCTCCTCGATGTCCATCGCGAACGACTTGCGGGCGCCCTGGAACGCTTCGTCGAGCGTGATCTCGATGCCGGCCTGGACGTCGCCGCCGCGGCTCCGCTGCGCGTTCTCAAAGAGGTCCTCGAGTCGGACACCGCCGTCGCCCCGAGGCCCGCCCCGGCCGGACAGGTCCCCGAAAATGGTGCGAAAGAAGTCGGAGAAGTCTCCCGCGCCGCCGGCATCGCCGCCATACTCGACCCTGAACCCGCTGCCCGGCCCGCCGGGCGGCGGAGCTTGGGTGTAGCGCTGCCAGTCCGGGCCGAGCGAGTCGTAGCGGCGCCGCTTCTCGGGGTCGGACAGCACCTCGTACGCTTCGTTGATCTCCTTGAAGCGGTCGCCGGAATCTTTGCCCTTGGTGACGTCCGGGTGATGCTTTCTCGCGAGCCGTCGGTAGGCGGACTTGATCGTCTTGTCGTCGGCCTTCCGGTCGACCCCTAGAATCTTGTAGTAGTCCTTGAAATCGACGGCCATAGATCCCTATCTAGCAGGAAGTATAGCAGATGATTTGAGTCATGTACGCTAATGAGACCCGATGTCGAAACCTGACTCTGTTTCTGGAAGACTGTTGATCCGCTTGGTTATCCGCGGCCCACGCGGAAGGCGACGTAGAGCGACATCGGCCCGCGCTGGAGCAAGACCGTGAGAGGATCACCCTCTTTCATGTCCCGGGTGAGCCGCTCGAAGTCGGCCATGGTCTTGACGATCTGGTTATTCAGCTGTTTGATGACGTCCCCACGCTGCACGCCGGCCTCGGCCGCCGGGGTGCCTTCCTCGACCCGGACCACGATGACCCCGTCGGTGGTCCGCAGATTCAGCTGGCGGGCGATCTCGGGTGTCACCGGACGAACCTCGAGCCCCAGCATCGAGCGGACTCGACCGCCACCGGGCCGTTGCTGCTGTTGCTGGGCCTGACGCTCGTCGGGGGCCTGGCCGATCTTGACCTCGACGGTCTTCTCGACCTGGTCGCGAAGGATCTTCACCTTCGCGCTGCGATCCGGCGAGAAGAAGCCGACGGCCCGCTGCAGATCGCCCGGGCCCTCCATCGGGTGTCCGTCGAACTCGAGCAGGATGTCGCCCGGCTTGAGACCGGCCCGTGCGGCCGGGCTGTCGGGCATGACCTCGTTGATCAGGACCCCCTTCGCGTCCTTCGAGCCGAACGAGCGCGCCAGCTCGGGCGTGAGGGGCTGGATCGACACGCCAAGCCAGCCCCGTGTCACGCGGCCCTTGTCCCGGAGCTCCGCATAGACTTTCCGTGCCATGTTCGAGGGAATCGCGAAGCCAATGCCCTGTCCGCTGGCTGCGATGGCGGTGTTGATGCCGATCACTTCCCCCTGCAGGTTCACGAGGGGCCCCCCGGAGTTGCCCGGATTGATCGCGGCGTCGGTCTGCAGGAAGTCGTCGAACGGCCCCTGGCCGATTTGCCGCGCCTTGGCGCTGATGATGCCGGCCGTGACCGTGGCCTGCAGGCCGAACGGCGAGCCGACGGCCAGGACCCAGTCGCCGACCTGCACGCGATCGGAGTCACCGAGCCGGGCGTACTTGAACGTGGCCTTGCCGTCGTCCAGCTTCAGCACGGCGAGATCGGTCTTCTTGTCCATGCCGATGACCTTCGCACGGTGCTTGCCGCCGTCGAGGGTCACGATCTCGATCTCGGTGGCCTCGTCGACCACATGGGCGTTGGTGAGCGCGATCCCGGTCGGATCGACGATGACACCGGAGCCGAGGCTCCGCTGCGGGATCCGCTCGGGTATCTCGCCGAAGAAGCGGCGGAAGAACTCGTCTCCGAAGTACTCCTCGAACGGGGTCCGGCCCCTGGGCCCGGATGACCGGGACACTGTGTTGATGTTGATGACGGCCGGCTTGATCGCCTCGGCGACCGCGGCGAAGGTGCCGCCCTGCGGCGGCATCTGGACCGGGATCACCGGGATCGGGGTGACGGGCGCCTGGGCCTCGAGTACGGGACGGCGGAGCTCGGCCCGGGTTGCGGAGTAGACCCCCAGGGCGGCTCCCACCGCCAGGGCGATCGCGATCGCTGCGAAGAAGGTTCTCCGCCTGAGCAGCATCATCGGGTGTCCTCTATCGTACTCTCACCGGTGAGGGCACGGCGAAGTCGCTCGCCCTCGAGGGTCTCGGTGCGCTTGAGCTCCTGCGCCGCGGCCATCAGGATGGCCTTCTTCGTCGTCAGCATGCCCCGGACCCGATCGTGCGTGCGATCGAGGATCGAGCGCACCTCGGCGTCGATCGTGCGCGCCGTCTCCTCGCTGTAGTCGCGCTCGCCGCCCATGCCCGTGCCCTTGAGGAAGAGCGGCGTGCGCTCCCCGAAGGTCGCGAGCCCCACGCGCTCTGACATGCCGTACTTGGTCACCATCAGGCGGGCGATCTCGCTGGCCCGCTCGAGGTCGTTGTGGGCTCCCGTCGAGACCTCACCGTAGACGAGCTCTTCCGCGACGCGCCCGCCCAGGAGCACGGCGATGCGGTCCTCGAGCTCGCTGCGCGTCATCAAGAAGCGCTCCTCGGTCGGCAGCTGATACGTCATCCCGAGCGCGGCGATTCCCCGCGGGATGATCGTCACCTTGTGCACGGGATCGGCGTGGGCGACCGACGTCGCGACCAGCGCGTGGCCCATCTCGTGGTGTGCGACGATGTCCCGCTCCTTCTCCGAGAGCACGCGGCTCTTCTTCTCCAGGCCGGCCACGACGCGGTCGATCGCCTCCTCGAAGTCGGCCATCTCGACCGCGTTCTTCTCCTTGCGGGCGGCCAGCAGCGCCGCCTCGTTGACGATGTTGGCCAGGTCAGCGCCGGCGAATCCGGGCGTACGGGCCGCGATCACGCCGAGATCGACGCCCGGCGCCAGCACCACGGTACGGGCGTGCAATCTCAAGATAGCCTCGCGGCCGCGCAGGTCGGGCTTGTCGACCACGACCTGCCGGTCGAACCGGCCCGGGCGCAGTAGCGCCTGGTCGAGCACCTCGGGACGGTTCGTCGCGGCCATGATGATCACGCCCTTGGACGAGTCGAAGCCGTCCATCTCGGCCAGGAGCTGGTTCAGGGTCTGCTCGCGCTCGTCGTGGCCGCCGATGAACCCCGTGCTGCCGGCCCGAGACTTGCCGATCGCGTCCAGCTCGTCGATGAAGATGATGCACGGGGCCTTGTCCTTGGCCTGCTCGAACAGGTCGCGCACACGCGCGGCGCCGACCCCGACGAACATCTCGACGAACTCCGAGCCCGAGAGGGTGAAGAACGGCACATCGGCCTCGCCGGCGACCGCCCGGGCCAGGAGCGTCTTGCCCGTTCCGGGAGGGCCGACCAGGAGCACACCCTTCGGGATCCGACCGCCGAGGCGCTGGTATTTCTTCGGGTTCTTCAAGAAGTCGACGATCTCCACCAGCTCGGCCTTGGCCTCGTCGACCCCGGCGACGTCGGTGAACGTCGTCTTGAGCTCCTTGCGGTCGAAGATCTTGTGCTTCGAGCGCCCGAACGACAGGGCCTGTGTGGGACCGCCGCCCACCCGTCGCATCAGGAACATCCAGATGCCGACCATGACACCCAGCGGGATGATCCAGCCGAAGAAGAGATCGCGGACGAACGTGGACTCGATGCGACCCGTGAACTCGACGTGGTGGCGCTCGAGCTCGGAGATGAGCGGGGCCTCGTCGACGCCGGGGATGCGGGTGACGGTGAACACCCGGACCTCGTCGCTGGAGCCGAGCCACTGACGGAGGCGGTCGCCCGGACCGCTGGGCGGGCTGGGGAGGGCGTCGGGCTTGGCGATGCCCCGGATCTCCTTGTCGGTCAGCGCGACCTTTTCGATCTTGTCGGAACGCACGAGCTCGAGGAACTTCGACATGGGGATCTCGACCGTGCGGGGGGCCTGCAGCCAGGACTGCAGCACGAGCAAAACCATCGCCGCGACCAGCACGTAGGCCAGCGAGAACTGGATGCGCTGGTTGAGACGCGGCCTCATTGTATATCCCCTTTGCCATGCTAGCGTCGGGCGATTGGAGTGTCAAACATCCGGCCTCCTTTTCGCTTGACACTTCAAGCCCTTTGGCCTAAAAGTTGGCGCTGATCGCTCCTGTGAAACTGAGAACAAGCTCGTATCTCGCGAGGGTCCACCAACACCGTTGCGAGTTTCTGGTTCGGTAGTCGACTCGGAAAAGCGCCGTGCGGTCCGCCGGAGTGTCTGGACGGCTCTGGTCGTGGTGGCGCTCCTCACCCTCTTCTCCGCTCACCCGGCGCTGGCCCAGGAAGCCGCCAAGGAGCCTGCGTACCGCGCGTTCCCGCTGATCGGTTCGCGGCTGGCGGTCTGGGCGGTTGCGCAGCTCCACCTGAACTTCGCGGCGTTCATCCTCGGCGTGCCGATCTTCGCGGTCATCATCGAGGCGATCGGCTGGCGCACCGGCGACGCCCAGTACGACTGGCTCTCGCACGAGCTCGTCAAACTGACGTTCGCCGCGTTCTCGACGACGGCGCTGCTGGGCGCGCTCCTTCTGTTCCTGTTCATCGGCTACTACCCGAAGTTCTGGACGTACATGACGTCGATCTTCTTCCCGACCTACGGGATCTACGCCGGCCTGTTCTTCGCCGAGACCTTCACCGTCTACATCTGGTACTACGGCTGGGACTGGCTCAGCGGCTCTCGCAAGTGGATCCACGTCGGCCTCGGCGTGCTCTCCAATCTGTTCGGCACGGCGATCCTCCTGGTCGCGAATTCCTGGGTGACGTTCATGATGTCACCCGCCGGCGTCGACGAGTCCGGCGCCTTCAAGGGCTCGGTGTGGGCGGCGATGCACAACTACACGTGGATGCCGATCAACATCCATCGGCTGATCGCCAACATCGTCTTCGGCGGGACGATCTGCGCCGCCTACGCGGCGTTCCGGTTCCTCGGCGCCAAGTCCGACGAAGAGCGGGCGCGCTACGACTGGATGGGCTACATCGGCAACTTCGTGGCGCTGTCGGCGTTCATCGTGCTCCCGTTCGCCGGCTACTACCTCGGCCGCGAGATCTACGCCTTCAACCAGACCATGGGCATCACGATGATGGGCGGCTTCATGTCCTGGCTCTGGATCATCCAGGCGATCCTGATCGGCGTGCTCTTCATGGGCTCGAACTACTATCTGTGGCTCGGCATGGAGCGGATCCCGGGCTCGGAGCGCTACCGGCCTTACGTCCCGATGCTGATCGGCATCCTCGCCTTCGGCTTCATGGTCTGGGCGACGCCGCGCTCGATGGTCGTCACGCTCGACGAGGCGCGGGCTATGGGAGGCACCAACCATCCGCTGCTCGGCTTCCTCGGGGTCATGTCCGCGAAGAACACCGCCGTGAACATGATGATCCTGACGACGTTCCTGTCGTTCGTGCTTTACCGGCGCGCGAACAAGGTCTCGACCAAGCCGTGGGTCGGCATGGGGATGGCGATCCAGTGGGCGGCGCTCGGTGTCGCGGCGGCCATCGTCATCTTCTTCGGGGTGTACGGCTACTTCGTCGAGTCGCTGGTGCGCATCGGGTTCTCGGTCTATCAGGTGCTGGCCGTGCTCGGCGCGATCTTCGTCGTGATGGCGATCGACATCCCGATGTTCAAGGGCGCGCGATCGACCGGAACGATCCGCTGGGGCACCATCGCCCCGCGCTCGCAATATGTCCTGATCTTGCTCGCGGTGACCTTCACGTGGCTCATGGGCCTGATGGGCTTCGCCCGCTCGGGCATCCGGCAGCACTGGCACGTCTACGGCATCATGCGCGACAACTCGGTCGACGCGGCGACGCCCGCGATCGGGTACGCGGCGAACATGATCACCGTCGTGACCATCGCGTTCTTCGCGCTCGTGCTGTTCATCTTCTGGCTCGGCGGGCTCGGCGAGAAGGGCAAGGCCGAGGCGCACGGCCACGCCGCTCCGATGATCGCCGGCGGCAGCGACCGCGACGCCTGACCGATGCAATTTCCGGTCGCGGTCAAGGTCGGTGCCTTCGCGCTGGTCGTGATGGGCGTCTACACGTACTACGCGAACTCGATTCCCCAGATCCAGTCGAAGCCTCCTGTCGAGCTCTCGCTCGAGGGCGGCAACGTGACGACGGCCCAGCTCGTGAAGGCCGGCGAGGAGATCTTCCACACCAAGGGCACGTGCGAGATCTGCCACCGCATCGGCCAGAAGGGAACGCGCGCGCCCGATCTCGCGGGCATCGGGGCTCGCGCGGGCAAGACGAAGCCGGGCTACACCGCCAAGCAGTACATCATCGAGTCGCTGCTACATCCGGACGCCTACATCGTCGAGGGTTACCCGAACATCATGCCGCACGTCGACAAGCCCCCGATCGCGCTCAACCGCTCCGAGGTCTGGGCGCTCACGGCGTTCCTGGAGTCGCAGGGCGGCACGCCTGACGTCAAGCTGGACGACATTCCGGCGACGGTGGGCTCGTCCGCCGCCGGCGGCGCGCCGGCCGAGGTGAAGCTGCCGGGCGATCCGAAGGCCGGCGAGGTGGTCTTCAGCACGAAGGCCGGCTGCATCGCCTGCCACAAGGCGGGCAAGGTCGGCGCCGCGCAGGTCGGTCCGGATCTCTCGCAGATCGCCAAGATCCAGACCCCTGACTACATCATGAAGAAGATCCTGGATCCGGCGGGCTCCGGGACGGTGGCGGGCTTTCCGAAGGGTGTCATGCCGCCGATGTTCGGCCAGACCTTGACCGCGAAGGAGTACATGGACCTGGTGGCGTTCCTGCTGACGCTCAAGTGAACGCATGAACCTCCTGCGCTCGCGCTTCGCCCAGGCGGTCCTCGTCCTCGTCCTCGCGTTCGTGATCCTGCGCTTCGGCATCCGGCCGCCGGCGCCATGGAGCGTGTTCACGCTCTACATGGCGATCGTGCTCCTGGCGGTGCTGGTCTTCGTCTCGTCCAACTCCGACTCGTGGCGCGAGTTCATGCGGCCGATCCGGACGACGCTGGTCGCGCCCGACAAGAAATTCACGCGCCTGGCGTTCCTGGTGATCGTCCCGCTCCTCTTTGGCTACTACGCGTACACGCAAGCGGCGGCCAAGCCGCAGGCGCCGCCCGAGCTGCGCGCCGTCCATCCGGCGCCTCCCGCGTCGATCCAGTTCCGCGGCAAGGAGATCCAGGTCACGGGGCTCGAGAACCCGCTCCGCAAGAACCAGGCGAACTTCAAGAAGAACGTCGCGGCGGGCGAAGAGATCTACATCCGCAACTGCGTGTACTGCCACGGCGACAACCTGGACGGGCGGGGCCACTTCGCGTACGGCTTCAACCCGCCGCCGGCGAACTTCCAGGATCCGGGCACGATCGCGATGCTCCAGGAAGCGTTTCTCTTCTGGCGTATCTCGAAGGGCGGACCGGGGCTGCCGAAGGAGTCGACGCCCTGGAACTCGGTCATGCCCTCCTGGGAGGATCGCCTGACCGAGGAGCAGATCTGGCAGGTCATCATGTATCTGTACGACGCCACCGGTCAGCAGCCGCGGCGCTGGGAGGCCACCCAGTGAGGGCCGCCGTCCTGGCCGCCGCCGTGGCCGCACTCGTCGGCGCACCCGCGCTGGCCTCTGCGCAGGCCGGCGACGCGAACGCGGGCAAGGCCGTCTACCAGATCAAGTGCATCGGCTGTCACGGGGAGAAGGGGGACGGCAAGGGCCCCGCCGCCGAGCTCCTCGTGCCCCAGCCGCGCGATTTCACCTCCGGCATCTACAAGATCCGGACGACCGCCAACAAGGTCCCGTCGGACCAGGACCTCTTCAAGGTGATCACCGACGGAATGCCCGGGACGTCGATGCCGTCGTGGGCGGTGCTCCCCGAGAAGGACCGCTGGAACCTCGTCGCGTACGTCAAGGCCTTCGCGCCGGACAAGTTCAAGGAAGCGCCCAAGAAGCTCGAGCTGCCCAAGGAAGTCGCCTCGTCGGCGGAGTCGATCAAGCGCGGCAAGGAGATGTTCGAGGCGATCGAGTGCAACAAGTGCCACGGCGCCGAGGGGCGCGCCGACGGCCCGTCGCGCCCCGAGCTGAAGGACGAGTGGGGCCATCCGATCGCGCCGGCCAACCTCACCAAGCCCTGGAACTTCCGCGGCGGCGCGTCGCGGACCGACATCGCCACGCGGCTCGCCGCGGGCGTGCTCGGCACGCCGATGCCCTCCTTCATCGACAGCGTCGAGAAGCCCGAGGACATCTGGCACCTGACGAATTACATCCTGTCGCTCGCCCCGGACTCGCCGCACTACGCGACGCTCGTGACGGTCACCGCCGTCTCGGACGCGATCCCCGACGACCCGAACGCCGACTTCTGGAAGAAGCTCACGCCGAACAACATCCCGCTGCTGGGCCAGGTCATCCAGGATCCGCGGAATTTCAATCCGTCGATCGACCTGGTGTCGATCCGGGCGGTCTACAACGACAAGGAAGTCGCGTTCCACCTGACGTGGGACGATCCGACGCAGTCGACCGACGATCCGGCGCAGAAGCTCTTCGCCGACGCCATCTCGCTGCAGTTCCCGCCGCAGCCCTCGTCGGGCACCGAGCGGCCGTACTTCCTGATGGGCGACAGCTCGGACGCCGTCTATCTGCTCCGGTGGGAGAACGGCAAGGGCGTGATGGAAGTAACCGCGAACGGTCCGACGAAGCTCGCGGCGATCCAGGGCTCCGAGGCGACGGGCAAGGCGGTGTACGCGAACGGTCAGTATCGCCTGATCATGCGGCGGCCGCTGGTGTCCAAGAGCGACGCGCGCCCGACGTTCACGCCCGCGGTGTTCATGCCGGTCGCGCTCCAGGCGTGGGACGGCGGAGCGGGGGAGACCGGGACGAGGATGTCCCTGACATCATGGTACTATCTGCGGCTGGAGGAGCCGCAGTCGAGCCGCCGTTTCGTCATTCCTCCGGTCGTAGCCATCCTCACATTGGCGGTGATGTTGCTCGTGGTGCGAATCGCGAATCGACGGGCGTGACCCGTCCTCAGGAGGATCAAGGGCAATGCGCAAGGTAATCGGAACGCTTCTGGCGATCGCGCTCGTGACGGGCGTCGCCTTCGTCGCCAACCGCCCCGGGCCGGCCGGCGCGCAGGGCGGCGGCACGATCGAGGCGACGGTGACGTATGCCGGCGCGCCGGTCGTCGAGAAGCTCAAGGTGAACAAGGATACCGAGAAGTGCGGGACCGAGGCCATCATCGAGAAGATCGTCGTCGGGGCCAACAAGGGGCTGGCCAACGCGGTCGTGTCCGTCCCGGGCGCCAAGGGCGGCAAGCCGGCCGCGGTGAAGACGACGGTCGATCAGCACGGCTGCAAGTTCGTGCCGCACGTGACCGCGATGATGCCGGGCGAGATGGATCTCAAGAACTCGGACGACATCCTGCACAACATCCATACGTACTCGACGGCGAACCCGTCCATCAACAAGGCGCAGCCGAAGTTCAAGAAGGTGATGGCGGAGAAGTTCGAGAAGCCCGAGATGATCAAGCTCACCTGCGACGTGCACAGCTGGATGCTCGGATGGCTGGCCGTCATGCCCAATCCGTTCTTCGGCGTGACCGACGGGAACGGCGTCGCCAAGATCGACAACGTGCCGGCGGGCAAGTACACCGTCGAGGTCTGGCACGAGACGCTCGGCAAGCAGTCCAAGGACGTCGAGGTCAAGGCCGGACAGGTGACGAAGGTCGCGATCGAGATGAAGAAGTAAGAGCCAGGAGGCTCGGCGAGCATGCTTGACTGGTGGCTGCCGGAGAACGTTTCGACCTTTGGCCGGGACATCGACTGGCTCTTTCATCTGATCTACTACATCACCGGGCTGACGGCGATCCTGGTGTTCGTCACGATGCTGACGTTCATCGTGATGTACCGGGACCGGCCGGGGCGGAAGGCGCGCTACACCCACGGGAACACCACCCTGGAGATCGTCTGGACGGTGGTGCCGGCGCTGATCCTC
>Ga0187776_10001112_pt1 | contig 13230 bp, 13 predicted proteins | sample 0216_BV02_MP12_2_FD_132426 | JGI IMG/M metagenome (GOLD analysis project Ga0187776, IMG submission 132426) | Tropical peat soil microbial communities from peatlands in Department of Meta, Colombia - 0216_BV02_MP12_20_MG | ecosystem: Environmental > Terrestrial > Soil > Wetlands > Peat | place...
AGGGTGGCGGGCATGATCAGGGCCGCACCCGCGCCCATCCCCGAGCGCACCGCAATCAGCTCGCCCGCCGAGCCGGCGAACGGCGCTGCCAGGCTCGCGAGCCCGAAGAGCGAGACACCTGCCTGGAGCGCGAGCTTGCGCCCGAAGCGGTCGCCGAGGGTGCCGAAGACGAGCAGCAGCCCGGCGAAGGCCAGCATGTAGGCGTCGACCATCCACTGCAGCCGCGAAGCGGACGCGTGGAAGTGGTCCTGCAGCGTGGGCAGGGCCACGTTGAGGATCGTGTTGTCGAGCCCGATGATCACCAGGCTCAGGGAGAGCACCCCGAGGGTCTTCCAGCGCCGGGAGTACTGGACAGGGTCGATCGCCATGGAGCTCACTCCTTTCGGCTTTGGCTGACTTCTTCCAGGCTGCCTTCAGCCGCATCCCGCCCGGCTACGGCGCGCCTGCGTTCGCGGGTGGGGCTAGCCGAACTTCTGCGGCTCGTCTAGGAGCGAAGAAAGGTGAGCACCGCGAGCACGCGCCGGTGGTCTTCGGGCGCCGCGGGGAGGCCGAGCTTGCCGAAGATGTTGGTCACGTGCTTCTCGACCGCTCTCGGGGAGATGAAGAGCAGCTGCCCGATCGCCTGGTTCGAGCGACCCTCTGCCATGAGCTCGAGCACCTCGCGCTCGCGCGGCGACAGCCGCTGGACAGGGTCGTCCCGCCGGTTGCGGCCCACGAGCTCGGCGACGACCTGAGGGTCGAGCGCCGACCCGCCCTCGGCGACGCGGCGGACGGCGGCGACGAACTCCTCGACGTCGGAGACGCGGTCCTTGAGCAGATAGCCAAGCCCCTCGGCGTTCTCGCCGAGCAGCTCGACGGCGTACGTGTGGGCGACGTGCTGCGAGAGCACCAGCACGCCCGTCTCCGGGTACTTCTCCCGGATCTCGCGCGCGGCCTTGATCCCCTCGTCTGTTTGCGTCGGCGGCATGCGTATGTCGACGATGGCGACGTCCGGGTGGTAACTGCGCACCTTGAGCAGGAGCTCGTCCGCGTTCCCCGCCTGCCCGACGACCCCGATGTCGGCCTCGGCGAGCAGGCGGGCAAGCCCCTCTCGCAGGAGGGCTGAGTCGTCGGCGATCACCGCCTGGAGGAGGTGTCTTTCCGCACGGACGCCCCGCAGGGGAGGGAACTCCGCGTCCAGCCCGTCGAGCTCGAGCTGGAAGATCCGTTGTGGCTCGCGCAGACCCTTGAACTCGAACGTGCCGAGCTCTCTCGTCTTGACGTCGAGCGCGCTCGCCGTGAGGGCAGAGGCGAGCACCTGGCCGCCGTGGCCCGCCTGGCAGATCCGCGACGCGCGGTGCACTTCGATGCCGACGTAGCCGTCGCCGGCGCTCTCGGCCCCGCCGCTGTGGAGGCCGATACGGGCGCGCACGTGCTCGCCCGGCGGCCAGGCGCCGATCGCGAACGCCTGCTGGATCTCGATCGCCGCCGCCGCCGCGGCGGCGGGCTGGTCGAAGACTGCGAAGAACTCGTCGCCGCGACAGTCGATCTCGCGGCCGCCGGCCCGGGCGATCGCGTCCCGCTGGAGCTCGCGCGCCTCCGCGAGCACGCCGGGATAGCTCTCGCCGAGGCGGGCCGCGAGCCCGCTCGAGTCTTCGACGTCGCTGAAGAAGAAGGTCAGCGTCACGGCACGAGTGCGGCTCGGTCCCGCCGCTGCGCGCGTTCGCGCACTGGAAGCATCGCGCGCACGAGCGTGCCCTGTCCCGGAGGGCTCTCGACAACGAGTCGGCCATCGAGGGCCTCGACGCGGTCGCGCAGACCGGAGAGGCCCGAGCCCTCGGCTGGATCCGCGCCGCCGACCCCATCGTCGGCGACCTCGATGTGTGCGGGCCCCTCTGCTCGTTCAGCGCACACTCGAGCCGAACAGGCGTCCGAGTGCTTGACGACGTTTGCGAGTGCCTCGGAGACGACGTAATAGGCCGTTGCCTCGACGGGACCCGGCAGCCGGCCGGGCAAGCGCACGTCGAGCTCGACGGGCAGTGGCGCGCGCGCGGCGAGCACCTCCAGCGCCGCCTCGAGCCCCTGCTCGGTCAGTACGGCCGGGTGAATCCCCTGCGCGAGCTCGCGCAGCTCGGTCAAGGCCTCCATCAACTCCTCGCTCGCGGTCCCGAGCAGATCGGCGGCCTCGCCGGGCGCCTCGCGGACCTTCGCCTGCGCGAGCCGCAGCCCGACGGACAGCGCCACGAGCCGCTGCTGGGCGCCGTCGTGGAGATTGCGCTCGAGGCGCCGGCGCTCTGCGTCGCTCGCCTCGACGATGCGCATGCGCGAGGCCTCGAGCTCCTGGCGGGCCTGGGCGCTTGCGACCGCGAGTGCCACCAGCTCGGCGAACGCCTGCATCCTCCGCTCGGTATCGGGCGGCAAGGACTCGTTCGCCCCTAGCGCCGCGACGAGGACACCCCAGGTGGCGCCGCCAACATTGATCGGCACACCGAAAGAGGATCGGTACCCGAGGTCACGGATTCGCGCCGCGAACTTGCTCGCCAGGTCCTCGAAGTTATCGGAGTGAGCGGGGCCACCTGTTTGGCGCACCTTCGTCGCTGCGAGTCCGTCCTCCAACGGGGTCGTCTTTCCCACTTCGAAGTCGCTGTCGGCCCAGACGCCGTAGCGGCCGACCAGCGTCGCCCTGTCCCTCTCCTCGAAACGCTCGAGCACCGCGTCGCGAATTCCGAGCAACCGGGCGACTTCTTCGGTGACCGCCTGGAAGACCTGCTCCGGCGGAGAATCACCGGCGACGAGCGTCGCCACCCTTCGCAGTGCGGCCTGCTCCTCAGCGAGCCGCCGTTCCTCGGTCTGGGCGCGCCGCCGTTCCGTGAAGTCTCGCCTGATCGCAACGACCTCGTCGGGGCCGCTCGGCACCATCCGCGACTCGAAGCAGCGCCGGACTCCGTCGAACTCGGCCTCGTACTCGACGGTGCTGATCTCTCCTGTGTCGAGCGCTCGCACCGCGCACGAGAGGATCGCTTCGGCGATCTCGGCCGGTAGGAGCTCGCGCACATCGCGGCCGATCATCTCCTCGGGCGGGTTGAACAGTGTCGCGGGGTCCTCCGCGCGCACGTCGAGACAGGTGCCGTCGCGGCTGACGCGGTACATCAGGTCGGGAATCGCGTCGAGCAGCGCTCGGTCGCGCTCCTCGACCCGCCGGACGGTCTCGAGCGCGCGTTCGCTCGCCAGCGCGAAGCCGGCCGCGGCCGTGACTGCCTCGAGCAGCTCCGGACGGAGCCTCAGCGACGGGTCGTGCAGGAGCATTCCGACCGGTTCGCCCTGGTGCTCGATCAGCGTCGGAACGCCGCAGCCGGGGGACCGAAGCGATAGCGCACGGCCGTCGCCGTCACGGTACTTGCCCGCCGGGGTCCTCCGGGCGAGCCGGAGCGTCGGGTCGCCCAGGGCTCGTCGGAGCGCGTCTTCGAGGCCGGGGGCTGCCGTGCCCTCGCGCAGCTCGACCAGCAGCTCGCCGACCGCCGCGCGCGACAGGCGGCCCTTCAGCAGGACGACGACGAACCCGGCCGGGAGCGCGATCGACGCAAGGAGCCCCAGGCCGATCCCGACGACCGCCGCCTGCGACGACACCGGGGCGAAGACGAGGCCGATCGCGAACGCGAGCAGCGCGACGACGCCCCCGACGAGCACGGGGTAGAGCTGTTGCCGTGCCAGCGCCGTCTTCAAGCGGATCCGCCGGGCGAGCACGACCGCGACCGCGACCGTCACGCCGATCGCAATCACCGCCTCGATCTCTTCGAGGGCGGTCGCCAGCGAAGGCTGCGAGTCGATCAGGACGACGTTGCGCGGGTGGGCGCTATGCCAGCGCGTGAGCGGATCGAAGATCACCGCGAAGGCCTGCAATGCCAGCACGTCGACGAACGCGACGAGCACCAGGAGCCGGCTCGAGCGCTGGTCGAGGCGCCCGTGGGGGAAGCCGAGGAGTGCGTAGACCAGCACGGCGAAGACCAGGTTCGAGGTCAGGACGCCGATGGTGTACGGGATCGCGCCGTTCGCGTCGTGGAACGCTCCGAGCAGCGACGAGAATCCGACGGCGGCGAGCAGCACGCCGAAGAGGACGTAGGGCGGACGCCGAAGGGCGAGGAGGCCGGCACCGACGAACGAGAGGCAGACCACGACGGTCAGGAGCGCGTGGCCGGCGGGGTTCGGCGCGTGCCGGCTGACAGCGGTCAGGGTGACGGCGCCGGCGGTCGCCGCGAGCGCGGCAGCTCCCAGCGCGAAGCCGCCGGGGGTCGGCAACCGCCACGGCTCATCACGCGCGCTGCGCGGCGGCTCCCGCGCGACCGCCGACGAGGCGTGACCGCTCACTCGAGCAACCTCTCGATAGCCGCGCCGGAGAGGTCGGTCTTGGCGACGAACCCCCGGGCCCCGCTCGCCTCGATTCGGGCTCCGTACGCGTCGCGGTCACGGGTGGAGATGAGCACGATCTGCAACGCCGGGTCGCGCTCGAGCAGGCGGGCCGTAACTTCGAACCCGTCGACGTCCGGCAGCTGGATGTCGAGCAGGACGAGGTCTGGCCGGAGCTCGCCGGCGAGGGCGAGGGCGGACACCCCGTCCCCGGCCTCGCCGACGACCTCGAATCCCTCGCCTGCGAGCAGGGCCCGCGCAGAGCGGCGGAAGCTCGGGTGGTCGTCGACCACCAGGACCCGCCGCGCCGGCCGCAGCTCCTCGAGCAACTCGCGGTGCTCTGGCTTCATCGTCACCCCCGAGCCCTCAGGTTACTCGTAGTCGAGGGCCGGCCGACGGTCCGGAGCGCGCTCGCGCTCCCGGCGCTCCCCGCCGGAGTCGAGCCGTGGCAGCCACTCGAGCCAGCGCGGGAGGTACCAGTTCCAGTCGCCGAGCAGCTTCATGACGGCCGGCAGGAGCACGGCCCTGACGATGGTCGCGTCGATCAGGATCGCCGCGGCGAGGCCGAAGCCCATCTGCTTGATATCGAGCGTCCGCAGGGTGACGAAGATCGCGAACACTGCGACCATCACGACCGCGGCGCTGGTCACCGTGCCCGCGGTGCGCTTGATCCCGGTCGCGACCGCCTCCTCGGTCGGCATGCCTCCGTCCACGAGCTCCTTGATCCGGCTGAGGATGAAGACGTGGTAGTCCATCGAGAGGCCGAACAGGATCACGAACATGAACAGCGGCAACCACGACGTGATCGCGCCGTTGGAGTGGAAGCCGAGGATGCCCTCTGCCCACGTGTGCTGGAAGACGAGCACCATCAGCCCGTAGGCCGCGCCGACGGAGAGCAGGTTCAGCAGCACCGCCTTGGTCGGGATCACGATCGAGCGGAAGGTCACCAGCAGGAGCAGGAAGCAAAGCCCCAGCACGAACGCGAACACGATCGGCGCGTGGGACTTCATCTGCTGGTTGAAGTCGTGCGTCCCGGCCGTCTCGCCGGTCACGGCCGCCTCGACACCCGGCACCGTCGCGACCGTCCCGGGAATCACGCGATTGCGCAGCGTCTGCAGCGCCGTTACCGAGGCTCCGTTCGAGCCGTCGCCCTGCAGCGCGATCGAGATCGTCTCGACCGTGTGCGCCGGGTTCACTTCGGTCGAGATCGGCTCGAACATCTGCCCGCTGGCGAGCGCCTCGCGCTTCAGCTGCGCGATTCCGGCCCGAACCGGCGCGGCGTTCACGTCGTGTGCGGAGATGACCACCTTCGCCGGTGTCTGCGCGCCCGGGAACGCTCGCTGGATCGACTCGTACGTGCGCACGATCGGGAGCGACTTCGGTAGGTCGGTGAAGCTCGGCAGTTGGGTATGCAACGTGAGCGCCGGCACCGCTAGTGCGAGCAAGACGCCGCCGGAGAGCGCGGCCGCGAGGACGGGCCGGCGCAGAACGCGGTCGAGCACGAAGCTCCAGATGCGGGACTCCGCGCTGCGACGCCGCGCCAGCAGCGGGATGCGGCCCTTGTCGACCCGGTGCCCGAGCTTCCCGAGCATCGCGGGCAGAATCGAGAGCGACCCGATCAGCGCCACCGCGACCATCAGCATCGCGCCGACGGCGATCGACGTGAACACCGCGTTGCCTGTGAAGAGCATCCCGGCCATCGCGATCAGCACGGTCAGCCCCGAGATGAAGACGGCGTGCCCGGACGTGCGCGCGGTCCTCGACAGCGCGTCGAGCGGCGAGAGCCCACGCATCCGCTCCTCGCGCTCGCGGCGCAGGTAGAAGAGCGAGTAGTCGACCCCGACTGCCATCCCGATCAGCAGGATCACCGACTTCGTCGCATCGCCCGCCGCGACGACGTGGCTCGCTGCCGCGGAGAGCCCGATCGTCGCCAGCACGCCCGAGAAGGCGAGCAGGACAGGGAGCCCGGCTGCGACGAGGGCGCCGAAGGCGACGAGCAGGATCGCGAGCGTGACGGGCAGCGAGGAGTACTCCGCCCGCTGGAAGTCCTTGCTCAGGGTCTTGCTCAGCTCGTGATTGGCGCTCGCGTACCCGAACTCGGCGACCGTGAGCCCGGGGTGGCGCTGCTGCACGCGGTCGACCGCGTCGATGACCGGCTGGACCTTCTTGTCGGCCTTGTCCGGATCCCCGCGGATCTCGAACTGGACGAGTGCCGAGCGCCGGCCCTTGGCGATCTGGCCTTCGTTCCCAGGCGCGAGCGGCGAGCGCACCCGCTGAACCTGCGGCAGCGCGCCCACCGCGGCGGCAACGTCTGTGACCGTCGCGCGGAACGCAGGATCCGAGAGCGTCTGCGTCTTCGACTGCACCAGGACGCTCTCGCCGGCCTGGTTCTGGAACCCCGCGTCGCGGAGCATCTGCTCGGCCTTCTTCGCCCCCCCGGCGGCGGTGTCGGCCTGCTTGAGCATCTTCGTTCCCGCGACCGCGCCGAGCGCGATGGCGACGACGCAAAACGCGAGCCAGGCGGAGACCGCTGTCTTCCAATGAGCAGCGCTCCAGCGCCCGGCGCGCGCGGCGATGTTGATGTTCATCTCTCCCTCCTGACCTCGAAAGCTCACGTGCTTCACCCTGCCCGGCCGCGTGCCTTCGGCGAATCGGGCTAGCCGACTTTCGAAGGTGCGGGAATCCGCACCCGCAAAAGCATGAGCGCCGTACGCGCCGCTTCAGCCGCACGGGCAGCCTCGAAAGGAGCAACGAACGACTGGAGGTGCGCAATGCCGGCCGCAGATCACATGGCACATCGCGAGACGAACGGAGTCGTCGTCGACCTGTTCTGGAATCGCGCACGCCTCGAGGACGAGTTCCGGGTCGAAGTCGTGGACGAGCGCGACGGAGCCCGCTTCGTTCTCCACCCGACGACCGGGCGGGAGGCGATCGAGGCCTTCTACCACCCGTTCTCGGCCGCGAGAGCCGCGCTCAACGGCAAGCGCTGGGCGGCGTGATCACGCACGCACGCGCGAGCCACGACAGGAGAGGGGGACCCAACCCATGACAGCAGAGCCCTATTCAGTCGCACCCGCAGAAGCGCAGGAGACGTCGTCGCTGGCCACACGGCGCGGCATCGCGATCCTGCTCCTGCTCAGCCTCGTCCAGTTCATGGACATCCTGGACGCGTCGATCCTCAACATCGCGCTGCCGTCGATCAAGCACGACCTCGGCTTTAGCCAGCAGAGCCTGCAGTGGGTCGTCGACGGCTACATCCTCACATACGGAGGCTTCCTTCTCCTCGGGGCCCGGATGGCCGATCTCCTCGGGCGCCGCAGCGTGCTCGTCACGGGGCTGGTCGTCTTCGCCGGCGCCTCGCTTGCCGGCGGCCTGGCTCATTCGAGCTCACTGCTCGTCGGGGCCCGCTTCGCTCAGGGGCTGGGAGCGGCGATGCTGTCGCCCGCTGCGCTGTCGTCGCTGACGACGATCTTCCGCTCTCGCCGTGACCGGAACACCGCCCTCGGCGTCTGGGGGGCCGTCTCCGGGCTGGGCGGTGCGGCCGGCGTCCTCTTCGGAGGCCTGCTCACCGAGGGGCCCGGCTGGCGCTGGGTGCTGTTCGTCAACGTCCCCCTCAGCGCAGTCGCCTTGGTCGGTGCCCTTGCCCTGCTCAAGCGCGAGCGCATGCGCTTCCGGCTGGCGAGCTTCGACGCTCTCGGCGCCGTTCTCGTGACCGGGGGCATGTTGCTCCTCGTCTACGCGCTCGTGAAAGCGCCGGACATCGGCTGGGGGACGACGCGAACGATCGCCGAGCTTGCCGGAGCGGTGCTGATCCTTGTCGTCTTCGTCGCCAACGAGTTGCGAGTTCGCAACCCGCTTATCCCGCTCTCGATTCTGCGGGTCAGAGGCGTTGCGGTCGCGGACGCAACCCAGCTCGTCGCTGTGGGCGGCTTCGTCCCCATGTTCTTCTTCCTGACGCTCTACATGCAGACGGTGCTGCACTACTCGCCGATCCAGACCGGGCTGGCCTACCTGCCGTTGACCGGCGGCTTCATCATCTCCTCTGGGATTGCCTCGCAGCTGTTCGCGCGGATCGGCACCAAGCCGGTAATCGTCGCCGGTGCCGTGATCGTGGCAGGCGGCCTCTACTTGCTCTCGCTCATCCCGGTCGACGGCTCCTACCTGGCAGACATCCTGCCGGGGATGTTGGCGATCTCCCTGGGCGGAGGCGGCGTCTTCGTCGGCGTCACCACCGCCGCCAACGCCGGTGTCGCAGTGGACAAGGCCGGCCTCGCCGCTGGCCTTCTGAACACCGGCCAGCAGGTTGGGACGGCGCTCGGCCTGGCGGTGCTCTCCGCGCTCGCCACTGCGCACACGAGCGCGCTCCTGCACGGCGGGCAGGAAACGCTCGCCGAGGCGGCGACGCAGGGCTACGGGCGGGCGCTCCTCGGCGGCGCCGTGATCGTGCTCGCCGGAGCGGGGGTTGCGCTCCTTGCGCCCAACACGCGCCAGACCCAACCGGCGGTCGAGGAAGAGCCCGCGTTCGACCTTGCGGCCTGAGAGCGGGCGAAGTCGAGCCATGTTCAGCAGCGCAAACGAGCTCTTGCAGCTGATCCGGGAGATTCAGGCTCTGAGGCTCGAGCTGGACCGGCTTCACCAGCTCGAACGTGACGGCGTCGAGGCGCAGGCGAAGGAGCACACGCTCGAGCAGCTGCGGTGGCGACTGGCCGTCGTCGCGCGGCGCGCTGCTGTCGGCGACCTGGGGGCGGCTGCATGAACGTGCGTGGGTGGCTCGCCCGCCGGCACTCGCTTCGCGCGGAGGCACTCCTTGTCCTCGGTCTGTACGGCCTGTACGAACTCGCGCGCGGCCTCGTCGTCGGCAACCGCGGCGAGGCCGAGCGGCATGCTCACCGCCTCGCGGCGCTCGAGCGTTCGCTGCACGTCTTCCACGAGGCAGGGGTGCAGCGGGCCGCTGAAGCGCTTCCGGGGCTGATCGGAGTGCTCGGCGCCTCCTACCTGACGCTTCACCTGACCATGACGGTCGCGGTGCTGCTCTGGCTTCACCAGCGCCGGCCGGCCTCGTTCGCGTTCGTCCGGACGACGCTGCTGCTTGCGAGCGGCCTCTCGCTCGTCGGCTTCCTCGTCTACCCGACCGCCCCGCCACGGCTGGCCGGCATCGGCATCGTCGACACCGTCTCGAACGGTCACGTCAGCCTCAACCACGGGCTTGTCAGCTCTCTCTACAACCCGTACGCGGCATTCCCGAGCATGCACATCGGCTATGCGCTCGTCGTGGGCGCCTGCCTCCTGTGCTACGGCCAGGCTCCACTCGTTCGGGCGGCCGGGGCGCTCTACGCGCCTGCGGTGCTCGTCGTCGTCGTCGCCACCGGCAACCACTTCTTCGTCGACGCAGTCGCCGGCGCGCTGGCGGTGGCCCTGGCCGCGACGGCGAGCGCCGTCCTGATCCGCGAGCCGGCGAATGGCCGCATGGTCGCGTTCCCGCTCCGGCGCGGAGCGTTGCCCGCAACCGAACGGCGTGCAGCATGACCGCGGTCGGGGTCGGAGTCGCGGTTTCCGTGGCGCTCTCCGCGCTTGTCGTCGGGCCTGTCCTCGCCGTGTGCCTCTACGTGATCGGTTGGCGAGACCCCGCCGCGATCGAGCGGGCGGTGCTGGACGTCCAGCGGTTCAACGACCTGCGCGACCGTGCGCGTGCCGAACTTGCCGCGACGGGCTCGCTCGACGACTTCGTCGCCGCGAAGGAAGAGGCCCGGGCGCACCTGTGGCGGCCGAGTTCGGGTAGCCGCACCAACGAACACCTGGCTGCCGCACTCCCGAACCGTTCGTCGGCCGCGACGATCGAAAGACGAAGAAACGGACGAGAGGAGTCCGCACATGAACACCGTCGCACAGCAGTCCCGCCTTTCGATAGCACAGCTTCGGGCTGAGCTCGACGGGCAGGTCATCGGGCCTGCCGACCCCGGCTACGACGAAGCGCGCAGGGTCTTTCTGCGCTCCGTCGACCGCCGTCCGGCGGCGATCGTCCGGCCCGCCGACTCCGGCGAGGTCGCCCGAGTCGTCGCGCTCGCTCGCGAAACCGGCCTCGAGCTCGCCGTCCGCGGTGGCGGACACAGCCAGGCCGGTCACGGCACGAGTGAGGGCGGGATCATGCTCGACCTCGCCCGGCTCGACGCGCTCGAGATCGACGCCGACCGGCGGCTGGCGCGCTCCGGCGGCGGCCTCACCGCCGGCGAGGTGACCGATACAGCGGCGCCGCACGGTCTCGCCCCAGCGTTCGGCGACACGCCCTCGGTGGGGATCGGAGGCCTCACGCTCGGCGGCGGGATGGGCTATCTCGTTCGCAAGCACGGGCTGACCATCGACCACCTGCTCGGCGCCGAGGTCGTGACCGCCGACGGGTGCGTTGTCGACGTCGACACCGAGACTCACGCCGACCTCTTCTGGGCGATCCGGGGCGGCGGGGGCAATTTCGGCGTCGTCACACGCTTCGACTACCGGCTGCTCCCGGTGGACATGGTCACCGGCGGAATGCTCGCGCTTCCAGCGACGCCCGAGACTCTGGCCGGCCTCGTGGCCGAGGTGGAGGCTGCGCCGGAGGAGCTGTCCGTGATCGCCAACGTCCTCCTCGCGCCGCCGCTGCCGTTCGTGCCGTCCGAGCTCGTCGGCACGCCACTGCTGCTCGCGCTGGTCGTGCACGCCGGACCGCTCGACGAAGGCGAGCAGGCGGTGGCGCCGCTCCGCGCACTCGCGCGGCCGGTCGCCGACTTCGTCCGGGCGATGCCGTTCCGGGAGATGTTCACGGCCGAGGCACAGCCCCCGCCGCCGCGCGCCGTCGTGCGCACGTTCTTCTCGGACTCGCTCGACGAGGCCACCGCCGGCGAGCTCCTCGATCGCCTGCAGGCGTCCACGGCACAGCTGCCGGCGGCGCAGATCCGCGTGCTCGGCGGCGCAGTGGAGCGCGTTGCGGCGGAGGCGACCGCGTTCGGCCACCGGCACCGGCGGCTGATGGTCAACGTCGCCGCGGTCTACGCGTCCCCGGGTGAGGACGCCGTTCACCGTGTGTGGGCCGAAGGCGCCGCGGCTGCGCTCCGGCGGGGAGAGGACGCCGCGTACGTCAACTTCCTCGGTGACGACGGCGCCGAGCGTGTCCGCGCCGCCTATCCCGGCTCGACGTGGGACCGCCTCGCCGAGGTCAAGCGCCGGTACGACCCCGAGAACGTGTTCCGACTGAACCAGAACATTCCGCCGAGCGGCACTGAGGCCTCCCATTGAACAGGGTCGACTTGAAGACGATGACGGACATGAGCACGAACGACGCCCGCGCCGAGCTGCAGTCCTGGTACCTCGACGGCCTGCAGCGGAAGCTGGTGCGGGCGGCGAGCCGGGGCGCCGTCGACCCGCGCGCGGTCGTGGCGCTCGACGCGACGCTGCGAAGGTTCCTGGACCTCGACGAGGCGCGCGACGAGGCGGTTTGATCTGCCAAGCGGTGCAGCGATCGAGTCGCGGTGCGTCGTACAGTCCGGGCGTGCGTGTCGTGGTGGCGGACGATGCGGTGCTCCTGCGCGAGGGCGTGGCGCGGCTGCTCGCCGAAGCGGGGATGGAGATCGTCGGGACAGCGGCTGACGCCGATGAGCTGCTCCTGGAGGTGAGCTTCCACGAGCCGGATGTCGCCGTCGTCGACATCCATATGCCGCCGACTCATACGACGGAGGGGCTACGCGCCGCACAGGAGATCCGTAGGACGCATCCGGACGTCGGCGTGCTTCTCCTCTCGCAATATGTCGAAGCCGGGTATGCCTTCGAGTTGCTGGCGGAAGGCGCGGAAGGGGTCGGTTACCTTCTGAAGGACACGATCTCGAGCGGCGCCGATTTCACGGCGGCGGTGCGCCGCGTCGGAGACGGCGGCTCAGCGCTTGACCCCGCAGTCGTCTCATACCTCCTTGGTCGACGTCGGCGAGACGACCCGCTCGCCGGGCTGACCGCACACGAGCGCGAGGTACTCCAATTACTCGCCGAAGGGCTCTCGAACGAGGCGATCGCGGAGCGCCTGGCCGTCACCGAGCCCGCCGTTGAAAGCCATGTGACCTGCATCTTCCGAAAGCTGCGCCTGCCGGCCGCTCAGGAGGGATATCCACCTGTGCTCGCCGTGCTCGGGTTCCTGCGCGGCCAAGACCGGGATTAGCCCGACCGGAAGACAGGCATCTTCCACCAGGATGAGTGCGCTGACGCCGACGATCCTGATCGTCGACGACCACGCGGTCTTCCCGACGAGCGCCCGCTCGCTGCTCGAGCGCGGGGGGTTCAGGGTCGTCGGTGAGGCTGCGACCGGCGCCGAAGCACTCGCGCTCGCCGCCGAGCTCGGGCCGTCAGTCGTGCTGCTCGACGTCCAGCTCCCCGATGTCGACGGTTTCGAGCTCGCGAAGCGTTTGCGAGCAATGCCGAACCCCCCGCAGATAATCCTCACCTCAACGCGCGATTCAGGCGATTTTGGCTCGTTGATCGCCAAAGCATCGGCACGCGGGTTCGTCAGCAAGGCGGAGCTCACGTCAGAAGCCATCCGGTCGCTGCTGGCTGTGTAGGTCCCTCGGCCACGGTCTATCGTGGTCCGCGCTATCGTGCTTGCCGGTGACGAAGGTCACCTTGGCATCCGCCCAGCCAGTCGAGGAAACGGCAGCGTCGCGTCTGCGCGTGCGTGTCTGGCCGTTGCTCGTCGCGGTCTCGCTTGTGCTTCTGGCCGGCGGGACGGCCGTCTTCGCGGCGCTCTGGCTCTTTTCGGCAAGCACGAAGACGACGTCCTACACGGTGCGCGGTTCCCCGCTGGGCGTGCAGATCCGCGTCGTCTCCGGCGAC
>Ga0187776_10001113_pt1 | contig 13226 bp, 12 predicted proteins | sample 0216_BV02_MP12_2_FD_132426 | JGI IMG/M metagenome (GOLD analysis project Ga0187776, IMG submission 132426) | Tropical peat soil microbial communities from peatlands in Department of Meta, Colombia - 0216_BV02_MP12_20_MG | ecosystem: Environmental > Terrestrial > Soil > Wetlands > Peat | place...
CGGGAAGAGCCTACGGTGTCAGGGAACCTCCAAGAACTGCGACCCTTCAGGTCAGCAAGGGGTGTGCCACGAGAACTATCTGGTGAGGCGATGCGGTCAGGTGTGGCGGGCAGCACGAAACCTCCTATTCCCCGGCACGGACTCCATGGTAAAATAGCCCAAAATATGGTGCACAAGACGCTCCTTCGCCCTGCCGGCCGCCAGGGCACCCGGTAGGGCAGGGAAGGGACCGTGTCGGGGCAAGGGGAGGAAGAGCGACTCCTTCTCGCGATCCCCGCAACGTCTGGGGTGAGATCCATCCTTAGGCTTACGGCGGGCGCTTCGGCGGCCCGAGGGAGGGTCGTCGAAGAAGCTCCCGGACGACCTGGTTGGTCGCAAAGACAAGGAGAAAGCCATGCCCACCCTCGTTCACCCTTCCGGCAAGAAGAAGATCGAACTCACGGACATCCTCACGGTTCAAGAAGCCAGGGAACTCGGCCTCCTCCCGGATAGTTACATCCTGGTCGAGGATGGCGGAAACGGCTTCAAGAGACAGGTCGGCGACTCAGAGCCCTTGACCGGTCAATACATCATGGTGCCGAGCAATGTTGCCGGGTGAGAGGTCGAAGCATCCTGTCGTTCCTGCGGCCGGGGAGCGGCAATGAGGAACAGGAGGTTTCTGCGGCGGAACGTGGACGATTTCCTGGCCAGGGGCTACCAGGTGGAGATGCCGTGGAACTTGAGCTGGGTGTGCGTTCACGGCGTTGCCTTACCGGGGACCACTACGGGGAAGTGGACGGACCACGAGGGCAGGGTGATCGTCGAGACCTCCGTTCTCATTGATATCCCTTATGACTTTCCCCTTTCGCCTCCCGGCATTGGCTACTCCCACCCGACCAGAGCTATACACCTCCCTCGCATCTCTTACAACGGCAGCCCCATGAAGGATCTGTACGAGTGCGCCCATGATCCATGGTGCTGGCTCTGTTTTCAGAGTATGAGGTGGGATCTGGAGCAAGACGACCTGCTTTCGCTCCTCGCCCTTGTCGAGACATCAATCTCAGCGCGGGTAAGGGAAGCCGGCCTATGCTGACCGTGGTCAGGGCAACGCAGGCCGTCTATCACGCCATCAAGCAGGACATCGACCGATATTCCCCCAAGGAGACCATGCTCTTTGCCCGGGCGCGATGGGTGCGCCTCGGCGATCGAGAAGTCTACCTCATGCCGGAGGTGATCGCCTTGGATGAGGGCGATGCCTGTCGCTCCTCCGGCATGACTCAACCGGACCCCGCCTTCCAGCGGTGGTTTTACGGGGCCCTAAACAAGGGAGGGCTCCTCGCTCAGGGGTACCGCGTCGTTACCATCCATTCCCATCCATTTCAGGCGGACGAGGCCTCCTTCAGCTCCGTTGACTGGGAGACCATGGCGAAAGACCGGGAGGTCTACGCCAGGGCCTACGACGGCCATGATTTTCTCTGGCTGGTGTTCAACAGGGACGCCCGTTCCTTTGAGGGTGCCGTGATCAAACAGGGGGACTACAGCAGAATCGACACGCTGGCCGTTGTGGGCGACGAACTCACCAGGTTGGCAGGCAGGGAGGGTGCGGAGGCGGGAGGACGATATCCTCGGGCGCTTTACTCGCGAATGATGCTCATCCCCTCGTGGGATCAGGAGCGCACCTCGTGGCCCAAGGTGGCCATTGTGGGCCTCGGCGGGCTGGGAAGCGTGGCCTTGCAGGCCGTAATCGAACTCGGGATCGGCGAAGGCGGCGGCCTCGTTCTCGTCGATCATGACGTCCTGGAGGAGAGCAACCTCGCCCGCATCCCCTACGCCTCCTACCTCGATGTTGGCAGTCTCAAGACCCGAGTTGCACGGCGGTACGTTGAGGGGCTCCGGCCGTACCGGAAGGTGGTGAGCATCGATAAACCGTGTTACGACCCGGAGGCCCAACGAGAGATCGCCAGTGCCGATCTCATCCTGGGGTGCGTGGACAACGAACTGGCGAGGGCCTGCCTGAATCATGTGGCCGCGTCCTTTCTGGCTCCACTGCTGGATTTCGCAGCGGGTATCCTCATTGATCGCGTGGCAGGGGAGAGACTGGTGCTTTGCTCGGGGCAGGCACGGCTCTTCGTTCCGGGGGCAACGCCCTGTCTCCTGTGCAACATGGGAATTCGCCCAGAGGCCATGGATCGGGATCTCACTCGCCTGAAAATGGATGAACGGGAGAGGGCACTTCTCGGCAGAGCAGGCTATCTGCACGACTTCCTCGCCGAGGATTCGCCTCAGCCGAGCGTGTACAACCTGAACGCCCTGGTGGGGGCAGCCGGCGTGACGTTCTTGCTCCGGTATCTCCTGGGGGGCGGGATTCCTTACCACGCGCTCCACTTCAATATGGAGGCCATGGCCTTCGAGAAGATCCTGGCCCGATCTCGAGAGCACTGCCCGGTCTGCGGTGCGGAAAATCTCCTGGGCGCCGGTGACTTCTTCGATTTAGAGGACCTACTCGCCGAGAAGCGTTACCCTCGGCCGCAGAAAGGGCCCCGGGTACCCTAGCCCTCCCGCGTGCCGGACAATTGGCTTCTTGTTGTGAGTTCCCCTTCAGGCAGACCGCCAGCAGGACGCTGAAAAACCCCTTGAGCCGGCCCGGCTGGCACACGGAGCGGTGTGCCGCGGCGACAGCCGATCTGTTCGGCAACGCTGTACAGTCGCACCATGACTAAAGTCGGGGTGGTCGGGCCCCCGGCGCGGCGAAAGTGCAGTTTCGGGAGACGTTCCTGGGGTCCGGGGAGTTAGGAGGCGGCTCCAGGTGCGCCTTGCCTCACAGACCCCCCCGGTCCCCGGGGGCGGCAGAGCATAAGAACGGTCGTTCAGCGTCCTGCTAGGGTCGAGCAGCCTGCCGCGTTCCCCCCCACAAGAGCGACCTCTCCCACCTATCGAGGGCCGAACAGGCGGACGGCTTATCACTTGAGTCCGCAGAAGCAATAGTAGAGGGCGAAACCCCGTAATTGCAGCAGATGCCTCATGAGATTATAATAGTCTCGTAAGCACCGAATGTTATGAACTTCGTGCCGGCCCAACCGGAGCGGCGGGGATGAGAGACGCCGAACGGAAGGTCGATGGTTCCGCCAAGTGATTTCGTGAGATGATAGAGAGAGCTGTTTTGCCAAGCCGAGCTCACCATGTACAGGGGTTCCTCTCGGCGCTTTAGGTGTCCCTCGCAACCTCGGGCTTCGTGAGAGCCTTCCTTTCATCGTGGTTCCAGCAGCGGAGCAGAGATTGGCGCAAGTTCGTCTCAGCCGCTCCCGCCCGGCCGAAAAGGAGCTCGGGACGAGAGGAGGATTGGAACAAAGTGTCTTACGAAGAAAAGTACCATGACAAAAAGTTCGACCTTGGCGAGGACGCAGTAACTGGCTCGGACAGCGACAGCTCAGTGACCCGCCCGGGAAGCATGGATCTGCCCCCTCAGAGTGAGCCGTCTTCCGAAGACCTCGATACCAGTAAGGCGTACTTTCGGGAGATGGCGAGGATCTCGCTGTTAACCCATGAGGAGGAGATCGAGCTCGCCAAAGGGATCGAAAGAGGCAGGCTCGCCATAGCGCGGGTCATTCTTCGGTATCCCACAGTGCTGCTCTCGGAGGTGGCGCGCTTCAGGGAGGGGGCGAGACATCGGAAGGGAACAAACAGGGACGTCATCGAGATCTTCGATGCGGTGTCCTCGAAGGCACCAGGAGGTCTCCAGATCCACCACGAATTGGAGGAACTCTCCACGCCGGCTGAGGCGCTCTACTCGGGAGGAGCTGGAAGTGCGGAAGATGCTTATCAAACCCCCAGGGAGGAGCAGATCTGCAAGCAGCTCCTCGCCCTCCTTCACCAGTTCCAGATCACCGACCGGCTGGTTGATCGCATGATTCTCAGATTGACCGAGGACGGCGAACGGATGACTAGGGCAGAGGAGACTCTTAGGAAGTGGGCCAAGGAGTCTGACCTGCCGGAGAAACCAATCCTTGAGGGTATGCGTCTGGGGGGAGAGTCAGCTCTGGAAAGTGCATTCGCCCCAGGGGCAGAGGAGATCTCCCCGAAGAAGGCACGTCGGGTCTCCGGGAGAGTCCTCGCCGCCCTCGATGCGTTGCGGCGGCTGCGACAGGAACTAGGGGTCAACGCCGAGGAGCTTCGGGCGGATGTGAAGCGAGCTTCGGAGGGGCAATCCCAGGTTAGCGAGGCAAAGAAGGTGTTCGTGGAGGCAAACCTCCGTCTCGTGATCACGATAGCGAGGAAGCACGCCGAACGGGGCGTGCCGTTGCTGGACCTAGTCCAGGAAGGCAATATCGGGCTCATGCGAGCGGTGGACAAGTTCGACTACCACCTGGGACACAAGTTCAGTACGTATGCCACTTGGTGGATCCGGCAGGCCGTAACCCGGGCTATTCAGGAGCAGGCGCGGACCATTCGCATGCCGGTCCACATGATCGAGATGATCAACAAGGTGGTCCGGACCACCCAGGAATTGCTCCGGGAAAGCGGCCGCTGGCCGGGCCCCACGGAAATCGCCGCGAGGATGGCTGTGCCGTCGGAAAAAGTGAACCGAGCTCTGGAGATAGCCAGCAGGCGGCACACGATTTCCCTGGACGCCCCCCTGGGCGACGGTGACTCACATCTGATTGACTTTATCGAAAATGGTAAAATGGTTTCTCCCGAAGATGCGGTCATGGAGCGGCATCTGGTGAGGCAGACCCAGAGGATGCTGGCCACCCTCACTCCCCGTGAGGAACGGGTGCTGCGGAGACGCTTCGGTATCGGCGAGAGAGCACCGCATACGCTTGAGGAGTTGGGGCGCGAGTTTGGACTCACTCGCGAACGGGTCCGCCAAATCGAGGCCAAAGCCCTGACCAAACTCCGGCGCACCGGGCGAAGGCGGGCCTTTGTCGCGCCTGAGGAGTAGATGTGGGTGGCACCCGTGAGTGCTGACGAATCGTGCTGGGCCGTTAGAAGAAAGGAGAAGGGAGCGCCAGGACAGGAGAGTTTATGGCGAAGGAAGGAAACATCGAAGTAGAAGGTACGGTACTGGAGACCCTGCCGAACGCCATGTTTCGCGTTGAACTCGCGAACGGCCACCGGGTGCTTGCCCACCTCAGCGGCAAAATGCGCATGCATTTCATCAAAATTCTCCCGGGCGATCGGGTGACGGTGGAACTCTCACCGTACGATCTCAACCGGGGGAGAATTACCTACCGCGCCAAGTAACCTTCCGAGTCCTCCCTTGGCCCGGAGCTTTCCGGGGAGAAACCGGCGAATCGAGACCATCACATGCGCAGGATGTGGCGCAGCCGTCAACATGGTTCTTGCGTTTTGACTTGACGTCGTTCTAGACAGGAAAGGGGGAGTCCCTCCATGGCTATCCACGAAGGGGCCGGAAAACCCGCGCCAAGGTCGGTGCTGGTCAATGTTCCTAGACTTATCTCTGCGTATTATACGCATACGGTGGACGTCTCTTACCCGGAACAAAGGGTTGGATTCGGGACCTCGGGGCACAGGGGATCATCCTTAAGGAATAACTTTAATGAGCCACACGTTCTGTCAATTACTCAGGCAATTTGCGAATATCGGATGAGGAAAGGCATTACCGGCCCGCTTTACATGGGCATGGACAGTCACGGCCTTTCCGAGGCAGCGCTTGCCAGTGCGCTTGAGGTCTTCGCCGCCAACGGCGTAACCGTGTTGATTCAGAAAGGCCTCCGCTATACCCCGACGCCGGTCATCTCCCATGCGATACTCAGCTGGAACCGTGCGAGGGAGGATAATCTCGCCGACGGCGTGGTCATCACCCCCTCTCACAATCCTCCTGAGGACGGCGGCATTAAATACAATCCACCGGAGGGCGGGCCCGCAGATACGGAGACCACCCGGATCATCGAGGATCGCGCCAACGCCATTCTTGGCGCCGATCTCGAAGGGGTAAAGAGGATTCCCTTCGAGAGGGCTCTGGGGGCGGATACGACCCACGAGTACGACTACATCGCCCCGTACGTTGAGGATCTCGGGAATATCATCGACATGGATGCTGTCGCCTCGGCGGGACTCAAGATCGGGGCCGATCCTCTGGGCGGATCATCCGTTGATTTTTGGGATCCCATCGCCGAACGGTACGGGCTTTCCCTAGACGTGGTAAATCGCACCCTGGACCCGACCTTTTTCTTCATGACTCTGGACAAGGACGGTAAGATTCGGATGGATTGTTCCTCCACCTACGCCATGGCGGGCATTATTGCTCTGAAAGACCGGTTCGACATCGCCTTCGGCAACGATACCGACGCGGACCGTCACGGCATCGTAACGAGGAGTGCGGGTCTCCTTACCCCAAACCACTATCTGTCGGTGGCAGTGTGGTATCTCTTCCAGAACCGGCCTGGCTGGAGAGGGGACGCAGCGGTGGGAAAGACCCTGGTCTCAAGCTCCATGATCGACCGAGTGGCCTCGCACCTCGGCAGACGGCTCGTCGAGGTGGCCGTCGGCTTCAAATGGTTCGTGGCGGGACTTCTGGACGGGTCCTACGGCTTCGGCGGCGAGGAAAGTGCGGGCGGTTCTTTCTTGCGGAGAAACGGCACCGTCTGGACCACGGACAAGGACGGGATCATCATGGACCTTCTCGCTGCCGAGATCACCGCGAGGACCGGCAAGGATCCGGGAGAGCTCTATCGTCAGCTAGAAGAAAGGTTCGGGCGTGCCTACTACGACCGACTGGATGCACCAGCCACGCCGAGGCAGAAGGCAGCGCTTCAGTCGCTTTCACCGGATCTCGTGCGAGCCACGGATCTCGCCGGCGAACCTATTCTCGCTCGGCTCACTAGGGCGCCTGCCAGCAATGCCCCCATCGGCGGGTTGAAGGTGGTGGCTGAGAACGGATGGTTTGCGGCGCGGCCCTCGGGCACCGAGGACATCTATAAAATCTATGCCGAGAGCTTCAAGGGAGAAGGACACCTGCAGCGCATTCGCGAAGAGGCGCAGGCAATCGTGAAGGCGGCCTTCGCTGCGGCCGGAGTCTGAGAGCCACACCGAAGGGCTTCATCGCCAACCGCCCCGGCGGCCGTGATCCGTGGGCCTCCCTCCGTCCTCAGCGCCCAAGAAATTCGGCAACGATGCTTCGCGCCAAGTCCATGGAGCTGGTAAATGCGGGAGAAATTGGGTTCAGGACGTGAATGCTTGGTCCTTCCCGGACGAGCAGGAAGTCCATGACCAACTCCTTCTTCTCCCAGTCCACCAACTGTGGCCGGATACCGCATTTGTCGGAGGGCACGATATCGGCGGGGTGGAGATCCGTTACCAGTTGGGCCGCGTCATGGAAGAAGAAACGGATGAGGTATTTCTTGGGTTCCGTCCGCGCCACCTCTCGGAACTTGTCGTTGGCGAGAAATAGGAGAGCATCGCGAAGAAGAATACTGGGGCCCTCGCGGTCAATTCCCTGAAGCAGACCGTAGTTCTCCCTCCCCAGAGCCGGGATGGCTGTGGGGCCGAGGTAGACTTCTCCGTGCACATTGCGGGTGAAATGGACGCCGAGGAAGGGGTTGCGAATGTCCGGAACGGGATAGATATTGCCGCGGACAAGGTGGCTCTTCTCTTTTCTCAGCTTGCGGTAGAGTCCCTTGAAGGGAATGACCCGGAGGTTTCGGCCTACACCGAAGGCGCGCGCCACCTTGTCGCAGTGGGCTCCCGCGGCGTTGATGAATCGGGCAAAACCGATGGGGCCGCACGTGGTGAGCGCCGTTGTGCTTCCCTTGAGGGCCGAGAACTGGCAACGAAAGAGGAACCTCGCCTTACCGGTGGCTTCCAGGTCTTGTTTCAGGCACAGCATGACCCTCCTCGGGTCGACGACCGCCGTGTAGTGTGAGTAGAGGGCGACCTTGCAGGTCTTCGCATGGGGTTCAATGTCTTGGAGCCGGCGCTCATCGATCAGTTCAGCCTTGGCCCCGTTTGCCATGGCCCTCCTTTCCAGCTCCTTCAAGACCGGAATCTCAGCTTCGTTCTTGGCAACGATCACCTTGCCCGTCTCAAGAATGGGGAGACTCTTCTCCCGGCAGTACGCCCTCATGAGGAAGTTCCCATTCAGGCATGACTTCGCCTTGAGCGTGTCAGGCGTGTAGTAGATGCCGGCATGGAGCACGCCGCTGTTCCGCCCCGAGGCGTGCTTGGCTACATCTTCCTCTTTCTCGATGATCAAGATGTTGTCACAACCTTGATGCACCAGTTCGCGGGCCACGGTAAGGCCGATGATACCGGCGCCAGCGATGAGAATATCGACATGATGGTAGGTTGCCATGGAGAGGCTCCGCTGAAGGTCGTCCGCCACCAGGGCAAGTATAGCAGAAACGGCAGGCGGTCCTGCTGCATTTCACTCAAGGTGCTCAATTTGGCTCAGGCTTTGGACGTGAGGGGATGCCAACAGAGAGGAGACGGCAGGACGCGGTTCCGAGACGGAAGGATGTGCGTTGAGGGAGGAGGTTCGTGTGGGGATGGCCGCCCGAGCGGGCGCTGTGGGAGTTACTCACCTCCCAACCTGCGAGACCACGACCTAATGAGGCGCGAGAGCCGCCAGAGCTCCGCCTCATTTCGCTCAAGCTCTTCTCGCTCTTCCCGAATCGAATCGGCTTTCAAGGCCGTCACCTCTTTGACGATATGGAGTTTCTGCCCGATTCGGTCGAGGGCCTCGATGAGGCTCTCATAGCGTTCCTTGTCCGTTGCTGCCGTTTCAAGGCCACGGAGGGCAGAGACCACCCTCCTATTCACTTCGCGCCAGTCGAGGGCCTCCCCTCCTTCTTCGAGCCGAACCGTGTAGAGGAGGGCATGGCACCCGGCAAGGGCCCCGACGCGAAGCTCTCTCCAAATATGGGAGTTGATCCTCCGGAGAGCGAGGTAAATCTCCTTGAGGCCCGGTTCTTTTCCTGTCGCAAGATTGGATCCCATGGCACGCGGCGACCTCTGGCGACGCCGGAGCGAGTCGCGCCGGGGATGAGAAGGGTGAAAATGGCTTGACTCTGAAAGTACGGCGAAGCGTCCCTCCTGCAAGATGCTTGTTCTCCGCCTGTCTTCCTTGAGGACCCGGGCACAGTCGGCGGCGAGCCGGAAGCCCCAGGCGGCCCCGGCGCCAATGCCGACAAAACCTCCCAGCTCGCCCGCAAGGGAACTTCCCAGGGCAAATCCCGAACCTGTGGCGGCGATTACGAAGAGCAACCCTAGGAGGTTCATAGATCGCTGCATGGCGATTGCCCTAACCTGTCAAGTGAAAGGGGGACACTTATGGCGAGGGGATAGCAAGAGAGGTGCCACGATAAGAGGGTTTGATATGAGGGCGCGAGACTGCGAAACCTTATCCTTGCTTTCTTCCCGTTCCCCTGATACTAAAAAGCTGCAACCTGCGAACAACAGGGGATACAAGAGACCATGGCCTCGATGAACCTGAAAGATTTTCCCGACGATCTCCACCGGCAGGCAGAGTCCCGTGCGGCATTGGAGGGCATCGCCCTTCTTGACCTGGTCATCCGCGCCGTCACTAACTACCTCGAGAGCCCGATCACGCTGGACGTTCAAGAGGTAATTGTGAAGCGGAAGGACGTCAAGGAAGGGGAGCGGTGACTCGGCGCCTTAGGTACGCTCCGTTGACGCCCCTGGCGGGGGAAGGCGTTTTCGGCGAGGCGTCTGACGCGGAAGGGCTGTCACTTGGGAACCGGTACCGGTTCCCGCAGGAGACGTCCGATGGCCTCGGTGGCACTGGCTGCAAGGGTAGGGTGGGACTGGGAGAGCCCCTCGAGCTGGCGAAGGTTATCGGCGGTGCGGTAAATCAAGGTGGCCAGGTCGCCTTCGTCCAGCCCCGACAGTTCAAGGACCTCATCCCAGGTGGCACCTGAAGCCCAGGCGTGCGCGGCTGCTGCCGACCAGAAGGAGATGGGGTTGACGGCGAAGTTGTTGTGGCGGAGCCGGAGCTGGAGCGGCCGTAGCGCTGACGCCATGCGAGCGAGCACCTGACCGATGGGTGTATGGGGCCAGAGGTGGCGCGCCGGCGGCTTGTCTTGCTGGTCCCGGTCGCTTACAAAGGGGGCGATGAGACCGGCCAGCAGGGCAGGATCGTTGTGGGGGAATACGCCCCGGCGTATGCCCTCGCCGATCATGAGCGGCTGATCGAGCCGCAGTTGGGAGGCCCACATGCCGTCGGGGGTCAACCTCCCGGCGGAATCGACGTACCCTTCCTGCTGCAGGAACCCGCAGTAACGACTGAACTCCCACCATAGGCGATTGGCGACCCCATCCAGCCGTTGACGGAGGGCGAGGGCCCCGTCGATTTTGTCCCGCAAGCTGCTGCGCTTTCTTGGATCACAGGAATTCACCTGTGGACAGCCCACACACGGGTGGACCGCCAGTTCCGCCTCCAGCGCCGCAACACGAGCATCCAGATGCACCCACGCCTCCTGCCAGGGAGAGGGAAGAGGGCCCCTCAAGTCCAAGGGTCGACACGCGTCGGGAGGGTGCGCCTCCAGGTATTCCAGCCAGGGTTCCGGTCTGGCGCTGTCGGGAAAATCGAGACAGCAATCGAGAAGCGACTGAACCTTGTCGATCCGCAGCCACCGGCTCCGGAAGCGGCCCCGGCGGAGCCGGGGCTTCGGCGTGATTCGGATGGCCAGGACCCCGTCCACCTGATTTCGGGACTCCTGGTGGAGCACCACGAACGTCTCATCCCTCTTGGTTACGAATACTCTGCCGGGATTGACGTATGCATGCCTGACAAGGCGTTGCCGCCCTTGACGTCTTTCCTGCCGGGCTTCCTCCAACGTTCTTTCGAGCTCACGCTTCTTCGACAAGGTGGCAAGAACCGCATCCAGCTCACCGCACGGGGTTGCTCTGAGATCCGCGGCCAGTTCCTGCTCCGCCTCCTGGAGCTGGCGCAGAATCTCTCGGTTCGCGTCAAGGTCCTGATACGTAGCAAAGGATCTGGCCAGGAGCACCTTCACCTCTTCCGGGGGATGGGAGAGGAGAAGGTTTAACACCATGGAGAAGGTGATGTGAATCTGACTCGTTACGGGCTCGGGTACAGCGTGGAGGAGGTTAAAAACGAGATGGGCGTCCTGGTACGGGCCGGGGAGGAGCACGACAAATCCCACCTTGTCCATGCCCCGGCGACCCGCCCTCCCCGTCATCTGGAGGAGATCGGTGGCGCTCAAGGAAACGAATTCCCTGCCGTTGAAGCGGTCGCTCTGGGAAAGGACCACGGTCCGGGCCGGAAAGTTAACGCCCGCGGCGACCGTGGAGGTGGAAAAGATGGCGTCCAGGTGGCCACCGTTCATGGCGGCCTCGATGAGGACCTTCCATGCCGGCAGTTGACCGCCGTGGTGCGCTGCCACGCGACCCTGGCGGAGCACCGCAAGATGCCTGTGCCTTTTCAGGTACGGATGGGCCTGGATAAGATCCTGGAGACGGCGGTGGAAGTGATGCCGCTCGTCGTCGGTCTCAACGTTCACCTGACGGGGCAAAGCCGCCTGGATCGCAAGGTTGCAGTCGGCCCTCGACTTGAGGAAGAAGATGGCCGGGAGCAGATCCAACTGCCGCAGCGCCCCGATGATTTGGGAGAAATTGGCCACCCCTTGGCGGGGGGTTAGCCCGCTCCTCGGGTTTCGCTCGACAAAGTGACGCACCTTTCCGGCTATGGCCCCTCGCCTGATGAAGGGCGTCACCTCGCCGCTCGGGAACATGAAGAGCGGGTAGAGCGGGACCGGACGTTCTTGGGCGGAAACGACGCGACAGGGAACGTGACGGAGCCATGCCATCCATCCGGCGATCTGGTCGGCATTCGAAACGGTGGCCGAGAGCAGAAGCAGGCGAACGCGCGGCGGCAGGTAGATCATCACCTCTTCCCACACAACCCCGCGATCCTCATCGCCCAGGTAGTGGGCCTCGTCCAACACCACCAGGTTTACCGCCAGATCCTCGCCACGGTACATGGCATCGTAGAGCTGGTTTCGGAGGATCTCGGTGGTGCCGACAACGATCGGCGCATGGGGCTTCTCTTTGCGGTCGCCGGTAAGGATACCCACGTTCTCCTCGCCGAACTCTCGGGAAAACTCCACGTACTTGGAGTTGGAAAGAGCCTTGAGCGGAGAGGCGTACCAGCTCCGCTGGCCGCCGGAGAGTCCTTGCTCCATGGCCTTGAGGGCGATCCAGGTCTTCCCCGCACCGGTCGGCGCGGTCACGAGCACGTCCCCTGATTCCAGCGCAGCCAATGCCTCCTCCTGGAATGGGTCGGGAACGAAGGGCGTCGCCTCCGGCACGCCTATCTGATCGAGAAGCGGCTCGAGCTGGTGGGAGGCGTGAGCCCTGAAGGGGCTGCTGCTCTCCTGGACTCTCTTTTTGGTGGCGCGGGAGGGTCGTCGTCGAGCGGGATGTCGAGGGGGGCGGTATCTTCTATCCATCACCGGGCTTGATCCCTCTCGCCCTCATGGGGTATGAAGAGATTATGGTGAATTGGGTTCTCCCGCGGGATAGACGGAAGTCCTGATGGCGCTGTTCGCGGTGAGCGGCCCAGGACCCCTGAGAAAAAGGGCCAGATCCCATGGTAGGGCAGACGAAGATAGGCGAACTATTGGATGTCGCAGGCCCCGTGGGTCTCCTGGCCCTCCACGGCGGTGGGATCGAACCGGGCACCGAAGCAATCGCCAGGTTCGTGGCCCGGGAGACCGGAGCGAGCCTTTATGTCTACGCCGGGCGGCTCCCCCGGGGCAACCTGAGACTCCACCGCCCCAGCCACCGCAACCCGGATCTTCGACCGCTTCTGCAGGGGTTCCTCGATCGCGTACGTGTTGCCATCTCCATCCACGGCCACGGCCGCAGTCCGGAATGCGTCTATTTGGGCGGACTGAACGAGGCCCTGATCCACCGACTCGCGCAACTGGCTCGAGCCGCTCTCCCCTATTATGACTGGGTTTCGGAACCAAGCGCCATTCCCCCGGAACTCAGGGGGCGACACCCCCGAAACACGGTCAACCTGCCTCCCGATAAGGGCGTACAGCTTGAGATCCCTCGCTCGTTGCGCCAGATCTACCACGGGGCGGAGCCGACGGGTCACGCCGTCGTTTTGAGCAGGGTTCTCTGCAAGTTGGTAAACGAGGCCATGACCGCCCGCCTAAGATGGTCCTAAAAACCGCAGCGGAGCCTCAATGTCACCGCGGCGCCAAAGGGGGAGTATCGCGAGGTCCACCTCGTGCCGTGCC
>Ga0187776_10001114_pt1 | contig 13215 bp, 12 predicted proteins | sample 0216_BV02_MP12_2_FD_132426 | JGI IMG/M metagenome (GOLD analysis project Ga0187776, IMG submission 132426) | Tropical peat soil microbial communities from peatlands in Department of Meta, Colombia - 0216_BV02_MP12_20_MG | ecosystem: Environmental > Terrestrial > Soil > Wetlands > Peat | place...
GGCGCGTCGCTGCGCCTCAGGGTGCTCAAGGAAGTCTGGATCACGATCGCAGTGCTTGCGACGCTCGGCGTGCTCGTGACGGCGGCCATCACCGCCGTCGCGGCCCAATGGGCGCTCGGCGTGCCGTTCATGACCGCGCTTCTTCTCGGCTCCGCCATCGCCTCGACCGACCCAGCGACGCTGGTCCCGATCTTCAGGCAGGTCCGCATACGCGAGCGCGTCGCGCAGACGGTGATGAGCGAGTCGGCGTTCAACGACGCCACCGGCGCGATAATGACCTTCGCAGTGCTCGGCGTCGCCATGGGCACCGGGGAGTTCTCGCTGTCCGCTTCCCTCGTCGATCTCGCCAAGCAGTCGGCGATCGGGATAGGCACCGGCGCGGCGCTAGGCTACCTCGCCGCCCTGTTCATCGCTCACGAGCGCATGGGGTTTCTCGCCGAGCACGCGCCGGTGGTGAGCCTGATGGCGGTGATCGCCGCCTTCCTCGCCGCCGACCAGATGCAGGCGAGCGGCTTCATGGCGGTGTTCGTGTTCGGCATCGCTGTCGGCAACCGTGACGTGCTCGGCTTCAGGATGAGCGCGAACGAGGAGCGCAGGCTCGAGGAGTTCGTCTCGACGACAGCCCTGCTGATGCGCATGTTCATATTCATCCTCCTCGGCTCCCAGGTCGACTTCGCGCTGATGCAGCGCTACCTCATGCCGGGGGTCGGCGTGGTGCTGGCGTTCATGCTGATCGCGCGGCCGGTCGCGGTGTTGGTGTGCGCTCTGCCCGACCGTCGCGCGCGGTGGACCTTCAACGAGATGGTGTTCATTTGCTGGACGCGCGAGACCGGGGTCATACCCGCCGCCCTCGCCGGCCTGCTGCTCGGGATGCACGCCCCGGGCGCTGACGTCATCGCCTCGGTCACCTTCATCGCGGTGCTGATAACCATCCTGATCCAGGCGCCCACCACCCGCGCCCTCGCCCGGACCCTGGGGCTGCTGGAGCACTGACGCGGCGCGCTGGATGAGGTGGAACACGGGCCCCGGTCCATGGTCAAATCGGGCTGCGCCCCGCGCTGCCGCGCGCCGGAGTGGGAGGACTCCGGATAACGGAAGGAGCCCGCCATGAGGCTGTCTCTCCGCTTCATTCTTCCCCTCGCGATCACGCTCGCCGCCATCGCGTACGCGGTGGTGCCGCTTGTCGACAGGCTCACGCTGCAGTGGTTCGTGCGCGACCTCGACATCCGCACCCAGCTCATCGCGCGGACCATCCAGGACCCCCTGGTCGAGCTCGTGCGCGAAGGCTCGCGGCCGAAGATCATCCGCTACTTCGACCGGCTCATCCAGGACGAGCGCCTGTTCGCCGTGGGCTTCTGCGACACGCAGAACAGGCTCGTGTACAAGACGGTCACCTTTCCGACCTCGATCGCCTGCACCGGCCGGCACGCCGGCACCACCGACCTCGAGGGGCGCGTGCTGAACCTCGCGCGCGGGCCGGTCCACGTCGGGGACTATGAGCTCGAGGCCGATGGCAAGGCCTACGGGCACCTCGTGCTGGTGCACGACATGAGCTTCGTGCAGCGGCGCAGCGACGACACCAAGAAGTACATCTTCTGGCTGTTCGCGGCGCTCGCCGCGATCATCTCTCTGGTCACCGTGGTGATCGCCGAGGTGAGCTGGCGCGGCTGGGTCGCCGGGCTGAAGGCGGTGATCCGCGGCGAGACCTTCGGCTTCGGCGAGACCAAGGTGCCCCCGCGCGAGCTCCAGCCGGTCGCCCAGGACATACGCGCCCTCGTGAGGGAGCTCGAGTCCGAGCGCAGGGCGCGCGACGAAGCGCAGATCGACTGGTCGGCCGAGACCCTGCGCGCGATCCTCCGGAACGACCTGAAGGGCGAGGAAGTCCTCATCGTGTCCAACCGCGAGCCCTACATCCACGTTCACCGCGACAAGCACATCGAGGTGCAGCGGCCCGCGAGCGGCGTGGTCACGGCGCTGGAGCCGGTGATGCGCGCCTGCTCGGGAACCTGGATCGCGCACGGCGGCGGCAGTGCCGATCGCGAGACCGTGGACGCGACAGACCATATCCGCGTGCCCCCGGACCGCCCCGCCTACCGCATCCGTCGCGTGTGGCTGTCCGAGGAGGAGGAAGCCGGGTACTACTACGGCTTCTCGAACAGCGGGCTGTGGCCGCTGTGCCACATCGCGCACACGCGGCCGGTGTTCCGCACCTCGGACTGGAACGCTTACGTCACGGTGAACCGGCGCTTCGCCGATGCGGTGGTGAACGAGGCCCGCACCGAGGACCCCATCGTCCTCGTCCAGGACTATCACTTCGCGCTGCTGCCGCGCATGATCCGCGAGCGCATCCCGGCGGCCACCGTGATCTCGTTCTGGCACATTCCCTGGCCGAACGCCGAGGCCTTCGGGATCTGCCCGTGGCGGCAGGAGCTCATCGACGGCCTGCTCGGGAGCAGCATCCTCGGGTTCCACACGCAGTTCCACTGCAACAACTTCATCGACACGGTCGACCGCTACGTCGAGGCGCGAATCGACCGCGAGAACTTCACCGTCTCCTACGGCGGCGACCAGACCGCGGTGCGCCGCTACCCGATCTCGATCGAATGGCCGCTCAGCTCGAAGGCGATGGAGAAGCCGGTCGAGCGCTGCCGCGCGGAGGTGCGCGAGAAGAACGGCCTGCCGCCCGACGTGCTCGTCGGCGTCGGCGTGGACCGGCTCGACTACACCAAGGGGATCCTCGAGCGCTTCCTCGCGGTCGAGCGCCTGCTGGAGCTCTATCCCCTGTGGATCGGCAAGTTCGTGTTCGTGCAGATTGCAGCGCCCTCGCGCTCGATCATCGACGAGTACCAGGACTTCGACGCCAGGGTGCGGGCGCTCGCGCGGCGCATCAACGAGCGCCTCGCCGGAAGGGGCCGCGCGCCGATACTGCTGCGGGTCGAGCACCACGACCCCGACGACGTGTACGAATACTACCGGGCCTCGGACCTCTGCTTCGTCAGCAGCCTGCACGACGGCATGAACCTCGTCGCCAAGGAATTCGTCGCGTCGCGCGACGACGAGCGCGGCGTCCTCATCCTCAGCCAGTTCACGGGCGCGTCACGCGAGCTGCCCGAGGCCCTGATCGTCAACCCGTACGACATCGATCAGTGCGCCGCCGCCCTGCGCGCGGCGCTGACCATGCCGCCCGCCGAGCAGCGCGACCGCATGCGCAGCATGCGCGGTCTCGTCCAGGACTTCAACGTATACCGCTGGGCCGGGCGCATGCTGCTCGACGCGGGGCAGATGCGCATGCGTGGACGGCTGCTCTCGCGCACCCGGGAGCGCAAGCCGTTCGCCGTGCGCACGGTGTGACCGCGGTCCGATGCGAGCCTCGAAAGCGCGCCCCGAGCGGGCTCCCGAGCTCCGGGGGCGGTGCTCGTTCTTCCTCGACATCGACGGAACGCTCCTCGACCTCGCGGATCACCCCGGCCTCATCCGCGTCGACGGCGAGCTGACCGGCCTGCTGGAGTCGCTCGGCCGCGCCGCGGGAGGCGCGCTGGCGCTGATCAGCGGGCGCTCCGTGGAGGACATCGACCGCCTGCTCGCCGGTCCGGGCTTCTGCGTCGCGGGCCAGCACGGCGCCGAGCGCCGCGATTTTTCCGGCACAATGCACAGGCGCGAGGTCCCGCGCGCGGCGCTGGAGACGGCGCGGCGCGGGCTGGCCGCGGTCGCGGCGAGGCACCCCGCGCTGGTGCTCGAGGACAAAGGGCTCAACTTCGCGCTTCATTTCCGCTCCGCGCCGGAGCTGGGCGACCAGACGCAGGACGCGGTGCGCGGCGTGGCGCGCGAGCTCGACGGCGAGTTCGAGGTGCAGCTGGGCAAGATGGTCGTCGAGCTGAGGCCCGCTGGAAAGGACAAGGGCGTGGCTATCTCGGAATTCCTCGCTGAAGAGCCGTTCCGCGGCCGGACCCCGGTCTTCGTCGGCGACGACCTGACCGACGAGATCGGCTTCGAGCTGATCAACCGCCTGGGCGGCTATTCGGTGAAGGTCGGCGGGGGCGAGTCCGCCGCGCGCTGGCGGCTCGCCGACGCCGCCGCCGTGAGGATCTGGCTCGCCGGCTTCGTCTCGCGTTCCGCGGAGGGCGCGTGAGCGGCCTGGACCTCGCCCTGATCGGCAACTCGAGCGTCGCCGCGCTGCTCGACGCGCAGGCTCGCATCGTCTGGTCCTGCCTGCCGCGCTTCGACAGCGACCCTGCGTTCTGCGCGCTGCTGCGCCCGGAGGAAGGTCCGGACCGCCGCGGTCTGTTCGAGGTCGACCTCGCCGACTTCGAGCGCTCCGAGCAGGCCTACATCGCGCACACGCCGATCCTGCGCACGCGTCTCTACGACCGCCACGGCGGCGGCGTCGAGATCGTCGACTTCGCGCCCCGCTTCCAGCAATTCGGCCGCCTCTTCTACCCGGTCATGCTCATGCGCCAGATCCGCCCGCTCGCCGGCAGCCCGCGGATCCGCGTACGGCTGCGGCCGATGTGCGACTACGGGGCGCGCCGGCCCCCGGTGACCTGGGGCAGCAATCACGTGCGCTACGTGATGCCCGACATGGACCTGCGGCTGACGACCGACCTCTCGATCACCGCGGTCCTCGAGGAGACGCCGGTCGTGCTGCGCGAGCCCGTGTCGCTCGTGCTGGGCCCGGACGAGACCCTGCACGTTTCGCCAGGCGAGGCCTTCCGGAGATTCCTCGACGAGACCGCGGCGTGGTGGCGCGACTGGGTGCGCGGCCTCGCCATCTCCTTCGAATGGCAGGAGCCGATCATCCGCGCGGCCATCACGCTCAAGCTGAACGCCTACGAGGACACCGGCGCGATCGTCGCGGCGGTGACCACGTCCATCCCCGAGTCGGCGGGGAGCGGGCGCAACTGGGACTACCGCTACTGCTGGCTGCGCGACGCCTACTTCGTCGTCAACGCGCTCAACCGCCTGAACGCGACCGGCACGATGGAGCGCTTTCTGGACTTCATCATCAACACCGCCGCTGGAACGAACGGCGCGGACCTGCAGCCGGTCTACTCGGTGACCGGCAAGGCGGGCATCGCCGAGAGCGAGGCGCCTTCGCTGCCCGGCTACCGCGGCATGGGTCCCGTCAGGATCGGCAACCAGGCGTACTCGCAGCACCAGCACGACGTGTACGGCGCGGCGGTGCTCGCCGCGGCGCACGTCTTTTTCGATGCGCGGCTGGCGCTGCGCAGCGACCAGGCCCTGTTCCGGCAGCTCGAGCGCCTCGGGGAGCGCGCCGCAGCGCTCTACGACCAGCCCGACGCCGGCCTGTGGGAGCTGCGCGGCGCGCGGCACGTCCATACCTTTTCGAGCGTGATGTGCTGGGCGGCGTGCGACCGCCTGGCGAAGATCGCCGCGCGCATCGGGCTGGAGGACCGCGCGCGACACTGGCGCTCGCGCGCCGACGCGATGCACGCGGCGATCTGCGAGCGGGCCTGGAACGCGAAGCGTTCCAGCTTCGCCTCCACGTTCGGCGGCGAGCACCTGGACGCGAGCCTCCTGCTCCTGCACGAGCTCGATTTCCTGCGCCCGGACGATCCGCGCTTTGCCGGCACGGTACGCGCCGTAGAGAAGGATCTGAAGCGCGGCGATTTCGTATTCCGCTACACCCAGCCCGACGATTTCGGCGTCCCCGACAATGCCTTCGCCGTGTGCACATTCTGGTACGTCGACGCCCTGGCGTCGCTGGGACGCGCGCAGCAGGCGCGGTCGCTCTTCGAGAGCCTCATCGCGCGCTGCAACCAGCACGGTCTGCTCTCCGAGCATATCGAGCCGGCGACCGGCGAGCTGTGGGGCAATTTTCCCCAGACCTACAGCATGGTGGGCCTGATCAATTCCGCGATGCGACTCTCGATCTCCTGGGACCAGGCGTTCTGATACGCTCGCCCGCCATGATCCGCATCGGCGTGGACATCGGCGGCACCAAGATGGAGATCGCCGCCCTGGACGAGTCCGGCGCGGAGGTCTTCAGACGCCGCGGCGACGCGCCTCGCGGCGCCTATCCCGACGCGTTGCGCGCGCTGGCGGACGCGGTCCTCGCCGCCGAGGCGGCCGCCGGCGAACGCTGTACCGTGGGCATCGGCACGCCGGGCGCGGTATCCGGCGACGGCAGGCTCCGCAGAGCGTACGCGAGCGCGCTCAACGGCATGCCGCTCAAGCCCGATCTCGAGCGGCTCCTCGACCGCGAGGTCCGGTTCGCCAACGACGCGAACTGCTTCGCGCTCTCGGAGGCGGCCGACGGCGCCGCGGCGGGCGCCGGCGTCGTGTTCGGCGTCATTCTCGGCACCGGCGTCGGAGGCGGAACGGTCGTCGGCGGCCGCGTGATCCACGGTGCGAACGCCATTGCCGGCGAATGGGGCCACAACAGCCTGCCCTGGATCCGGTCCGACGAGCTGCCCGGTCCGCGCTGCGGCTGCGGCAGGGAAGGCCATATCGAGGCCTTTCTTTCCGGTCCCGGCCTCGCGCGCGACCTGAGGCTCGCCACGGGCGCCGCATTGGAGCCCGCGCAGATCATCGCGCGCGCCGCGGCCGGCGACCCCGGCTGCGAGGCGGCGCTTGCTCGCTACGAGGAGCGCCTCGGGCGGGCGCTCGCCAGCGTCATCAACCTTCTCGACCCCGACGTGATCGTCCTCGGCGGCGGCGTGTCGAACGCCGAGCGCCTCTACCGCAGCGTGCCGGCGCATTGGGCGCGCTACGTCTACTCCGACACGGTGGCGACGCCGCTCGTAAAGGCGAAACACGGCGACGCGAGCGGGGTGCGCGGAGCCGCGCGGCTGTGGTGAGGGCCCCTAGCGCACCAGGATGACGTGAACGCGCGACGGTCCGTGCGCGCCGAGCACGATGGTCTGGTCGATGTCCGCGGTGCGCGACGGCCCGGAGACGAAGTTTATCGCGCGCGGCAGCTGGCCGAGGGCCTCGCGGGCGAGCGCGAATGCGTCTTCCATGTGCGCGACGATCCGGGCGGCGCCCAGCACCGCGACGTGCGTCTCCGGAAGCAGGCTCGCGGTCGCCGGCGTATCCGGCCCCGAGGCGAGCACGAGCGTCCCGGTCTCGGCGATCGCCGCGAACGCGCCGGTGACGCCGACGGCGTCGTCTCGGTTCGCGGCCCGCGGATCGAGCGCGAGCCCCGCCGCCCTCCAGTCCAGGCGCGCCAGCTGCGGCCAGACGCAGCCCGCGAGCGGCAGGCTGGCCGACTTCAGATAGCGCGCGACCGCGGCAGGAACGTCGCGTTCCGTCGCGACTTCCTCGACCGTGCTTTGCATCGCCTCCGCACGGGCGCGGAAGCGCGCGACGAGATCGGCCTCGACCTGCGGCAGCGTGCCGCGAGGATGTGCGCGAACATAGGACTCGATCGCCTCGAGCTCGGCCTGCGAGGGCCGGCTCAGGCCCCGGCCTTGCGCCTTGCGGATGCGCGCGAGGATCCTTTCCCGCGCGCCGGGCTTCGCCTCACTCAAGCGCCTTGACCATGTCCTCGACGACCTTCTTCGCGTCGCCGAACACCATCATGGTCTTGTCCATGTAGAAGAGCGGATTGTCGAGGCCGGCGTAGCCCGCGGCCATGCTGCGCTTGTTGACGAGCACGGTGCGCGCCTTGTTGGCCTCGATGATCGGCATGCCGTAGATCGGGCTGCCCTTCTCGTGCGCGAGCGGATTCACCACGTCGTTCGCGCCGAGGATGAGCGCCACGTCGACCGTGCCGAGCTCGCCGTTGATGTCCTCCATCTCGAACACCTGGTCGTACGGCACCTCGGCCTCGGCGAGCAGCACGTTCATGTGTCCCGGCATGCGGCCCGCGACCGGGTGGATCGCGTAGCGCACGCTCACGCCCTTGGCGATGAGCTTCTGCGCCATCTCCTTCACCGCGTGCTGGGCGCGCGCCACGGCCAGGCCGTATCCGGGCACGATGACCACGGACTCCGCGTTCGCGAGCAGGAACGCCGCGTCCTCCGCCGAGCCCGACTTCACCGTCTTCTGGCTCGCGTCGGCCGCCGCAGCCCCTTCGGCCGCGCCGAACCCGCCCAGGATCACGCTGAAGAACGAGCGGTTCATCGCCTTGCACATGATGTAGGAGAGGATCGCGCCCGATGAGCCGACGAGCGACCCCGCGATGATCAGCATGGTGTTGTTGAGCGAGAAGCCGATGCCCGCCGCCGCCCAGCCCGAGTAGCTGTTCAGCATCGAGATCACCACCGGCATGTCGGCGCCGCCTATCGGAATGATGATCAGCACGCCGAGCACGAACGCGATGCCGAGCATCACGAGGAACGGCGTCCAGGCCTTGCCCTGGGCGAGGAAGAAGGCGAAGCCGAAGCCGATCATCACGATCGCGAGCGCGAGGTTGAGCGCGTGCTGACCGCGGAACACGACCGGCGCGCTCGAGAACAGGCGGAACTTCTTCCCCAGCCCCGCGAGCTTGCCGAATGCGATCACGCTGCCCGAAAAGGTGATCGCGCCGACGAACGATCCCACGAAGAGCTCGAAGCGGTTGCCGCTCGGCAGCGGGTCGTGCTCGCCGAAGGCGCCCGGGTTGTTGACCACGGCCACCGCGATCAGCACCGCCGCCATCCCGACCAGCGAGTGCATCGCGGCGACGAGCTCGGGCATCTGCGTCATCTGCACGCGCCGCGCGACGATCGTCCCGACCGTCCCCCCGATCGCCATCGCGACCAGGATCAGGTCGAGGCGGCCCTTGGCGACGATGGCGAGCGTGGTTGCCACGGCTATGGTCATCCCCGCGATGCCGAAGGCGTTGCCGCGGCGCGCCGTCTCGGGCGAGGACAGCCCTTTGAGCGCCAGGATGAAGCACACCGAGGCGGCGAGGTACCAGAGCGCGACGAGATTGGCGCTCATTTCTTCTCGGCCTTCGGTGTCTTCTTTTTGAACATCTCGAGCATGCGCTTCGTGACCAGGAAGCCGCCCGCGACGTTGACCGAGGCGAGCGCCACGGCGACGGCCCCCATCGCCGAGCCGAAGTCGATTTCCGACGGGCCGGCCGCGAGGATGGCGCCGACGATGATCACCGAGGAGATCGCGTTGGTGACGCTCATCAGCGGCGTGTGCAGCGCCGGGGTCACGTTCCAGATGACGTGGTAGCCGACGAACACGGCGAGCACAAACACCACCAGGTTGACGACGGTCGGGTCGACGGTTCCGGTCATTTCAAGCTCGCTTGACGACGCTGCCGCCCTCGCAGGCAAGCGTGCCCTTGATGATGTCGTCGGCGCGGTCCATCTTCGCCTCGCCGGTCTTGAGGTCGACCATCAGGCCGACCATGTTGAGGAGGTTGCGCGCGTACAGGGCGGAGGCATCGGTGGCCACCGTCGCCGGCAGATTGTCCAGGCCGATCAGCTTCACTCCGTTCCTGACTACTATCCTGCCGCGCTCTATGCCCTCGACGTTGCCGCCCTGCTCCACCGCGAGGTCGACGATCACCGCGCCGGGTTTCATGGCCTTCACGGTGCTTTCCTTGATCAGCTTCGGGGCGGGACGCCCGGGAATCAGCGCGGTCGTGATGACCACGTCCGCCTGCGTGGCACGCTGGTGCACGGCCTCGCCCTGCCTGCGCATCCAGTCCGCCGGCATCGGCCGCGCGTAGCCCCCCGCTCCCTGGGCGATGTCGCGCTCCTCGTCGGTTAGGAACGGCACGTCGACGTACTTGGCGCCGAGAGACTCCACCTGCTCCTTCACCGCGGGCCGCACGTCGGAGGCCTCGATCACGGCGCCGAGGCGCTTCGCGGTCGCGATCGCCTGCAGCCCGGCGACCCCTGCGCCGAGCACCAGGACGCGCGCCGCCTTCACCGTTCCGGCCGCGGTCATCAGCATCGGAAAGAAGCGCCCGATCTCCTGCGCGGCGAGCACCACCGCCTTGTAGCCGGCGATGTTCGCCTGCGAGGAAAGCACGTCCATCGCCTGCCCGCGCGAGATGGTACGCGGCAGCAGCTCCATCGCGAAGCCGGTGACGCCGCGTTTGGCGATGCCCTCGAATGCGCCCGCGTTGTAGGGATCGAGAAGGCCGACCAGAATCGAGCCGGACTTGAGGAATCCCAATTCGCCGTCGGTCGGCGCGCGCACCTTCAGCACGATGTCGGCGTCGAACGCCTCGGCGGCCGAGCCGACCAGCTTCGCGCCCGCGGCCTGGTATTCGCCGTCGGGATAGCTCGCGCCGGCGCCAGCGCCGGCCTGGACCTTCACTGTGTTCTTCGCGGCGAACTTCCTGACCGTTTCGGGCGTCGCGGCGACGCGGGTTTCGCCCGGGCGCGTCTCCGCGGGGATTCCGATGTTCATGTATTTTTTTCTGTGACGCTTCTCATTCCGGCCCGCACCGGCCGGCGCGAAGCCCGATCATACACGGGCCTCGTATAATCGGCTCGATCGATACGTGGAGGAGTCATGACCGTCAAAGTGCGGCGAGTGGTAACCGGGCACGATGCGAACGGGCACGCCGTCGTGAAGATCGACGAAGTCTCGAAGAACATTGTCTCGAGCCGGCCCGGCGCGTCCGCCTGCGTGATCTGGACGACCGATTCCATCCCCGCCGACAACACCGGCGACGCCGACGCCGGCCTGAAGAAGACCGGCACCACCCTCCCGGGCGGAACCGTCTTCCGCGTGGTCGAGTTCTCGCCGGGGGTCTCGCCGCGCGTGCACCGCACCGACTCGATCGACTACGCCGTGGTGATCTCGGGCGAGATCGACATGGAGCTGGAGAAGGGGAGTGAGGTGCACCTCAAGGCGGGCGACGTGCTGGTCCAGCGCGGCACCGTGCACAACTGGATCAACCGCGGGAGGGCGCCCTGCGTCATCGCGTTCGCGCTAATCGACGCGAAGTCCGTCGCCGCGGCGGGAAGGAAGCTCAACGCCTTCGGCTGACATATTCCCGTAATCGGCTCTGCGTAGCCTCCCGCAGGCGGGCGCTCGCCCGCGATTCCAACCTGCCCAAGGAGGCACGCAATGAAGAAGAGCACGCTTTTGTCGACCGCCGGCCTCGTCCTCGCCGGCGTCATCGCCGCCAACGCGTGGGCGCACGACGACGGAGACGACCGCGACCGCGACGACGACGGCGGCAGTTACGCCATCGGCCTCTGGGGCGACCTACCCTACTCGGACCTGCAGGCCCAGGTAGGCGTTCCGAACCTGATCGCCGACATTAACAGCCACAGGCTCGCGTTCACCGTCCACGACGGCGACCTCAAGGCCGGCAACGGCACGCCGGGCTCGGTCACGCCGACCACCTGCAGCGACGCGCTGTACGTCCAGGCGCTCGGCTTCTTCAACTCGCTGCGTGCCCCCGCAATGTTCACGACAGGGGACAACGACTGGACCGACTGTGACCGCGCCGCGAACGGCGGCTTCAACTCGCTCGAGCGCCTCGACCACGAGCGGCAGGTCTTCTTCTCCACGCCGTTCTCGCTCGGCCAGCGCAAGCTGCTGCAGGACGTACAGGATGCGAGTGCGACCCCGTGCAAAGGCTTCGTCAGCGGGACTGCCGCCGGCACCACGGCGTACAAGGACGTACCCTGCGTCGAGAACCGCCGCTGGGACCTGGGCGGGGTGACCTATGTCATCCTCAACATCCAGGGCTCGTGCAACAACCTGTGCGACACCTCGCCTGATCCCGTCGAGTACGCTGCACGCAACGCGGCCGACATCGCCTGGATGAAGGCGGCTTTCGCGCACGCGATCGCGCACCATTCCGCCGCGGTGATGATCCTCTCGCAGGGCGACCCCGGCTGGAACCTGGCCGACGTCGTCGGGGGCGGACCGCTTCGCAATCCGAAGACGCTCGCCGAGACCGACGGCCTGCCCGACGGCTTCCAGGAATTCCTGCTCGCGCTGCGCGACGAGGTCGTCGCGTTCAGGAAGCCCGTCGCCTACGTGCACGGCGACTCGCACTACTTCCGGGTCGACAAGCCGTTCCAGGATTCGCTGGGCCGGCGCCTGGAGAACTTCACCCGCGTGGAGACCTACGGCGACAACCAGGCGAACGGGACCAACGACGTGAACTGGCTCAAGGTCGTCGTGGATGCCCGCAGCCGCGAAGTCTTCAGCTACCAGCCACAGGTCGTCCCGGCGAACCGCACCGCGGTTCCTGCGCCGTAGCGGCACCGGCCGACCGCGCCCGACCTTGCGTGCTATCCGCTCGGTGGCGCGGTCGCCGCGAACGACGGCCTGGCGGCGATCCGGTCGAACCAGCCGGACAGCTTCGGGTGTCCGGGACGCCATTGAAAATCCGGGTTGCGCGCTTCGAGGCCGAGCGCGCATCCGAGGGTGATCTGGATCATGTTGAGCGCGCCCCGCATCAACGGCTGGCCGATCTCCGCTTCCCAGACGTCGGCCATCCGCCGCGCGCGGTCTTTTTCGTGCCGGATCACGGTGGGTGAGCGCTCGTCCTCGGGCCGCGATATCTCGCGACCCCAGACCGAAAGGCCGTCCAGCAGGCTTCTCGCCAGAGCCTCCAGGCGACGCGCCTCCCACGACGGAGCGTCGCCGGACGACTGGAACGCCGGCCTGCCGTCGATATGATCGAGGTAGTCGCAGATGAGAGCGGATTCCTCCATTCCGACGCCATCCTCGCGTACCAGATACGGGACGCGGCCCGACGGATTGACGCCGTAGTAGGGGCTGTCCGCAGCGCGTGTCTTTGCGCGGATGATCTCGACCTGCCCCTCCATGCCCTTCTCCAGAACCACGATCCTCGCCATGCGCGCGTAGGGAGAGCCGGGGGTGATGTAGAGCTTCATCGGGAAGGTCCTTTCACGCCTCAGATCCAGCGCCGCACCCGGCGCGAATAGTCTGCGTACTCGGTACCAAAGAGCTCGGTCAGCGCGCGCTCCTCCGGCTGAATCTGGAAGCGGTCGATATAGAGGACGAAGAGCACCGGCCCAAGCAACGGCCACGCCGCGGACAGGTACGCAGCCCAGCCAACGAGCGCGGCCGCAATGCCAAGGTACATGGGGTTGCGGGTCCACCTGAAGATTCCCGTCGTGACCAGCGAAGTCGTCCTTTGCGGCCACATTGGAAGCAAAGTAGTCCTCGCTCGGCGCAGAGTAGCAGCGCCAGTGAAGGTGATCGCAGCCCCGGCAACCGCGCCGGCAAGCGCGATACCCCAATAGTGAGCCAGAGGCGAATCGAAACGCGGCTCGAGCGTCGACGCAGCCCACATGGAAAGACCCACGGCCA